>ENA-OQAL01000346-OQAL01000346.1-human-gut-metagenome-genome-assembly--contig:-NODE-346-length-11085-cov-1.468699_pt1 | contig 11085 bp, 18 predicted proteins | sample MGYA00242491_ERZ504519 | MGnify/ENA primary metagenome ERZ504519 (study PRJEB26092, sample SAMD00036260) | human gut metagenome | host: Homo sapiens | study: EMG produced TPA metagenomics assembly of... | reverse complement strand
CGGTGGTGTAGCCGTGGCCCAAAGCAGAGAGCATCTTGGCACGGGGCCACACGGGAATACCAAGCTCGCGAGCGCGCACGAGTTCAGGGTTGGACTCCGGAATAGCGGTGGAGACAACAACCACGTCGGGCTTGACCTCGTCGATCGTGGCGGCCTCATGGCCCACATGCACCTTCACACCAGCGCGGGTAAGCTGGCGGATATAACGTGACGTCTTAAGGTCGGAGCCGGTAACGGCATAACCGCGCTCGTGCAGAACGAGGGCGATGCCGCTCATGCCGGCGCCGCCGATACCGATAAAGTGGGCGCTCTTAAACTCGGGCGCGGAGGTTGCAGTCTGGGAATCAGCCATGGTGCTCGTGTACTCCTTGCGTAAACACTGCCTGTAACCCGTTAACTGTACCGCACCTACCGCATCAGCGCGAGGGCGACCGACGATATCCCGTCTAACTAACGCAAACCCTCTACCGCATCCGCCAGAAGAGCGGCGGCCCTATCCTGAGCCAGACCACGCGCCGCCTGACGCATGGCGTCGCGCGCCGCCGCGTCATCGACCAGGTGCAGCAGTTCATCGGCAAAGGCAAAACCGTCGATATCGGCATCGGCGCAGAGCACGCCGGCCCCGGCGTCGACCAGATAACGGGCATTGGTGGTTTGGTGGTCGGCCGTCGCATGCGGATACGGCACGAGCACCGAAGGTACGGCGAGCGCAGCGATCTCGGCCACGCTCGATGCGCCCGAACGCGAGAGCACCAAATCGGCAGCAGCCAGCATATCGCCCATGTTGTCGATGTAAGACTGGACGCGGTAACGCTTCGCCTCCTCGGGCGTCAGCGCCAAAGCGCGCTCGGTCTCCTCAAAGCCGTCGGCACCCGTCGAATGCAACACATAGAGGTTCTTGCGCGAAAGCAGCTCGTTTTTGAGCGAAACCACGCGCTCGTTGAGGTGCTGGGCGCCAAGTGAACCGCCAAAGACGAGCAGCAGCGTAGCGTCCTCGGGAACGCCAAGTGCTTTGCGGCCGCGAGCGCGATCGCCCTCGATCACCGAGCGACGTACGGGGTTGCCGGTCATGAGTCGTGCGCAGGGTCACCTTCGCGCTCAAAGACCGAACGCGCTGCCGGCACCGAGATGCACACGCGGGCGGCGTGGGAGTCATCATCTTGTTGGCCAGGCCCGGAACAGAGTTCTGCTCATGCAGCAGATACGGACGCCCGCGCCCTTGCACCACCCCAGCAGCGGAACCTCGACATAGGCTCCGAAACCGATGGCAGCGTCGGGCTTGCCGACCTTTGAGAAATGACTGGCGAGCGCACGCTTGGCTTTTGTTGACGCGCCACAGCGAGGTCAGCGCCGTCCAAGGACGGGAGCGGTCGAAGCCCGTGACCGTAAATGGGCACAAAATCAACCCAGCCTCGGGGACCAGACGACCCTCCGAGCTTGCGCGACTGGCCCACGAACACAACGTGGTGGCCACGGTCACGCAGCTCTTCGGCCAAGGCGAGCGCGGGGTTGATGTGTCCTGCCGTGCCCGCCGGCTGCAATAGCACGGTCATCTTATCGGTCATGGTAGTCCCTTCGTACACGCGGTCCCTGGTCGTCGGTGCGCAGACGCGCCGACGGGTCCGAGTTCAAATCGATTCGATTATATCCGCCGCCCGCGTTGCGAGGCTGGGGCGCTGAGGACGACCTTGCGGCGCCGTTCGCTGACGCGGGCGGACTGCCGGCTCGGTCGCAGAGCCATCCAGGACGGTAAAACCGCTACGCGAAGATCGCTCGCCGCGCACGTGGGGCACGTGGGGCACGCCAGCGGTACTCTCATCCATAACGGCAAAGCTCTCGCGGCGACGGTCGTACTCATCGCGACGGGCGCTCTCGTACGAAACGCGCAGGATCAATCCGGCAAGCATAAGCGACACAATAATCGACGAACCGCCGTAGCTAATAAACGGCAACGGTTTGCCCGTCATGGGAAACACGTTGAGGATGCCCAACGCGTTAATCAAAAACTGCACCGCGAGAATGACCGCGGAGCCAGACGCCATAAGCGCGCCCCGACGATCGGTCGCCTGCTCGGCAATGCGAAAACGCCGAATAGATCAGCATCGCAAACACCAAGAAGAACAGCACGGTTCCGACAAAACCGACTTCCTCGCCAATGATGGCCAGGATGTAGTCATTGTGCGCCTCGGGCAGATACGAGTACTTCATGGTTGAGTTGCCGATGCCACGGCCGAACAGACCGCCCGAGGCAAAGGCCATGATGGCAAGCGTAGCCTGATAGCCGTCACCATACTCGTCGGCCCAAGGGTTCAAGGCAACCTGAATACGCACCATACGGTACGGCTCTGCAACAAGCGCAATCACAATCACGAGAATGCCGAAGATTAGCACGCCGATGATAAATCTGGGGTCGAGACCCGCAAACAACGCCATGCACATGAGGGTCAACAGGATGATCAGGACAGTACCGAAATCGGGCTGGATAAAGATCAGAAAGAGCGAAATGCCCAAGTAGATGCCCATCTTGCGAAGGAATTCGTTGATGTTGCCACCGGGCGAAAAGAAACGATCAAGCATGATGGCCGAATACGCAATGGCAAATGGCTTTAAAAACTCGGAAGGCTGGAACTGAATGCCGGCAATGTTGAGCCAGCGCGTGGCGCCACGGCTGCCGCTGCCCACCAAGAACACCAGAAACAGTAGCCCTATCATGCCTATGAGGAAGATCCTGAGCACGTCTTCCCCAAACCAACTGTCCGGCAAGATGCGCACGATGGCAACCATAGCCAGCACGCCAACTCCGGCAAACGCGGCCTGTCGACCCAGAAAAACGTCGCCGAGCCATTCTCGTGCAGCGCCTCGACCGAAGACGCCGAGTACACCATCAGCAGGCCAAAGCACACCAATGTAAACAGGCAGGCCATGAATATCAAACGGGGGCGCATGATACGGGCGGGAACGCCGGCAATATAGCGTTCGCTAAACGTCTGCCCGCCGCGACCGGAACGCGGTGTGCTGCGCCGCGAGGAAGCACGGTCCGAGTCGGGCCTCCTCATACCTTGTCGGGGGCTCTCCTCTCTCACCGGCAACCCCTATTCCATTTGCGATTTCGCCGCAGCGGCAAGCTGGGCCACATAGTCCTTAAACACGCGGCCGCGCTCCTCATAGCCCGAGAACTCATCGAACGAAGAGCAGGCAGGAGAAAGTAAGATCACGTCGCCACGGCTCGACAGCGAACGGGCGACGTCCACGGCATCGCGCAGGTCATCCGCCTGGGCGATATCCACGTCACCATCGACATCGGCCTCGTCCATAGCGGCGGTAAAGCGCTCGCGCGCATCGCCAAAGCAAACGACCGAGCGCACGTTGTCCATAACGACGCGGGCAAAGTCCGCAAGCGGCGTACCCTTATCGTGGCCGCCGAGCAGCAAGATCACGTCGTCATCGGGAAATGCCGTCAGTGCCTTCTCGACCGCATCGGTGTTAGTCGCCTTGGAATCGTTGACGTAGCGCACGCCGTCAATCTCGCCACACGGCTCCACGCGGTGCTCGAGCGGCTGGAACGAGGCCAGACCGCGGCAGACACCGTCGACATCGGCACCGACCGCCAAGGCAGCCGTGGCAGCGCACAGGGCATTGATAACATTGTGATGGCCCGAGATCTTGAGCTCGGATGTAGCGATGAGCGGGGTCTCGACACCCTTCAGACGCACGATCATCTTGCCATCGCGCACAAAGGCGGCATCCTCGCCCTCAGGCTCGTCAAAGGCAACCTTGCAGATGCGACGACCCGGCGTGTAGATGTACTCATCGAACTCGTGAATGCCGGCGTCTTCGACGTCGACAACCACCAGATCGTCATCGACCATATTGTCAAACAGTTTGATCTTGGCAAGCGCATAGTTCTTATGACTCTTATGCCAGCCCAAGTGGTCGGGAGTGATGTTGAGCAGCACCGCCACGCGGGGGTGGAGCTCGGTTGTCGTAGCAATCTGATAGCTCGAGAGCTCAGCCACAAACCACTCGTTGTGGGCTCGGCCGTCAATCTCGTTGACCGGCGGCTCGCCGATGTTGCCGACAGCAACGCTGGCCTCGCCGGCAGCCTTAAGCAGATAATCAGTCAGCGACGTGGCGGTCGCTTGCCGTTGGTGCCCGTGATGGCAATCCAGTTATCGGGCGCAGGCGATAGGCAAACGCGGGCTCACCCATAATCTGGGCGGCATGCTCGCGCCCAGCCTTAAAGAAGCCCGAGAACTCCGAGATGCCCGGGCACGTCACGCATACGTCATAGGCGCCCTCGACCTGTTCGGTCCCATAGACAAACGACGCACCAGCAGCCTCGAGCGCACGCGTGGCGTCATTGGGCTCAGAGGTGCCACCGCCATACACGGTAACGGCACTTACGCGCTCGGGATGTGCCAGCGCCCAGCGGGCGACATCGAGACCGGATTTGCCCTGACCCAAAACGAGCAGGCTAAAGACATCAGCAAGAGACATGAAAGACCACTATCCCAACTGGAAGAACAGAGCAAGGCCAACGGCATCAAAGGCAGCAGCGATAATCCAAAAACGGATGACGACCTTGGTCTCGGCCCAGCCCTTCTTTTCGAATGATGATGGATGGGCGCCATAAGGAAGACGCGCTTGTGCGTAAAGTGGAAGTAGACAACCTGAATCATGACCGACAGGGTCTCAACGATAAACAGGCCGCCGATGATAAGGGAGACGACCTCGGTGTTGGTCATGATGGACGTGCAGGCAAACGCGGCGCCCAGGGCAAGCGAGCCGGTATCGCCCATAAAGATGCTCGCCGGATAGCAGTTGAACCACAGAAAGCCCAAGCAGGCACCGGCACACGCGGTGCAGAAGATGGACAGGTTCACGTCTCCGTGCAAAAACGCCATGGCAGCCATGGCGAGCATGGCAATCATGGAGGTGCCGCCAGCAAGACCGTCAAGGCCATCGGTCAGGTTCACGGCATTAGAAAGACCGGCGATCATCAGCCAGCAAAAGACAATGTAGAGCCACGGGAACGAAAGGCCGCAGATGGTGGTCGAAAGCACGCCAAGGTCAATCGTCAGGCCGCCGGGAAAACGAATCTCGGGGGCGACGCCGCACCAGTTAACGGCAAGTACCGTAAAGGTGACACAGATAATGGTTAGGCCGATCATCTTGGCATGAGGCGTCAGACCGAGCGAGCGCCATGCGTAACGGAGGTCAGGTCGCGATCAGGCCCAGCACGCCGGTCGCCAGCGTGGCGAGCAGCACGAGCACGAGCTCGGTGGTGAGCTTGCCCATCAGCAGGCAGGTCAGCGAAATCGCAACAAGGATGATGACGCCGCCCATGGTCGGCGTACCCTGTTTAATCAAATGACGCTTGGGGCCGTCGGCTCGGACCTGTTGGCCGATACCCTCGACCTTCAGCAGCTTGATCCACCACGGCATGAGCAGCAGCGCAATGGCAGCGGCGATGCCAAGCCCCAAAAAAGCCTGATACGTTGGATACGAGGGATTGCCGAACATGGGCTAGCACACACCTTCCACAAAGCGGTCGAGCTCAACAAAGCGGGAACCCTTGACCAGTACAACATCATGTTTTTCAAGCGCGCCGCCCATGCGGTCGAGCACCTGCTGATAATCGGAGAACACCTGGATGCGGTCCTCGTCCATGCCCATCATGCGCGCGGCATCGGCCATAAGCTGGGCCAGCTCACCACCCACGCACGCCAGCATGTCGAGCTTCTTGGCGGCCGCATCAGGCGCCCACGGGCTCATGCATGCGAGGAGCCTCATCGCCCATCTCGCCCATCTCGCCCAGGATCGCCATGCGAGACCCCGTGCACGAAAGCGAGCACAGTAGATCGAGGCCAGCAGCCATGGATTCGGCACTGGCGTTATAGGAATCGTCGATGCGCGGGCACCGCTCTTGGCGCGCTTGATCTCCTGGCGGCGACCGGTGATCGTGAGGCCCCTAAAGGCAGCATCGATCTGCTCGGGCGTCACGCCCAAGCGATAGGCAACCGCGGCGGCCTTAACGGCATTAGGAACGGACTGCACGCCGGGGATGGCAAGCATGGTATCGATCGTCTCACCCTGGCCAAAATCGAGCGTAAGACCGGACGTCCCTCGTCATCAACACGAATGCGCGGGCACGGACTCATCATCGTCCGAGACGCCGGCCAGCATCACATCGATACCAGCAGGCTGGGCGAACGTATCGCGAATGAACGGCGTAAAGTCGTCCTCACCGCCCAAAACCAGCAGCGGCAAGAAGTCGCCGGCGGCGCACATACCCTGGACAATCTCGGCCTTAGCGCGGGCGATGTTCTCGCGGCTGCCCAAAATGCCGATGTGAGAGGTACCAATCTTGCTTACGATGGCAAGGTTGGGATTGGCGGACTGGGACAGGCGCTCAATCTCGTGGAAATGGTTCATGCCCATCTCGAGCACCAGGACCTCGGTATCGGCCGGAGCGGAAAGCACCGTGAGCGGCATGCCGATCAGGTATTGAATTGCCCTTGGTGGCCCAGACACGATAGCGCTTGGCGAGCACGGCGGCGAGCACGTCCTTGGTCGTCGTCTTGCCGATGGAACCGGTAATGCCAACGACCAGGCAGCCAAGCTCCAGGCGATACGTGTGCGCCAAACGCAGCAGAAACTCCTCGGGATCATCGGTCAGCAGGATGGCGCACCCCTTGTCCTGCGCCAGCGAGACCAGCTCAGCCTCGGGCTCACGCGTCATCACGACGGCGCCGGCACCCGACTGGACGGCACGGGAAGCAAAATCATTGCCGTCGACGTTTTCACCGGGAAAGGCGACGAAATCGTCCCTTCCTCGACCTGGCGCGAGTCGATAACGCACCCGCGGCATACCCGATCGGCTTCTCCCGTCACGGTTCGGGCCCCTGTGCGGCCGCGAGGTTGTTGACGGCGATCTCTATCATTGCAGCTCCCCCTGTAAACCTAATAATGCTATCGGCGTATTGTATCCCAGCGCCGCACATGCGTGGTGCAGGGCATGTGAACACCCTCATATGGGACAACAAACAACGCCCCAAAGATTGTAACCCCCTACTTCGTGTGCGGGATACCCAGCACGTCGAGCGCGTTGGCCATAATGGACTGGAACGGCACCGCAGCGGCATCTGAGCCGCTCGGCGTTCCGTCGAGCGTGATATAGCACAGCACCTTGGGCGATTGTGCCGGTGCAAAGCCCATAAAGGACGACATGTAGTTCTCCTTGAGGTAGCCGCCGTTCTCGTCGGCACGTTCGGCCGTACCGGTCTTACCCGCCACGTCATAGCCGTCAACCGCGCCGCCACGCCCGTTCCCTCGGACACGACCGTCTGCATGCACGATGTCACCTGGGATGCGGCGCCTCCGAAATCGCGCGCTCGCCTTCACCCCAGTCCTTCTCGTCGCCTTTGCTGGACTTATAGAAGTGCGGTGTCATCATCACGCCGCCGTTGGCGATGCCGCCCACGGCACGTGCGATCTCAATCGGCGAGACGGACAGTGCCTGTCCAAAGCTCATCGAGCCCAGCGTGGCGCCGTCATACTGGTCACGCTCCTTGACGATACCCAGGCTCTCTCCCGGAAAATCGACACCCGAGCTGTGACCGATGCCCCACTTGTCCACATAGGCGGCAAAGTCGTCGGCACCGATCTTGCGCCCCACCAGGACAAAGCCCACGTTGGACGAACGGCGCATCATCTCGCGCACATCCATGGTCATGGCATAGTCGCGCTTGTCGGCATCGGTGACGGTATCGTCGCCCACCTTGATGCTCGCCGGCACCTCAAACGACGTACTCGATCGCACGACGCCCAAGTCGAAGCCGGCGCCCGCCACGAGCGTCTTAAAGACCGAGCCGGGCTCGTAGGCGTCGGTGACCAGGCGCAGATTCATATCCTCGGTCTTGGCATTCTCCAGATCGGTCTGGTCGTAGGTCGGGTACGAGCAGGCTGCCAAAATCTCGCCTGTCGTAGGATCGGTGACCAGCGCCGAGCCGTTCTTGGCCTTAGTCTTCTCAACTGCCTCTGCCAGGGCATCCTCGGCCGCACGCTGGATATTGACGTCGAGCGTCGTCACGATATCAACGCCGTCGACCGCAGCCACCTTTTTATAGGCACCGCCCGCGATATAGCTGCCGTCCCTCGCGCGCTCGCGTACGAGAGAACCGTTCGTGCCGGTCAGAAGCTTGTTGTATTGCTTTTCGAGACCCGTCAAGCCATCGTTGTCCACATTCACTACACCCAGCACCTGCGATGCCAGATTGCCGTATGGATATACGCGCTTCATGGCCTGCTCAAAAAGCACACCGGCAGGTTCTTCTTCTCCAGCGTCGCAGCATCGTCTTCGTCCACCTGGCGCTTGATATACACCCAGGTTCCATCGGACTCAACGAGCTTGCGGCAGGTCTTTTTTATCGATTCCAGTTGCCTTGACCAGCGCCGACACCGTCTTGTCAACGTCCTCGACAAGCTGCGGGTTCACGGCGATGTTGCGACATTCGACCGACGACGCCAACACGTTGCCGTTGCGGTCGTAGATAGTGCCGCGTTTGGCATAGAGGGTCTGCGCAAGCAGGCGGCGCGCATCGGCACGCTCGCGCAGTTTATCGGCTTCGACAACCTGATAGTCGGCAAGGCGAAAGACGCCCAAGCCCAAGCCAAGCCCAATGAATCCCATGACGGCTTGCGGCGAGGCAGAGGCGTGCCTGTGAGCCATTCGGTCGGCGAACTCTTGCGCGACCTGGTGTTATGCACTTGAGGGCCGCCCGAGCCGCGAAGTCGCGACGCCGGGTCGTTGCCACGGGACCGCCCGGCGTTGTAAGATTGCCGACCCGTTCCTTGATAACCAGAACGTCCCCGCGACGAGGGACGTCCAGAACCGCGGCCCCTATCGGAACCGCGGCGATAGTCATTTGTCATACTCAGCTACCGTCTTGCTACTGAGCGGTCGCGGTCGCGTTGCGCCCGCGGCTGCATCCTGCGAAAAGTCAAGTGTAACGCTCTCGCTGGGCTCCACCATGCCATAAGCGCCCGCAAGGTCGCGAATGCGCGTGTCGGCGCCATAGACCGAATGCATGACCTCCAGGTCGGAGCTCTCATCGGTCGCCTTTTCGAGCGTGTTGGTAAGCTCGGCGTTGCTGTTGAGCACCTGGGCCGTAAACGCCCGGCGAGCGCCACGCGGGCGACGCCGATCGTCATGAAGATAGCCGCAATGATGCAAAAAACGTTTTAAGAACGCTCATGAAACCGGGCTTACCGCCTGGTTTGCCTGACGGCCCGCGCCCGTGTAGACATCAAAGCGCGGCGTGCGCTGCTCACGGGGAGCAACGGGGGCCTGCGGCGTCTCACGATAGGCGGGCATGGCGTTCATATCATAGGCGAGTGCTGCGCTTGAAGTGTTGTAGCCCATGATATGCCGCCTCCCATCCCGAGTACGTTGGTAGTGTGTTTAAGCTTCGTTTATGGTGCGAGCGGGAGGTCCAATATCGCGCGGTCGCGCCTACAGACGCTGCGCCACGCGGATTTGGCTGATCTCGCCCGAGGGTTGCGCTCAACCTCATCAGGCTGGGCAACCAGGGGTTTGCGGGTGATGACCTTGAGTATCGGCACGTTGCCGCACACGCACACCGGAATCTCCGGCGGCACGTGCACCCCTGGCTCATCTCCTTAAGTGGTTCTTTACGATACGGTCCTCGAGCGAGTGATACGAGATGACGCAGATACGTCCGCCCGGGTTGAGCCACCTGGTGGCGGCATCAAGCCCTCGTTCGAGCACATCGAGCTCGTGATTGACCTCGATGCGAATGGCCTGGAAACTTTCTTGGCCGGGTGCCACCATGCCGACGAGCGGCAGCCGGGATACCCGCCTTGATGATCTCGACAAATTGGCCGGTGGTTTCGATCGGTTCTTGCTCGCGGCGGCGCACGATCTCGCGCGCGATCTGCGAGGCGAACTTCTCTTCGCCGTAGACGCGTAGAATCCGGGCGAGGTCGTGTTCGTTATAGGTGTTGATGACCTCAGCTGCGTTTAAGGTGTTATTACCCGGATCCATCCGCATGTCCAATGGGGCGTCCTCGTTATACGAAAAGCCCCTGCCAGGGATATCGAGTTGCGGCGACGAAAACGCCCAAATCGAACAGGAAGCCATCGACCCCGGGCACCTCGGCCGAGCAAAGCAGCTCGTCCAAGTCGCCGAAGTTGCCTTCAGCAGCCGGTGCGGAACGCCGGGAACCTCGCGGTCCAGACGGGCGCCAGCGGCCTCGAGGGCCATGTCGTCCTGATCGACGCCGAGCAAAAGGCCCGTCTCCCCCACCTGCGCGGCCATCTTTACCGAATGGCCGGCACCGCCAAGGGTGCAATCGCAGACAACGGAGCCGCTCTTTAGCCGCAGCGACTCAAGCACTTCGCCGAGCATGACAGGTTCATGCCGATATTCTTGTGTCAAGATCCCACGCTCCATCCGTTACCCGTGCCTTGCCCTTACGAGAAGAAGAGGTCCAGCAGGGCCTCATCGTCATCGTCCTCATCGGCCGCGGCGCGATCCCAAACCTCAAGGTGGTCGTAGTTGCCCACAACCGTGACCTCGCGGTCGAGGTTCGCCTGCTTGCGGAGAGACTCGGAAAGACCGATACGACCGGCGCTGTCCACGTCCATCGACGTGGTGCGCTTGTTGATCGCCCTCATGAGCTTCTGGTCATTAATGTCACGCGGGTTAAACCCTCGTGGCCCTCACGACCCGCGAAGAGTCCTTCGACCCACTTATCGAGGCCTCGGCAGAGAACACGTACAGAGCATCGACATCCAGGGCTTTGAACACGCGAACGTGCTCTCCAAGCTCCTCGCGAAGGGGTGCAGGCAGGGACAGACGACCTTTTGCATCGAGATTGCGCTCGTATGCACCAGTCATTCCCATGTGCGCCCTCCCCTCGGTTACTCAGATGGCACGTACGCGGGGAACCACCCCGCCTGTCGACGTCATCAATAATATGGGGAACCGCCCCATTTTTCAACACCTTTCTCCACCCCTTCCCCCACCCCGCCCCACCACTCCACTCACCATATATTGCAAA
>ENA-OQAL01000345-OQAL01000345.1-human-gut-metagenome-genome-assembly--contig:-NODE-345-length-11091-cov-1.962422_pt1 | contig 11091 bp, 18 predicted proteins | sample MGYA00242491_ERZ504519 | MGnify/ENA primary metagenome ERZ504519 (study PRJEB26092, sample SAMD00036260) | human gut metagenome | host: Homo sapiens | study: EMG produced TPA metagenomics assembly of... | reverse complement strand
AGGCGCCCAGAATTCGGTCGCAAGGAGGGCGTTCCTCGGCTGTGGTCGGGAGTGTCCCTGGGTGCCGGCATATAAGGAACGTCCCTAACTGCCGGAGGGGTGCCTGCGTGGCAGGCACCCCCTCCGGATGTGGGAAGTTTGCGCTGCGGGTTACTTGTCGGTGCCCAGCTTGTGCGGCTTGAGAGCGAGCGCATTGACGAGCGCGTCGGTGGCAGACTTGACGGCTGCCGGCTGCGGATCGTTGACGTGATCTTCGGGGTGCACGGGCAGGTCCTTCTTGACGGCATCGTGGATCAAGTTGAGGTACTCAGTCACGCCAGCGGTCGATAGGTGCGTGCCATCGCCATCGAACAGGTCGTTGCGGTTGGCGCTGTATCCGTACCAGTCGATAACGCGCACGTTCTTGTAGCGCGTAGCGGCGTTGGCGATGGCTGGTTGGTAGAGCCAACCCACGGCTGCGGGCTGCGTGTGTTCACAAACACCACAATACGCTTATCTCCTGCATCGGCCATGATGGCGTCGATCTGATCGTCGGTTACCAAGCCGTTGGTGCCCAGCGCAAAGACCACGATCTTGCCGGCAAGGTTCTGTTGGAGATAGCCCTCAAATGTCGCGCGGCCCGCATCAAACTGGCGGCCCTTTTCGGCATCGATATGGCTGTGCGGGAACACGCCGTCAAAGGTGTCCACGGCACGCAGCGACACGGAGTCACCGATCATCAGCAGGTCGTAGGATCCATCGGGGAAGCCGTCGTTGTCCTTGTCGGTGTCGTCGGCCGCCTGCTGGTCGGTGGGCGCGGTGTTCTTGGCTTCCTTGTTGAGGACTTCGGCGCCTCGCCGCTCAGTGCGGAGGTCTCCGGCACAAAGATCAGGCCGCCCAGTGCAACGACCAACACGACAGCGCAGGTTGCGCAGACAGGGACGTGCGCGCGTGCCCAGTTGGCGGGCGTGGCGGTGCCGTCGCGGAACTCGGATACGGTGCGCTCAAAGGCGCCCTTTCTAAACGGCGTTTCGATAAAGCGATATGAGCATTCGGCCACGGTGACCACCAACAGCACCTGCAAAATGTACTGCCACCACGTGTATCGTTGATGTTGGCGACCGGGTTCATGAGCAACAGCAGGGGATAGTGCCACAGGTAGATGCTGTACGAGCGCTTGCCAACCCACACGAGCGGCTCGGCGGACAGCGCGCGGGCAACCATTCCCTGGGGCTGCACGCAGGCCGCGATGACCATGAGCGTGAGGACCGAGCACAGCAGCGTGCCGCCGCGATACTGGAACGCGGTGTAGCCGTTGGTGAGCGCGACCATGGCGGCAAGGCCAACCAGACCCACGACGCCCAACACATCGATGGATGTGGGCGAGGACCAAAAGCGCACGAGGGCGCTCGGCTGTGCCGGGGCGGTCTCGGCTGATTCGTCGGCCTTCTCGCTAGGTTTGCCCTCGGCGTTCTTGTCGTGCTTGGCGGCGCCAGCCAGGCGATTGAGCCCCAAACGATGAGCGAGACGCACTGGCGCCAGGTCGCGATCGGGGATAAAGGCCATCCAGGCACCCAGCAGTAGCGAGAACACGCGGGTGTCGGTGCCGTAGTACACGCGGCTGGGGTCGGCGGCAGGGTTGTAAAGCACCATCATGGCGAGGGCAGATACCGCGGCAAGGGCCAGAACCAAGCGGCGCGTGTTGGGCTTGCTCATGTGCATGGATACCATAGCGAGCAGCAGCGGGGGCCAAACCAGGTAGAACTGTTCCTCGATGGCGAGCGACCAAAAGTGCGTAAGCGGCGAGGGATCGCCCAGGGCATTGAAGTACGAGACGTTTTGGGCAATCTGCCACCAGTTGTTGAAGAACAGCAGCGACGGCAGGATGTCAGGGCGCATCTTGGTGAGCATCACGTGGTTAAAGATGGTGCACAGCGCGCAGGTCACGAACACTACCGTTACCACGGCGGGGACCAGGCGACGGATGCGACGAATCCAGAAGCTCTTAAGGTCGATACGGCCGGTCTTAGCGACTTCGTTGAGCAGCAAGCGCGTGATCAGATAGCCCGAAAGCACAAAGAAGATCGTGACGCCAAGCAGGCCGCCCTGAGCCCACGTGAGGTTGAGGTGATAGAGCACCACCGCGACGACGGCAAGCGTGCGCAGACCGTCGAGCGCAGGGATGTAGCGGGACTTGGGCGAGCAGGCGTCTGCTCCGCGGCGGGAGTGTTGGCGCGGCCCGCGTTGTTGGCAGAAGCGCGATGGGGGCTCGCGGTGCGTCGCGGCTCGTTGGCACGGCGCTCGCCCTTCACGCGTTCGTGCGGCGCCGGCTCGTTGCCCGTGCGGCGTCGACCGCGCGAGCCCGATTGCGAGAATTGTTCCATAAAACATCATCCAATGACGAGAATAATCAGCACGTATTCATTGTAGCTGCCTGCCCCTGTGAATGCTTGCTGCTGGCGCAAGCTCAAGCGCGCGTCCACATCAAAGTGGACTAAAGTTATAGGGGGTGCGAGAGTGCACAATCGTTGGTCGACGGTGGGCGCAAAGCCTGAAGACGAGGAGGTTTCCATGGCGGATCACAGCATCGTTGCGGTGTTCGGCAGCATGAACATGGACCTTTCGGTGGCGTGCGAGCGCATGCCGCGCGCGGGCGAGACCGTCGGTGGCAGCGGTTTTATCACCAACGCGGCGGTAAGGGAGCCAATCAGGCCGTTGCCGCTGCGCGCATGGGTGCGCGCACGTGCATGATTGGCGCTGTTGGGCGCGATACCTTTGGCGATGCGCTTGTGGCAGGGCTCCAGGATGCCGGCGTGGGCGTGAGTTTGTGGCGCGTCGCGATGACGTGGAGACCGGTACCGCGACTATCATTCGCTGTGAGAGCGACAACCGCATCGTGCTGTCGCCGGGCACCAACCATGCGCTTGCGGGCGAGGACGTTGCCCGCGCACTGAGGCGCTTGGTGGCCGACGAGCTCGACGGCGATGCCAGCGAGATTGCCCCGGCTGCCGGAAGCGTCTTTATTGCCCAGGGCGAATGTGACCTTGCAGCAACGGCCGCGGCGCTTTCTTGCGCTCACGAGCTGGGGTTCTATACGATCTTTAACCCGGCGCCCGCCTGCGACCTGCCGGCAGGAGCGTGGCCTGCGGTCGACCTGGTCTGCCCCAACGAGACCGAGTGCCAGGTGCTGACGGGCATTCTGCCCACAGATGATGCGAGCTGCGTCGCCGCGCTCAATGCGCTGCTCGATAAGGGCGCCGGGGCTGCGGTCATCACGCTGGGCGGCGCCGGCTCGGTTACGCTCGGCGATGGCGGTGAGCCGCTGCGCATGCCGGCGCTTTCGAGCGTGGTGGTCGATACGACGGCCGCGGGCGATACATTTATTGGCGCGCTTGCTGCAGCTCGTCTGGAGGGCCTGCCGCTCTTTGAGTGCATGGCGGCGGGCGCTCGCGCCTCGGCGGTGACGGTGTCGCGCCTGGGCGCTCAGCAATCAATTCCCACGCGTACGGAAGTCGAGCACAAGTTTGGTTTAGACGGTTTGGATGTAGACGGAGAAGCGGAGTAGAACAATGGCAACCAAGAAGCTGATCCTTGATCTGGATATGGGTGTGGATGATGCGATGGCGCTCGCCTATGCCATCGCAAGCCCCGAGGTGGAGCTCGTCGGCATCACCACGTGCTTTGGTACGTGCGCGTCGAGCAGTCGGCGCACAACTGCTTGGCGGTGCTCGACCTGTTGGGTCGTCCCGAGGTGCCGGTGTACCTGGGCGCCGATCGTCCCATGAAGGCGACCGAACCCTACACGCCGCCGGCGTCCACCACGCTTATCCACGGCAAGAACGGTATTGGCGGCGCAAGCGTGCCCGCCTCGCCGTACGAGCCAGTGGGCGCGACGTCGGCCGATGGCAATGCGGCGGTCGATTACCTGATTGATGCCGCGCGTACCTATGGTCCCGATCTGGTCTACGTTGCGACCGGCCCGCTCACCAATCTGGCGCTTGCCCTGGAGCGCGATGCGGCGGCGATGATGTCCATCGGCCGCGTGGTCGTGATGGGCGGTGCGCTTACCGTGCCCGGCAACGTGAGCGCGGGCGCGAGGCCAACATGGCGGGCGACCCCGAGGCTGCCGACGCCGTGTTGCGCTCGGGCCGCAAGCTCACCATGGTGGGCTTGGATGTGACGCACCGCGTGGTGCTCACACGTCGCGACGTTGCCGGCTGGACGGGCTCGGGCACTATGGCTGGCTGCGCGTTTGCGAGCATGGTCGAGCACTATATCGGTTCGCAACGAAAATGAACGCGCCCTACCTGGGCGGCTGCGCGCTGCACGATCCGCTGGCGGTTGCCGTGGCGATTGATCCCACGCTCGTGGGTGCGCTCGGCTGCAATCTTCGTGTCGACCTGCTGGGCGAGTACCGCGGCCGCACTATCTGTGACGAGCACCGTCTGTCCGATCCGGATAAGAGCGCGCTCGTGGCGCTCACCGTGGACGCCCCGCGCTTCCTGTCCGAGTTCAAGGCCCGTATGGCCCGTGTCCTTGGCTAAGTTGTCTTTTGGGACGGGGGGCTTTTTTGGACTTGGTATGGATTGGTGCGACCATTCGAACCAGCCTAAAAGAAGCCCCGTCCCCAATTTCGACTATCGAGAGGATCTGCCATGGAGCGCATCGCGAGTTTTTCCGTTGACCATCTGCTGCTTGAGCCGGCGTGTATGTGAGCCGCATCGACCGCGATCCGGCGACCGGCGCCGCCGTCACCACTTTTGACCTGCGCCTGACCACGCCCAATAAGGAGCCGGTTATGAACACGGCCGAATGCCACACCATCGAGCACTTGGGCGCGACGTTCCTTCGCAATCATGCCGAGTGGTCGAGCCGCATTGTCTACTTTGGTCCCATGGGCTGCCGTACGGGCTTTTACCTCGTCGTGTTTGGCGAGGTGACGAGCGAGGAGATTCTGCCGCTCGTGCGTGAGCTGTTCGAGTTTGTCGCTGGCTTTGAGGGCGATATCCCCGGTGCCGCTCCCGAGGAGTGCGGTAACTACCTGGACCAAAACCTTCCCATGGCAAACTGGGCTCGCGCGCCGCTACCTCGACCGCGACTTGGCCGATATCGACGAGAATCACCTGCACTATCAGCAGGCGTAAGGCTGCTTGCAGGAATACGTTTGTGCCAGAAGCGCTCCCGCTCTTTGCGGAGCGCTTTTTTTTATGCCGAGTGCTCAAAACAGAACAAGATTGTTCTAGAATGTTCATACTGTCACACAAACGAACAGGAGCGAACATGCATATCTACTCTGTCTCTGATCCCGAGTTCAAGTCCTATGGCAACGTTTGGGATAACGTTCCGTCCGAGCTTACGTCGCCCGTGCTCGAGGCACTTGCCTCCACGCCCATCCCCGAGGGCAGCAAGTATGTGGCCTCCGCGCCCGAGCTCGAGGGTGTCATGGATGCCGATAAGCTGGGCTTTCTCATGTTTGGCGGTCGTCCCTTCCAGCTGGGCTGGTGCAACGGCCACAACACGCGTCTCAACTGCCTGGAGTACCACCGCGCGAGCGAGTTCAACCTGGGCGCGCGACTTATCCTGCTCGTGGCGCATCGCTGGGAGATCGAGGACGGCAAGCTCGATACCGCGTGCGTCAAGGCGTTCCGCGTGCCGGCCGGCACGTTGTTGAGGTTTCAACACCACGCTTCACTACACGCCCTGCATGGTCGACGACGGCGGCTTCCAGGTGATGGTGGCGCTGCCGCCGGCACCAACGGCCCGCGCCCCGAGGCTGCAGCCGACATGCCCACGGCTGGCGACAGCTACTGCTACTGGAAGGCCGACAAGTGGGTTCTCTGCCATGCTGACAGCCCCAAGGCTGCCGAGGGCGGCTACGTAGGTCTCATCGGCAAGAACCTCGACATCGCCGTGGACTAGCGCATCGCCCCAAACCACCACAAAGGTGCCTGTCCCCTTTGTGGTGGTTTTTGGCGCGGATATCGGGAGTGCCGGACGGGGGAGGCTGCCGGGCGCCTTGCCGTCTGCGGATTTTGGGACATGTGGCCCGCTTTTTGGGCCCACCTGTCGGTACACTAAAAGCACTATGGGTACCCGCGAGCGACATATCGGCCACGCGCCGCCCGATCCGCACCCGTGGCGGATCCCAGGGGCGGCAGGCTCTTCGCCATGCCGCGATTCCTTGTTGGCATAACACATCAGGTGTACCGTCACCGCGTCTTTGCTATCGCCGGCGCATCACCGCGCTGTTCCTCATGCTTTGGCAGTCTTGCCGGCGCTGTTCGCCTTCGACCCCAAACTTCTAACACCGTGCCCGCCTATAGCGAGGTGTCCGAAGAGGTCGTGGATGCGCTCGTCCATTCGAGCTCTCTGCCGTTGCTTGTCGCCGCAATTGTATTTTCGATCTGGGGCGTATCGGTCTATCTGCGCTGTTTGGACTATGTGTTGCGCCGCCGTCTTGTTGCCATCGCCACCATCTGCGCCCTGTGGATGATCGAGGTCATTCTCAAGTACAAGTCGTTCACGCCGTTCTATGCCACCGTGCTGTGGTACCTGTACTACGTGCCCATGACGCTCATTCCGCTGCTCTACCAGTTGTGTGGTCTGCGCCTTGCGGGCCTGGAGCAACACCGCCTGGGTCGCCGCTACTGCGCTGCGCTGTGGATTGTGGCCATCCTGCTTATCGGATTTGTGCTCACCAACGATTTTCACCAGCAGGTCTTCCGCTTTGACCGTACGAGCGACACCTGGAGCAACGACTACACGTACGGCTGGGGTTATTTCGCCGTCCTCGTGTGGACGGCCTTTGACTTCGTGGCCTTTTTTATCCTGGTTGGTCGGTCCTCGTCCTTTCGCATCCAACGTTTCTCGGGCACGGCGGCGCTCGTGCTGCTGGGCGGCGCGTTCTTTGCCATCTCATATGCGTTGCGTGTGCCCTGGGCATGGAGGCTCAACTTCTCGCTCATCTATTGCGTTTTGTGCGTGGCGGCGATGGAAATCTGTCTCGATTGCGGTGTCATTCCGTCATATCACGACATCGCCGGCATTTTCGACACCTTGCCGCTTGACCTCAAAGTTCTAACGCGCGACCTGCAGGAAGTCTATGCCACGCCAGTGTCAAAGCCAATGCCGGTAGGCGTGCGCGAGGAGTTGCGGACCCAGGCGCACGGCCGCGCCCATGCCTTTGCCGTGCGTCCGATCCCGATGTAATGTACCGAGCCTTTCCGCTGCTGGGCGGATCGGCCCTGCTTGCCCAAGACGTGTCGGATCTCAACGAGCTTAACCGCGAACTGGCACACCGTCGCATGGAGCTGCAGCGTCAAAACGAGCTGCTCGCTGCCGACTACGACCTTAAGACGCACCTGGCAGATCAAGAGGCCGAGACCTTGCTGGTCCAAGACGTGGACCAGGCGCTTGCCCGCGCGCTCGAAGGGATGTACGACCTGCTGAGCTCGCTGCCGCCCGTTGACCGATGAAGCGTCTTCGCACGAGCGTTACCGCATGCTGCAGCGCGCCAAGATGCTCGTCGCCTATTGCAAGCGCAAAGGGTCGCTCACGTTGGCACAGCACGGGGAGAGCGGTTTTGATCGCGACCGCATTCAGCTCATTGCCAACGAGCTCGCAAGCGACCTGCGCACCATCGATATCGATTGCGCTTCGATTATCGCCATACGCGCCCGATGCACGCCAGTACGGTAAGCGCCCTGTACGACTGCGTGTATGACTTTGCGTTTTTGCCTACACCACCGACCATCCGGCGCTTATGTATCACTTGGGCGACCATGACCGATGCAGTGTCGAGCTGCGCGCCACGCTTTTTTCCAACGATGATGAAGATCTTTCGCAGACGCCCGCTGCGCAAGAGCTCGAAAGCGCTCTGCAAGGGCGCAACGTGGCATACCGCCTTGAGGGCGAGCCCGGCCAGCTGCGCATGATCGTCTTGATGCCGAGGGCGGGTGAGTGACGATGCAGATTTCGCTCATCCTTCCCCAAATCGTTGCGCTCGATGTTGTCTTTGCCCTGGCTGCGTGTCTGCAGACGATCCACGTCCCGCTCATTTCATCGCGCCGCTCGTCCTATAACCGTAAGGTGATTTGTGCCTACGAGGCGAGCCTTGTGCTTCACCTAGTTATTTCGGCGCTCATCTTGTTCGCGTCGTCTGGCTCGTATCTGGTGGCGCCGCTTGCGTTTGCGCCAGGGCAATGGGCGGAGCGCTGTGGCTCAATGCCGCAATCTTTGCCTACGGCGCGGTGCTTATGGCGCACTATCGTCGCCCCGTCATGCTGGCCGAGCTGCTGCTCGTTGCAGCCGCGACGCCGCCGGTGGTGTGCCTCATGGGCTCGGCGTGGACCGTGGTCCTTATTGCAGAGGGTGCGTTTTTTCCTATTTCGCTCCATCGCGGCGCTTTTGATGGATGTCCGCAACCGTCAGGAAGACATTACCGCGTTCTCGACCATCGAAACCATCAACGTGATCCCTGTGGGCATCTTGTATCTGGACCCAAAGGGTCGCCCGCTGCTCATGAACCGGCTGCATGCGCAAAAACCTGGTGGAGCTTCGCATGCCCACCGACCTGCGCGACATGAGCGGCACGTGGAGTGACCTTCGCAAGCTCAGCATGCAGACGCCCGAAAGCAGCGCAAATCGCGCCCATATTGACCTTGACCGCTTTGGCCACGACCGTGCCGTGGTCGAGATCTCTCCTTCTGAGATTCGTCTGTTCGTGCGCGACTCCGTTACGGTCTCGGGCCGTCCGTTCGAGCGCGTCGTCGGCTTGGACGTGACGGAATACGCACACGCCTACGACCGCTTGGCGCAAGCCAACCACCTGCTTGAGCTTGCGGGCAAAGAACTCCAGGCCCAGATTGAAGAAGTCAAAAAGGTTGCCGACAATGCGGCCTACCTGCGCATGCGTGCCCGCGTGCACGACGTGATCGGGCAGCGCCTGTCCATCCTCCATCGCTATTTGGAGGAGGGGCGCCTGGACGACGAGTCGCTCGAGCAGATCGACCCGTTGCTGCGCTCGATCGCCGCCGATCTGCGCAGTGGCGGTGCCAGTGAGCCTGTGGAGCAGCTGGGTGATATCGTCCACGCCTTTGGCTTGGTGAGTGTGCAGATCGATATCGAGGGATCGCTTCCCGAGGACGCACGCGTCGCCGCAGCGTTTTTGCAGATTGTCCGCGAGGCCTCGACCAACGCCACTAAGCATGCGCAGGCGCATCAGATCCATGTGCGCCTGTGGCAGGAGGGGACGGATGCTGACGCCATCGCGCGCATGACGATTTCTAACGACGGGTCCCCGGCCCCCGTATCGTATCGCGAGGGAACGGGTATCCCAGGTATGAGGCATGTCGCGCAAGATCTGGGCGGCTGCCTGGAAGTCCATGCCGCCCCGCTCTTTACGCTTGCGGTGTCCATCCCGCTCAACGCCAGCGCCACAGCTCAAAGGAGAAACTCATGATTCGCGTCCTTATAGTCGAAGACCAGGCTATCTTGCGCGAGAGCCTCGCGCGCTCCGTCGGTGACCAGCCCGACATGACCGTTGTCGCCGCGATCGCCGACGCCTCGGATGCCTTGGACGTTGTACTCAAGGAGCGTCCGGACATGATACTGATGGATGTGTGCACCGAGCACGATTCCAACGGCATCGTGGCGGCGGCGCGCATCAAAGAACGGCTGCCCGAGTGCCGCGTCATTATCATGACGGGTATGCCCGAGATCACCTTTGTGGACCAGGCTCGCGAGGCGGGCGTCGATAGCTTTGTGTACAAGACGTCGGTATCGACGAGCTGTTCGCCGTGATGCGTTCCACGTTGGCGGGCTACTGCACGTTTCCCAAGCCGCCCGAGAGCATTTTTCGGGCACGGCGGCACTCGACGATGTCGAGCTGTCGATTTTGCGCCTTGCCTGCGAGGGCAAGAGCCGCCGCGAGATCGCGGCCGAGCTGTTTATGAGTGAGGGCACCATCAAGCGCCGCATTTCGGAGATCCTCAACAAGACCGGCTACGACAACATCATGCGCTTGGCCGTGCGCGCAGTAACGGAGGGCAGCATCGTTCCCAACATGGAGCGCTAGCGCTCGTTACGCATCGGCATAAAAACGACGGGGCCGCGGGATCATTTCCTGCGGCCCCCGCCTGGCAAGTGCGCGGATGTGTCCGCCAATCCGCGGCTATCGGTGTCCGCCGTTACGCGATGGTTGCGCTGTAGGAGGCGACGTCCTCGTAGGAATCGGTCAGGTAGGCGTCGATGCCGATGGTCGTGTTGACCAGGTCGTCAAGACTGTCAAGCTCGCCGCTCGAGAACGTGAATTCCTCGGTGGCGCTGGTGCCGGGCATCAGGTTAGCCGAGAACCAGGGTTCCTTCATGGTGCCGTTGACGTTGGTCTTGCCGGAAGGAGCGTAGAAGGTCAGGTCCTTGTCGCTCTTGTTGGTGATGTTGACGACAAAGCCGATGTCGCCCCAGTCGTCCTTGAACTTCTCGGTGATGGTGATGGTGCACAGATCGTCATCGGCGACGGTGACGGCGGGGGAGATTTCGACACTCTGGACGTCGTCGTCTTCGACGGCCTCATCGATCTCCTCTTCCTTCTCGGCCGCCTCGCGATCCTTCTTCACCGTACCGGACAGGTCCTTGTCGGACTTGGTAAAGACATGATTGCCGTCATCTTCTTCGAGGATGAGTTTGCCGTCCTTGAGCTTCATGTCGTGCGACTCATCTTCGGCGGTGATGGTTACGGTGGTGGCGTCCTTTGCCTCCCATTTAAGGTCGACGACTTCAAGGAACAGGTCGAGGGCGCCTGTACCGTCCTCATCGAGAATCAGGACGCAGTGGACACCCCAATCCTCGAGCATCTTCATGTACTCATCGGTCAGCTCTTCGCCATCCACGGTTCCACCCGAGAGTTCCCAGCTGCCGACGAAGTTGGCCTTGGGGTCTTTGCCGCCGCCGCTGCAGCCCGTCAGGGCAAAGGCGAGCGCCAGGACGCATGTCAGGAATGCGAGTACGGATTTTTGAACGTTGTCTTCATGGTGTCCTCCTTTATCGAACGAAACCCATAGAAGCAAATGCGGGGTGGCGGACCCCCTCTATCTGGTAATTGGCGGGGGTCCG
>ENA-OQAL01000344-OQAL01000344.1-human-gut-metagenome-genome-assembly--contig:-NODE-344-length-11098-cov-1.668854_pt1 | contig 11098 bp, 15 predicted proteins | sample MGYA00242491_ERZ504519 | MGnify/ENA primary metagenome ERZ504519 (study PRJEB26092, sample SAMD00036260) | human gut metagenome | host: Homo sapiens | study: EMG produced TPA metagenomics assembly of... | reverse complement strand
TTAGCGGTGCGGCGGCTGAATGGGCAGGCTGAGCTGGTATCCTTATGCGAAACTGTCTCAACTCGATAGGATTTCATGTGAACCTTCCGCCGTCCTTCGCTTGGCTCTATATCGCACCCTGGCCGTCGCGCTTGCCGCGCTCGCCATACTGAGCGCCGTCATGCCCGCCCCCGCCTTTGCCGCCGACTCCGACCAGCAGGTCAAGACGGTCCGCGTTGGCTGGCTCGTCAACAACAAGGCTTCCAGGAAGGCATGCCGGGCGAGCGACTCTCGGGGTGGGGCTACGAGTACCTCCAGACCCTCTCGTATTACACAAAGGGCTGGCAATACGAATACGTTAGCGGCACCTTCTCCGAGCTTATGGACATGCTCGAAGCAGGCGAAATCGACCTCATGCCCAACATCTCGTATTCGGCAGAACGCGAGCAGAAGCTGCTCTTTTCCTCGAACCCCGAGGGCACCGAGCGCTACTACATCTACGCCAGGCCCGACCGCGACGATCTGGCCAAGGGTGACCCCCAGGCGCTCCAAGGCCTCACCATCGGCTGCAACTCTGGCGTTATGCAAACTATCGTCGGCCAGCAGTGGCTCGCCGACGAAGGCGTCACCTGCACCTATAAAGAAATCGACACCGGCAGCGCCCTCTTTGAGGCGCTTGCAGACGGCGAGGTCGACGCCGTCATCATGAACGATACCATTTCGTCGCCCGATGCGTCACCCATGTTCTACGTAGGCTCGAGCGACTACTATTTTGCCGTTCCCAAAAGCCGCCCTGATCTGATGAACGACATCAACGCCGCCATGACGACCATCGCCCGCGATAACCCGCGCTATAACGAGGAAGTCAAATCGAGTTACTCGACCCAAAACAGTGGCTCGTCATCGCTCACCGGCCCCGAGACCACCTGGCTCAAAGAAAACGGCAATACCATCACGATCGGCTATCTTAAAAACCAACTTCCCTACTGTACGCAAAATGACGACGGCGAGATGGAAGGATCGCTCGCCTCGCTTGCAACGACGTTGCACGACAAGTTTGGTATTACGGTCAAAACAATCGCACTCTCGAACAACAAGCAAATGATCAAAGCCCTTTCCAACGGAACCATCGATGTCGCCCTGCCATTGTTTCGCGACTACTGGCTCGCCGAGCAGACAGGGGTCATCCAGTCAAACTCGATGGGAACGGTTTCGCTGACCGCCATTCACAGTGGCAAAAACCTGAACAGCGACCTTAAGAACATCGCTTGTACAAAGAGCACAATCGTTAACCGTTTTGAGCTCGAAAGTCTCTTCCCGAACGCAACAGTAACCGAGTACTCGAATGACGGCGAGGTGCTCAAAGCCCTCAATGAGGGGAAGGCACGTTGCATCATTGTCCCCAGCACGCGCCTGGAAACTCTCCGCGACACCTACGACATCGAGGATTTCGAAACACAGGAACTCACCAACACGGCGCAGCTATCGTGTTTAATTTCGCGCGGCAAGCCCGAGCTGCTGGGAATCATCAATAAGGGCATCGTCAATGCAGGTGAATCGCTCTCTGCAAACAGCTATTTCCCCACATCGTACTCGGCGCAAGAATCGGACACGTTCCAGTTTTTCTATCGCAACCGCACCGCCATTGCGACTGTTATCATCTGCATCTTGCTCACCAGCATCGCCATCCTTGTCTGGTCGCTTTACCGCGCACAGGAGGAACGGCAGAAAGCTGATGCCGCCAACACCGCCAAAAACCGCTTTCCTCACGCGCATGAGCCACGACATCCGCACGCCACTCAACGGCATCCTGGGCCTTATCGAAATTGAGGAATTGAGAGAAGGCGACATGCAGGTCGCCCCGCGAAAAGCCGCGCCAAAGGCGCGCGTTGCCGCCAATCACCTGCTGTCACTGATTAACGACATCCTCGAGATGGGCAGGATCGAGGAGTGCAAAGTGACGCTCGAGCACGAATCATTCAACCTTAAAGAGCTGTGCGACAATGCGCTCGTACTGTGCAAGCTCCGCGCATCGGACCGCGGCATAACCATGCTCGACACCAGCGAGCCCTACGCTGTCGATCAATATATGATCGGCAGCCCCACCCATATTCGGCAGATCCTTGTCAACCTGCTCGACAACAGCATCAAGTACAACAAGCACGGAGGCACCGTCACGTTCTCATCGACCATCAAACCGGTCGACGACGAGCACGCCGTGTTTTGCTTTAGCGTCTCGGATACCGGCATTGGTATGACGCCCGAGTTTTTGACGCACATTTACGAGCCGTTTGCCCAGGAAGGCGACGATGCGCGCAGCAAGTTCCAAGAACCGGCATTGGCATGTCTATCGTCAAATCGCTCATCGATATGATGGGCGGCACGATTGAGATTTCGAGTGAGGTTGGCGTGGGGAGTACGTTTGCGTCCGGATTCCGCTCGATATCGACAAGAACCCTCAGATAAAAGAATGTGCAGACACGCAGGTAAGCAGCTGCTCACTCGCCGGCATGAACGTCCTTTTGGCAGAAGATAACGAACTCAATGCCGAGATTGCCCAAGCTCTGCTCGAAAGCGAAGGCATCGTCGTGACTCGCGCCGCCGACGGCAACGAAACGGTCGATCTATATGTTGGTCGTCCCGCCGGCAGCTTCGATGCAATCCTGATGGACATCATGATGGCCGGGCATCGGACGGCTACGAGGCAACCCGGGCGATCCGCCTCGAGCGAAAAGGCCGATGCGGCCGACATCCCCATCATCGCGCTCACCGCCACGCCTTTGCCGAAGACGCCAAGGCGGCACACGACGCCGGCATGACGCCCATCTGCCCAAACCGCTCGACTTTAGCAAGCTCAAAACATACTCGCCTGTATCAAGAAAAATGGGGCTGTTTCGCTATAGTTTGTGCTCAACCACCATGCGCAGTAGAAAGGAAGCCAACGATGTTTAGGCCCTTACGTCGAAAGAAACGCGCCATCACTGACGAGGAAGCGCGCGAACTGCTCGCTACCTGCAAGCGCGGCGTCTTTGCCGTCAACGGCGACGATGGCTACCCGTACGCCATTCCCGTCAACTACTTCTTTGACGCCGAGCACGACAAGATCTATTTCCATGGCGCCAAAGCCGGCCACAAGGTCGACGCACTCAAGCGCGATGACAAGGTCTGCTTTACCGTATATGGCAACGAGTGGTACCAGGACGGTGACTGGGCTCCCCACGTTATGAGCACCGTCGTCTTTGGCCGTTGTCGCCTGGCGAATGACACCCCCGCGTTTATCGAGGACAAAGTCCGCCAGCTCGCCCTTAAGTACTACCCTTCTGCCGAAGAAGTCGAAGAGGAAATCGCCAAGGACATCAAGGGCGTCCAGCTCTACGAGATTTCGATTGAGCATCTCTGCGGCAAGCAGATTCGAAGGAAAGTAAGCCCCTCAGCAGGCCTCATCAATAACAATATGGCTGTTCCAACCCACCTTGGAACCAGGCCATATGCTTATAGAGCGTCGGCGGCTATGTGCGCAAGCGCCTCAATGAGCTCCTGCGAGCTCACGGGTTTACTCAGGTGCGCGTTCATGCCCGCCTCACGCGAAAGCCTGCGGTCGTCGGCAAAGGCGTTGGCGCTCACGGCGATAATCGGCGTGGTCGCGGCATCCTCGCGATCGAGTGCTCGAATCTGACGTGTGGCCTCAAGGCCATCGATGCCCGGCATCATGATGTCCATCAACACCACGTCGTACTCGTGCGGCACGCTCGCGGCAAACATCTCGACGGCAGACTCACCATCCCTAGCGTGTGTCACGACGGCACCCGGCAGCGGCTGAGCGGTAAACTGCGCGATTCTTCGGCATTCCAGATCGTTATCCTCTACGAGCAAAACGCGCAAGCCCTGGAGTGCATCGCCGTCTCCCGCGTCCACGCGAACTGCCTGAGGAATCTCGGAGCGTTTGCATTTCTCGAACGGCAGGCGGATGGTAAACGTCGTCCCCTGCCCCAAGACGCTCGTAAAACTCATGGTTCCGCCCATAAGCTCGACCAGCTGTTTTGCGATAGGCGCGCCCAGGCCAGTTCCCGACGAAGCGCCTTCCACCTGCTGCTCCTCGCGGCAAAACGGCTCGTAGAGGTGCTTTTGGAACTCCTCGCTCATGCCAATACCGTTGTCGGCGATCGTGTATTCATAGACGGGGACGCCATCCGCTGGCTCCACCTCGCGGCACACCAGGCGGACATAGCCGCCCTGGCGGTTGTACTTGACGGCATTGCCGGCAATATTGAGCAACAAACGCTTGAGGTGCGTCACGCTCACCCGCGCATAGGGATGATTAAGCGTCTGCTGGTCGGAGATAATTTTCACCAGACGCTCCTCGGCCTGGCGCTCCAGAATATCGCGCACTTCACAGTTGAGGGCCACCAAATTTATGGGCACGAGGTTCAGGTCGACCTGCCCGCTCTCCAGGCGACTCATATCGAGCGCCTCGTTGGCAAGGTCGAGCAGCAGTCCCGATGCCGTCCAGATTTTTGAGCGGCACTCAGTCTGCTTTTGCAGATCGTCCGCATTGGCATCGCCAACCTCGACCATGCCGCGAATGCCGTTGATGGGCGTGCGCAAATCGTGGCTCATGCGACGCAGAAACTCCGTCTTTGCCGAGTTGGCAGACGAGGCCTCACGCGCCGCCTTTGCCAGCTTGTCGCCATAGTCGCGCTCCTGCTGCAGCAAGTCCGTCAAACGCGACGATCAGCGCGGCGACGCACCGTCACAACAACGGCTATAACACCGCCGTAGAGTACCAGCACGCCGGCGGCAACAGCCGCGGCGACCTCAAAGTAGCGCTGCGCCGAGGCATAGGTGTACACATAGAATTTGTGCGCTTTTCCAAATGTGCCCAAATACCACTCGCCGTCGGCGTTAACCAATCTGACCTTACCAGCCAGGCATCGATCCTTAATACCGTCGACAATAAAGACATCCGTCGCAGGCAGATCGAACACGCCCAATACGGTGGGTTCAACGGCATTGGTCGCAACGACCTTGCCGTCGCTTTCGATCACGATATTGCCGCTATCGATGGTTCATAGCCATCAAGCAAGCTCTGCAGTTTGAGTGTATTGCTTGCAACCGCTTTCGCGCTCTGATGCCTTACCGCGATAACGATGCCCTCGCCATCCTGCCGAGCCACGCAGCCAATGTCTGCGACCGAATCATCCGCAAGCGTGATGCGGGCGGTATAGGACTTAAGCGGATGAGTTGCCACCTCCAGCACGGGTGATTCTTTGAGATACGTAGCGAGCGACCCGTAGTCCACATCGCCCGTCGAGGACTCGGACACCAAATTGCCCGATGCGTCCGTCACGATCAGCGCGCTCACGTTGAACTGGTCGGCGTATTGCTCCAGCATGCGTTATCCACCGAACCGTCGCGCTCCATATCGCGGGCAGCCTCTCCGGCGATTTCCATAACGCGTATCAGGTTTTTGGTCGTATAGGCGCTGTTGAATGCATCGTAGGAAAGGCTCTGCGTCGCCACGTAATCGACAACGTCGGCAAAGCGCTGCTCGGCTTGGGCCGTCGTGTAATCGTAGCTCATCATGCCGGCAACAACCGAGAGCGCTATCCCCAGCAGAGCGACAAGGAGCCATGCCCCTGTCGAACGATTGTCCCGCTCCTGAGCGGCGTGGTCGGGCGCATCGATCATGACAGGCCCTCCATATTCAAAAATGGCGAAGGGTCATCGAAGTACTTTGACACCAGGCGTTCCATGGTGCCATCGGCAAGCATTTCTTGGTAGGCATGAGTGAGCTTGACGTCGATGCCACGCGTATCGTTGATATCGAAAGCGGTGCCCAAACCGACCTCTAGCAGCGGCTCATCCAAAATGCGATATGCCACACCATAGTCTTTTTCGTAGGTGAGGAACGAGGACTCATGCGCGGCGATAGCGTCGACCAGGCCCTCGACGAGCGCCGGGTTCAGGTATGAACCGTCCGAAAAGCTGTAGAGTTCCTTGATCTGCGGAACGTTTTCATTTATGCGATTGAGCAAAATGTCCTCGGGCTTGGTGGTGGACTGAACCGCCACGATCTTATCCTCAAGATCGGCAAGCGTGTAGATATCGCTCTGGGGATCGACCGCGACCACCTGGCGGCTCGCAAGGTACGGGCCGGCCCAACGATATTCGTTTTCGCGACCCGTCATACTAAAGCTGCCCATGACACAATCGAGTTCGCCGCTCGCCAGCAGCTCCTTCTTCTTTTCCCAGTCGATCAGCTGGTATTTTGGCTTGTAACCAATGCGAGTCAAAGCCTCGGTCAATATCTCGACATCCAGGCCAACGATATCGCCGTACTCGTCGGTATACACAAACGGTGGATAGAGGTCGCTGCCGACGTTGAGCGTCTTAAGGTTGTCGTCTTTGGCCTGCGAGGCATCCAGGCCTTCTAATGCAGACGTCGAGGCTCTGCCATTCGACCCGGAACAGCCGGCTATCGCTACGACAAAGGCGCACGCTACCGCAAGCGCAACAAACAACGAAATGGCAACCGAGCGACGGGACCTTTTCATCGAGCTCCATACGATCCTGTTTACAGACTGAAATGGTAAAAAATAATAGCAAACAAAACCACACGAGTGCCCAATGGCTACAGACGTTTTACCATGCGGGGCCTTCCAGCCGACTTGGCAGAAGGCCCCGCATGCAGTGCTCACTTACCGTGCATTAAAAACGTAGCGGTCCAGGCGGTCGCACGCTTCCTTTACGCGCGAAAGCGGCAGCGCCAGATTCACGCGAATGTGGCAGGGCCCGTGGAACGGGCGGCCGTCCTGATATCCCACGCCCACGCGCGCCCCCTCGTCGAGCAGCCACTGAATATCGCGGCCATGCTCGCGACACCACTCGGTGCAGTCCAGAAACACCATGTACGTGCCCTGCGGACGCGAATAGGACACGCCCTCAAATGCCCCGTCCACGTAATCGCAGAAGTACTCGATATTGCCGGCAAGCACCTGGTTGAGCTCGTCCACCCACTCGTAGCCCTGCGGCTGGTAGGCACCGATAAGCGCATGCATGGAGAGGACATTCATCTCGTTGTAGTGGGTCTTGTTGGACACGGCGCAGATGCGGTCACGCAGTGTCTCGTTGTAGACAATGTGGTAGCTGCCGACAAGGCCCGCCAGGTTAAACGTCTTGCTCGGCGCATAGAGGGCAACCGTGCGCATGCGGGCATCCTCGCTCACCGACTGCGTCGGGATGTGCTTGTGCCCCGGCAGGATGATATCGGACCAAATCTCGTCCGATATCACCACGCAATCGTGCTGGCGATAGATGTCCATGGCGCGCTCGATTTCGTCGCGCTCCCATACGCGCCGCAGGGATTGTGCGGCGAGCAGAACACCGCGGCATGGATGTGGTTTTGGGCGAGTTTGCACTCCATGTCCTCAAAGTCCATGCGCCACACGCCCTGATCGTCGAGCTTAAGCGGGCTATGGACAATACGATAGCCCGCGGCCTCAATGGACTTGGTAAAGCCGATGTAGGTGGGGCTGTGGACCAGCACCGCATCGCCCGGCTGGACATACGCGCGCAGCGTCGACACGACACCGCCCAGCACGCCGTTTTCGTAACCGATATGTTCAGGGCGCAGGCCCTCGACGCCATTGCGGCGGCTCTGCCATTCGATGATGCGGTCGAAATACTCGGAGCGCGGATTGAAATAGCCAAACATGGGGTGCTGGGCGCGCTGAATGATGTGTTCCTGGACCGTGGGCACCGTGGCAAAGTTCATGTCGGCCACCCACATGGGAATGCGGTCGAAGCCCTCGTCGGGTGCGTTCGGGGCCATACCGGGGATCTCACCCCAAGAGTCAACGGCGATGGCGTCCATGCCGTGGCGGTCGATGATTGAAGTGAAGTCGTATTTCATGCTGGACTCCCGTGCAAAGTTGATTGTTTTGGTAGGCGTTATTGTCCACCAGCGTGGGCGGTTTTGGCGCGGGGTTTGGCGCTTAATTTGACGGGTGCGGACGAATGGCTGGTTAGTCTTGCGCGTCGTTGACGGCAACTACGGTTAGCTGGGTTTCATCGACCGTAAACGATATGTCGAGCCCGGCGTAAGCCAGATGATAGACGCGGTGTGGCTCGTGCTTGCTGCCCGCGCGGCGCGGGTCTGGCGAAGGACCTCGACCAAGCCGAGGAGCTTTGCGGGCGGGACCATATCCTGCAGTGCTTGCGGAAACTCAACATCGAGCTCTTGCCACGGAGCATCCTCGATCCAGCCTCCGGTCGCATCCGGGTGGCAGTCCGCAAACGGAATGTAGGGCTTGATGTCGTAGATGGGCGTGCCGTCACGCAGGTCGGCCCCCAGCACATGGATGATGGGGCCATCGTCGGTGAGCTCGACACGATCAAGCTTGACGCAGGTGAGCCCGATGGGATTAGGGCGAAACGGACTGCGCGTGGCAAACACTCCCACACGTTCGGCTCCGCCCAGACGCGGCGGGCGCACGGTTTTCGACCATTTTGCGTTGGTGCCGGACCTGTCCTGCGTTTTAGCGTCGACGGCAATATCCTTAGCCGTGCCGCCGGGCGTTCCGTTTTCGAAGCGCCACAGTAGCCACAGGTGAGAGAAGGAATCCAGGCCCTCAACCGCTGCATTGGAGGCAAATTCCGGCTCAAAAACGATGCGTCCCTGCAGATGAGGCGCCAAAAAGCTGTTGCGCGGAATGCCCGAACTTCTGCGGCAGGTCGGTATGTATGTGTGCAATAGGTTCCATGCCGGTCATTGTACGGCATGGAGGCGTGGGGCGTTGCGCGCAATTCTTTCGCCGCGGTCCCCCGTCGTGCAACCAACGGTTGTTGAAGCGCCTGCCGCCGCGTATGCTTAAGCCATCAACCAGCAGAAAGGAGCCGCTATGGCCTTTGCAGAAAAGCTCATTGCTGTCCGTCGCGCATCACCTTACCCAAGAGCAGCTTGCCGCTAAGCTCTTCGTCACACGCCAGGCCATCAGCCGGTGGGAGCGCGGCGAGGTCACACCGGGCATCGACATGATGAAGCTCATCGCCGCCGTAACCGGAGAACCGCTGTCCCACCTGCTCGAAATGCCTGAGCACTATTGCCAGAGCTGCGGCATGATACTCACGCCCGACGACTGCGGCACCGATGCCACGGGCACCGCGACCGATCATTACTGCAAGTGGTGCTACGACCACGGCAAGTACACCTATGACACCACCATGGAGGCAATGATTGAGGATTGTGCCCCGCGCTGGCACAAAACACCGGGCATGTCGCTCGACGAAGCCGTCTCGCTCATGGGCGCCGTCCTGCCGCAACTGGAGCGCTGGCGCACCATGCAGGAAAACGAGGCGCGCTACGGTGCCGAGGCGCGGGCGCGCTACGGCGATGAGGCTATCGATGCAGCAAACGAAGCGTTGCTGGACATGGACCCCGAGACATGGAACGACATGAAGGAACTTGAACGCGCTATTCTGGGCCAGCTCTCAATTGCCATGGGCATTGGCGACCCAGAGAGCAACGAGGCTCGTAAGCTTGTCGCGATGCATCGTCGCTGGATTGCTCTCAACTGGGGATGCGAGCCCCAAGACGAGGCGTACCTGGGCCTCGCCCACGGTTATCTTGCCGACCAGCGCTTTGTTGACTACTACGACAAGCCCTGCGCCACCGGAGCCACGGCGTTTCTGGTCCAGGCCATCGAGTCTTCGTTGACGCGCGCATAGACCGCGGCGGCTTTGGGTATTTCAATCAAAACCTCAACCGATTGGAGACCTATGGCTACTAATCACGAGCTCGCGCTGTACGTTATGACCGGCTGCCCGTATTGCTTAAAGGTCAAGCACTTTTTTTGGCCGATAACGGCGTGACCATTCCCGAGCGCAATATCTCGACCGATTCCGATGCCGAACAGACACTCATCGCCGTCGGCGGAAAACGCCAGGTTCCCTGCCTGTTCATCGACGGCAAACCACTCTACGAATCGAGCGACATCATCGCGTGGGTGCAGGAAAACCTGCTCTAGTACGCACGCTCTGTCCGTCCAGGGCCCCAACCCATACGACCCAAACATGTACACCAGCATCCAAAGTCGACATTTTTTCGACATCTTTGGATGCTGGCGTACAGCTTTTTGGTAGTCATGGACGCTCTTGGCCGGCTAATTGTTTGAGGAGACCTTTGGATTATGGCTGTTTGACGCCTCTGGAAAGGTTTCCCGAGAGGGCTGTGGTCAAAAAAGGGCAAATATGAGTACTGCTACCTGTTTAGTAGCAGCGATTTTGATCACTTCAGGAACTATTCAACGTTCCACTCGTCCGCAGACGACGTTATTTCTCCTCATATGTTCAATAAAAGTAGCTCTTAATGGGAACAAATCTCATCAGGAGCTACAATTTATAGCAAATAAATGCAACCATAATGGCAACAGTACTCATATTTGCCCTTTTTTGACCACGACCCTCCAGAATAGTCGCTGAGAGCGACACTAAATGACAAAATCCGACACTTGAACGTTCTTATATGAGTAGCCATTGAAGGACACCTAACGACTACTCCCATTCGCGACACACTGTGTCGCGAATTAAGCTGGCCCCATTACCGAAGACCAGTGAGAGCTCCTGCCCAGAATCTCAATAGCTTAAATAAAGGGCTCCCCTCCGGAAGTCAATGAGCATCCAAATTCCAAGCTGAAAAGCAAAGGAGTATCGAAGCCGTCAATGCTCATTTCCTATCGAACAGGCAGGTCAAAACAAGCTAATTAGCCCGATGAACTTGCTTGTATTTTTGTCTACAAAAATTGTATACAAAAAGAGAATCCGAGAACCGCGCTCGACATTATGTCGATCGATAGGAGGCGCCATGGATGCTAAGCAGCTCGAAAAGATGATGGGGTTTGCTCCCGGAGAGTTGAAGAAAGCCGCGGAAAGCCTACGAAAAAGATGAGTGGCCGAAAGGTCACACCATCAAGTTGGGAAGGCCACCAATCTCCGATGAGCCGAGCGTCGTTATATCAGCACGTGTGGGCGAATCGATTCTTGAGGCGTTTGACGAAAAGCCAAACGCCCATGGGCAAACACGCACGGAGCGGCTCAGAGAGCTCATTACACTTGATGCACT
>ENA-OQAL01000343-OQAL01000343.1-human-gut-metagenome-genome-assembly--contig:-NODE-343-length-11098-cov-1.978944_pt1 | contig 11098 bp, 17 predicted proteins | sample MGYA00242491_ERZ504519 | MGnify/ENA primary metagenome ERZ504519 (study PRJEB26092, sample SAMD00036260) | human gut metagenome | host: Homo sapiens | study: EMG produced TPA metagenomics assembly of... | reverse complement strand
CGCTAAGGTGAGGAAGCAGTCGAATTGACCCGCAAGTTCCGTCCAAGCGTGGTATGCATGGACGTCAAGATGCCTCGTATGGATGGCATCGAAGCGGCGGGCATCATCTGTGATGAGAATATCGCTCCGGTCGTTATGCTTACGGCATTCTCCCAGTCCGATCTGTCAAGAAGGCCACGGGTGCAGGTGCCATGGCATACGTCACCAAGCCGTATGAGGAATCCAAGCTGCTTCCGGCTCTGGAAGTGGCCATGGGCCGTTTCGCCGAAATCAACGATCTGCTCGACAATGTGGAGCGCAGCGAATCCAAGCTGCACGAAACCGAAGAGCAGCTGAAGAAGGCGGAAGAGCAGCTGAAGAAGGCTGAGGAAACCCTCGAGGAACGTAAGCTTGTCGACCGTGCCAAGGGCCTGCTGATGGATAAGGCTGACTTCTCCGAGCAGGGCGCGTTCCGTTGGATTCAGAAGACCTCCATGGACCAGCGCATCCCGAAGAAGCGTCTGGCTATGGCCATCATCGCCAAGTACGGTGATCAGAAGTCGGAAGCAGAGGATGAGCGCTAACACAGCAACTGTGGAAGCACTACGCGCGGGACGCTATTGGTCGTTGACGGCCATTCCTTGGCGTTCCGCGCTTTTTTGCCTTGCCCGTAGAGAATTTCAGTACATCCGCAGGTCAGGCGACCAACGCCGTCTGGGGCTTCGCCACCATGCTGTCGCAGGTGATCGACGCGGAACATCCGGATCATCTTGCCGTCGCTTTCGATGTCAAAGGCGGTACCTTCCGCAATACGATGCTGCCGCAGTACAAAGGCACGCGAGATGCGGCTCCGGAAGATTTATTGACCCAGCTGCCGTTGATTCAACGGATGCTGACGGCCCTTGGCGTCACATTCATCGAAAAACCTGGATACGAGGGCGATGATGTGATCGGCACGTTGGCAAGCATGGGAGACAAAGCAGGCTATCGCACGCTGGTGCTATCCGGCGATCGTGACGCGTTCCAGCTCATCAACGACAACATCACAGTGTTGTATCCGGGGCATCATTTCAAAGATTTGAAGCACATGACTCCCGACGCGGTGGTGGAGAAATACCACGTCACGCCGGAGCAATATCCGGATCTTGCCGCGCTTCGTGGCGAAACCGCCGACAACATCCCCGGCGTTCCCGGCGTGGGCGATGGATTCGCGGCCAAATGGATCAACCTGTATGGCGGACTTGACCAGATTATCGAGCATGCCGACGAAATCGGCGGCAAAAAAGGCGAGGCGTGCGGGCCATATCGATCAGGTCAAACTGAATCGTTCCGTGAATGCCTTGGTGCGTGACCTTGACCTTGGCGTGTCCATCGAGGATTTGACTTTCGGTCAGGTGGACGCCAACCAGCTCAACCAACTGTTCAACCAGACTTGAATTCGGCATACGCACCAAAACCGTGTGCTGAGAAACATTCAATGCGGGGAAGCCCACCAACGATCCCGCGCAGCAAGACGAGTCCGGCAAGCTCGAAATACCTCAGTATGAAACGGTTGACTCGCCGGAAGCATTGGAAGCATGGGTACGAGACAATCTGCCGATGCCGAACGGGCATCTGCATGACGAACGTGAAATCGCGCCGAAGACGACTCCCTCCGGCTTCGCCATTGATCATACGAAGCAGTGTGCGCAGTCCGTGGCGCATTCGTGGGTGTTGCAGGTGGAAGGCGAAAGCAAGCCGGGGAACGCGGCCTATGCGTCGCTGATGATCGCTGCACATGATAAAGCGATTCGTACCAATCGTGTTGACCGTGACATGGCGTCCCAGCTGCAAACGGTACTTGACGAACACCACCAATCCATGGTGGTGCATGGGTATAAGGAACAATCCCACCTGCTGGAAAGCGTCGGTGTGGCGTTGCCGAAGCCGCTGTTCGACACCAAGCTTGCCGGGTATCTGGTCCATCCCGATTTCCATGCCGACACGCTGGAACAGGCGGCGGCGCATTTCCTTGACCTGCATATCGAGGAACAGTCCGAGGGCGCGACGCAAGGCACGCTTGATTTCGACGAGCCGGACGATAGTGCGCAGCGGAATGACAACCAGCTTCCGCGCCATACTGCGATTGTTGGTTTGCTGGCGCGTAAACTGGCGGATTCATTGGATCAGCGTGAGCAGTTCTCATTGCTTGAATCTGTGGAGATTCCAGTATCCCGTGTGCTGTATGGCATGGAGCATGCCGGTGCGCAAGTCGATATGAACAGGCTGATGAGCATGCGTGAACAGCTTGCCGCCGACGCGAATTACGCGCAGGAAACGGCATGGCAGTATGCGGGCGAGCGCGTGAATCTGCAAAGTCCTAAGCAGTTGCAGAAGATTCTGTTTGAGGATATGGGTTTGAAGCCTACGAAGAAGACTAAGACTGGTTCGTATACTACGAATGCGGCTGCTTTGCAGGTGTTGCGTGATCGTTCGTATGGTAATGATAGGGCTTGTCAGTTTCTTGATGCGTTGTTGTTGCATCGTGAGAAGAATAAGCTTAAGCAGATTGTGCAGACGTTGATTGATGCGACGAACAGGTCTGATGGTCGTATTCATACGACGTTTGAGCAGACTGTGGCTGCGACTGGTCGGTTGAGTTCGGTTGATCCGAATTTGCAGAATATTCCGAATCGTGATCCTGCTGGTCGTGAGATTCGTTCGGCTTTTGTGCCCGGTGAGGGTTTTGAGTCGTTGTTGAGTTCGGATTATTCTCAGGTTGAGTTGCGTATTATGGCTGATCTTTCTGGTGATGAGGCGTTGATTGAGGCGTTCCGTTCCGGTAGGGATTTCATAAGTATGTGGCGAGTTTGGTGTATGGCGTTCCTGTGGATGAGATTACGTCTGATCAGCGCAGTCATGTTAAGGCGATGAGCTATGGCTTGGCATATGGGCTGAGCACGTATGGGCTTTCGCAGCAGCTTGGCATTAAGCCGGGTGAGGCCGAGTCATTGAAGCGGCAGTATTTTGCGACGTTCGGCAAGGTCCATGAGTATTTGGAGTCGTTGGTTTCTTCGGCTCGTGAAAAGGGATATACGGAGACGATTTATGGTCGTCGTAGGTATTTTCCGGGCTTGAAGTCGCCGAATCGTGCGGTGCGTGATGCTGCGGAGCGTGCCGCGTTGAATGCGCCTATTCAGGGTTCTGCTGCGGATATTATGAAGATCGCTATGATTCGTGCTGATGATGCGTTGCATGAGGCTGGTCTTGCCAGTCGGATTATTTTGCAGATTCATGATGAACTTGTGGTGGAGGTTGCGCCGGGGTGAGGCGGAGCGTGTCACTGCGTTGGTGAAGGATGCCATGGAGCATGCGGTCGATATGGCGGTTCCGTTGGATGTTTCCACGGGTATTGGTTCGGATTGGCAGCTTGCCGCGCACTGATACGGTACTGGGTTTCGTGTGTGTTGCGGATGTGCGTGGTCGAGCAATGGCATAAGGAGGAATGATGGCAACGCTGAAGCAGGTTGTGGATGTGCTGGAAACGTTGTATCCGCTTCGCTATGCGGAGCAGTGGGATGAGCCTGGTCTTATCGTGGGTGATTTGCGTCAGCCTGTGCGCGGTATCGCTTTTGCGGCTGATCCCTCTATGGCGGTGGTTGATCAGGCGATTGCCGGTGGTATTTGATTTGCTGGTTTGCCATCATCCGTTGTTTCTTCCGTTCCGTTCATGCGGTGTCGGGATTGGGTTTTCCGTGGTGAGATTTGTGCGTAAGCTCAATCGTGCCGGATGTGCGTTGTGGGTGGGGCATACGAATGCCGATGCGGCGTATCGTGGCGTCGGCATGGCTGCGGCTGACATGTTCGGTTTGGTGGATCAGCGTCCGCTGGTGCCCATCGATGATCCGGATGCGAGCATCCGGTCGGTTTGGGGCGTGTGGGGCGTCTTGCCGAACCTGTGGCGTTGCGTGATTTCGCCAGTCGAGTAGCTGGCGCGCTGCCGTACACCGAGCTTGGCGTGCAGGTTTGCGGCGATCTGGACGTTCCGGTCAGCACGGTGGCGGTGCTTCCGGGTTCCGGTGATTCCTTGTTCGATGAGGTGCGTGCGGCTGGTGCCGACGTGTATGTGACCAGTGATCTGCGGCATCATCCGGTGACGGACGCCATTGAACAGGCCCGCTATGAGGCTTCCATGCGCGCTTCCGGCATCGCCTGGGGTATGGCGATGAGCATGTGCGTCCGCGTTCATCAACACTCCACATAGCGCCATCGAATCTATGTGGTTCCAGTATGCGATGAAAGACGTTCCTCAGGCGGTCGCGTCCGTGACCGGCGACACTCCCGACGTGTGTTGGATTTCCATGAATACCGATCCATGGAGCATGGTTATCCCTTCAAGCGGACAGGAACGATGACGCGTCATGAGTAATGAAGCGGCAGACGAAACCCAAGTTGATGCATTGCTAGACAAGTCCAGTGACGGAGTGGACATGTCCGGCACGGTAACGGTGCTTGACAGCGAGCACGTGTACCGAGGCGCTATCTTCGGTGTCGACGACATGCGGATCGCATTGCCGATGCGTGGTGGCGGGCAAACGGTGATTCGCCGGCAGGTGATGCGCCACGCGCCTTGCGTGGTCATGCTAGTGCATGATTGCGCGAACGACCGGTACCTGATCGAACGCGAATATCGTATCGGTTGCAACGCCTTCGCCTATGGTCTGCCGGCCGGACTCATCGACGGGGGAGAGGACGTTGAAGAGGCCGCGCTGCGGGAGCTTCGTGAGGAACCGGTGTGGAGCCCGCCGGGCGTGACGGTGTCGAATTCGACCATGTGGGGCAGTTTTTACTCGTCCGAAGGCATGACCGACGAGCTTGCCAACATCATGGTGCTTCACCTGCATGCATGGCATCCCGTCGAACGTCATTTCGACGGCGATGAGCACGTCGAATCGGCGTGGGTCTCCTGGCAGCGGCTGCGCGGCACCCGTATTACGGCCTCCAATTCCATGATCGCTATTCTTCACGAGCAAATTCGACGAAACCGGCAAAATACAGGCAAGAGTCTTTCGAATCGTAAAAATAATCGCCGAACAACACGAAAATTGCGATTTGGGGGCTGAAACGTGGAGATACTTGGAATCATGCAAATCAGACCCGGATCGATGTATCCACTCGGCGCAAGCTATGACGGCGCCGGCGTGAATTTTGCCCTCTTTTCCCAAGTGGCACAAAAAGTCGAGCTTTGCCTTTTCGATGAGGAAGACAACGAAACTCGAATCGAAATGACCGAGCAGAACTCTTATGTCTGGCACAACTATCTGCCCGGAATCCAACCGGGGCAACGTTACGGCTATCGCGTGTACGGTCCATACGACCCGACGCAAGGCCTGCGCTGCAACCCGAACAAATTGCTGCTTGACCCCTACGCTAAAGCCATCGAAGGCAACATCGACGGCGATGAGAGCCTCTACTCGTACTGGTTCAGAAGCCCCGATGACGTTACCAGCATGAACACGCTCGACTCGGCCGCCCATACCATGAAAGCGGCCGTGGTGAACCCCTATTTCGACTGGGGCAACGACCAGCATCCGAACATCTCATATCACGATTCCGTGATTTACGAAGCCCACGTACGCGGCATGACCAACCTCAACATGGACGTGCCGCCGGACATTCGCGGAACCTATGCGGGTCTGGCGTACCCCTCGGTAATCGAATACCTGAAGAAGCTGGGCGCACGGCCATCGAGCTCATGCCCATCCACCAGTTCGTCAATGACAGCTTCCTTCAGGAAAAAGGCCTGAGCAACTACTGGGGATACAACACCATCGGCTTCTTCGCCCCGCACAACGCGTATTCCAGCTCCGGACAGCGCGGCGAACAGGTCAACGAATTCAAATCCATGGTCAAGGCATACCATCATGCCGGCATGGAAGTCATCCTCGACGTGGTGTACAACCACACCGCCGAAGGCAACAACCGTGGACCGACCCTCAGCTTCAAGGGCATCGACAACGGCGCCTACTACCGTCTGGTCGACAACGACCGCAGACACTACTTCGACACCACAGGCACCGGCAACTCGCTGCTGATGCGCTCGCCGCACGCCTGCAGCTCATCACCGACAGCCTGCGCTACTGGGTCACCGAAATGCACGTCGACGGATTCCGATTCGATCTTGCCGCCACATTGGCCCGTCAGTTCCAGGAAGTCGACAAGCTGTCCGCCTTCTTCGACATCGTCGAACAGGATCCGGTGATCTCCCGCGTCAAGCTGATCGCGGAACCGTGGGATCTCGGCTCTGGCGGCTATCAGGTGGGCGGCTTCCCGTCCAGCTGGTCCGAATGGAACGGCCGCTACCGCGATTGCGTGCGCGACTTCTGGCGCTCGCAGCCGTCCACGTTGCCGGAATTCGCCAGCCGATTCATGGGCAGTTCCGACCTGTATCAGGTCAATGGCCGCCGACCGGTCGCATCCGTGAACTTCATCACCGCGCACGACGGCTTCACCATGAACGATCTGGTGAGCTACAACGAGAAGCATAATGAGGCCAACGGCGAAGGCAATCGCGACGGCGAAAGCAACAACCGTTCTTGGAACTGCGGTGTCGAAGGTCCTACGACCATCAAGGATGTTAACGAGCTTCGTCAACAGCAGATGCGCAACATGTTCGCCACGTTGCTGCTCAGCCAAGGCATTCCGATGATCTGCGGCGGCGACGAAGTGGCGCGCACCCAGCAGGGCAACAACAACGCCTACTGCCAGGACAATGCGATCTCCTGGACGAACTGGGATCTGGACGAGGATCAAAAGGACCTGCTCGAATTCGTATCGAAGCTGATCCATTTGAGGCTTGAGCATCCTGTGCTGCATCGCCGCCGCTTCTTCTCCGGTCGCGAGCAGGGAGACGACAGCACTGCGATTCCGCAGGTCGAATGGATGGATCATACCGGCTCCATTATGGATATGGACGACTGGTCAACACACACGCCTTCACTGTGATGATCTATCTGAACGGTTCCGATATTCCGGAAACCGACTGGTACGGCAATCAGATGGTCGACAATGATTTCATTCTGATTTTCAACGCGCATTACGAGCCTATCATGTTCACCCTGCCCGATGAGCAATATGGCAAGAAATGGCGCTTAATTGTCGACACGCATAATCCAAAGGGGCCAGAACTCAATTATGAGGCCGGTTTTGCGATTACTGCGCAATCAAGAAGCTTCCTGCTGTTGATGAGCGACAAGAAGCCGTCCAACAAGCACTACAACTTCTGACGGCGCACTCGCGTTATGCCGTCAGAATCCAGTGGGGTGGAGTCGTCGCCAATGCGATGGCTCCACCCCACTGGTATGTATATGTTGAAATCCGGCGGTTGCCGGTCAGCCTTGCATCAGACTTGTGCGGCGAGCCTCGAAACTGTGTCGGGAACAGTTTCGCTGACTTCCGCAAGATCCTCGACGGAGCGTGGTCTCTCAGATTGCGCCAGTATCAGCTGCGTCTGCACGCGATCCGCTTCGATGGCGGCGATTTGACGCGAGAAAATGATGAACCAGCCAAGGAACATCATGCCGGCCAACGCCTCCACATTCGTCAGCGTGTTATGCCCGCTCAGCCATTGGAATCCGGCATAAGCCCCAATCGCAATCGCAAGATCGGAAACCACGTATACGACCTTTGAGAGTTGCGGGGCAAGCCAAGGCAGGGCAATCATCAGCACGCTCATCAAACATGGTAGGCCGCGGGCGAACACGTTGTGCAAAATCGGATGCGGCGTGTAACGGAACATGCCGATACCTACGAAAGCGATGCCGGCCAACGTCAACATGATTGACAGCAGCAGAATCCTCGTACGAAAATGCTTCGGCGTCTCATTGATGGCATTGGAATCCAGATACTGCAATTGCAGACGATACGTGGTGATGAGCTCGGAAACGGCGAAATAGCTGATGATCACAATGCAGATGCCCGCGAGCGTCAGCGTCGAATTGAACATACGCGCGGCGAACGTCGTACGGTCGCCCAATTGAGAGAAATTATTGTTGTACCAGTACGGATCGTCGGACGTCAATCCTGCGATACTCACGCCAGACACCACGAAAAACGGCAGTAGGGAAGCGATCGTTTTGGCATTCATAGTTCCGCCTGCACGAAAGTGATATAGCCTACACGCCTGCGATGGCCGCGCATAGGATCGGCAGATAGCCTTTCAGCGTGCGGATGCCCATCATGTTGTTGACGATGGACAACATCATGAACGATGTGACGAAAATGGTCGAAGCATACACCATGGAAAGCGCGAGGATCTCGAAAATACGACGGACCGGAATAGCCCAACCATGTTTGAGTGTCAGCGAACGTGATTTTCGTGCGTAACCCAAACTGAATGAAACGACTCCGCATCCTGCCACGATTCCCGCGCAGACGGTGAACAGACGCTGCGTGACACGCCAGATGGCCGGGGCGAACTGCATGTATGCGTTCATGACGAACCAGGCGATAACGGCGCATGTCACAAAGGAGATGATGCCTGACGATTCGGCCTGCTGGTGACGTCCCATGCCACTCTCCCTTCCGAAATGCTATTGTAAGCCTGTCGTTGTCCAACCATACGCTATAATAGAAACTCGTGTTCACATGATGCGATTCCGTGAGGCGGATTCGCGGGGTGTGGAACGTGAACGGGGCTGTAGCGCAGTTTGGTAGCGCGCTGCTTTGGGAGCAGAATGTCGCAGGTTCAAATCCTGTCAGCCCGACCAAAACCGTTGGAAACAAAGGTGTTTCAGACGGTTTGAAAAATCCTTCTCCGGTTTCCGGTACAAACACGACGATCGCGGGAATTCCTCGTGGCATTTTGTGATATTCGCATAGTTCTGTCCGCCTGGGTTTCAAACGGAAATGGTATGGATGGCATTTGATTGTCGAGTTCGAGCAAGATACGGGTGCTGTATGGCGAGATTGAAGCGTTGTTTTCCTCGGGTTTGGATACGATAAGCCCTATGAACGCATCTCAAGAGAATCTTTGGCCGGCGCCGTTTGCCAGCAAATCGCTTGACGCCACCGTTGTGGTGCCGGGCAGCAAATCCCTGTCGAACCGTTATCTCATTCTTGCGGCTCTCGGGCATCGTCCTGTGCGATTGGTCGGTCTGTTGCGCTCGCGCGATACCGAGCTGATGATGGACGCGCTGCGTTCGTTGGGAGTGCGCTGCGAAATCGATGAGCAGGTCGACACCACGGTTACGGTGGTGCCGCCGTCCGACGGCCGGTTCCACGGTGGTACGAAGGTGTTCTGCGGTCTTGCGGGAACAGTGATGCGCTTTGTGCCCGGTCTTGCCATGTTCGCGGACGGTCCTGTGGATTTCGACGGTGACGAGCAGGCGTACGCGCGTCCGATGAAGCCGGTGTTGGACGGTCTTGGACAGTTGGGGGCATGCATCGAATACCACGGCGAGGAAGGCGCCTGCCATTTACAATCATTCCACCTCAAACGGTGAGCCAGTGCGCCGAGCCGAGCGTAGTCAGCATTGATTCTTCGGGATCCTCGCAGTTTATTTCGGGACTATTGCTCGTCGGCTCTCGAGTGCCAGGCGGTTTGGAACTGCATCACACGGGGGAGAAGACACCGAGTTTACCGCATATTCGCATGACCGTGGCCGATCTGCAAGGTTCCGGCGTGCGCGCCAACGCCGACGAACACGCCCGCGTGTGGACCGTGCAGCCGGGAGCCGTGCAGTTGCCCGAAACGGTGACGGTAGAACCTGACCTGTCGAATGCCGCCCCGTTCCTTGGCGCAGCGCTCATCGCCGGCGGAACCGTTCGCGTGCCTCACTGGCCGGAATCCACCACCCAGCCGGGCGGCCTGCTTCCCGGATACTTGGAACATATGGGCGCTGAAATCAGCTTCCCCGTGATCGACGCGTCCGGTACTGCGAAGTGACCGGCAGCAGCCATATCAACGGCTTGGGTGATTTTCGACCTGACTGCGGCCGGCGAGATTGCGCCATCGCTGGCCGCAATCTTGGTCTTCGCCCGACAGCCTACGCGCATGCTGGGCATCGGCCACTTGCGCGGCCACGAGACGAACCGTCTGGAAGCATTGGTCAACGAAATCACCAGAGTCGGGGGAGAAGCCCGTGAGCTTCCCGACGGCTGGAGATCGTGCCAGTGCCGGCAACGAATCTCAAGCCCGCCAAAATGGAAACCTACGCGGACCATCGCATGGCGACGTTCGCCGCAATGCTTGGTCTGAGCATCAACGGCATCCAAGTCAAGAACATCGCCACCACCGCGAAAAACGCTTCCCGATTTCGCAAACATGTGGACCAGCATGCTGGCCTAGCAATGATTGTCTAGGATAATCCGCAAATAATATTGAAAACGGTATGAAAATGTCCTTCCTCCGCAAAAACGGAGGAAGGACATTCTACGTTTGCACAGGATCGTAATCATTCTGCGGATGCCGCTATGTCAAGCCACGATGGTTCTTAGCTTTCCTGACACGGCTTGGCCTTGTCCGGCCCCAACATGGCAAAGGTAGTGGCGCTCGCAAACGTCATAATGCCTACGAAAAACACGGAACCAATGGAAACCTGACACCGTACGTAAAGAGGTAAGCAGGCGACGAGCGTCCGACACCTTGAGAGGCGTTATCTGGCTCGAGCCTAGAAGGCGGAAAAGCATGATGAAGCCCCCGGAAGTTTCGCACTTTCGGGGGCTTCATCATATTGATTGCGATTTTGCGTTCAGTAACGAATCAGCTTGGAATCACTCCCACTCACTTGTTTGAACTGGGAGAGGCATTTTGCGCCCCCTCTGAGCAAAAATTTTTCAACTTTTTTGAAAATAAAAAAAAGCCGCCTGTTTTAAATTTGAGGTCAACAGATGGCGGGTAGAAATTTTCATACTTATGATGTATAATATGTGATATTAAAGATTGATAAATCAGAATTTGTAGGTGCGATTGATGAAAATTATTGAAGTTAAGAAATAAAAACAATATCTTGATTGCTCCTATTAGCAGATGAGCAGGAAGATATGGTTGACCGTTATCTTGATAACGGCAAGATGTATGTACTTGATGATAATGGGGTCAAGTGTGAGTGTGTCATAACCGATAAAGAAAATGACATAC
>ENA-OQAL01000342-OQAL01000342.1-human-gut-metagenome-genome-assembly--contig:-NODE-342-length-11126-cov-1.581053_pt1 | contig 11126 bp, 13 predicted proteins | sample MGYA00242491_ERZ504519 | MGnify/ENA primary metagenome ERZ504519 (study PRJEB26092, sample SAMD00036260) | human gut metagenome | host: Homo sapiens | study: EMG produced TPA metagenomics assembly of... | reverse complement strand
CCAATTTTTTGCATAGAGAATAGGTACAGAATGGTTATTTTTGCGTCTAATAAGAAAAACATAATTAAATCTATTATCATGAGTACATTTCAAAAAGTAGGTGAGAAGATGACAAACTTCAGATGGATAATCTGTGGTCTGCTATTCTTTGCCACTACAGTCAATTACCTCGACCGTCAGGTGCTTTCACTAACCTGGAAAGACTTCATTGCTCCGGAATTTCACTGGACGGATTCGAATTACGGAGATATCACAGCTATTTTCTCTATAGTGTATGCCATTGCCAACCTGTTCGCCGGTCGTTTCATTGACTGGATGGGAACTAAAAAAGGTTATCTCTGGGCTATCTTTGTCTGGTCCTTAGGAGCTTGTCTTCATGCATTGTGCGGTTGGGCAACCGAAGAAACATTAGGTATTCATAACGCAGAAGAGATGCTTTCTGCAACAGGAGCCGTCGCTTCAACTATCGCTATTACCAGCGTTTATTACTTTATCGCTGCCCGAATCGTATTAGGTGTAGGTGAGGCAGGAAACTTCCCAGCAGCTATTAAGGTAACAGCCGAATATTTTCCGAAAAGGACCGTGCATATTCCACTTCCATCTTTAATGCAGGTTCTACAGTAGGTGCTTTAGCCGCTCCGATCACTATTCCTCCTTTGGCACGTTATTTCCAAAGTATTGGTGTGGGCAACGGATGGGAAATGGCTTTCATCGTTATCGGTGGTTTAGGATTCATTTGGATGGGACTTTGGATGTTCCTCTATAAGAAACCCAATGTCAACCCTCGCGTGAATGCTGCCGAACTGGAATATATCGAACAAGACAACAACAATCCTGAAGAATCAGCAGAACAACAAGCTGCTGCCAACGACTTCGACAACAAGAAGATTTCATTCTTGCAATGTTTCAAATTTCCCCAAACATGGGCTGTATTTGTCGGTAAGTTCATGACTGATGGCGTATGGTGGTTCTTCCTGTTCTGGACTCCGGCATATATTTCGGATGTATACGGTTTCGCTTCAGATACGGGTACCGCACAAATGTTGATTTCGTATTATATGCTATTACCATGTTATCTATTTATGGTGGTAAGTTACCTACTATTATCATTAATAAAACAGGTAAGAATCCATATGCAGCCCGTATGCAGGCTATGCTTATCTTTGCCTTGTTCCCACTGCTGGCATTGTTTGCCCAACCTTTAGGCAATTATTCATATTGGTATCCTATCATTATTATCGGTATTGCAGGTGCTGCACACCAATCATGGTCTGCCAATATTTTATTCTGTAGTAGGTGATATGTTCCCCAAAAGCACCATCGCTACTATCGTAGGTATTGGTGGTATGGCAGGTGGTATAGGTTCATTCTGTATTAATATGGGATCTGGCAGACTGTTTGACTATGCAGCAGAAACGAAATATGACTTTTATGGGATTCGAAGGAAAACCTGCCGGCTACTTCATCATATTCTGTGTATGTGCCGTAGCTTATTTGGTTGGTTGGATTATCATGAAAGCATTGGTCCCCAAATACAAACCGGTTGATGCCTAATTAAAGAATTCACCACAGACTACACACCTAAGTAGCCTGTGGTATTTTTTCCCTAATAAATAGTTTTCAGAAGATATTGATAGATAGAATTATGACTTAATATTTCAGGGACTCCTGTGATAAAAAGCTGCTTGCGTGCACGCGTTAAAGCGACATTCAGCTTACGGTCAATCTGTACACCGTCCTCTTCTGTCAGGTTGGGCAGAAACCTTAATTGATAGAGGTGATTCACACAAAAAGAATAAATAATGACATCACGTTCGCTGCCCTGATACCGTTCCACAGTGTCAATGGAAATCCTACTCAAAGCAGGAATAGCCAATGCCTGAAGTTCTTTACGTATCAAAGCAATCTGACTTCGATAAGGAGTAATGACCCCTAACGTTCGATTCGGATCAAATTCCTCTTCATGAGCCAGATACACCTCTTTGGCTAAACCGGCGACAATCTGTGCCTCATATCTGTTTGTTTTTCCGGAAACGCTCTCCAAATCTTGCTTCGAAGGGATAAAACGTACCGGAGCCTCTATGTGCTCCAACTGATGAGGTAATCCCAAAGCCTTCCAATTTTACCGGCATTAAAATGCTTTATTGGGAAAAAAAGCCACTCCCGGATGCATACGCCCCTGACGGCAAAGCATATCTATTCGCTTTAGGAGATTCTTCTTTTAAATGAAAAACGATAAAGCCGCTCAAAACAGAGAATTCTTTTAAATTAAAAAGTCCGGCTTCCCTAAGTCCCTCATCATGCACTTCAGAATGTCCGCTATTCTGCAAAATAACGGCAGGCAACTGTTTATGATCACCTATCAGGATAAATTTACCCACTGCATTTCTTTCATCGGCAAACTTGGCACACAGAATACCCAACAATTGGGGTTCTAATATTTGGGTGGCTTCATCCACTATGGCTACATCAAAAACGTTTTAATTTAAAAAGTTCAGCTTTAGCCGCAATAGAGGCCACGGTTCCAACATATACTCTGCAATCTGCCATACGGATATTCACCTCTCTCCTACTGTTACATTCCGCCAATATATTCTCCAACAGATGTCCTCTAAAACGTACATCACAGGAAAGCTCACTTCCCACCCGTATATAATCTATACAGGGGGTGATAGAGGACAGTGACTGACAAATTTCATCAACAGCCCGGTTGGTATAAGCCAGTAACAATATCTGCATAGATGATGCTGCATAGAAATGTTCCACCATTCTACGCAACGCCCTCGAAGTCTTTCCTGTTCCGGGAGGTCCCACCAGAAGAAAATAATCACGGGCCGACTCAGCTTTCAACGCCACCCTCTCAAAATCATCACCGGTCAGCGCTATAGCTCATCAAAAGACGAATCAAAGCGGGGAGGCCGTTGTCCCAGCAATAATTCCCGTCTTTCCGTATTCGCATCCAGAAAAGCGGAGAGTCCCAAATACATACTGCGAAATGTAGTATCCATCGTATCATGTTCTACAGCATAACGACTGTCCGGAGAAAAAACGGAAGCATTACGTTGGGTAGCACGTAAACGAATACGCAATTCTGTATCTGTAATCTGCTCAATATTACCCTTAAAAACCATTTATTGGTCGCATTATCCAAGTCATTATTACGCTCATACAACACAACCACATCTCCTGTACGGAAATTGGGAAGAAACATTTCATCATATTGCGGAATAGACAAAAGTATATAAGCCTTATGAGCCTGTGATGCCCTATTTTCCATTATCTGCAAATCATATAATATCTCTCCCGCCTCACGTTTCTCATCCAGTGTACTCAGCCAAAGAGCTGAAGCCCCTGCACGTCCTTCATAATCCACATCTCCCGATTTGGAGGTATAAAGTTCTTTTGTAATGAAATTATAAAGCGTATAAAAATAGCGCTGCTCCAAAGGTTCCAACGCCGACAGCTTCTCCCGGAAACGCGAGATAGAGGGCTTCAAATACTGTTCCCAGAATCTGCCGCTCAGTTTTCTTTCATTCACCACCTCCGGATTGATTTGTGCCAACAAGTTGCGTGTAAAATCAGGATGATTATGGAATTGTACCCCATACTCGGCAGCAACAATACGGTTACGCAAATTGATAACCCGCCTTACCTGAGCCCACGATGCTCTGGCCGGATACAATAAAGGATAACGGGTATAAAGCAAATAGGGATGCATACGCCGCCGGTCCTGTCCCATGCTATATTCCAACACTGCCATATATAGCAGCATCTGAACCTTATTATTTTCCTTGGGTTCCACTTTTCCCTGCATGGAGAATTCATCCGCTTTGCCCGATTTCATTTCTATAAAGCTGCTCATATCCCGCTGCATATAGTCCAGACGTCCCTGAATGCCCAACGCCTCGCAAATATAGGACGGTTCCAGCACAGCCTCCTTTTTATCCAGATTATACCCTGGCTCCAAAAAGTGTGTTGTACAACGTCCCGTATATGCTCAAAATGCATCCGGCAATCCTTGGCAAACTCTTTCTCTTTGGACGGATCACGAAGTTCGGCACAAGCAGCCAGTTCAATGGGATACTGCCGGAATGCCTTCTTCATACAGTCTATATAGTCCGGCTCCTCCTCACCTGCATGTATCCATTCATCCAGGAACAGATTGGCTATATTTCCCAACAGCAAAGGGCGGGCATTATCAATCGGCACCAGCCGGCTCAAAAATAGTTTGCCGGATGGCTGCCATAATCCTTGTAACATTCCGCCAGTGAGCTGATATCTATCAAATAATCCGGTTCCAATACGATAAAAGAAGGGGTATAAATTCCATCCCTATCTACAGAAACATCCAGCAGATTAAGCTGGGCATATCGCCAAAGTTCCTTTATGGTTTCTTCAAATTCATGATTTATACCGGGTTTATTATAAACCACCCGTATAGGTTCATCGGCTGTTACATCTACAGGATGTACATACAAATAGGTATCATCGGCATAATCAAAGCATACACGGATGCGGCGGATGTATTCCATCTTTTCTTTTTTCCCTGAAGATGCTATTTCCTGCTTGGGAAGAACTGAGAACAACTTCAATGGAATATCCTGTGCAAACATCTTCCTATATGCGTATGCCACTGCACGCAAATCACACAGGAACTCTTCTTTTACAGGAGACTTACGATGGTTCAAAATATCATTGGAAGTCAGACGAAAGGTATGTAACTGATTCTGTTCTTTCAGATCCAGCCCATATTGAGTGGCTACATAATTAATACGGGCGGCCAAATCAGTGGTCTGCAAACTATTCCCTTGTATCTTTTCACGCACCACACGCTCCAATGATTCACGCAATTGCCTGTAACGGCGTTCCAATGGCTGGTTTTCATCTATATAAAGCCTGTATAACTCTTCGTAATACTCTTCTATCTCTTCATTCATGCCGTAAAGATACACAAATTATTATTTATAGAATACCGGCATAATAATAGGATGGGTTTCCCATTTACGGGTCATCGGATTAAATTCCCTCTCTGCTCCCGCTTCAATTCCGAAACTATCCGATATTTTAAATTCCAAAGTGCCTCCGTATGAATTCTGGTTCATAAAAAGCTGTGAAGCGGGAGTCATACCATATCCGTTATACACCGAGTATGTGCCGAACATATTGATCTTCATTCTGTCATTAATGCGAAAAGACAACTTTCCCTTAGCACCTAAATCATTAAAGCGGACTCCATATACATTGTATTTAGCAGCATATACTCCTCCCGTCACGGTTATAAAATCATTGAGACGCTGTGTGTACATCACTCCGGCATTACGTGCCTCACCTATAGAAGGCAACCCTTGAAAGGAATGATAACCACTCAGAATCCCTGTACTATTAATCTGATAAGCACGTCCATCTATATAATCATGTCCGAAAGGATTTCCGGAAAAAGTATAAGGGGATATCTTAGGCATTTCTTCACGGGAAGTAAAATCAAATTTTGGCATCCGCAATGTATCAGATAAAACGGGAGGTGTCAACGTAGGAGGTTCGTTTATAAAATCCATACTTTATCAGCCTCATTCATCTCATTGATAAACTCATTGATTTTATCTTGCCGGATGATGAGCGTATCCTTGTCATTTTCAACCTGAGCTATGCCATGCAAGGAAAGAATACAAAAGAATAAGAACAAGCCAATGCGTTTCATTTGTAAATGTGTTTTTTCAAAATTACAATTTCCGCATTGACTTTTCCCGTTTCATTAAGACTTAATAAGACTTTTTGGCTGTATTCCTTAAAAATGCTAATTGATTTACCATAGGAAGTTCCAGCCATTCGGTAGAAATATAATTCTTGCTTGAATCTATAGCAATTAATACCTGGTCATTATCCCGATTATAACTGCCGTCATAGGTAAAGGGAGTAATTTTACTATCAAATTCTCCTATAAAAGAAAGTTTTCCATCTTTAGGACTATACCACCATACTTCTTTTTTGCGCCACTGATTTTAGTCAAGTCAACAGACATCGGATTTCCGGAGTAATTGTATACTAACAAATAATCCTTTCCGCGAGTCGCAATGGCTCTGTCATAACGATTCCCATTCGTACCGGCAATTACACTTTGATCCGGTACACGTTCAAAATAAGGGAAAGTTAACATCAGATTCTTCAGATATTTCATCTGATTGAAGCCGGGATCCTGCATTGCTTTATACCAAGGTTTCTCTATTCCATCAGCTCCATACCCACCGGGTGTACCCGGTTTCAAGAACTGCATGATATTATTATGTCCGTATGTATGTCCGCAAGAGCCCGCAAAAACAGACCAATATCCATAGCGTCTCACATCACAGTCACGCCAGCGTGGCTGGGCAGGATCATGCAATCCCTGAGGAATACCTTCATAGCTGGGTTCTGCATCCAGAACAGGCTTCAGTGGAGTCATGGACAAAGCCTCTTCTACATAACGCCAATTGTCTTCCTCCAATCCCGTAACAGAAGTATCACCATCTCCTTTTTCTGGCCATAACGCCTGTGTCCACTTTGGAACATATTCATATCCATCCACTCCTTATTATTCAGATGGGTAGCACTGGATGTACGACCAAACGGATGAAAGGTCATTATATGATTCTCGTCCACAGCAAGAATACTATTCGCCAACGCCTCCCAAATCTCAGTATTCCGGTCAGCATAAGTATCTCCACCGATTACCCAAATAATATTAGGGGCATCTTTATATCGTTCACCTAAAATCTACCATACGCTTTGGCCTCTTCAACATTCATCTTTCCGGAGCGCACAAGCCCTCCCCAGATACATACCATCGCTATGTAAATGCCGTTCTGCTCAGCTTTCTGAATAATATAATCCATGTGGTCCCAATACCCGTAAACTCCTTTTCTGTCTATATTCTTAAATTGAAACCATCTATCATGGAATACTGGCCATAGAAATTCATGGCAGGAACTCCATTTATAGTCTGTACCTGCACCACATTGAAACCTGCCTGACGACAATGTTCCAGATAATAAGCAGCCTCATCTCTATTCAGTTTCTCGGGTAACAGCCATCCTGTATCCCCCAACCAGAAAAAAGGAGTTCCGTCCGCATTCATCAGATAGCGGTTCTCTTTACTTACTTTCAGTTGTCCATGACTCCAAGGCTTATAAACCGACGATTTGCTCTGTGCTGCTGCCGAAAGCAGCCATCCTTCCACCATCAGAAGAAGGAATAATAATACTAGATTCTTGTTTTCATTTGTGCATTCATCTTATAAATTTCAAAGCCCAAGTAACTTATTCAAGCAGACAATTCTGGGTAATAACTAGTCTTTTTGAGGGAATCTTTTAGCTTCCTCCGCTTTCAGGTTGAGCAAAACTGATTCGGGAACTTTTATGATAGTACCATGCTTATGTCCTTGCGGAATAGAAATCTGATCGTCAATGGGAGTAAAGTTCTTGAAGTCTTTTGTAGACACGGCTCCAAACCGTCCTTCCCGATAAACATCAAAATAAATCAACCATTCATCACCTACTTTCACGGCACACGGACCTTCAGAGTAAGTCGGTGCAATTTACTGACGGATCAGCATAAGGTCCTTCTGCCCGATGGCCCGGATACACAGAACAAATCACTGTAACCAGGCTTGCGATTGTCTTTTATAATTAATACATAGTCGTTTTTTATCACGCTTTACTATAAATCCGTCAATAGAAATTAAATCCCGGATCATAAAAACGCCTTTGCAGGAGTAAACGTTTTGGAAATCCTTGGTCGTGGTATAATAGGCACGGTGACTTTTATTAGCTCCCAAACTATCGGCTGCCGTATATCTTTCTACAGGAATGGCAGAAGACCAGGCAACGATGAACTGTTCCTTTTCATCATCATAGAAAACTTCCGGTGCCCACACATTGTTAGTCAAAGAGTCTTTCATCACTTTGATTTCGCGTTTGTTCACTCCAATTGAATCAAGTCTTTAGAACTGGCATAACCAAATCCCTGTTCTCCATTCCAACTGATTGTCCACACTAAATGGAAAGTTCCATCCGGGCCTTGGGTCATGGACGGATCACGCATCATCGAATTGGGAGCATATTTCTGTTCTTCGGTCTGTTTAGTGAAATAATTATAATAAGGAGTCTTATTTCCTATTTCCGGTTTCAACCATGAACCTGCGATACTATCCCAATGATAGCCGTCATAGCTGTAAAGATAATGTAACCCGTCCAATGCCGGCTCACGATGAGAAGTGAAGATATAGACTTCCTTTTCGGGTTTTGTACAAAGCTGTAAAAGCCAATAAGGCAAAAACGAAGGAAAAAACAATTTCATAGCATGCTGTTTTATGATGAATAAACCTTTTCCAACAGGACGAAACAACAAGTATTTTTGTACTCTATACTTCTTAAAGTATCAATCCAAATCAATAATAAATATCCATCATATAACAAGATGTATCTCGAGACATAAAATACGAATTATATCCCGAGACAATCCTACATAGAAATAATGATGAGAATCAGCCTTTTAGTTTCCAAAATAAACCAGCTGCGTCTGTAAATACTCTTCCAGCCCATGTTTACCATCCGCGCCACCGATACCAGATTTACGCCATCCGGCATGGAATCCCTGCATCGCCTCAAAATTCTCACGATTCACATAAGTTTCACCAAATTTCAACGCACGAATCAATTTGAATGTCATATCCAGATTCTGGGTATAAATAGAAGAAGTCAGCCCATATTCACAATCATTAGCCCAGGCAATGGCGTCTTCCACCTCTGTAAACTCAACAACCGGAAGTACCGGTCCAAAAGTTTCTTCCTGAATAATATCCATCTTTTGGGTACAATTAATCAAAATCGTCGGTTCAAAGAAATATCCTTTAGTACCGATACGATGACCACCGCATAGCAACTCAGCTCCCTGCTCAATAGCTTTTTTCACTTTCTCTTCTACTGATTTCAGTGCATTGGCATCAATCAACGGACCCATATCGAGGTCTGTATACTGATTCGGATCACCCACTTTCACCTGCTTGAATCCTGCCAACAGTTTTTCAAGGAAAGTCTCTTTTATACTAGAATGTACATACACGCGCTCACAGCAATTACATACCTGTCCTGTATTAATAACACGCGAAGCAATAATGGATTTTACAGCTAAATCCAAATCTGCATCCGGCATTACAATACCGGGAGCTCCCTCCCAATTCCAAAGAAACCTCGTCACATTGGTAGAAGCGGCTGCCATAGTCTGTATTCCAGCCTCCACACTTCCGGTCAGACTAACCATACCTACTTTGGGGTTAGCAGCCAATTCATGTCCAATCACCGAACCACGACCGTTCACCAGATTGAATACACCTTTAGGCAACCCAACTTCATCTACAATCTGTGCGAAAACATACGCGTTTTTCCGGTGTCAGCTGACTCGGCTTTACCACAATTGTATTCCCCGTCAACAGAGCAGGAGCGGCCTTACGGGCAATCAAGAAAAAAGGAAAATTCCAAGGCAGGATGCCTGTTGTCACCCCAATAGGTTTCTTAAAGACAAATATATTTTCGTGAGGACGGTCACTAGGAATGATTTCCCCTTCATAGCGACGGGCCCATCCGGCCATATAATCAAGGTAATCAGCCGTAAATAACACCTCTACATTAGCTAATCCTCTTGTTTTTCCACCCTCCCCGGATAATAATATCAGTCAATTCCTGTTCCCGCTTGCGGATACCTTGTGCAATCCGAGTTAAATAGCCGGCACGTTCAATAGAGGTAAGACTCTCCCAAGAAAGCTGTGCCTTCACGGCAGCATTTATAGCAGCACGTGCATCTTCCGGTGTGCCATCAGGCATTTTAGATATCACTTCTTCCGTAGAAGGGTTCAATACATCAATCCACTTATCGGATTGGTTTTCGATGAATCGCCCATCGATGTACATCTTTAGTTCTTTCATGGTCTTAAATGTAAAATGAGTACCTTATTTCTTTCAATCTGAAATATTCAAGCAGCATTTTACAAATATATCGTTATTTATAAAGCCCAAAAATGTATTTTTGTTCATTAACATGGAAATTTATACACTTTAATTGAACTTTATGAATCATATTTATAATTATTCCTCTATCAACTGCCACAAAAGCCATCTCCTTCTTATCACTAAAACATCACTTATTATATTGTGTAGGCAACACCCCAAACAGTTTCTTGAATGATTTTGTGAAATAACTAGGCGTATTAAAACCAACCTGATCAGCTATCTCAGCAATGGAAAGCCCTCCTTCTTTCAATAATTCGGCAGCTTTACGAAGACGTACATTCTTCACGAAATCAGAAGGCGAACTTCCGGTGATAGATGTAATCTTCCGGTAAAGAGTAGCACGACTCATGCACATATCCCTACTTAAATCTTCTATGGAATATTCAGGATTACTAAGGTTCTTCTCAACCATATCCAATGCCTTCCTTATTAATTGCTCATCAGATGCTGAAATAGAATTCGCTTCTACTTTTCCTTCTTCCGGCAATGGATCTATCTCTTGCCTTTGCTCCGGATTTTGTTCCAATGGCAGAACAGTCTGTGCAACAATGGACTCCCGTAATTTCATATACATCCGGCCCAATCCCCAAACAACCGATAAAACAACAAGCACATAAAACAAATACGCCCAGCCTGTTTCATACCAAGCAGGCAAACATTGGATCATGACCGTCAATGTACTCTTACTCCACAGCCCATTCTCATCTGTAGCACGGACTTCCAGTTCAAATTCCCCCTTTGACAAATCAGACAAGCCGATACTATTTTCCCCTGCCGGAAAGGCCACCCAATTATCGTTTCTTTGTTTATAACGATAAGCATATCTTACCTTATTCGTATTCAAAGTGTACAAAGTAGAAAAAACAATTTCACATTTCTCCTCATGAGGAGACAGGCTTATTTTCTTTTGATTATCCACCCCGATTTCAGAGGTGTTATTCATTTCGACGGATGTCAAACACACCGTTGGCTCAGGTATCCTCCTCTTTTTTTCATTATAGTGAGGAAAAGTCACAATTCCACCTCGTCCACCCACACTCATTTCTCCCCGAGGACCTTTATACAATGACTGGAAATCTTCCAGAT
>ENA-OQAL01000341-OQAL01000341.1-human-gut-metagenome-genome-assembly--contig:-NODE-341-length-11150-cov-1.827270_pt1 | contig 11150 bp, 16 predicted proteins | sample MGYA00242491_ERZ504519 | MGnify/ENA primary metagenome ERZ504519 (study PRJEB26092, sample SAMD00036260) | human gut metagenome | host: Homo sapiens | study: EMG produced TPA metagenomics assembly of... | reverse complement strand
CCGGAATATACATAGCCGCCGCCAAGGGTGACTTGGCGGAATAGGCATTCAAGAGTTTCTTGCGGTTGGTCTTGGTCTGGTAGGCAGCCACATCCACTTTGGCGAACTTGCCGTTCTCAAAGGCAAAGAGCATATAGCCCTTGTATGCATGGAGCAGCGCCATGTATACCGGCTGCTCGTCCTCTTCCATTTCCAATTTACCGGCCACATACTCGCCCAGCTGGGACGCTTTGCCGTCCTCAAAGTCAGATAAGCGGGACTTGTACACCTGGTGGTGGTTGGTAAAGAACAGCAGTTCGTCCCTGTTGGAGGCTTCCTCCTCCCGGAGCATGGTGTCCCCCTCCTTGAGCTTTTGCTCGCCGCTCAAGCGCAGGTTGGCGGTCTTGATCTTCTTCAAATACCCCTCGGTAGAAAGGAACACAGTCACCGGGTAGTCCGGCGCCTCCTGCTCCGTCTCCGGCGCAGCCTCCTGCACATCGTAAAGAATTTCCGAACGGCGGCCGGTGTCGTACTTCTGGCTACCGCCTGCAACTCGCCCACGATTACTTTTTCATCTTGTTTTGGCTGGAGAGCACTTCCTCCAGCTGGGCGATCTCATTCTCCAAATTCTCAATATCTTGAATGCGCTTAAGGATATATTCCCGATTCAAGTGGCGCAGCTTGATCTCCGCCACATATTCCGCCTGGGTCTCGTCAATGCCAAAGCCGATCATCAAAATTGGGCACCACATCGACCTCTGCCTTGGTCTCCCGGACGATCTTAATCGCCTTGTCAATATCCAACAGAATCTTGGACAGACCCTTGAGCAAATGCAGCTGGTCCCGCTTTTTGTTCAGCATAAAGGTCAGGCGGCGGCGCACACATTCCAGGCGGAAGTCGATCCACGCCATCAACAGCTCCCGTACGCCGTAGACCTTGGGCTTGCCGTCCACCAGCACATTGAAGTTGCAGCTGAAGCTGTCCTCTAAGGGCGTCATCTTATAAAGCCGCAGCATCAGGTCGTCTGCATGCACACCCCGCTTCAGGTCAATGGTGATCTTCAGACCGGTCAGATCCGTTTCGTCTCGAATATCGCTGATCTCCCGCACTTTGTTGGTCTTGACCAGCTCCACGATCTTGTCAATGATCGCCTCGGCGGTGGTGGTTGGCGGAATCTCCGTTACATCAATGCAGTTGTATTTTTGTCATAGGTGTACTTGGCACGCACCCGCACAGAGCCGCGGCCGGTGTCGTAAATTTTGTCCAGCTCCGGCTTATTATAGAGAATATAGCCGCCGCCTACAAAATCCGGCGCCAGTAGGGTGTCTGCGATTACATGCGCAGGGTTTTTGATCAGGGCAATGGTGGTGTCGCACACTTCCTTTAAGTTAAAAGAAGCGATGGATGAGGCCATACCTACGGCGATGCCGGTGGTCACATTACAGAGAATGGACGGAAAGGTCACCGGCAGCAGAGTCGGCTCTTTCATGGTGTTGTCATAGTTGTCTACAAAATCCACCGTGTCCTTGTTAATGTCGTCAAACAGTTCCCGGCAGATGGGCGCCAGCTTAGCCTCTGTGTAACGAGAGGCGGCGTACATCATATTTTTGCTGTAAGCTTTACCGAAGTTGCCTTTAGACTCCACATAGGGGTACAGCAGGCTCTCGTTGCCCCGGGACAGGCGGATCATGGTGTCGTAAATGGCCGCGTCACCGTGGGGGTTCAGCTGCATGGTGCGCCCCACAATGTTGGCGCTCTTAATAAAGCCGCCGGTGAGCAGCTTCATATTGTACATGGTATAAAGCAGCTTGCGGTGGGAGGGCTTAAAGCCGTCGATCTCCGGCAAGGCGCGGGAGAGGATCACGCTCATGGCGTAGGGCATATAGTTGCTCTTCAGGGTGTCCACAATGGGCTCCGTCTGCACGGTGCCGGCACCTTTGATATGCACATTTTCGTCCAGCTTCCCGGCAACCGGGCGCTGGTCCTTTTTTCTTCTTTTGGCAATGAACGCCCCCTCCTTAGCTTACATCTGCGGCGTCCAGGTACAGGTAGCCGTAGTCTGCAATATATTCTTTGCGACCCTCCAGATTGTCTCCCAGCAGCAGGTCAAAAGAACTTGGAGGTCTCCTCTGCATCTGACGGAGTCACCTGGATAATGCGGCGGGTAGCCGGGTTCATGGTGGTCAGAGCCATCATCTCTGCCTCGTTTTCACCAAGACCTTTGGACCGCTGCACGGTATAGGGCGCGTCGCCGATCTCTGCCTTGATCTGGTCCATCTCCACTTCATTGTAAGCAAAATAGGTCTGGCCCTTGCAGGTCACCTCGTACAGCGGAGACTCGGCGATATACACCTTGCCTGCCTGGATCAGCTTGGGCATCAGGCGATAGATCATCGTCAAAATCAAGGTACGGATCTGAAAACCGTCCACATCCGCATCGGTGCAGATAAGCACTTTGTTCCACCGTAGGTTGTCCATATCAAAGGCGGACAGATCCTTGGCAGCCTTGGAGCGCACTTCCACGCCGCAGCCCAGCACCTTGATCAGGTCGGTAATAATGTCGTTCTTAAAGATCTTGTCATACTCGGACTTTAAGCAGTTGAGGATCTTGCCGCGCACCGGGATCACCGCCTGGAACCGGGCGTCCCGGGCCTGCTTGCAGGCACCCAATGCAGAGTCTCCCTCTACAATAAACACCTCTCGCTCACTTACATCCTTGGAGCGGCAGTCCACAAACTTTTGAATGCGGTTGGTCATGTCCATCTTGGACTGCAAGGTGGTTTTTAAGGTTTTGCGGGTGTTCTCCGCCTTTACCCGGGGCGCGCATATTCACCAGCACCTGGTTGGCGATCTTCTCCGCCTCCATCTTGTTCTCAATAAAATACACTTTCCAGGGGATTTGCGGAAGAAGTCGGTCATAGCCTCCTGAATAAACTTATTGGTAATGGCCTTTTTTGGTTTGGTTCTCGTAAGAAGTGTTGGTGGAGAAGGAGGACACCACGAAGATCACGCAGTCCTCCACATCCTGAATATTGATCTGACCATCTGATTTGGCGTACTTGTTATTGGCTTTCAGATAGGCATTGATCTGGCTGACAAAGGCGCTGCGAAAGGCCTTTCCGGCGAGCGCCGTGCTCCAAAAAGCTGGAGTTGTGGTAATACTCTTTCAGCTGGGTTTTCAGCGAAAAGCACACCGCCGCCTTGATCTTCAGCTTATAGTCATTGAGATCCGCACGGTCGCGGCCCACCCGCTCGCACTCCCAGTATTGGGGCGTAGTAAAAGCGGTGTCTCCTGCCAGCTCCGCCACATAGTCCTGAATACCGTTTTGGTAACAAAATTCGGTGGTGTTGAACTTGCCGCCGGCGTCTCCTCCTTGAGTACAAAGTGCACGCCGTCATTAACGATGGCCTGCCGCTTCATCGTGGATACGAACCAATCTCTGGGAATGTTAATATCCGTAAACACCTGAATATCCGGCTTCCAGCGAATGCGGGAGCCGGTATCGCGCTTTTGGTACGGCTCCTTGTGCAGGCCACCAATATTCTCGCCCTTTTCAAAATGCAGGGTATAGCAATAGCCGTCCCGGTGATTTCCGCGTCCATATACTCCGACGCATACTGGGTGGCGCAAAGCCCCAGGCCGTTGAGGCCCAGAGAGAACTCATAACTGCCTGCGCCGCCGGCGTTATCATATTTTGGACCCGGCGTACATCTCGCAAAACAGCAGCTCCCAGTTCTCTCGCTGCTCGTTCTTGTTGTAATCCACAGGAATACCGCTGCCGAAGTCCTGCACCTCATAGGAACCGTCCAGGTAGCGGGTCACCACGATCCGATTGCCGCGCCCCTCTCTGGCCTCGTCTATGGAGTTGCTCATGATTTCAAAGATGGAATGCTCACAGCCCTCTAACCCGTCCGAGCCGAAAATCACAGCCGGGCGCTTTCGCACACGGTCTGCACCACGCAGGGACTTAATGCTTTCGTTGCCGTAGGTGGCTTTTTTCGCCATGTTTTTCCCTCCGATAAATTTGTCTTTTGTCGTTGATATTATACAATATCTTGTGGAAATGTCAAGAAATGAAAAAAGACAGCTACCGGTCAGTAACTGTCTTTTCTTGGGGTTATCGGTCGGATTTGGGAGCTTCCGGTGCAGGGTCTGCCGGGGCATTTGCCGCTTCCGCTGCCGGTGCGTCTCCGCCCTCCGGCGCAGGTACCGTGGCTGTGTCCACGGCAGTCTGTGTTTCTGCCGCAGGGGCTTCCGGTTCTTCTGTGGGTTGAGCTTCCGGTTCGTCCAGCTTGCCGTTTTCCATCAGCTGGGCAAACATTTTCGCCGGTAATCTTCTCTTTTTGCAGCAGGGTCTCCGCCACCAGCTCCAGCTTCTCGTAATGAGTCTTTAAGATCTCTTCCGTCTGGCTGTAAGCGTGGCGCATCATTCGCTCAATCTCTGCGTCAATCTTGGCAGAGGTAGCTTCGCTGTAATTGTTTACATGGCCAAAGTCCTTGCCAAGGAATACCTCGTCGTTCTCATCGCTGAATACAGCCGGACCCAGCACCTCGCTCATGCCGTACTTGGCCACCATGTCCCGACAAATTTGGGTGGCGCGCTGCAAGTCGTTGGACGCACCGGTAGAAATATCCCCCAGCGCCAACGCCTCGGCCACACGACCGCCCAACATAGAGATCAGGTCGTCCAGCATCTCCTTTTTGGATTATAATTTTCCTCTTGCGGGGTGTACCATGTATAGCCGCCGGCACCCAGACCCCGGGGAATAATGGAAATCTCCTTCACCGGTCGTGGCCTTCTACATAGTAGGCTGCCACAGCGTGGCCGGCCTCGTGGTAAGCGGTCAGGCGCTTGGCCTTCTTGGAATATTTATGGCTCTTTTTCTCCGTGCCCATTTGCACACGGGAGGAGGCGTCGTTAATTTCCGCCATAGTCAGCGCTTTCTTCTTGCGGCGCACAGCCAGCAAAGCAGCCTCGTTGAGCAGGTTTCCAAGTCTGCACCGGTAAAGCCGATGGTGTCCTTAGCCACTTCTTTCAAATCCACATCCGGACCCAAAGGCTTGTTGCGGGAATGAACTTTCAAAATGTCCTCACGGCCCTGTGCATCCGGTCGATTCACGGTAATTTGGCGGTCAAAACGACCGGGGCGCAGCAGCGCCGGATCCAGTACATCCGGCCGGTTGGTGGCAGCCATCACGATAATACCGCTGTTGGTGCCAAAGCCGTCCATCTCTACCAGCAACTGGTTCAAGGTCTGCTCCCGCTCATCATTACCGCCGCCGGTGCCGGCACCTCTGTGACGGCCCACAGCATCAATCTCATCAATAAATACAATGGCCGGCGCCTTCTTCTTGGCTTGCTCAAACAGGTCGCGCACACGAGAAGCACCCACGCCCACATACATCTCTACAAAGTCAGAGCCGGAAATGGACAAAACGGTGCGCCGGCCTCACCGGCCACAGCACGGGCCAGCAAAGTTTTACCGGTACCGGGAGGACCCACCAACAGCACGCCTCGGGGAATACGGGCGCCCAGCGCGGTAAAGCTGTCCGGGTTCTTTAAGAACTCCACGATCTCCTCCAGCTCGCCCTTTTCCTCATCACAACCGGCCACATCCTGAAATGTGGTCTTGCGTTTTTCGTCCTCCACCAAGGTCTTGGTGCGGATCTTGCCAAAGCCCAGCGTCTTGTTGGTGTCGTTCATCATGGCGTTGTTCATCCGCCGGAACGCATAGAACCCAAGACCCACAATAGCAATGAGCATAATAAGCGACGGCAGCATACTGGTGAACCAGTTGCCGGAAGCGCCCTTCTTGTAGTTATAAGTAATGCGGTTCTATTATTGGTTTGCTTGGCGTTATACGCGTCTACATTATCCTTCACATCGTCCAAAAAGAGCGACACATTAGGCACGGTGTAGCGCTGCTCCTTCTCCGGGTCCTTAAAGGTCTTGTAGGTCAGTGCGCCGCTGGACAGATCCAGGGAAAGTCCTTTATCTGGTTCTCTTCAAACATCTGCACCACTTGGGAGTATTGCACCTCTGTGCCGGATTGGTTAGAAGACAAATACCATACTGCCCCGATCAAAAGCACCGGGATCAGGATATAAAACAGAATGGACTTCCAATTTTTGCCATATTATTCATCTATCAGTCCTCCGTATGGGAAACTACATAAAGCACGCTCCGGGTGGTGGCGTCCACCCCGACGCGCTGATCGCAGCAGCAGCCTGCCACGGCGATGATCCCCAAATCGTCCTCCGCCACCAGGGGCAGAGCGCGCCGACTGTGGGGCACGCGGTATTCGCAATAGAGCTTCTTCAGCGATTTGCTGCACCCGCGACCGGCGGGTGAAATGCGATCCCCTGCCTGCCGCTGCCGAAAGCGAACACTGCCTGTTATTTTATCATAGTCGCAATAAAAATCAATTTTTATTTTGCGATAATTCACGAATCGTTAAAATTCCGCAACAGATACTACGATCTGTTCATAAGCGATTGCTGCCGCCGGTGGCGCACCTGCCGCTTCCAAAGTCAGCACCCCACGCTGTACATGGGCAAATCCGCCGGGCAGCTGCAGCCGTCCGCCGGATGCAAGCAACTCGTCCAACTGTGCCAAGTGGAGGGCATCCACGCCAAACCGGTTTTGCTCTAAAAACGCCGTCAGTGCCCGACGGCGCAAGGGCAGCGGTGCGGCAGTAAGTACCGCCGTTTGCAAACCGTTTAAAGTTCTTGCCGCCTGTAAAAAGTTCGGCAGTCTGCGCCTGCAAATAGGCTTCATCCGCTTGCAAATTCTGCAAGGTACGGGCGGCATTTGCATAAATCCCGGGTGCACCCGGTCAAAATCCGGCACCAGCGTATGGCGAATGGCATTGCGGCTGTACCGCTCATCGGCGTTACTCTCATCGATTCGATAGTCGATATGCAGCGCCGTGCATGCCGCCCGCACTTCCTCTCCGGTGCAGTCCAGCAACGGACGAATGATCTTGCCCCGCACCGGCGCAATACCGGTGAGTCCTCGCAGCCCGGTGCCCCGAGCCAAGCGGAACAGCATGGTCTCCACCGAATCCGACAGCGTATGCGCCGTGGCGATCCGATCACAGTCCAACGACTGAAAAAGGCGTACCGCGCTTGCCGGGCATAGGCCTCTATGCCCATACCGGCAGCCTTGGCCTCTCCGGGTGCGTCGATTGCTTTTCAAAATAAGACAAATGCTGCCGGGCGCAAAAATCCCGCACAAAGGCAGCGTCCGCCCGGGAGCTTTCGCCCCGAATGCCGTGCTCCACATGGGCAACGGTGATCTGCAGCTGCCACCGTTCCCTGCGGCTGAGCAGGTAGTGAAAGCAATAAACATGGAGTCCGCCCCACCGGACACAGCTGCCACCACCCGGTCCTCCGGGCACAGCATATTGTGTTCCGTTACCGTCCGGTCAATCCGGTCAAACAAATCAGAATGCATTGGCTGTCTTGTCCACCGCACGGAAGCGGGTGAATTCCTTATCAAAGGTCATCTCAATGGTGCCGGTAGCGCCGTGGCGGTTCTTGGCCACGATCAGCTCCGTATGGTTCTCGTCGATGTCGTCCTGCTTGTCCTCATCCACCTCGCTGCGATAGTAGTCCTCACGGTAGAGGAACATCACAATATCTGCGTCCTGCTCAATGGAGCCGGACTCTCGCAGGTCGGACAGCTGGGGCTTATGGCTCTTGCCTCGCCCCTCGGTACTACGGGCCAACTGGGCGCAGCAGATCACCGGGATCATCAGGTCCTTAGCCAACATTTTCAGCTGGCGGGTAATCTCGGACACCTCCTGCACACGGTTTTCCTTGCGGGTAGCGGATTTGATCAAGCCCAGATAGTCAATCATAATCACATCCACATCTTTCATGCGCCGCACCCGGGACTGATCTCCGGCACGGTGATAGAAGAAGTATCGTCTAAATACAACTCTACATCATTAAATTGACCGGCAGCATTGCCCAGGCGCACCCACTCGTCGTTGTCCAACTCGCCGGTACGCAGCTTATGGCTGGGCACACCGGCCTGGGACGCCAGCAAACGCTCTGCCAGCTGCTCCTTGGTCATCTCCAAGCTAAAGAACACGCACTTTTTTGCGCGCCATCATGGACACATTGGACGCCAGGTTCAGGGCAAAACTGGTCTTACCCATAGCCGGGCGGGCGCGATCAGGATAAAGTCCGACTTATTCAAGCCGGTAATATAAGTATCCAGCAGACCGAAACCGGTGGGAATACCCTTATATTTTTCTTTGTCCTCGCCGGTGAGTTTGCCCAAGCGGTCATACACGCCGTTGACGATCACCTCGCTGACCTTGGTGGGGCCGCCGGTGTCCTTACCCTGTCGAATATCATAGATCTTCTGCTCTGCCGCATCTAAGATAGAGGAAGCGTCGCCCTCACCGCTGGCCGCATCGTCCATGATCTCCCGAGCCGTTTGGATCAGGGTTCGAAGATAAAACTGCTCCTTCACGATCTTGGCATAGCTGGCTACATTGGCCGTAGAGGGCACACTGTTTGCCAGCTGCACCAGGTATTCCCTGCCGCCTGCCACATCGTAATGTCCCTCTTTGGCCAGCACATCGGCAATCAGTACCGGGTCAATATTGGCTGGGAAGAGGTGTACATGGACAGCATGGCGCCAAGATGGCTCGGTGTTGAGGCAGATAAAGCTCTCTGCCTTCAGGTGCATCAGCACCTCCTCCATACAGCCGGAATTCAGCAGAATACAGCCCAGTACGCTCTGTTCCGCCTCTAATTGTACGGCAGCGCCACGCCGCCGGTCGTTGTTGCTTCCGCCATTTTCATCACCGTTTTTGTTGGTTTTTGGCTCTTACGCCTCGGTCACCTGTACAAGGATCTTTGCCGTAATCCCGGCATAGACTTTCACTTCTGCCTGTACGGTACCAAAAGTCTTAATGTCATCCATCACGATCTTGCGCTTGTCGATCTCCACGCCCAGATCCTTTTTGATCTGCGCCGCCACATCCTTAGAGGTGACGGAGCCGAACAACTTGCCGTTGGCACCGGCCTTGGCTTTCAGCCGAAAGGTCTTGCCCTCCAGCTTCTGTGCGTCGGCGGTGGCTGCTTTCACTTCCTCGGCTTTATGGAACTTCTTGGCCGTTTCCTTAGAGTTAAACTCGTTCATAGCGGTGGCATTGGCCTCTACCGCCAACCCCTTGGGAAAGAGAAAGTTGCGGGCGTAGCCGTCCGAGGCATTTACTAAATCGCCTTTTTTGCCCAGCGCTTTTACATCTTGTTTCAAAATGACTTTCATACGCTTCTCCTTAAATCTCCATCAAAATGGGCAGCACCATGGGGCTGCGCTTGGTCTTTTCATACATCAGGTGGGAGATTTCATCCCGCAGCTTGGACTTAGCGGTGTTCCAGTCCCGACCCTTCACATCATTAGTAATCGTAGACACATGGCAAGCCAGGTCGCGGGCCTTGTTCATCAGGTCTTCGTTCTCCTTCACATAGACAAACCCGCGGGACACTACATCCGGGCCGCTGACCACATCACCGGTCTCCGCGTCCAAAGTGGCCACCACAATGATAATGCCGTCCTGGGACAGATGCTTACGGTCGTTCAAAACAATATTGCCCACATCGCCCACACCCAAGCCGTCTACATACACTTCGCCGGCGGGCACAGTCTCGATCTGTTTCATCTCCGTCTTGCTTAGAGAGATTTTTTCACCAATATTGCCCAGGTAAATGTGCTTCATATCATAGCCCATGGACATAGCCAGGCCGGCGTGCTTTTGCAGGTGCTTTTGCTCGCCGTGCACGGGAATGAAATACTGGGGCTTAACAATGCCCATCATCAATTTCAGCTCTTCCTGACAGGCGTGGCCGCTGACATGCACCTCGTACATCTTTTCGTAGATCACCTCTACATTGTGCTTCATCAGCTCGTTGACCACATTGCCCACCATCTTCTCGTTGCCCGGTATGGGCGTGGCGGAAATGATCACATAGTCGTTGGGACCGATATTCACCTTGCGGTGCTCACCAAAGGCAATCCGAGTCAAGGCGGACATAGGCTCGCCCTGGCTACCGGTGGTAATAATCACCAGTTTATCGTCCGGGTAACGCTTAATGGCGTCAATGGGAATGAGAATATTCTCCGGCACATTCAGGTAACCCAGATCCTGGCCCACCTGAACCAAGTTTTCCAAGCTACGGCCGGTCACGGCCACCTTACGCCCTCTGGACTGGGCCACATCAATAATCTGCTGTACGCGGTGGATATTGGAAGCAAAGGTCGCCACCACAATGCGCTTATTGTGTGCCTTGCGGAACAGCTGCTCAAAGCTCTCGCCAACCTTGCGCTCGCTCATGGTATAGCCGGGGCGCTCTGCATTTGTGGAATCGGAAAGCAGTGCCAAAACGCCCTTTTTGCCATACTCGGCGAAGCGAGCCAGATCGATCATATCTCCGTCTACCGGGGTGGTGTCAATCTTAAAGTCGCCGGTTTGGATAATCACGCCTGCCGGGCAGCGGATGGCAAGACCTACTGCGTCCGGAATGGAGTGGTTCACATGGATAAATTCAATATTAAAGGCACCCAGAGTGATGTTGTCCCGGGGGCGAATTTCCACCAGCTTGGCCTTGTTCAGCAGGCCGTGCTCCTTGAGCTTGCCCTGGATCAGGCCGATGGTCAGCTTGGTGGCATAGATGGGCACATTGATCCGCTTAAGCAGGAATGCCAGGCCGCCGATATGATCCTCGTGGCCGTGGGTCACCAATACGCCCTTGATTTTATGTCTGTTTTTTTCTACATAGGTAAAATCCGGGATCACCAAGTCCACGCCCGGCAGATCCGATGTAGGGAATGCCCGGACCGCAGTCCACAATGAACATATCGTCCTTGTATTCATAAAGCGTCATGTTCTTGCCGATCTCATTCATACCGCCTAAAAATGCAATATGAACAGACTCCTCCGGCTTTTTCTGCCGCGGAGCGCCTTTCTTTACCGGTCTGCGGTATGTGTAGCGCTTCTTGGAATTCCGTTTTCCGGAAGCAGTCTTACCGTCAGACTTATTCTGATTGATCATTTGATTTGATTCCTCCTGTTAAATTATAGTTTTCCGAACATCACAAATTGCATATATCATAAAATAAATAACGGCAAATGTCAAGTGGCCCCGAAC
>ENA-OQAL01000340-OQAL01000340.1-human-gut-metagenome-genome-assembly--contig:-NODE-340-length-11156-cov-3.253967_pt1 | contig 11156 bp, 12 predicted proteins | sample MGYA00242491_ERZ504519 | MGnify/ENA primary metagenome ERZ504519 (study PRJEB26092, sample SAMD00036260) | human gut metagenome | host: Homo sapiens | study: EMG produced TPA metagenomics assembly of... | reverse complement strand
GCAACGCGCCGACCTCGTTCATCGGCACTTCGTCGGCTATCGGCGAAATCTCAACCAGATTCGAGTCGATGGACAGTCCGACCTTCACTGTAGGGCTGCCTGGCATCATCATGCCGTCGAACGCGGCCGTGGAGAACACCTGCCCGACCGAGCGCAAGATATCCACGCCTTCGGTGAGCAAGAGCAGAATAGTCTGTTCGTCTTCCTCACGAATCCGCGCCACGTCAATGGAACTCCATGTCGGGAAAAGCTGGCGAACCACCTGCACCGCGAATGATTCGCGGGCCGTATCTCGTTTGATGAGCGCCGCCTTCGACCGCGAGTCCGGATTAATCACGCCTCGTAGCGCTTTGGCGGTCGGCACCAACTGGAACACAAAATCGCCGTATCGTGCCACAGCCTCGCAGGTGATGCCCTGCAGATCACGGTCCAAGTAGAATTCGATCTGGCAGTCGACTCCCATCCGTTCGGCGACTTCCTGCGGAATATCGAAACCAATGCCCGCCTTGGTAAGTTTTGGCAGTATTGTTCGTGCGAACATGGGCCAGTCGTTTTCCGCAATGAACACACCATCGTTAACGTTCGACGCGCACAACGTCATCAACGCGTCCACTGCGGGAAGGATGCTGTCGGTGCAACGGAAGAATCCGCTCACTGGCCTCATATGGGGAATCCGTCGGAGTGCCGTTATGTTCGGCACTCATGAGGTACACGCCCCGCTGCCCAACAATCCGATCCGTGATGGTACGGTTCGACGTGATACGCACGCCCGACGAAGCGCCTTCCTTCACATATTCGGCGATGAACCGAAATTGCGGATTGCCATCGAATATGGCGATAGTATGCGATCTGGACTCCCCTGGCGTGGCCACTTCGACATAGTCCGGAGCGGCGTCATCCGTATGGGCGAGATCATCCGGAGTGAGCTGCCGCGCCCTCTCACGCCCCTCATGCTTGGGAGCTTCCAGTGGCCCACGTGTTATCAGCACGTCTTCGATGTAGTCCTGTTGCGGTTCCGCTTCGAACAGGTTCAGCAGATCGCACAATTCCCCATCGGTAAGCATGATTTCACGTTCGATACGCACGTCTGGCGCGTAATAGTAGTTGTTCTGCAGCTGTGCAGCGACACGTGATCCGACAACACTTTGCAGGAATCGGAACAGCTGCAGCGAGAACGGTTCGAGCATGTCCGGAGTGTGGGTGAACGAGAGTTTCTGCCCGTATGACACGTATGCCCCGTTGTGCATGTCGGCTACGAATTTGGAAATGCTTTTGATGATATAACTTGCGTCGCCGCAGCCGATTTTCAACGTCAGGCTCCACAGCTCACGGTTCATGATCAGCGTGGGCTCCAGACGCACGCTTCCCGGTTTCACTATGATGGAACCGCTCTTGCGTTTTTGTTTTCGTGGCCCCTTGCGTAATGACGCCTCGTTGCTCGTCGGCGAGACGGCTTTTCGCGTCGACGATGCGCTTGAGCACGTCAAGCTGCGCGCTTTGACCGGTATTTGTCATTCTTTCGCATCCAGCGCACGCATGTAGTCGGATAGGATATGCGAGGTCACGCCACTTCGCTTGAATCCGCGGAACCGTTCGGGCTGGTCAAGAAACAGCAGCAGCATTGCGGCGACATGCTTGCACATGCCGGTATAGCGCGCCCCCCAGCCGGATCCGAATCGAACTCGTCATCGTCCTGCACATGACCAACGTCGATCCTGAACCGAAATCATCATAATCATCGACATAATCGTATTCATCGTCATCATCATCGAAACTGCGATATTTTGGATTGTTGCGGTAGCTGGGCGAATATGCCGACGAATACGTGCCATAACCGTGCTGCGAACCGTTGAACGCGGGGCACGAGCAATACCTGGCCAAGAAAAGCTCATCATGCAAATCAAGCGTGGCTTGCACTTCGTATCGGCTGGACGGTGAGGTGGTGCCCCGCATATTGGCATGCAGGGTGATGCGGTCGGAATCGGAGTCGTTCAGGCAATGCAGATCCGACATTTTCGCACGCCACTGGTTGGCGATTCCACGGGCACGCTGCAATACAGGCTGACTGCATTCGCTGCGTAGTTCGTCGGAAAGCCATGACAAAGTATCCGCCAACTGAACCCCAATCGTTCGCACATTTTGTTCTTATGAAAGAGTATCAGCACAGCGGAACAGGAAAGCCGTGGCTGCAATCCCAGCCACGGCTTCGCTCCATACAGGTTATATCAGCGGCAACGCTTGGTGAGCGGCTGCCATGGATCGAGTTCCACCGGTTCGGATTCCAGCAGCGGCCCGATCTACGCTGGTTGGTAATGGAGCCCTGCTTCAGTTCTATGGAGAAGTCGCGCGGCAGCGAGCGCTGACCCTTGTAATCGGTGGCGGCTTCGAGCACGCCCACAGATACCGTCGCGTTGACCGTGGAACCGACCGATAATACCGGTGCAGGCATGAGAACCGCTATAACCTGCGCAGCTGCGCGATATCATCGCGCAGCTGGTTGACGGTGTCCGTCAGTTCCCGCACATTGTGGCGCAACTGTTCCGTTTCCGATTCCGCCTCATCCGCGCGCTTGTCGGTCTCGTCACGAACACGGTCGACGATCCATGAAGCCAGCGTCGCGGTGACGATGCCGATCAGGGCAACGCCGGTTATCATCAGTCCGATGGCGATGCATCTTCCCTGCCATGTCACCGGAGACAAATCGCCATAGCCGACTGTGGTGACGGTCACGAACGACCACCATATCGCTTCACCGAAATCGGTGATGGAAGCGCCCGGAACCCCACGTTCCACATCCAATTCGGCAAGGGCGCCGATATACATCAGTAGTGTCACGCTGCAGCATGTGTACAGTGTGATGCGCCCACGCACCGCCATGCCACCGGTACGGTTGAGCACGTTGAGCACTGCCACCAGACGCAGCAGTCTCAACGGCCTGAAGACGGGCAATGCGATGGACACCAGCATCAGCAGATTGTCTTTGAACCAGGTTTTCTTATCTTCCGCCAGCAGGATCGAAACGACGCAGTCGGCGATGAACACCATCCCAGATGATGTTGATCACCATTTCACACAACAGGATATGCGTCCTCGCCAGAACTTCCCACGAATACGCGAACAGGAACACCAACGCCAATGCCGTCATGAACCATTCCGTCGCACGACGCCATTTGTTCAATGTCATACCCTTTCCTTTCTTCCCGACTGCCATCATACGGGTCTCACCGCACGCGCGACCGTCAGCTTTTTGATGGGGCATGCGATTGTCGAGCGACTGACCGTTGGCGTAGCAGCGGACGTTGCCTAATGCAATGGAGATGACACTGCGTTCGGTGATCTCAAGATGGTTGCCTCCCGCCACATGTGGGGTGATGAGGCATTTCGGCTCGCACCACAGCGGCGAGTCGGCCGGCAGCGGCTCCGGTTCGGTCACATCGAGCGCGGCGCCACGGATTCGTCCTTCCGCGAGCGCGTCGGCAAGCGCCTGACTTTCAATGGCGTCGCCGCGGCCCGCGTTGATGATGATGGAGTCAGGTTTGAGAGATGCGATACGTTCCGCATTGAGCAGGTGGCGTGTTGCCGGGGTGGATGGTACGCACATGGCGACCACATCGGCGTATTGCAGCACGTCGTCGAGGGAATCGAAACCGACCATATGATCGATGCCCGGCGCTTCGACGGCGGGATTACGGCGAATGCCGATGGTTGTCATTCCGACGTTTTTGCAGAGTCGTGCGAAGTGTGATCCGATGTCGCCGGTTCCGATGATAAGCGCCGTTTTTCCGTTGGGGCTGATGGCGCGGCCCGCGTCCTGCCACATGCGTTCGGGTTGCTTGCCGCGTAGATGTGCAGGTTCTTCATGATGGCCCACATCATGGCGAACATGTGTTCGGAGACGCTTTGTCCGTAGGCTCCGGTGGCATTGGTGAGCATGGATCCGGGCTGTAGGATGCCGGGTCGCTGGTATTTGTCGACGCCGGCGCTCCAAGTTTGAAGCCATTCGAGTTTGGGGCATTGCGCGCATTCCTCGGGCGCGATGTTGCCGATGACCGCGGTGGCTTTGGCTTTGAGTTCCTCCGGTACTGCGGCGGTCCAGCTCATGCTTCCCCGTTGGGTCGAATCGCCGACGAATTCCTGTGGCATGTCTTTCGCGGCACGTATGAATTGCGCACGTTCGGATTCGGTCAACGGCAGGCAGTTGACGATCAGTTTGCGGTCGTTCTCTATTCCCATGCGCCCAACCCTATGTCAACCCATCAGATATGCGGCGCGGTTCAGATGCCGAGCTCGTCGGTGTCGAAAATGATGGTGACCGGACCATCGTTGGTAAGGCTTACGCGCATGTGGGCGCCGAATCTGCCTTCTTTGACGTCGAGTCCCTGCGCGCGCAACGCGTCGTTGAACGCATGCCATACCTGTTCGGCATGGTCGGGCGCGCCTGCTTTCACGAAGCTTGGCCGGTTGCCTTTGCGTACGTCCGCATACAGCGTGAACTGGGATATCGACAGCACGCTGCCGTCCACGTCGTGGATGGAACGGTTCATTTTGCCGTTCTCGTCTTCGAAAACGCGCAGGTTGGCGATTTTACGGGCGAGCCAGTCCACCTGTTTCGTCCCGTCCTCGTCTTCCACGCCGACAAGCAGCACATAGCCGACGCCGATACGCTGCGGTTCGAACGTGGCATCGACTTCCCCACTCACCTCGTCGACCACGTCGACAAGCCCCTCACTGACCTTCTGCAATACGATGCGCATAAGCTGCCCTTCTCCCCTCTCGTCTTCCCGTCCGATTCAGCCGGCGTAGTCGACGATGGCTTGCGTGACCTGTTTCAGATAGTCGAGCGACGTACGCCAATCGTCCGGCACTTCGATGGAATGGTTGGCACCGGCGAACGTGCGCACATGGTCGGTGAGCAGATGCGCCTTGGCGTCATCGAAATACGGGTCGGCGTCGCCGGCGCAGATCAACGGCATCGGACTGCGACCGCACCCGGCAGCGCGCGGGGATGATCGACTTGTGCTTGTCGAAGGGCGGCGGATTCAATACCGGAGTGAGCAGCACCACACGCAAGCCCAGCTTCGCCGAATGCGGGTAGGAAAGCGTGGACAGTGACTTGGTGACAACCAGCAGCCGCGCTCCTCACCGGATTCTGCAGCATGTTCAAGCGCCTCGGCCCGCCATTGGTCGACCACACGTTCCATGCAGGCGATCATTTCCGGAAACTCGACATCCTCCGTCAGCTTCAAATCAAGCCGATCCACAAACCATCCGTCAGCGGCGAGCGCCTGCGCGGCCCAATACAGCAATGGCCGATCCACGGTGTAGCCTATGCCCGGCATGATAAGCACATGCTTGCCGGTTTCAGTGTTCTTCACGCGGTTCTTACCCCATGGGGTGACCGCCGGCGTCACATTCTTCGTTTTCGCTGGTTTCGCGCTGTTCTTACCCATGCTGCTTCCCAAGCCGCCTCTCCATGCATTCCGGACGTAACCAATCGTCACGACTGGCATCGTTCCAGTAATGCATGTTAGGCGGCACCGACTACAATCCCCTCCACTCCACATAGCACACATCGAACGGACTATGGTGAAAGAAAGTGTGTTTTTAGGGTTCGGAGGCGCCATGGAACATCGAACGTTCCACCGCATTCTCGCCGCAATCATAGCAGTCCTAATCGTTCTGGCAGGATACGGCGTCTACTATGTCAACGACTACCATCACGCCGTCACGTCGGCAACGCAATCCAATCCAACGGCGAAAGTCACCGACATCGAAGACGGATGGCTATTCGACGGTCCCGGCACAACAACGGCGATGGTGTTCTACCCCGCGCGAGAGTCGAAGCAAGCACCTACGCGCCACTCATGCAGGAAACCGCCGCGTCAGGAATCGACTGCTTCCTAATGAAAATGCCCGCCAACCTCGCCATCTTCGGCATCAACCGCGCAGACGTGGTACGCAGCGATATCGCCGGCTACTCATACGACCACTGGTACATAGCCGACCATTCGCTCGGCGGCACACTGGCAGCAAACTCTACATCAGCAAACATACCGACAACTGGGACGGACTCATCCTCCTCTCCTCCTATCCAACCGCCGACCTAAGTAAAACAAAACTACGCGTCCTATCCGCATACGGCAGCAAAGACGACATACTGAACCTCAAAAAGTCGAATCCGCACGCTAGCGCGTGCCGAAGCAGCATTACGGACGGGTAATCAAGGCAGCTATGGCGTGCAGCAGGGCGATGGTGTGGCACTATTTCCGGTGATGACCAGATTGATCGGACCGTGGCGCTTATTCAGCAGTTCGTCACCAACAGTCTTTGAATTGTCCCCATTTCCGATCGCAATCCGTTTCGACTTTTCTGTAAGCGACCAGTACGGGGTCGGCCCCGCTACTCTGGGAGCGCAATTTCACTTCGAACGGTTGCATACATGTGTTGGCGCGGTACCGTGAAAGTATGGCAACGCACATGCTGAACATCAAACGAATCTACGACAACCCTGCCGACGATGACGCTACCGTATCCTTGTGGACCGCATCTGGCCGCGCGGTGTTTCCAAGGAACGCGCGAAGCTCGACCGATGGGCCAAAACGGAGGTTACGCCCACCACCGATTTGCGTAAATGGTTCGCGCACGATCCGGCGAAGTTCGACGAATTCAAAGCACGCTACATAGAGCAGCTCAATTCACGCCCCGAAGCAGCGCAATTCGCAGACGACGTACGCAATCTGCTACACGACGCCAACATCACCCTGCTGTACGCGGCACGCGATCCGCACATCAACCACGTCGTCATCCTACGTGACTGGCTGCTGGAACGGCTCACCTGACACGTACGCTCACATACTCGCTCACGCACGTTCCGCATCACGTCCATTACAACGATTACCAGCTATTACGAAACACGCGTTTTCGTAGGATGAAACTTTCGTTACACGTCTGCCCTATGCCATCACGCGATGGGCGCCATGCGTTGGCGTTCAAACGTTCGATGCATACTTTCAGGTCCATCAGTTCCTTACCAAACACCAAGAACAAGGGCTTCGGCCGGTCGAACGGCGGTCGGGCAAGGTCTTCCGGCTGGACGTATCCGTTCTGTTCGACGTAGTCGATGATTCTGTTCATCAGCGCGTTCTGCGCGGGACTGAGCGAATGGTTGTTGATGAATTCGCCAAACGCCTTCATTGTCGCCTGATGGTCGAGTTTAATGATACGGCGCACCGACAGTCCGAGAGGAACGTCTCCGAACGCCTTCTGGTATTCCTCTCTGGAACCAAGCTCATGAATCATGATGTTTTCAAGGTTCGAGAAGTCCTTGCCGGAAAGTGGCTCGTTGTAGTGGAGTTTACGGAGGACTTCATCGTTGCTGTGCTCGTTGATGTATCGGTTGAGCTTCTGCTTGTAGTCTTCGTAATGCTCGGCTGTGTCGAATTCCCGTCCTTCCGATCGGTCGATGACAGGGTCCTTCAGGTCCGTGATGACCATTTTCCTGGCAGTGGAGTCCGCAATGAAGCGAATCAGATCGCGCAGTGTCATACGAATCCGCTCCAGTTTCTCAAGGGAGGCCCCATCGAGGTAATCCGGATTGTCGGCGACCAGTTTGATTTCCGTTTCCCGCTCTTTGACTTGAGGAATGGTCATGCGTTCCTTGAGCCTCGTGGCAATGGCACGAATTTTTCGTCTTATGTCTCGCGGCGGTCCGTCCTCTGACGGAAGCACCATAAGGCCGTACATCAGCGCGTCGAAACGTAACGCATACTCGTCTTCGCCGTCGTAATGCGTAAGAGGCGCGACTTCGCCGGTCAGGTCGTGCACGTCAATGTCGCTTAAATGTTCGACGTTTTAATGTTCCGGTATTTTTCCACGTATTCGCGCCGCAATCGCACTGATACCTTGGATTCGTCCAAGGATGCGACTTGTCCGTGAATGTCGTTGACGAGTTCGTCACGCCATGCCATGAGGTTTTCGTCGGAAGTGAATTCGCTCGACTGTAATGCATGGACCAGTTCGGTTTTGCGTGAGAATATCCTCTCACTGAGGGACGTGACCGGCTTCTCATCGGCATCGTTCTTCTGCTCGCGGAAGAATTCGAAATTACCGCAATAGTCGAAAATGTAGAAACGCTTCTTGTCCACGTATTCGCCGTCGATGCCGTCCACGCAGTCGAGTCCTTCACATAGGCGTGTGCCACGACCGATCATCTGCCAGAATTTGATACGCGAACGAACTTTTTTGAAGAACACGAGATTCACGACTTCCGGCACGTCCACGCCGGTGTCCATCATGTCCACCGAAACGGTGATGACGGGTATGGTTTTGCGTTTGAAATCCTGGATGATCGCGTGCGAGTAGTCTTCGCTGTGCACCACGACCTTGATGAAGCCGCCACGAGCAAGCTTGGGATATAGTGCGCCGAATCGTTCCACGATGAAACGCGCGTGTTTTTGGCTCTGCGCGAAAATGATGGTTTGCCTATCTGTTCTCCGCCCATGGTTTTGATGCCATGTTCCATGAGGTCTTGCAATACGGCGTCTACCGTGCCGGCGTTCATGACGAATCTGTTCAATGCGTCCGCGTCGATATGGTCGGGTACTTCGACTCCGCCCTCGCCATCGTCCTCACCGAAATCATCTTCGTAACGTTCCTTGTCCTCTTCGGATAGGTCATCGTATGTGATGCCTTCGTCGGTGAATTTGGTTTTGGCTTCGATGTTGTAGAACGGTACGAGATAGTGGTCTCGTTCCACGGCGGTTTTGTATTCGTACAGATACGTTGGCACGCCATGTTCCGCTTGGAAGAAGTCATAGGTGTTGCGGTCCACTTCATCGCGTGGTGTGGCGGTCAAGCCTACGACCAACGCGTCGAAATGGTCGAAAATATCCTTGTATTTTTGAAGATAGACCGGTGTGCTTCGTCCACGATGATCAGGTCGAAATGTCCCGGAGAAAACGCAGGCTTTCCGTCGGATGCTGTTTCGGTGTCGATTGCACCGATCATCGTCTGGTAGGTGGAGAACACCACCCGGGCGTCGACGTCGTGCTTGTTGTCGCACAGATTGCATAGCGACCAGTCGGGATAGTATTCGCCGTAAGCGCTTTTCGCCTGCTTGACCAGTTCGACACGATCGGCAAGGAACAGCACGTTTTTCACAAGCCGCGCGCGCATGAGCACGTCGGTAAGTGCGGCGGATACGCGGGTTTTGCCTGTTCCCGTGGCCATGACGAGCAGTCCACGACGCTTGCCTTTCCACAGGTTATCGCAGAACGCTTTGATCGCTTCGATTTGGTAGTAGCGTCCGGCGACTTTCTCGTTCACCGGAACGGTCCGCGGATCGATAGCTTCCCTGCGCCGGTTCATAATGCGTTGCAGGTCATCCTGCGAGAACACTCCCCCGACCGGACGGGATGGACCGTTCTCGTCATCCACGAATTCCGTGGCGTATCCGTTGCTCAGGAAAATCAGCGGACGGTATCCGAATTCGCGTTCAGACATTTCGCGTACTGTCTGGATTGTTCCAGTCCTTTCTTCGGATCATACGAGGTTCGTTTCGCCTCGATGATCGCCAGCGGCTTGCCGTCTCTGCCTTTGAGGTAGTAGTCGACATAGCCGACCTGCCCCTCATGGTCTTCCATACCGGCGACCTTGCGTTCTTTGACGACCTCAGCCTCGGAATCAACATCCCATCCGGCGAGCCGCAAATCAAGGTCGATGAACCGTTGCCGCGTCTCGTATTCGCTGATATCCATCTCGCTGTCCGGCATGGGTGGACGCGGAGCCTTCTGCACGGACAGCGCGGCTCGGGATTCCTCAAGCTGACGTTCGAGTTCCTGGATACGTTCGGTTTTGGCGCTCAGTTCCTTGGCGAGTTCCTGTTTCGCGGCGTCTTCTTTGGCTTGGACTTCCTTACGGGAGAGCGCTTGTTGGACGCACGGCACTTGTTTCGGATCGAAGACGCGCTTTTCGTACCATTTGCCGTACGAGTAGTCGATCCATTGGATGAACACGAACAGGAGTTTCAGATCGAACATCGCGTCCTTGGGACTGATGCGCGTCTTGCCATGGACGGTGATGTTTCCGGCTTTGACGATGTATTGGAACGAATCCAACATTTTCTGGTTGCCGATCGCGCGTTCGAAAGTGGGTTCGTGGATTAGCGATTGGAGATTGTCGCGATACGGCATTTGGATGGAACGGTCCGCCGCGTACACCCATTTCACCGCCAGTTCGAACGCTTTGCGCGTGGCCATGGCGCACATGGTCGGAGAAATGGAGAACGCTTTTTCGGCTTCGACGCATGGAATGGCGAACTGCTCGTAATCATCCTGACCCAGCAGGAACGAAAAATTGCTCATGATATGCCCCTCCAGCCCCATCACACCGCGGAAAACACCATATGAGTTCATCGTACCGCTTCCACGGCTTGCATAGGGTGTTATTCCAGTGTTTTTCCAATCGTTTCTAGTCTGTGTCAGCCACAGAAAAGAAGCTTGCATGCATAATTCCAGAGAGGCTGTTGAGAAGGTGGAGCATTCCGCCAAATCGCGATTTATCGACCTGCGCAACGAAAGCAGCAAATTTGTATTGAAGGCTTAACGGAGGGAAGGGGAACTGTCATCGTCTCTAAGTCGTCTTTTGTAATTGCTTCTCTAGTTGCACCAGCCATTCTTGAATGTTCAAGAAGAAAACGCTGATATGAATCACTTGTAAAAATAGAATTTAAGACACGCGGCAACATTCTATTTGGATCACAACGCACAATAGAAACATGTTGATTGACACGGCCTCCTGCCAAATAATCAGGAAGAAGACAGGAACGGGCAACTGATGCACCAGTGATATTCAAAAGAACGTCTCCTTTGTGCAAGGTAACATTATCCAGCTTTTTTGCTTGAATTTCATCGATATAAGCTAAATCTTTTGATTCAAAATAGCCATTATGAACATTCATGCTTCTAATCAATGGAATGCCTGATGTTTTATAAGCAGCTTTACCGCCACGAGGCGTAGCGCCAGAGCCGAGTTAGTGCAAAGAGAAGCTAATGTGATGCGCGCCCATCTGTTCTCTTCGACTGGGTCTCCGAACATTTCGATAAACCGGGATTTGACGAGAGCATCAAGGTCCATAAGATGCGATTCCGCTATCGTCA
>ENA-OQAL01000339-OQAL01000339.1-human-gut-metagenome-genome-assembly--contig:-NODE-339-length-11167-cov-1.794837_pt1 | contig 11167 bp, 18 predicted proteins | sample MGYA00242491_ERZ504519 | MGnify/ENA primary metagenome ERZ504519 (study PRJEB26092, sample SAMD00036260) | human gut metagenome | host: Homo sapiens | study: EMG produced TPA metagenomics assembly of... | reverse complement strand
CGCGCGCCTGAGCCTCCTCGGGCAATACTATCCCGGAATCCCCACCGGTGTGGCCGTCATCTGGTGAGCCTCCTCATACTGCGTTTCATATAGAACAGAAACCGGCATAGCTCCGCCCGGTCTTCTGGGTACTTTAGCATACTAGAGTGCTTGCGGGGAAAATCCCGTCGCAGCCGCTCACACCGTATTCATCTGGAAACATAGGGTAGGTTGCCGCAGCCCGACCCCACCTAGGCGCCAATCGCACGACGACACTCTGCCATTACCTGCGCATCGGCAGCTGCGGGGGTCGGCAAAATAGCGCCCGTCATAGGTCTCGGCCGAAACAACTCCGCGATAGCCGCGCGCCACCAGCCTATCCAGGTCGGCGCGCATATCGCGGTCGCCGTCACCCCAGGCAAGATGCGTCGTGCCATCTGCCGCAACATCGACAAAATGCACGTGGGCGACATCATCGCCAAGCAGATCGAAATAATCGTCGATGGTATCCCCCGCCACCGCCATGGCGCCCATATCCAGACACGCCTTAAGTGCCGGATGGTCAACTGCCTCAATCATGCGCTTCGTGTCGGCCGCCGAGTTCACGATTATCGACTCAACCGGTTGTAGAGCCTCGAGCACCACGTCGCACGCCGCGTTCTCCCGCATGCTCGGCAATCGCACGCAGCATCGAGGCACTGCGACCCCACGCGTCCTCGATCGGCTCGTTCAAAAATGCCCAGCCGCTCGAGACCATGACCTGCTCGGCTCCAAGTTCCGCCGCGATATCCACAACGTTCTTAAAGTACGCGAGCGTGCGGGTACGCGCTTCATTCCCGCGCGCCGCGATATTCCACGGCTTGGGGTTGTTCTGTTCGGGACAAAGCCCCACAATCCGAACCCCATACCGCTGTGACAGCTCCCGCACCTGCTCGATCGAATCGTATCCATGGCAATCGACATACAGATGCATCGCCCCGGTCCAAAGCTCGCAACACGTGTAGCCCGAGGCCGCTGCCGAGGAAAAGAATTCCTCAAGGTCAAAATAACGATGGCTGATATTCATGACGGCAAGCTGCGGATACTCCATCTTGTCCACCTTTCGGCAAAAGGACGCCGCAGCACAATGTGCGCGACGCCCCCTCTTACATTGTTTTAATTATGACGGATGCCCTACTGAACACCAAGCACTCCAAAGAACGCGCCGGCGATACTCACGAGTAGAATCACGAGCATGATGAGCAGCGGATTCATCTTCTTCTTGAGCATGAGATAGACAATTCCAAACAGCCCCATCGTGACAAAGCCCGGGAAGATTCCGTTGAGCAGCTCGGCGAGCGTCTGAGCGCCATCGCCCGCGCCGACCATGAGCGGAATGTCCACGGTGACCATCTCCATGGTCATAGCGCCGATCACCATGCGCCCATGATAGAGGCCATCTTGACGATCGTGTCCATAATGCCCGATTCCTGGACCTTGCTGATCATGTCCGAGCCAAAGCGATATCCCACAAACGTCAGCAGGTAACGGATGATGTAGTGGGGGACGTTGAACACGAGCAGGAACAAAATCGGGCCAAGAATAGAGCCCTGCAGCGCCAGCGACGTGCCGACACCCGTTGCCAAAATTCGCAGCGTACCCCAGTAGAAGGCATCGCCCACGCCGGACAGCGGTCCCATCAAAGCAAGCTTGACATTAGAGATCGCGCTCGTGTCAAAGTTATCTTCGGTGGCGTTGGCTTCTTCCATTGCGGCAGCATGGACATGGGGAGCGTCGAGATATACGGCGTGACGTTATAGAGCTCCATATGGCGCTTGAGTGCGGCCTTAAAGTCCGCATCCTGCGGATACAGTTTGCGAAGGATCGGCATAAGGGCCCACATAAAGCCGATATGGCCCATGCGCTCGTAGTTCCAGGAATGCTCATAGGGAATCGAGCGCCAGAACAGCTTCTTAAGGTCTGCGCGGGAAATCAGCCCGTCGTAAGAAGACTCAAACTTAAAACTCATCGAACCCACTCCCAATCGCAGGATCCTCGGTTGCCACTGCGGGCTGCTCCGCCTTTTTCTTGTCACCCAAACCGTCATTGCGACGACGATAATCGCGGCAAAGATCGCCACGCCCGTCGTGCTAATGCCAAAGTAGGCGACGAGGAAGAAGCCAGCGAAGAAGAACGGAGCCACTGTTTTGTTCATAATCATCTGCGCCAGCATCGCAAAGCCGAGTGCGGGCAAGAAGGCGGCGGCGACATCCATGCCGGTCTGAACGAAATCGGGGATGATGTTGAGCAGGCTGGCAACAGCATCGGCGCCAAAGAAGAATGCCAGGGGAATGATCAGCAGGCCGCACCAGCTCTGCGCGTAACCGGCGATGAGCATGTTGCGCGTGATGGCCTTGGTGTCTCCGTCCTCGACGTTTTTGTCGATACGGTGCACCAGCAGCAGCATGACCGGCTGGCCCAGGGCCGTATCGAGCGCCCGGACGATCGTTGCGATGGGAATGCCCAGGGTCAGGGCCGCCGAAGCGTCCGCGCCGGCCTGCATGGCAAGCGACACGCCCAGAATGGTTCCGGAAATCGTATCGGGCGGGTTATACGCACCGACCGAGATGGCACCGACCATGGCAAGCTCCATCGTGGCGCCCATAATGGTGCCGGTCACCACATCGCCCATGACAAGGCCGACCAACGGTCCGAGCACAATGGGGCGCTGAAGGTAACTCGTACCGGTCAGCCACTCGGAATAGCCCAAAGGGCAATCAGGAAAATCAGGATCGTCTTGATAACCATGACAGCCCCTAACCGATGACCTTTGCGGCGTCAGTCTTCGCATCCGCCGGAATCATCTGAATGAACAGCTCATAGCCCTCGCCGAGTAGCTCCTTCACGTAGGCTCGTTCTCGGGCGTAAGGAATACGCTCGTCGAGACCTGGCGGGCATCCTCGCTAAAGGCCACATTGCCGAGGTTGATCTTCTTGACGCCCATCGCCTTGGCGACGGCACCGGCCTGTTGGATCGTCTCGCAAACCACGAAGAGCTTGTACTTGTCGGTCACACCGCTCTGGAGCGCCCTGACGGCATCCTCGGTGTTTTTGACGACGACTTTGCATCCTTCGGGCTTTGCAAGGGACAGGGCCTGCAGACGAAGCTTGTCGTTAAGGACCGTGTCGCTCACTAACAGGATGCAGTCGGCACCCAGAGCCGAGGTCCAGCTAACGGCAACCTGGCCGTGAAGCAGTCGATAGTCCACGCGAATCATCTGAATCATGATGTGCTCCTAACGATTAAAACTCATCGAGTTCGGCCTGCCCCAGCAGGTCGTTGACGTACTTGACCTTGGTGTCGTCCGCCTCGACGATCTGGCGAATGGCCTCATCGATCGGGGTGGAGTCGGGCACGAACAGCAGCTGAATAAGGAGCGGCAGATTCATATTGGTCACCAGGTGCGTGTTGGGGCGCGTTTGGACGATCTTGGTGAACTCGTTGTTGACGCTGCCGCCAAAGAGGTCGGTGCAAACGACGACCTCATCGTCCGCGGCAAAGCCGTCCAGAATCGCTGCGGCCTCCTTGACCAGGTCCTCGTTTCCGTCGACATACATAGACAGCGCATGGACGTTCTCGCGCTCGCCCGAGAGTAGCCCAATGCTCTCAACGAATTCCGGACGCAAATGAGCATGGGGATGCAACGATAAACTGCCTCATTCGATTCCCCTTCTTGCGAACTTCGGCATAAAAATGCCCGGACGCATGCGCCCGGGCAGGGCGCTTCTTGATCAGTAGCTAATTTGTCGCCGATTAGTAATCGAACTGGTGATAGTAGCGACGGTAGTTGAGGTTGTGCTTGGTGACCGTCTCGTAGTAAGCGGCAAGGCGATCGGTGACCAGCGAGGAGAGGATCCACGGAGACACGATGACGCGGAACTCGTCGTCAAGGCCGGGGATCGCGAACTCGGCGGTGTCGATGATGTTGATGTCGGTGTCGCCGGTCACGCCGCGGGTCAGGAACGCGCGGACGCGCTCGTCGAGCTTGCGGTTCTCGTCCTCGCCCATGAACAGGAACACGGGGGACGCCGGGCTCCACGAGCTCGAGGGTGCCGTGGAAGAAGTCGGCCGAGGTGATGTAGCGGGTGCGCTTCCACTGCATCTCCTCCAGGATGCACATCGAGAACAGGATCGTCTCGCCCCACAGGGCGCCGGAGCCGATGAACATGGTGTAGGGGGCCAGGGCGTACTTCTTGGCGAGCTCCTCGGCGCGCGGCTCGAAGCGCTTGCGGATATCGAGCATGTCCTTCCAGATGTCCTTGGTCTGCTCGATAAACAGGTCGAACTTGGGGAAGCAGCCGCGGCGGTTGAGCAGGCGCAGGCCGAAGCAGTCGGCGAGGTAGTAGCCCTTCTCGCAGCCGCCCGAACCATGGTCAGAAGCCATGCGACGCAGTTCTCGGCACCCACAGCCTGGCCGATGGGGCCTCGGGCTTGGTCATGGCGTAGACGCGCACGCCCATGTCCTTCATCTTCTTGACGGCCTCGAGGACCTCGGGGGTGGTGCCGGACTCGGAGGCGGTGAGCACGACGGACTTCTCGGTCATGCGCTTGTGGCCCATGGCGTTCCACTCGGCGGCGTGGATCAGGTAGACCTCGAGGTCGCGGTCGCCGAACTTGTTCATGAGGTACTCGAGCTGCATGAGCTCGTCCCAGGTGCCGCCGACACCCATCAGGAACACGGCGTCGTAGCCCTCGTCGGCGACCTTGTCGGCGAGCGCGGTCATCTTCTTACCGGTCTCGTAGAGCGCCTTGCCGTCCTCGAGGTAGCCCTCCTGGTCGAAATGCATGATCTCGATCTTCTCGGTTTCCTTCATTTGTCTCTCCTTTCTGGGGTTGTCTCCACATCCCCCATGCCAACGGGCGCAAAACCCGCTTACATTCCGTAACACTCAGCCGCTTTGGCCTTAAGCGCATTGACTGACTCTTCGTAGCCCTCTGCCTTGACCTCCATTTGCTTGGAGACAGCATCGAGATACGGGTGCACGTCCCATGACTTCAGACGCTCGGCGATTATGGCCGCAATCGTCTGGAAGAACACAAGATTGGGAATTGCGCTGAGCAGCGGAGCCACCTGAGGCACCGCAACCTCGTGAGCCCTACCCCTGGGATGGGCCGTGAGCAGCACCGTTTTTGCCGTAACGTTCGATAGCGCATCGGCGATATTCGCAAGACGCTCCGACCCTTGTGGATCGTCGACGATAAACACCAGATAACCCGGAACGATCTGCATCTCGGGACCGTGGACGAACTCCTCGCCCTCGTGATGCATGGCAGGAATCTTGATGGTCTCGCTCAGCTTGAGGGCCGCCTCTTCGGCAACGCCATAGTTGGGGCCGTTGCCGACGACCATGGCGGGCATGTGCTCAGAAAGCTCGAGCATGCGGTCTTGGACATATGCCTCGGCGGTCTTGCACATCACGGCATTGGCATGGATAGCCTCGCGCAGGTCGTCTAAACGCTGGGCGACGCCCTTGGCGTCAATCGTTCCGCGCGCCTGACCACAGTAAATACCAAAGAGCACCAGGTACTCAACGAGGACCTCGACGCCCAGCGTCACAAAGTCCACCGACTCGACGCCCACACCGTAGTCAAGAACGATATCAGCGTGCTCCTTGATGGGCGCCTCGACGTTTGCCGTGAGCGCAACTGCAGCCATATCGTGTGCGCGCATGTAATCAAGAGCCGCGATCGTATTGGTCGAATAGCCGCTCTGCGAAACGGCAATGTTGAGCGCATGCTGCGGATAGGTATGTTCAAAATCGACGAAGGCCTCGGGCGTCACAACGGACACCTGCATCTGCAGCGCATCTTGCAGGTAATCGCGGGCGCAATCGGCGGCATGGCGCGACGAACCCGAAGCAACGATGCGCAGCGCGTTAAAAGAACCGGACTGGAAAATATCAACGAGCTGCGCTACCAGCTCAGACGAACGCTCGAGGTTCTCTCCCATACGCACATGGGCAAGCTGAACGTAATCGAGCATCTTCATCGTCTCACCTCCTAACAAATCATTAGTATTTGATACCAATCACAGTTACAGGTTACGGCTTTTTGATACCTCTTTGTCGATTAATTTATCCCCATCGGCGAACGGTCGATTTTGAGCCATGTAAGGTTGTATATGCAGTCTGCTCAACGAATCAAAATTCCGTCAGCTTTTCAGCCCGTTATGCAAAAAACCAGCTAGTACGTATAGGTATATCCACCCGCATCACCGCGGTTAAAACGACTTGACGTACTCGATCGCCTGGCCGCTCGCATCGAAGCTCACACACTCAAGCGTCAAGGCAAGATCGCCCTGCTCCAGTCCAAGCAGGCCGGCATCTCGCGCGCCCAGCGCTTCGATATCGAGCTTTTCCTGTGCCATGACCGGCTTTCGGCCCAACATCTCATAGGTCTCGTACAAACTGAAGACCGACACGTCAATATCTTCGATTGTGGGAAACAGCAGGCACGGGATGAACGCCATCTCAATCGATACGGGATCGCCGTTGACGCAGTTCAAACGCCGAATCGAATACAGTAAATCGTCCTCGGCAATGCCAAACAGGTTGGCATAATATGGGCCCGCATAACGCTTGGAACGCGCGAGGATGCGGACGGACGGCTCGCCGCCCGAAGCACGAACCGATTCGCGAAAGCCTCCCGTTCGCTCGTAGGCAACGGGCACTTTCTGTGCCACAAACGCGCCCTTTCCGCGGACGCGTCGAATCTGCCCACGCCGAACCAGCTCATCGACAGCGCTTCGGATGGTCAAGCGCGTCGTACCAATTCCTCGGCGAGGTCTTTTTCGGACGGAATCATGGAACCCGTAGGATATATACCGCGCTCGATACGCTCCTCGATGCGGCGTCGAATGCGCATATAAACCGGGGTGGCATCTACTGTTTCAGCCATTGTTCACCTGTCACGCTCCTCATGCCGTTCTTTTCGCCGTTATCGGCAAGCGGAACTTTGTAGGCAAAATCACCGATTTGCAATGCTCCACAAAACGCATGTCCTTATCAAATTCTATCGTGCTCTCATAGAACACCGGCGTTCCCTCTTCTTGCTGGAGCAACTCGGCCTCTTCGGCGTCAAACGCGAGATGGAGATATGCTCACGTCCATGCTCAACGCGCACGCCACCTTCTTTGAGCAAGACATCGTAAAGGCTCTCGCACTCAAAATCGTGCTCGGGAAGCGATGGGCACAGGGACAGGTTAACGTGAGCCGTCTCGATTGACGCCGGCTCGCCCTCAATAAGTCGAACGCGCTGCATGCGGAGCAAAGGAGCGCCTATAGCCACCCCAAGCTTGTCGGCAAGCGTCTTATCCGCCTCGATGGTCTCGGTGGAAACCAGACGAGAAGAGGGATGCAGGCCGCAGTCCGCACGGCATCGGAAAAGTTATACGTTTCCTGGAAGATGTTCAGCGGCTTAGGAGGACACACATACGTACCCGATCCGCGACGGCTCTCGAGCGTTCCACACGAGATGAGTCGCGTGATACCAGCGCGCAACGCCGTACGCGAAACGCCGATCTCTTCGCACAGCACGCGCTCGGCCGGCAGGCGATCGCCGCCGGCAAGCTGATGGTGCTGGATATACCATAGAATTCCCTCAACAGCACGATCTTTGGGGGGGAATTGCATAAGATTCGCCTGCATTGCACAGACTCCTCATTCAGAAACGTATGCCGCCAAAATTAGGCCAGCCCTCCCATGGCATCAAATTCGGCCTTGATCTTCTCGGCGACATTCCGATACGACTTATATAGGCTTGAATCGCGTTTGACTTCGTCGGTCATAACGGGAATCTCTAATTTGGAAACCTCGTCTTTTCCCGTCTGAACCGCCACAACAACGCCCATACCAAGACACATATTACGCTTGGCAGCATTTATTTTCGCCGCCTTGGCAGGATTTGCCAGGATACGCTGGGCAAATTCCTGTTTGAAGCCACTTCCTCGGCCTCCGGATCGCCCGCCTCGGCTACTTCGCACTGCAACACGTCCGCATAGTCAAAAATCTTCGGCTCGCCACCGCGTTGATGCACAGCCCACTTGCGGCGCGTGGCATCCTGGTAGATAGCCGGCAAAATGTAAACCGCGGCGGGTCCAAAATCGTATCCCGTGATGGTAAACACATCGGGATCAAAGGCATCCTGCGGGTTTTTCTTCTTGAACAGCCCCATATCAGCCTCCCGTACTAGCATTAAACAACTAAGCTGAATATAGCACCAATTTCAAGCCGCCGCCTTACTCTATCGGCACGCGGCGTCTATGGCTCGCCCAGCGGAAAAGTTCATGGACGGAGGGCCGGGGCGCCTGCTTTGTTTTGAGAAGTGGGCTTCGCGAACTTCTCAAAACAAGCAGCGCCTCGGCCCCGCCAGCAAATAGCGGACACTCTGCATGCAATCTATGCAAACAAGCAAGTGCGCTTAGCTATATTCGGTAAGCTCGAGCACGCTGTCCTTAACGATAGCTCCGGCTCCAGAACGACCTCTTCGGCACGCCTGCCGCCCCTACCGGCAAGACGCTTGGACATGCAGCCAAAGCATGCTCCGCAAGGACACCAGGATCCTGCTCAATCGCGGTCAGCGCCGGCTCAAAGAGAACGTCGGCCGCCGAGTTGTCATAGCTCACCACCGAGATATCGCCCGGGATGCTCTTCCCCATCTCGTGCAAGCGCTTGAGCAAACCGAGGGCAATGTTATCCGAGCTTGCGAACACGGCAGTGGCGTCAGTTGCGAGCACTGCCTCCGAGGCCTCGTATGCGCTCGGAATGTAGTACTCGCTCTCAAACTCCAAACGCGCGTCGATCGGCAGGCCGACCTCGCGCAGCGCGCGCTCATAGCCGGCAAGTCGCTTGCGACCCGTATTGGAACGGCGGGCATTAACCAGGCAGGCAATACGGCGGTGGCCTTGCTCGATCAGATAGCGGGTGGCCATATAGCCGCCCATCTCGTGGTCGAACATCACCTTGTCGCACTCGAGCCCCTCAATGGCACGGTCGACCATTACGGCCGGGATGGGCAGGTGGCTGACTTCTTCGCGCAGGGCGCGGTCATCGGAGAACTCGTCACCCACCACCAGGAAGACGCCATCAACGCCGCGCGTCACCAGCTGGCGCAGCAGCTCCAGATCGTCATCGGCGCTTCCGCCCGAGCTGGTAATGAAGAGCGCATAGCCGTCCTCGCGGCAGCGCTTTTTCCAGGCTACCGGCGAGCGAGGCAAAAAAGCGGCTCTCGATGTTAGGGACGATAAGGCCCAGCGTGCGCGACTCGCGCATGACCAGGCTGCGCGCAATCTGGTTGGGAACATAGTGGTTGCGCGCCGCGACCTCTTTGATGAGCTTGCGGTTTTCTTCCGAGATGCGACAGGGCCGATTATTGAGAACAAGCGAGACCGACGAGGGGGAAAGCCCCACCTCCTGGGCGATCTGCTTGAGGGTGACTTTGTTGGCCATCTCGCTCCTTCCGGGTTTACGCGCAATCTCTTGAAAGTATAGCGACTACCCCTCTACCTCGGTGATAAACACTTTACCAATCCGGTGGACGGCTGTTTTATCGCCGCCAGCGCACCAAATCCGTCCGGGTGGGGTATATTGCAATCGATTGATGACAACGACCACCAAAAGGCGGATATTCGTATGCACGAGAACGATTTTTTTTAACGAGGACCTGCTGTGCGCGCTCGCTGGCGTTGCCGGCGAGGACAACGTGCTGATGAGCGAGCCCATGCGCGAGCACACCACGTTTAAGATCGGCGGTCCGGCCGCGTCTTTGTCACGCCCGATACTGAGCAGGGCCTCGTCGCCACGCTCGATACCTGCTATCGCTGCAATCTACCACTCACCATCGTGGGCAACGGCTCCGACTTGCTCGTCGGCGACAAGGGCATCCGCGGCGTCGTCGTAGCGCTGGGCGAGGGCCTCTCCGACATTACGGTCGACGGCACGCACGTCACGGCGGCAGCCGGCGCCTTGCTTTCCGATGTCGCAGCCGCGGCAGCCGAGGCCGGCCTTACCGGCATGGAGCCCATCTCGGGCATTCCCGGATCGGTCGGCGGTGCCTGCTACATGACGCCGGAGCATACGGCGCCTGCATGGCCGATGTGCTGGAGTCCGTGCGCGTCTACAAGCCCGCCCGCATGCTCGACGACGGCACCCGCGGTAGCGGCAGCATTATCGAGTTCGATGTCGATGAGCTCAACCTGGGCTATCGCAAGAGCCGCATTGCCGACGACGGTTTCATCGTGCTTTCGGCCACTTTCAATCTCGCCCCGGGCAACGCCGCGATGATCAAGGCCGACATGGACGACTACCGCCAGCGCCGCGAGGACAAGCAGCCACTCGACATGCCGAGTGCCGGCTCCACCTTCAAGCGCCCCGAGGGCCACTTTGCCGGCAAGCTCATCATGGACGCCGGCCTGCGAGGACACGCCATTGGCGGCGCTCAGGTGAGCGAAAAGCACTGCGGCTTCATCGTCAACGCCGACCACGCCACCGCCGCCGATGTCGACGAACTCATCCGCCACATCCAAACAACCGTCAAAGACCAATTCGACGTGGACCTCGAACCCGAAGTCCACCGAGTCGGCGAATTCCTCTAAAAAAGAAGGCCCCGAAAGGGCCTTCACTTTCTTTTTATTCAGACAACCAATCCGGTGCGTAGCGCCCCGAACCCGAGAGGGCCGCGTGCCCGCCCGCAATATATTTGATTGATCGCGAGTTCCGCACGCAAAGAAGGCACTTAATGTGGCCTTCGTCTTGCGCAGGACTGTCCGAAATAGCGAGCAAAAGCCCAAGCGGCCCTCTCGGTTCAGCCCCGGAGCGGTATTAGAGATGCAGCACGCGGTCGCGGATCTCCTCGGTTCGACCCTGGTTCCAGAATTGAGTACCGATGTAGCCGCACGTACGACGGGCGACATTCATCTTCTCCTGATCGCGGTTGCCGCAGTTGGGGCACTCCCACACCAGCTTGCCGTCATCCTCGACAATCTTGATCTCGCCGTCATAGCCGCACACCTGGCAGTAATCGCTCTTGGTGTTGAGCTCGGCATACATGATGTTGTCGTAGATGTACTGCATCACGCGAATGACAGCCTTAAGGTTGTCCTGCATGTTGGGAACCTCGACGTAGGAGATGGCACCGCCCGGCGAAAGCTGCT
>ENA-OQAL01000338-OQAL01000338.1-human-gut-metagenome-genome-assembly--contig:-NODE-338-length-11180-cov-1.519226_pt1 | contig 11180 bp, 16 predicted proteins | sample MGYA00242491_ERZ504519 | MGnify/ENA primary metagenome ERZ504519 (study PRJEB26092, sample SAMD00036260) | human gut metagenome | host: Homo sapiens | study: EMG produced TPA metagenomics assembly of... | reverse complement strand
ACCTGGTCAGCGAAGGGCTGACGGCACTGTTTGCTTTTACTCAGCTGCTCCTACTATTTTGTTGTAGGGCGCAGCTATGGGGGCGGACGGTATGATTTTCGCGCGTTCCGCTTCTTTCACTTTGTGCCGGCGCTGTGGGGGCTTTGCCGTTTGCTAACCATTTTAGCTAAGATGGTCAGTGTGCTGGTAGATACCCAGACGGTGTGCGAGGTGCTGTTTTTGGTGGCGCTGCTGCTGTTTTCTCTTATCCTTTGCAACGGCGGTGGTTACCTCCCGCCATGCAGGGCGTGCGGTGGTGTTCTTTGGCCTGCTGGTGTTTGTGTGCGGCTGTGTGCTGGCATTGCCCGGACTGTCCGTATGGTTTGCCGGGCACCGGAATCTGTTGAACGGCAGCATGTATTTCGGCCCGGCGGATTTATTGCTGGGTGTGTTCGCCTTGGCTTTTGTGCAGGATCTGCGCCGTCGCAGCGCAGCGGATTAGGAGCGTGCCTTTGTTTTTTGCAACTTCTAAAGACCGTGGCCGGTCAGGTACTGATGCTGTACCTGATCTCTCTGATCGGCTTTGTGACGGATAAGTTGGGCGTGTTTCGCCAGGCGGACGCCAAGCGGGTGATCGACCTACTGTTTAATATCGTGCTGCCCATTGCCATTATTTATACATTTATGACCATGGCGTATACCCCGGACCATGTGCGGGGTATTCTTTTGGCGTTTGTGTGCGCCTTTGCCACCCACCTGGTGGGCGGCGTGCTGGGACAGCTGTGCTTTCGCCACCGCAGTCCCATGGAGCGGGGCGTGTACCGCTACGGTATGCTGTTCTCCAACGCCAGCTTTTTGGCGCTGCCTTTGGCTCTGGCGGTGATTGGCTCGGAGGGCGTGTTCTACTGCTCCGTTTATGTGGCTGTTTTTAATGTGGTGGCCTTTACCTACGGCATTTATGAGATCAGCGGCCATACCGCCAAGATCGACCTGCGCCGGTTGGTGCTGAACCCCGGCTCCATGGCGGTGCTCATCGGGCTGCCGCTGTTCTTTTTGCAGCCCAGGCTGCCCCAGGTGATCCTGCGGCCCATGGAGATGGTGGGCAACTGTAATTCGCCCTTGGCCATGATGATTTTCGGCACCTTTCTTGCCAATGCGGACTGGAAGCGCATGTTCGCCAAAAAGGAGCTGTACTTTTGCTCCCTGATGCGTTTGGCAGTGATCCCCCTGTGTATGGTGGGGCTGTTTTATCTGTGCGGCGTGCGGGGTGATCTGCTGATCGCTATGGTCATCTCCGCCTCTGCCCCCACGCGACAATACGGCTATGTATGCGGCCAAGTACGACAATGACGCCGCCTTGGGCAGCGAGTTGGCCGCCCAGTCCTCGCTGTTTTCCATTGTTACCATGCCGGTGGTGGTGGCACTGGCAGCGGTGATTTAACCCCAAAAAAGGTGAAATTTGTCTAAATAAGTACAAATTGTAAATTTTATTTGAAGTGATAATACAGATAGTTGTAAAGTTGCGAACCAAGGCGTATAATAGGAAGCATTAACGGAAAGGATGGATGTTTATATGAAGCTGGTTATGGCTGTAATTTCAAATAAAGATGTTTCCAAAGTTTTGGATGCGATTACGAAGGAGGGCTTTTCCTCCTCCCGCATCTCCACCACCGGTCAGTTCTTGGCCGATGGGCACACCACGCTGTTTATCGGCACGGAGGATCACAAGGTGGAGCAGCTGTTCGATGTGCTGAAGAAGCATGTGACCAAGCGGGTGGTGCGCCAAGCGGGCGTGGCCAGCACGCTGGAGGGCTCATTGCTGCGCCAGCCGGTGGACGTGGAGGAATACGGCGCTGTGGCGTTTGTGATCAATGTGGACGAGTTCCGCAAATTGTAAAGGCAAGTATGGAATTTAAGCACTTTCTCGGGAATGAAAAAAATCAAGGCGCAGCTGTCTGCATTGGTAGACGGCGGCCGCCTGCCCCACGCCGTGTGCTGGGAGGGGGAGAGCGGTCTGGGTAAGCGCACGCTGGCCGGTGAACTGGCTGCGGCATTGGTGTGTCGAGGTGAGCACCGCCCTTGCGACAGCTGTCCCCAGTGCCACAAGGCTCGTGCCGGGGTGCACCCGGATATTTTGGTCTATGCCCCGGAGGGGGGCGCCCGTTCGTTCCATAAAAAGACGGTGGATCAAATTGTGGGCGATGTGTATATGACCCCCAACGAGGCCGATTATAAGATCTACATATTGGTTAACGCCCATTTGATGAGCGTGCAGGCCCAGAATGCCATTTTGAAAGTGCTGGAGGAACCGCCGGCTTATGTGCGGTTCATTTTAACGGTGGAGAACAAGAGCGCTCTGCTGCCCACGGTGCTGTCCCGCAGTGTGGTGTTTCGGTTGGAGGGCCGTGCCGGTAGAGATCGGCGCGGATTATATTTTGCAGCGGCAGCCGGAGGCAGACCCGGATCGGGTGCGCCAGGCGTTGCAGCTGTGGAACGGCAACATCGGAAAGGCCATGGAGAGCCTGGAGGACGGCGAGGCCGCCAAGTACAGCGCCTTGTCCGCAGAACTGTGCCGAGCGCTGGTGGCGGAGAATGAGTATGCGCTCATTTGCGCCTGTGCACCCCTGCAAAAGGACAGGCAGGCGGTACTGAATATCTGCGAGGTGCTGCGGGATCTGTTTCGGGACGCATTGGTGCTGGACAGCGGCGCCGATCTGCTTTCCGGCAGCGATGAAATTCCCCGGCTGCTTGGCTCCAAATGTACCAGAAAACAACTGCTGCAACTGGTATCTGTGGCAGAGGACACTTATCAGCGAGCGCTGCAAAATGCCAATAACGCCCTGCTGATCACAAAATTTTGTGCCGATTTGCGCCAGGCGATCGGCCGTTAGGAGGAGTAGATTATGACAAAAGTGGTAGGCGTTCGGTTTGAAGGACACCGGCAAAACATATTATTTTGACCCCAAGGGGTTGGAGATTAAAAAAGGCGACCTGGTGGTGGTAGAGACCGCCCGAGGTATGGAATGCGGCGTCGCCCAGTATGCGCCCAAAGAGGTGGCGGAGAATGAGGTCACTGCACCCCTCAAGCCGGTGCTGCGTATTGCCACCGCCAGAGACAAGCAAATTCTGGAAGAAAATAAAAGAAAAAGAGAAACGCGCCTACGAGGTGTGCCTGCAAAAGATCGAGAAACACAAGCTGGATATGAACCTGACCGAGGTGGAATACGCCTTTGACGGGTCCAAGATTCTGTTTTATTTACCGGCGGACGCGTGTGGACTTTAGAGAGCTGGTCAAGGATCTGGCCTCCACTTTCCATACCCGTATTGAGCTGCGCCAGATCGGCGTGCGAGACGAGGCCAAGATGCTGGGCGGTCTGGGCGTGTGCGGGCGACCGTTTTGCTGCTCCACCTTCTTGAATGACTTCCACTCCGTGTCTATCAAAATGGCCAAGGAGCAGGGACTGAGCCTGTCCCCCTCTAAGATCAGCGGCACTTGCGGGCGGCTGATGTGCTGCCTGAAATATGAGCAGAACTCTTATGAATACCTGGCAAAGATTACTCCCCGCCGAGGCACCGTGGTGGATTGCAGAGAGGGTCGAGGCACGGTGGTAGACGCTGCGCTGCTCACCGGCAAGCTGAAAGTGCAGCTGGATAATGCGCCGGAGGGCGCACCGGTGATTGTCAATCGGGAAGAAGTGCGCGTGGTGCGTGCGCCCCGTCGCGGCGGCAAAAATGAGAAAAAAAGCGGACAAGCCCGCCCAGGCTGAGAAGTAAGGCAAGACTAATTTTTAAGAATTCACTTGCATTTTTAAATCAATGCTGTTATATTTAGGTTGAGAAACATACAGGAGGTGTTTATCATGGCATATCAGATTTCTGATGATTGTATTTCCTGCGGTGCTTGCGCAGCAGAGTGTCCGGTTTCCGCCATCTCCGAGGGTGACGGCAAATTTGTAATTGACGCTGACGTTTGCATTGAGTGCGGTGCGTGCGAGGCAACCTGCCCCGTGGGTGCGCCTGCCCAGGCATAAGCGGATTTTGTAGATTTTTCTGCTTTTGTACAAACAAAAGGAACACGCCGAGAGCTTTGGCTTTGGGCGTTGTCTTTTTTGTCCGCTTGCCAAAGCGGGGCGGTAGGTATATAATAAGCGCAAAGACCCGGGCACGGCCCGGTAGTGGGAGAGCCTATGAACGAGACGGTTATGCCTTTGGCAGAGCACATGCAAATCGTGGTCAGTGATCGCCACACTTTTGGTACGGACGCCGTGGTGCTGGCGGATTTTGCCCATATTCGCCGCCGGGATCGGGCGCTGGATTTGGGTACAGGTTGTGGAATTATTCCGCTGCTTTGGCTGCGAGATGCCCGGCAAAGTCCGGTGGCGTGCCTGGATATTCAGGACCGGGCGGTACGGCAGGTGCAGCAATCCATTGCACTGAATCATTTGGAAGAGCGGCTAACCGTGCAGCAGGCAGATCTGCGAGATCATCGGCAGCTGTACCCGGCGGGCAGCTTTACTCTGGTGAGTATGAACCCGCCGTACAAGCCGGTGGACACGGGCATTTTGTCTCCGGAGCCGTGGGATCAAATTGCCCGGCACGAGGTGTGCTGCACCTTGGAGGACGCCTGTGCGGCAGCGGGCTATCTGTTGCAGTTCGGCGGGCGGTTTTGCATTTGCCATCGACCGGAACGGCTGGCGGATATTGTAACGGCTATGCGTGCCCATGATTTGGAGCCTAAGCGGCTGCGGCTGGTGCACACCGGGGAGGGAGCAGGCCCCTTTTGCTGCTGATGGAGGGGCGCAAGGGCGCGAAGGCGTATTTAACGGCGGAGCTACGCTGATTTTGGAAAGCCCAGCGGGCCGGGCGGAAATGCAAAGAATATACGGCGCATATTTTGAAGGAGGCGCAAAGTGAGCGGTACTTTATATGTGGTGGGCACGCCCATCGGGAATTTAAGCGACTGGTCGCCCCGGGCGGTTGACACCCTGGGGACTGTGGATTTATTGCAGCAGAAGACACCCGGGTGACCTTAAAGCTGCTGAATCATTTTGGTATCAAAAAAGAGATGGTCAGCTATTATGAGCACAACCGTCGGGAGCGGGGCGAGATCATCACTGCCCGCATTGCGGCGGGGGAGGACTGCGCCATTGTAACGGACGCGGGTATGCCTGCCATTTCGGACCCGGGGCAGGATTTGGTGCACCTGTGCCACTTGCAAGGGATCCCGGTGGTGTCCGTGCCCGGACCGGTGGCTTTTGCCACAGCGCTGGCGGTGTCCGGTATGGAGAGCGGGCGCTTTACCTTTGAGGGCTTTTTGTCCGTCAATAAAAATCCCGCCGGGACCACCTGGAGGAGCTTAAGGACGAGAAGCGCACCATGATTTTTTATGAGGCGCCGCATAAGTTTAGCAACACCATTGGGGATCTGCACCGGGTGCTGGGTGATCGGGAGATCGCCATTGTGCGTGAACTGACCAAGGTGCATGAGCAGGTGGTACGTACCACTTTGGCACAGGCGGAGAAAGACTATACGGAAATAAGATCAAAGGGGAGATCGTGCTGATCGTGGCCGGGCAAAAAGGCCGAGCCAACGGACGCCATCACCTTTGACCAGGCGGTGGAACAGGCCCGTGCGCTGGTGGAGAAAGGCGCTTCCGTCAACGCTGCCGCCAAGGAGATTGCCGCCGGTAACCCCGTACAAAAAAGGCGATCTCTATAAGGCACTGCTGTGAGTGGGTGTAATGCCTGCCCCCGCCGGTGCGGTGTTGACCGTACCACGGCCGTGGGTGCCTGTGGTGTGGGCGCTGCCTTTCGGGTGGCGCGTATGGCGCTGCACGCCTGGGAGGAGCCGTGTATCAGCGGCAAATCCGGCAGCGGAGCAATCTTCTTTTCCGGCTGTCCGCTGAAGTGCGTGTTTTGCCAAAATATGGAGATCAGCCGGGGCTGCAAGGGCGTGGATCTAACCGAGGACCAGCTGATCGCCGGTATGCAGCGGCTGATTGACGCCGGGGCGCAGAATATCAATTGGTCAGCCCCACCCCAATACGCACCGGCCTTGGCGCGGCTGCTGCGCCGATGGAAGCCCTCGGTGCCGGTGGTGTACAACACCGGCGGCTATGAGCGATTAGAGACCCTGCGGCAGCTGGAGGGGCTGATAGATATTTATTTGCCGGATTTTAAGTACACCCGACCGGCTAAGGCGGCGGCTTACAGCGCTGCGCCGGACTATGTGGAGCGGGTGGGCCCGGCGCTGCTGGAAATGCGCCGCCAGGTGCAGGACCGGTGGGACGGGGATAAAATGCTGTCCGGTATGATCGTGCGCCATTTGATTTTGCCGGGCAATACCAATTCGGCCATTGAGGTGCTGAACTGGCTGCACAGCCATTTGCCGGGTACCTATGTGTCCCTGATGGCCCAGTACACCCCTATGCCGGGGCTGGAGCGCTACCCGGAGCTGACGCGCGCCATCACCCGCCGGAGTACGGACAAGGTGGTGGATCATGCCCTGGCGCTGGGTATGGATCATGTGTTTTTGCAGCAGCGCAGCGCGGTAGGTAAAGATTTTATTCCGGCATTTGATTTTACCGGCATTGTGTGATAGAATACAGTCAGACGCTGTGCGCCGAAAAGTGTAAAGACGAGGGAATGTGCAAATGAAGAAATTTTTCCAGGAGTTTAAGGCATTCATTTCCCGCGGCAATGTGATGGACCTGGCCGTCGGCGTGATCATCGGTTCCGCTTTTACCGGCGTGGTTACCGCTTTGACGGACTCGATCATCAAACCGCTGCTCAACTGTATCGGCGGAGCGGAGATTCAGGGCAAGATTCATCTGCTGGGAGATAATTATTTGGACTACGGCGCGTTTTTGTCCGCTGTGGTGAATTTCCTGATTATGGCGCTGATCATCTTTTGTATGGTCAAGGGGCTGAATAAGTTGTCAGACGCAGTGAAGCACACCACCCATGAGAAAGAGGCACAGGCGGCAACCACCACCAAGGTCTGCCCCTACTGCAAGAGCGAGATCCACATTGCAGCCACCCGCTGTCCCCACTGCACCTCGGTGCTGGAGGACGAAAAGGCAGAGTAACGACAGCTAAAACTGAATATGTAGCGATAATAATTTTACATAGAATCAGCAGGCATTGCCTGCGTTAAGGGGGATTTTTCTATGAAAACGAAAGCGTACACTTATCCCAGCGCCAGCGCGCTGGCCACCATCCATGCCTGGCAGTGGTATCCGGAGGACGGCAATGTGAAGGCCGTGCTGCTACTCCACCACGGCATGGCTGAGCACTGCGGCCGCTACGGCGACTTTTTGCAGGCCTTTGCGGATATGGGTTATGCGGTCTTTATGCACGATATGCTGGGCCACGGTCAGTCCTGCGAACGCCGGAGGACAGGGGGTTCTTTGGCGATAAGGACGGGTACAATGCTCTGCTGCAAGATGTGCGGCGGCTGTATGACATTGCCCGGGGCGAATATCCGGACAAGAAGCTGGTTATTGCCGGCCATTCTATGGGCAGCTTTATTATGCGGTGCTTTACCGCCCGCTACCCGGATCTGGACTATGCGGCGGCCATTTATGTGGGCACCGGCGGGCCGAATCCACTGGCAAATATCAGCGTGGCGGTGACCAATGTACTGGGCGCCGTTAAGGGTAAGCGCTATCGCTCCAAGTGGCTGGAGAATACCGGCTTTAAGGGCTATAACGATCATTTTGAGGGTCGCACTTCTGTGGACTGGCTCAGTCGAGATACCGCATCGGTGGATGATTATGTTGCAGACGACGCCTGCGGTTTTACCTTTACTGTGGCCGCTACGGCGATCTGGGACGGCTGGATGTTGGAGTGCGGCAGTAAGGACTGGTACGCCCGCGTACCAAAGGATCTGCCGATTCTCTTTGTGTCCGGCCAGGAGGATCCGGTGAGCAATTACGGCGCCGGTATTCGGGCGGTCAGCGACCGGCTGAAAGCCACCGGCCACACCCGGGTGCAGGTTCTTTTGTATCCCGGTGCCCGGCACGAGATTCTGCGAGAGACCAACAGCCCGGAGGTGTACCGGGGATATAGACGCCTTTATTACCAAAGCGGTTTTGCAGGCGAAAATAAACACTGAAAAACAGCCGAGGACTTGTATTTGCAGGCCCTCGGCTTTCTCTTGCCTTTTTGCCACGATCGGGTATAATCAAATTGGAATATAGGCTTTTGTTTTATCAGGAGGTATGGGTATGAAAAGAATGCGTTTGCTATCTCTTTTGCTGGCGTTGGTGCTGGTGTGTACCGCTATGCCGGTTACGGCTGCGGCTGCCGATGGACTGGCAAATGCTACCGTCTGTACGACCCATACAGTCCATACCGAGGGGCAGAGCGCAGAGGACTGTACCGGCCTGGTTCCGTATCTGGCTCCGGACGGTACCGCTTGGGCAGCGGTGGGGGACGATACCACTAAGGTCAAGACCTGGCACTGCTTCCAGCAGGATATAGATGCGGCGCTGACAGACGCGCTGCACCGTATGCTCCGGCGAGAGACTGCTTTTACCCTGTATATTGCGGTGAAAAAAAGCAATTACGACCCTACCACCGACAATCTTCAGACGGCGCTGTATGAGCGGCTGCGAAGCAACGCCCTGGCAGAGAAAGTGGGCACCATTGAGGGCGGCGATTTTTTGGACGCCCAGACTCCAGGACTTCCGGCAAGATGATTGAAAATCTCTTGGCTCAATGTGGAGGGCTATGACGACTGGAACGGCCCGGTGGCCTTTTATGAGGTGCACTGCACCTTCAAATATTGCGACACGGTGCAGCAAATGGAGATCCTGCGCCAAGCGGCGGAAAAGTGGAACCAACTGTTTGTTACCAACAATCCCACCATCGCGGCGGAGAAGGATACAAACCGCCGCCAGTACCTGATCGTCAAGACCATTTATGACTTTTTGGCGGAGAACACGGTGTACAACACCGCTGCCTATGAGAATTTTATGAATCATCAAGTGACCGACTGGTACGCCCACACCGCCTACGCAGCGTTCTTCGGCCTTACAGGGCAGGGGGCTGCGGATTTGGACAGCACCGGCTACGATTGGTCCGTGCGGCAAAAAAAACAGCCTGACGGTGATCGGCACCACCGGCCAGGGCAAGGCTGTGTGCGAGGGCTACGCGGCGCTGTTTTACTATCTGTGCCGTTTGAACGGCATTGCCTGCAACACGGTGATGGGCAGCAAAATGGTGCGCAATGAGAACACCGGGGAACTACAAAAGGATATGCACGCCTGGAACTTTGTGTATTTGGATGACGGCACCGGCAGCGGCTACCAATGGTATCAGGTGGACGCCACCTTTGCCGCCTCCAACAACCTGCGGTTCCCGGGTTTTATCAATTATTACTATTTCCTTTGTGGGTCGAAAAATGCATACTTCACTTTGGAAAACGACCATCAGCAGTTGGACGATACTAAATCGTACCCGCTACTGTCTGCGACGGACTACCGCTTTGCCTCTACCGGCGAGGATCTGTCCGATTTTGACGGACAGGGCTATATGGTGCTGATGCGTCGCGGTGCCGAAGGTCAAATACGGGATTCTATTCTGATTCAACGGGCGGCGGACGGCAGCTGTGCCTATTTTAAGGCGCAGACGGACGGCAACGGTACGGTGCTGATGGACGAGAACGGGCAAGCCAAGGTGACCCCTCTGCCGGACGGCACCGGGCTGGATTATGTCGGCGAGGAAGGCGAATTCTCTCTGCTGATTCCGGGCTATGTGTTTGGTCGGGAGTACACTACTGTGTATGAGACCGGCGACGATCGTTACGCGCCGGGACAGCACACCATTATTGCCACGGACGGTACTGCACAGCTTTCTTGCTCCTTTTACCTCAACAAGATTGATGTAACCAAGGAAAAGAACCAGATCGAACTGCACAATCTGGATAAAAACGGTGCCATTACTTATAATGTTTGCCCTATTCAGGTGGATGTGCATGTGGTGGATGGCTACGGCCATACTGCGGTGCGGGATAAGGACTACACCGTATTGTTCCTCGATGAGAACGGCACACAGGTGGATACCCTGTCCGAGCCCGGCAAGTACACCATTGTGTTGGATTTTTCTATCAGCGACCGTTATACCGGCAAGCTGGAGGGGAACGGTACCAACCGGCTGCGGTTTGAAATTGCCAAGCTGCCCATGAACCGGGCAGGCTTTGGCGATGTGCAGCGCCGTACTCCGGCAAGAGCATTGCAGATGTGATGTCTGCCATGACCTTTGTTGGCACCACCACAGACGGCAAGCCTTACAAAAAGACGTTCAAAGAGGGCGAGGACTACACCCTCACATACAGTGGCTCCACGGTGCATGCCGGTAGTGGCACCTATACTGTGACGGCACTGGAAGGATCCAAGTACCTGATCGGCAGCGCGACCTATACTTATACCATCGCCCCGGCGTCTATTGCCGGGTACGGCGGGTCGGATGTTTGCGCGCCGGTGACCTATAACGGCAGTGCCCAGCGCCCGGCACCGCTTGGTTGACAGTCAAAGCGGTTTAAAGTCCGGTCGGGACTATACGGTGGTCCGTTACAGTGCCAATACCAATGCAGGTACCGCCAATGTGACGGTGCAGGGCAAGGGCAACTTTAAGAGCAGGCGGCAATTTAAGATCCATGTGCATGCCTATAAGTGCACTGCCAAAAAAGCGGCCACCTACTTTGCCACCGGGTATAAGAAATATAAGTGCACCGCTTGCGGCGCCCAAAAAGACGGAAAAGCTGGCACAGCTGAAACCGGCGATCGCATCGCTGAAAAGCAGCAAAAAAAGGCCGGCTGACCGTAAAGTGGAAGAAGGGCAGTGGCATTAGCGGTTACCAGATCAGCTATTCCACTTCGTCCAAGTTTACCAAATCCACCACCAAGTCGGTAACGATAACCAAGGCGGGCTCCACCGCCAAGACCCTGACGAAACTCAAAAGCAAGAAAAAGTATTATGTGCGTATTCGGGTGTATAAAAAGCAAAAGGGCGGCAAAGCTGTACGGCGCCTGGTCCCCGGTAAAAAGTACCAAAGTGCGGTAATTTGACTTTGTTTCTCTTTATGTTATAGTGAGGCCGAATAAACAACCCAAACGAGGTGTGATAATGAAACAAAAATGTAAATCTCTGTTTGCGCTCTGTTGTGCCTGGTGCTGATGTGCGCTACCGCGTTACCGG
>ENA-OQAL01000337-OQAL01000337.1-human-gut-metagenome-genome-assembly--contig:-NODE-337-length-11193-cov-1.532713_pt1 | contig 11193 bp, 13 predicted proteins | sample MGYA00242491_ERZ504519 | MGnify/ENA primary metagenome ERZ504519 (study PRJEB26092, sample SAMD00036260) | human gut metagenome | host: Homo sapiens | study: EMG produced TPA metagenomics assembly of... | reverse complement strand
TTAAGTTCTTCATTAAACCGTCATAATTTCTTTATCTTTCTCTGCCAGAAGTTCTTCAATCTTCGCGATATATTTATCGTGTACTTTCTGAAGTTTGGCTTCCGCATTCTTTTGCTCGTCTTCGGGCATACCCTCTTTAACGGCCTTTTTCAGTGTGTCTATAGCGTCACGGCGTGCGTTGCGTATACTTACTTTTGCGGTTTCGCCTTCGCCTTTACATTGTTTGGCCAGTTGCTTGCGGCGTTCCTCTGTCAATGGCGGAATACCCAAACGGATAATTTCACCGTTGTTTTCGGGAGTGATGCCCAAATCAGAGTCCATGATAGCTTTTCGATGATACGGAACATACTTTTGTCCCATGGCTTGATGGCGATACTGCGTGCATCGGGAGTAGTCACGGCAGCTACATTACTGATGGGAACCATGCTTCCATAAGAGTCAACACGAATGCCGTCCAGCAACCGGGTACTGGCTTTTCCTGCACGAATGTGCGCTAAGGCTTCTTCCAAATACATAACGGCCATGTCCATTTTCTCTTGTGCGTCGTTGATGCAAGTTTTTGCGTCTATCATACTGTTCTGTTATTTAAAGTTGTTTATTGATTCGTTTTAAGTGAAACAAAAGTAATTTATTTTTTGATTATCTGCAATAAAAAGAGAGATGATTTTATATTTCTAACGGCTCTTTACCTTATCATCACCAGTTTAAGTTGTTGGGGCTTTATTAAAAACAAATGAAAAGTTTTTGTGTTTTATCGGATAACAGCTATCTTTGTTTCTATCCCATAAGCAGAATTAGAAAACAATGAGAATATGGAAGAAAATTACAGACGATACCCCATAGGTATACAGAATTTTGAGCAGTTGCGTAACCGGAATTGTGTATATGTAGACAAGACCGAACTGGTTTACCGATTGGCTAACACGGACAGTGTGTATTTTCTGAGCCGTCCGCGGAGGTTTGGGAAAAGCTTGTTGGTGTCCACCCTTGAGGCTTACTTTCAAGGGAAAAAAGATTTGTTTAAGGGGCTGGCCATGGAGCGTCTGGAAAAGGACTGGAACGTGTATCCGGTATTCCATATTGATTTCAGTCTGACTAAATATACTACCCTGTTCGATTTGCAGGAACAGTTGAATCTGTTTTTACTTCGTTGTGAAAAGGTTTATGGGGCGGAAAAGGAGGAAAAAGACTCCTGCTGCTCGTCTGCAAGGTATGATCCGCCGTGCGTATGAACAGACCGGTCTGCCGGTCGTTGTCCTGATTGACGAATACGACGCTCCTCTTTTGGACAGTAATTCCAACATCCCCTTGCAGCAGGAGCTTCGGAATGAACTGCGTAAGTTTTTCAGTCCTCTCAAGGGATTGGGGCAATACCTTCGTTTCCTCTTTATCACGGGAATCAGCAAGTTCAGCCAGATGAGCATCTTCAGTGAGCTGAATAATTTGAAGAACATCAGTATGCGGGATGACTTCAGCGCGATATGCGGCATCACCGAGCGGGAGTTGCTGGACGAGCTTCGTCCGGACATTGAGCGGATGGCTTTGGCGAACGGCGAGACGTATGAAGCTGCCTGTGCGCATCTGAAGCGGCAGTATGACGGGTATCATTTCAGCAAGCATTGTGAGGATATTTACAATCCTTTCAGTCTGTTCAATGCCTTTGATGCAAAGGAGTACAAGAATTTCTGGTTCTCTACCGGCACTCCTACTTTCTTGATTGATTTGTTGCAGGAAACGGATTTGACGTGCGCCAGCTGGAGGGGGTGGAGGCTACCAGACGAGCAGTTTGATGCCCCGACGGAACGTGTAACCAGTCCTATCCCCGTTTTATATCAAAGTGGTTACCTGACGATCAAGGGATATGATCCCGAGTTCCAGGTGTACCGGCTGGCCTATCCCAACGGGGAGGTGCGTAAAGGTTTCATCGAGTCCCTGTTGCCCGCTTACCTTGAGTTGCCGGGTCAGAGCAGTACTTTTTATGTCGTTTCCTTCATTCGCGATCTTCGTAAGGGAGATATAGAGAGCTGCTTGGAACGTACGCGTTCTTTCTTTGCTTCCATTCCCAATGATTTGGAGAACAAGACGGAGAAGCATTACCAGACCATCTTTATTTGTTGTTCCGTCTGATGGGGATGTATGTGGACAGCGAGGTGAAAAGTGCGGTGGGGCGTGCGGATGTGGTCATAAAGATGCAGGATGCCATTTATGTGCTGGAATTAAATATGACGGTACGGCCCGGGAGGCATTGGCGCAGATAAACAGCAGGCTGTATGCTGTTCCTTATCGCAAGGATGGCAGGCGCATCGTGAAGGTGGGGATTAATTTCGACAGTGCCACCCGTACTATCGGGGACTGGGTGATAGAAGTGGAAGATACGGTGGATAATTTGTAGCTTGCAGGCGGAGTGACATTTCGAAGGTGGCTGTCTGCTTTTGATGAATACTTAAGCCTTTTTCCCCTGTATACTAAGTCTTTTCTACTGCATGATTAAGCTTTTTCATACGGTAACTACTACAGACTCCGATAATGGACTGTATAAACTATTGTAGTGGACCGTACGGTCTGATGTAACAGACTGTACAGTCTACTGACGGAGTCTGTAGTAGGTTTACCGCATGAAAGGCCTTAACTGTACGGAAGAAACCCCTTAATCTACGGGGAGAATACTTTATAGGCAAGATTGTTTATTTTTTTATCATCTGTCTGAAGATTGCTTTTCTTTGGAAAGGAGAATAAGAAGGTTGCCCTTTTGAAGTAAATCTGGCCGGTAAGCATTATCTTTGCATTAAAAAAAGATGATAACTTTATATTTAGCCCGTCACGGGCAGACAGAAGAGAATATCGCCCGTATTTTCCAAGGACATATGCCGGGCACGCTGACTGTTGAAGGAATAGCACAGGCTGAAGCGCTGCGTGATACTTTGCGGAACATCTCTTTGGATGCAGTGGTCAGTAGTGATTTGAAACGGTGTGTGGATACGGCCCGCATCGCGGTGGAAGGTCGGAACCTGCCTTGGGAGAAAACGGTCTTGTTGCGTGAAATCGATTGGGGGAGTTGGACAGGTCTTGCCATTAAAGAAGTTGATTTGCAACATTTTCCGGCAGATGTGGAAACGGAGGCGATGCTCTATGAACGTGCGGGGCGTTTTGTGGACTACTTGAAAGAGCGATATGATGGAAACAGGTGTTGGCAGTCGGGCATGGACTGATAAACAGGGCGGTACAGGCACACATTCAAGGAGTGACTTTGGAACATTTACGTAGTGTGCCAAAGATGAATAATGCGGAACTACGCCGGTTCAAGTTAACGTAATTCCGCATTGAATAACACGTGGTTATTGCCAAAGTGATTCCCATGATTCCTATCACCACCATCATTGGACAGGGTTTCCAGGGTCAGCCCTTTTAGTTCCTTGGAATGATCCAAAGGAATATCGAGCAATATGCCTGCACCACCTTCTATCTCACGTCCATATACACCGGTGATGTTGAGTTCCTTACCCAGATCACGGCTTTATTTTTACCGCTTCTCAAGTGCAGACGGTACGGCCGGGGGGAGCAGTTGCTTGGGAATGCTTTGCCGTCCACATAGAAATCTTGTTCTATAGGACACCAGTTGTCCGGATTGATCAACTCCGTTGCTTGGGAAGTTCCGTCTGCATAGTGTATGCGTATTATTCCATTGGCAATGTGGCACTGCATGTGTTGGTACTTCCCGCCATCAGCAGATAAGCATGTGAGGCAGTGCCTGATAGTGAGATGGTGGAACTGTCCGGGTAATTATCCCATAGGGAGGTGAAAAGAATGTTGTTTCCTTTTTCTTTCAGACGGAAGGGGATGCCTAAAGACGTTTGGAAAGTATCATGATGTACAAGACTGCGTAATTCCGAGTCGTCTATGGTAGCACTCAGCAGCGGATGACACCATTCTCCTATTCCCTGTGTGGGAAGTTGCAACGTAGTGTATGGAGACCGGGGAGACAGGTATTCATTTTGATATATATCGGTGACGGAAGCATTCAGTTGCCGGTCAAAATCAACCATCCGGCATTTTTCGGGACGGATATCTGCAAAGTCTGTATAGGAGGGGATTCCCGGACGTCTCTATATAGATATTAACAGGTTGCCACCAATCCATTTCTCCCTGATGGGTGTAAACAAAGAAGTGTGGTGTCCCGGTTCACCTTTTATCTGTGCGTTGAAAGCGGTGGCTTCCACAGTGTGATTTGCTAAAACGCTCTGAGGATCATATACTTGGGAGATGGATGCTCCCGAAGGTATTTGCAAAGCCAACTTCCCGTTTGAAGTGATGACTGGTTCCTGGACTGCCAACGTGTGAAGTGGTGCTCCTTCCCATTCGATGGTAATGGTGGTTGAAGATGTTCCTTCCGCCTGGATTGAAAGAAGAGGATAGCCATGGGCCGATTCGATGGATTGCCATGTGGCAGGGACACCGTTCACTTTTACTGAACGGATCTTCTCTTTTCTGGCATTGACGTGCAATACCGGATGGAGAGGAGTCTGGAACCGTTGTGTGATATGATAGGTATCCGTATCTTCTTTCCGGGTAAAGCGATAGCTTATATCGGGAGTGCTGACGGAAGCCTTGTCCCAGTCGTCCGGGAAGCCCGGCCGGAGGATGATTTGCTGGTTCAGGGCATCCGGCAGGATACCGAACAGACCTTGGATCAGTACTCGTGAAGCGACTCCGATGGGATCACCGAAATCGCGGTAGCATTCTCCGCGTGCGGCATCATAGAAGCTGATCTGGCCGAAGTTACCCGGACTGTCTCCTAGATACATGCCGTCCAGAACAGAGCTTTTCAAAAGTTTGTATCCGGCGTCGGCACGTCCGGCCTGGAAGTATGACAATGCGGTATGCATCACTTCGGCAAAGGCGACATTATTGATGCTCCATGAGTAGGGCAGCCAGTTGGTGGTGGCGATAGTGGCATAGCCATTCTCTTTTAATCCATGGGCCGTGACGGGGATATGAGGAATGGCTGTGTCTACATAACGGGTAGCCTGATAGGCTTGGAACGGATTGGCTGTCTCGCTGTCTATAGCATGATAAATGGTCCATACAGCGGCACTTTCGTGTACTCGCTTGTGGCCCATAAAATCTTGATATTCCGCCCAATGTCCTTTGTCGGGAAGCCATAGCCTCTCGTTCATGGCTTTCAGAATCTTTTCGGCTTCGTTGCGGTAAGGAGTGGGATCCTCGCCTATCTTTTCTGCCAATTGGGCCGCTGTCTTGTTGGCACGGTAGTTATAAGCCGATGAATGGGTGACTGCTCCGCTATTGTAATAAAGGGCGTCACTGGCCCAAATACAGGCGTATGCGTCATACAGCCCGTCGTTATCCGGGTCGTAGTTCAGCTTTTCCCATGCGAGGTGACGGGTGATGACAGGCCACATTGGCGGACATAATCCAAGTCCCCCGTCCACTTGAAATGCCATAACAATTCGTCTATGTAGCAAAGGTTCATGTCGTAGTGGTGCATCTGATTATTGCGGTGCGGATTACGGCAGATGTATCCGTTACTGTATTGGGGTGTACCCCATTTCTTGACGGAACGTGCCAGATGCAGGGCGGAATCTTGTGCCGGATGGGGGAGGGTGTTGGGCACTTCGGTGACCTGACTTGCCGCGTATGCGTTGAAATGGGTCCGGGCACGGTCATGCCATCCCAAAACATCGCCGGTATAGGCGGCTCGCCAGCCACTGAGGGGCATTCGCCAGCCTATGGCACCGTGTAGCCACACTTCGCCGTCCCAGATTCCATCGGCAGCCATAGCCAGCGTGCCTCCTAAGGTGTTGAAATAAGGGTCGGGTGTTTCAATGCGGATGCGTGAGGCTGTTTCGGAGCGGGCGGCTTCTGCCTTTTTAAACAGGTTTTCGCCTTCGGCAGTCGTCAGTGTGCGTAGTTCCTGGTTTTCCAATAGAATATAAAGTGTTCCGTCTATCTGTACCGGGAAGGATTGTAACTGTTGAGGCTGGAGAGGAGCTTCGAAACTGTCGGCTGGGTCGGCTCCCATGTCTCCGTTACGGTTTAGTTTGGAATTACGTATCTCTGAAATGGATGCCAGTAGAACGGGATGGAATTCCTTGAAATTCAGGGTGTTGAATTGCCAGATGGCCCCTTCTTTATCGGGAAGTGCCCATGTGGTAATGGATAAGCTTCCGCCTCCGAAAGCCGGATCAGATAAACTGTAGCTGCGGCGTCCCGCTGTATAACGGGACTCGCAGTGTTCGGTAGAGTCAAGGGCTACCGTGCCTCCGGAGGTTTGCATTTTAAAGCAGATGTGCTTCGGATTCTCCTTGGTATAAGCAGCGAATACGGGCCGGTCGCTTGTTTCCAGCCGGAATGCTGTGTGGCTGCCGTATAAGGCACGGGTAAAGCGATTCTTACCGTTGATGCAGACAAAATCGTCTCCGTCAGGGGTATATTGCAGGGCTTCGGGTGGCATTCCGGCGATGTTCGTTGTACGAAGTGGATTCTATGAAATCACCTATCTTTGTGACTGTTTGGTTTGTCCTGCACCGGAAACGCTACCGATGCCCAACAGGCATAGAAGTAAATATGTCGTTTTCATGATAATAACTGCTAACTCCTGTTCTTACGGTAACGGCTGTAACCCTTCCCAGCGTACATTCCATTTGCCATCTTTCGGAAATCCGGGATTGTTTCCTTCCGATCCGTCCCATCCGGCGCACATCATGGCGACTGTGGTCAGTAATCCACCGTTGCCGGGCAGGTAAATACGCAGACGCCCGTCCTGGTAATTGTGACCGTTTACCAGATAGGTGTTGGTACGTTTGTCCATCAATAATGCGCTGACTGCCTTCTCGGGCTCACCCATTCGGGCGGCATTCATGGCTGTCATCGGATAATCCCAGCCCCAGGTCTTGTCCCAGTTCCAGTTATCCCAAATCCAGTGCAGGGTGTTTTTCATATATCCGGCATGAATCAGCTGATTCATGGGCAGGATGCCGACAGCGCCCAGCACTGCCATGTGGTCTGAGGTAAAACGGATATCTTTATAGGTATCCACCGCGGTCTCGGCTGCCAGATACAGCTGTTCATCGTTGTATGCCAGCGGAGATAATTTCTCTATCAGCACATCCCATTCGGGTACACGTTCCATCCCTGTACGTTCACGCCATGTTTGGGCGACTTGCATGGCGAAATGCCAGTATGAAAGTTCAAAAGGCGGATTGACAGTTTCGGCGGCGCGCAACGTTTCCTGTGCGGGGATAGCGCCTTTCAAGACATAACGGTCGTGCTCTTCCTCGTATGTGGCGAATGAATACATGAATTCGGCGGTTTCCTGTATCAGGCTATTGTATTTTTTCAGCAGTTCTTCCGATGGATTAGCCCGATAGAGCAATTCTGCCAGGTAGATGAGATGAGGCTGTTGCCAGATCAGGAAGCTGCCTACTTTAGAGGGGGCTTCCGTACCACTGGGATCAGTCATTTTCATCCAGCGTATGCCTTTGAAACCTTGTCTTTCCGCTATCTGGCGGGCTATGGGTTCCACGGTTTCATACCAGGATAAAGTGCGGTCCAGCAATTCGGGATGTCCCCATAAGGCGAATTGTGCCTGATGCCACCAGATCATTTCCAAATGGAATTTCCCGAACCAGGAGTTGTAAGTCAGTCCGGTTTCCTGTGGCGGGGTTGAGCCGGCGCATTGGATGGCGAGCAGATATTGGCTTAATACGACCCGGCGTTCCAATTCTTTGGCACGGACATCCGTACATTGTGAGAAGTCGGCAACAGCTCCCTGTGTCCAGTAATTTTGCCAGTGCCCGGAAGAGGCTTGTTGTACTTCCGCAAAAGTCAGAATGGGAGAAGCGGACGCTTGCGGTGTGAATTGGCAGGTGAATGTAAATACACTGTCCGTTGGCGTGAGTACGAAATAGTTTGCACTTCTTTCCCTCAGCTTCGCAGCGCCTTCCCAACTGATTGTTACATAATAGGTGGTTGCGTCGAGTGTTCTTTTTAACACGGCCGATTGTGCATCTTCACTGACCAGGGTCGTGCTATGCTTATCATTCGCCTCCCAATTACAAGCATCGTCACAGTGACCGCCCGTGGGATAGGGGAAGTGAAACTTGATGCCGGCAGGTTGTCGGGCCGACAGGCGTGCGGCAATCATGTCACGCTCCGGATGGCAGACTGTCTGAATGTGGTAGGGAGTTTCTTTGAGGGTGAACCGGCTGTTGATGATACCGTTCCACATATCCAGTGATTGCTGTATGTTTTGCACATCCGAGGGACGTACTTCATTTTCTAATTCGAGTCCGATGATACCCAGATGCAGGCGGTGTGGGTTTACACGATACCAGTCGGATGCTTCCTTTGCTCTGTCGGGTTCTTGGGTTGGGTGGCATATAGCTCTTTGTGCCCGTGGCCGAAGTCATACTCCACCAAGCTCCTCCGGTTTATAGTTTTCGGGATTTCCGAAGCTGTGCCATCCCCATTGGCTTTGTGTACCCAGTGGAACTCCGTTTTTATAGACTTCGGGAAAAGTCTGCAATCCTGTAGCATCTACCGTGTAGGCAAATTCTCCGTTTCCTACCGACAGGGAGGATAATGAATCCATGGCAGTTACTTCCGGATTATTGCGTGTTACCAGTGCATGGCGGTCTATGGCTTCCTCTTGGGGAGAGGTGCAAGCGGCCAATGCAAACATTGTCAGAGCATAATGGTGTGTTTCATTGTATATAGCTAATTTAAAAGATGGATAATTCTGTTGTTTATGCGATATGATTCTATTTGCCAAGTTGCAGGCAACCCATGATGAAAGGACCGGTAGCTTTGGCATCGTTGTCACGCATCTTTTCGCCAATGTAATATTCAAAGCTTCCGTCACGGTAAGGAGTGCCGCCCAGTCCGCCTACTTGACAGCAACGGGTCAGCGTCAGAGTTCCGTCGGGGTTTTCGCGAAGCAATGTTTTCTTTAATCCGTTGAAGGCTTTTTCCGCGATGGTCCGGTATCGGGCGTCTATATATCCTTTGTTCACCGCTTTGGCATAAGCATACATACATTGGGTGGTTTACGGATGCTTCGGGAAAATTACCTTCACGTTCGGGCTGGTCTATTACCTGATACCATAGCCCGTCTCTTTGATAGTTGGGCAGGCTTTCTGCCAAACCTTGAATCCAACTGATAAGCGAGGCACGTCCGGGTGGTTGTCGGGAATATAGTCCAGTACATCTACCATGGCCATGAACCACCAGCCTATACTGCGTCCCCAGAAGTTAGGTGAAGTACCGTCTTGCGGATTTGCCCAACGTTGGGATTTGCTTTCGTCCCAGGCATGATGATATAATCCGGTTTCCGGTGAATAGGTATGTTTGTGGCAAAGTGTGAATTGTTTTACCGCTTCATTAATCAGATCAGGACGGTTGAATTCCGCTCCATAGCGGGCTAGGAAAGGAGAAGCCATATAAAGTCCGTCCAGCCACATCTGATGTTGATAGATCAATTTTATGCCAGAAGCCACCTTCCAGCGTACGTGGTTGTCTTTTGAGTTTGTTCTACCAGTAAGTCCATGGCTGCTTTATATTTTTCTTTGCCTGTTTTCTTTATAGAGGTCGAACAGTACTTTTCCTGAATTGATGTAATCCAGGTTGTAAGTTGACATATCATAAAGGTGGATTTCTCCTTTTTTCGTTAATCAAACTATCCGCCCATTCCTCAACATACGTAAAGTAACGTTTGTCACCGGTATTTTTCCACATATCCAGCATGGCGCAACAGCCTACTCCTTGTGAATACCCGAAAAAGAGCCGTTTGCCATGATCCAGCTGATAAGCTTTGGGAAAGCGGAGCATCTCAGAGTCGGCAAAGCGCCGGGCATACGAGTCGGAAGATATGCCGGGGAAGGGTTGTGGGGACTGTAGGGAGAGAGGCTACACATACTTCTCCACTGTACGGAATTGCTTTTTGGGCTTGGAGAGACATGGGAGCCATGCAGGCAGTCAATAAACAGATGTAACAGTAATTTTTCATGGTATTTCCTGTCGTTTTTATAGTCTTTGAATGATTTACATTTTTTGCTGATGTAAAAATAGGCTAATTAACGCTATAAGTCCATGAATAATTGTTCATTTAGATGGAAAATCTATCGGTTGAGTCTCTTTTTTAAGGAATATGTGTCAATAAAGAACGAATTTGTGGAAAAAATGGTAAGACAGAGAAAAACTGTTCACCCATCTGTCATTTAGAAGGAAATAAGGAATGACAAATGGATGAACTTGATGAGAAAATCAGTTGTGTACCAGTGTTCCTATATTTTCACCGGTCATTACTTTTTCAGGTTACCTATGTGTCCATGTCGAAAACGATAATGGGCAGGTTGTTTTCCTTGCACATGCAGGTTGCTGTAAGATCCATTACTTTCAAACCGCGCTTCAATACCTCATCGTAGGTGATATCGTCAAATTTCGTAGCAGTGGGGTCTTTTTCCGGATCAGCTGTATAAATGCCGTCCACGCGTGTTCCTTTCAACATCACATCGGCTTCTATCTCGATACCACGCAGTGAAGACCCGGTATCGGTAGTAAAAAACGGATTGCCTGTTCCGGCAGACATAATCACAACTTCTCTGTTTCCATCGCTTCAATCGCTTTCCATTTGTTGTAAACTCACCGATGGGTTCCATGCGGATAGCTGTCAATACACGTGCCTTGACTCCGGCCGCTCCCAATGCGGAACTCAATCCCAAGCTGTTGATAACGGTTGCCAACATCCCCATTTGGTCACCTTTTACACGGTCAAACCTTTGGAAGCTCCGCTCAGCCCCCGGAAGATGTTTCCACCACCCGATTACAATACCTATTTGTACGCCAAGGTCGTGTATTTCCTTGATTTGTTGCGCATATTCACCCAGACGTTTTTTCGTCTATACCATATTGCTTTTCTGCCCATCAGGCTTTCGCCCGCTCAGCTTCAGTAGAATTCTTTTAAATCTTGCCATATTGGTTTGTCTTTTAGTTTTTTGCAAAGATAAAAAATATTTAACCTTTTTTTACTTGTTTTATATCCTAAAAATATTTCTTCCCATGACTCCTTGCATTACTCCGCGAAGAGAAGATAGGTAATGAATGCCATCCATAAAGCGTGATTGCCCATTGCCCCCCGGAAACCCATAGTAAATAAGAAAGAAAACTGAACAGAAGGCT
>ENA-OQAL01000336-OQAL01000336.1-human-gut-metagenome-genome-assembly--contig:-NODE-336-length-11292-cov-1.693238_pt1 | contig 11292 bp, 13 predicted proteins | sample MGYA00242491_ERZ504519 | MGnify/ENA primary metagenome ERZ504519 (study PRJEB26092, sample SAMD00036260) | human gut metagenome | host: Homo sapiens | study: EMG produced TPA metagenomics assembly of... | reverse complement strand
ATCCCTTTTTATATACTTTTATTTAGCTTATTTATCCGTAAATATTGACCGTTTTGTACTTTTTGTGTCGTATATCAAAAAAATAATTTTATAATTAAAAGTTGATTTAATAAAAAAAATATCCTATATTTGCGATGTGATATAATCTTAATTTAAAAAATGTAGTTCTGGTAGAACTTCAAACAGTAACTTTAAAAAACAAATCTATGAAGAAAACCTTATTCATGCTTTTTTGCCTGTTATGCTCCATAGGAGCCATGGCACAAAAAGAAAACAATCAACGGGTGTGGTCACAGACGCCACAGGTGAAGCGGTTATTGGCGCCAGTATTGTAGAAACAGGCACCACGAATGGTACAGTTACCGACTTAGATGGTAATTTTACACTTTCCGTAGCCAACGATGGCAGTATCAGAGTATCATTTGTCGGTTATCAGACACAAACTTTAAGCGTAAAGGGAAAGTCAACTTTTAAAATAGCATTGAAAGAAGACTCAGAAATGCTCCAAGAAGTTGTTGTAACCGGATATGGCGGCAAACAGTTGCGCACAAAAGTAACCAACTCCATTTCCAAGGTAAAAGAAGAAACATTAAAACAAGGACTTTATTCCAATCCGGCACAAGCCTTATCAGGAGCCGTGGCAGGTCTGTCCGTCAGCCAGACTTCCGGTAATCCGGGAGCAGCTCCTACCTTGGTACTTCGAGGAGGTACTAATTTTGACGGTTCAGGTTCACCTTTAATCCTGGTAGACGGCCAAGTACGCGGTTCTTTAAGTGACATCAACCCGGCCGATATTGAATCCATGGAAGTATTAAAAGATGCCGGAGCCACCGCCATCTATGCGCCCGAGCCAATGACGGTGTAGTACTAGTCACTACCAAACGAGGCAAAGAGGGAAGTACACGTGTAGAGCTTTCGGCCAAACTAGGCTGGAACTACTTCCACAACTCTTATAACTTTATGAATGCGCGTGATTACATTTACTGGATGCGCACTGGTTACATGAATGCTTACACGGGAGACATGAAACATCCGGACGGATCGGCCGTACAAGGATGGTCTTCACTGACCGGTCTGACCGGTGCCACTCCTTATGGAACAGGCAACAAATATTGGGCAGATGATGACAAGACAATCCCGCTGAATGGAAACGAAAACAGCCAGGCTATATGGAGTACCATGAAATATTCGGACGATCTGGCTTTCCTGCTCAACCAAGGATGGGAAACCATGACTGATCCTATTTATGGAGACCAACTGATTTTCAAGAATACAGATATAGCGGATTTCAATATCAATTCCCCATCTTTCTCACAAGACTACAACCTGAGTGTAAGCGGAGGAAATGAAAAGGGAAACTACTATGCAGGTTTGGGATACAACCATAGTGAAGGTACAGCCGTAGGAAACAAGTACCAACGTATCACTTTCACATTCAATGCCGATTACAAGCTGAAACCATGGTTAACCTCCAACTCCAGCTTCAACTTTGCAGATGCAACCTGGAACGATCTTCCTCCTACCCAAAGCGCAGAAGCCAACTACTTCTCACGCGTTTTATCATTACCTCCCACTTTCCGTGGATATAATGCTGACGGTGAAATGCTTTTGGGACCCAATTCAAGCGACGGAAACCAACAAATCAATTTTTGACAAGTTTGTCCGTGACAACAATACAGACAAGTTCACCATGAACCAATCTTTTACCGCAGATATCATGAAAGGACTCTCATTAAAAGTGAACGCCATCTGGTTCTATTCAGAAGAAAAATATGAAGCTTTCAACAAAGATTATTTATCTTCTCCCGGAAACTGGGTAACCTCACACAGCACCTCGCTCCTACGGACGCACATTGGACCAAACTTATAATGCAGTGTTAAACTACAACTATCAAATAAACAAAGACCACTATCTGGATGCCATGGCCGGCTTCGAGTACTACGACTCATATTATAAAGGTTTCAGTGCCTCAGGATCGGGAGCTCCCAGTGACGCTTTCGGCGATTTGGAATATACCAGTGATGACAAAGGCAAACGCAGCATAGACTCCTCACACAGCCGCCAGCGTATCATGTCATTCTTCGGTCGTGTAAATTATGACTACCAGTCAAAATACTTGCTGTCCTTTGTTCTAAGACGGGACGCTACTCCAAACTGGCCAAAGACAACCGCTGGGGTGTCTTCCCCGGAGTATCTACCGGATGGGTGTTCTCCAAAGAAAAATTTGCCAGTGAATGGGCCGATATCATCTCATTCGGTAAATTGCGTGCCAGCTTCGGTCTGAATGGTAATGTAAACAAAGATTTTGTAGGAAACTACACAGTACAAGGTGCTTATGCAGGCAGCAAATACAACGGCAACGCTTACTTCCTGTTAAACAACCTTCCTAATCCCTACTTGAAATGGGAGAAGTCAAGAACTTTCGAAATCGGTCTGGATCTAGGCTTTCTGGCCAACCGCATCAATGCCAATTTGACTTACTACAACCGACTGACCAGTGACAAGTATGCCAACATCACCATCCCGTCTACTTCGGGTGTTTCTTCCTTTACCTCCAACAACGGTAAGTTCCAGAACCAAGGCTTTGAATTCGAACTGGCATTCAAAGTTATCGACTCCAAAGACTGGAAATGGAATCTGAACTGGAACGGCGCATTAAATAAAAACAAAGTAGTGGCATTGCCCGACAACGGTCTGGAAAGAAACCGTCAAAATGCATTTCAAGTATATACCGGACGCCAGCTGGAGGACGGAAGCTATGAAAAAGCATGGGTAGGCGGTTATCAGGAAGGACAACGCCCAGGTGATTTGTACATGTTCGTAGCCGAAGGAATCTATCGTTCCGAAGATGAAATACCAGGAGGACTGATCGACTTGTCAAGTGGTAACAACGGCTCAAGCAACCGTCCCCTTTACGGAGGTGAGGAAGGATATAACAAACTGACAGCCAATCAGAAAGCGAATTCTCTCCGCATCCAGCCGGGTGATGTGAAATGGAAGGATGTAAACGGTGACGGCATCATCGACAATTACGACATGGTGAAAGTGGGCAACACTGTACCCAAATGGACAGGAGGTATCAATACTTCAGTCACCTGGAAAGACCTTACTTTATCAGCACGTTTTGACTATGCGCTTGGTTTCAAAGCGGTAGACTGGAAAACCATGTGGATCATGTCTTGCGCACAAGGTACTTATAACACCATTGCGGAAACCCACGACACCTGGTCACCCGAAAATCCCGGTGCACAATATCCTACTTATGTATGGGCCGACCAGTTGGGCAAGCGCAATTACTGCCGTCAATCCTCCATGTTTGCCTACAACGGTAACTATCTGTCTTTCCGTGAAATAGCCTTGTCATATAATCTGCCAAGCAACTGGGTGCGCAAAGCAGGACTAGGCTCAGTCATGCTCTCGGTAACCGGTCAGAACCTGGGTTACCTGACAGAAGCCAAACATTTATTCTCTCCGGAAAAGACAGACAACAATGGTGGATACCCATTGCCCCGCACTGTCATTCTCGGCGTAAACGTTTCTTTCTAAACTTATAAACTCTAACAGATTATGAAAAAAATATTCTATATCCTTTCAATATGTGTGATGACCATTCTCCAACCGTCCTGTGACGCACTGGATCTGGCACCGGAAGATTATTATGGAGCCGGAAATTTCTGGAAAGAAGCTTCCCAGCCCAAAGCATTCATGTTGGGTCTGCACGCCCAATTAAGAAGTTACTATGACATGTTCTACACCTTGGGCGAACTCCGCGGCGGCACACAACGTGTGGGCACCTCCTCGCTGAACACCAGCTTGAACTATGCCGATATCCGGTCACAGAATATCTCGGAAGATATTCCCGGCATATCCAATTGGAACGGGCTATACTCTCCCATCATGCAAGTAAACCATTTTATCCAAGAAGTAGAAAATGGGTGTACGTTTCTGGATGATGCAACCCGGAGCCGGTACTTGGGACAAGCGTATGGCATGAGAGCCCTGTATTACTTCATGCTATACAGAACTTTCGGGGGAGTACCTCTCATCACCAAAGTAGATATACTGGACGGCAAACCATCGGCAGACAAATTCTATGTGGAGCGCGCCACACCCGAAGCCACCATGGAGTTTATCAAAGCGGATATTAATAAATCCGAAAACTATTTCGGAAATAACACCTCTTTTGATGCATACGACTGGTCACGCTATGCCACTTTGATGCTTAAAGCAGAAATCTATATGTGGGCAGCGAAAGTATCCATCACCGGATTCACAGCAACCGGGGCAACCGATTTACAGACTGCCAAGACTGCCTTATCCGGGATCATAGGACATTTTGAATTAATGGACAACTTTGCCTCCATCTTCTCATGCGACAATAAAAAAGAACACTGAAATTATTTTCGCCATGCCGTTTATAGAAGGTGAGGCCAGCAATGACGGAGGCAGATTCCTTTATCAGGATGCTGTATTTCTGGGGCAAGCATATGGTCGTAACGGTAAGGTGATTGAAAAAGATACCTTAAACTTGAAAGGTACCGGTGGAGTATTCCGTGACGAGTACACTGAAGATTTCTGGAAAACGTTCAAAGAAGGAGACAGCCGCCGTGATGCCACATTCATGGAGTATTACATGAAAAATGATAATGGCACGCTCAGCGAATTCGGATGCGTAATGAAAAAACGTATAGGTACAATCAATTCCAATGACAACCGCATCTATATTTCGGACATCCCCGTTTACCGCTATGCCGATGCGTTACTGATGATGGCGGAAATTGAAAACGGATTGAACAACCCTTGCGCTTCGTATATCAACGAAGTACGCAAACGTGCATACGGAGACACCTTTGAAGAAAACAAATACACGGAAGGCAGCTATGCGGAAAATGAACTAGCCATTTTGCAGGAACGGGACAAAGAGTTTGTCAGTGAAGGCAAGCGCTGGTTTGACGTATTGCGTATGCACGATGCATCCGGACGTCTTTGGTCTTTTCTGCCAATGCCAATCTCGCCGGACAAATCCTATCCTCGGTACAGAAGAAGCATATAAAAATGCTTTGGCCGGTTAATATCGGTACTTTTGAATGTGAATCCGTTATTAACTCAAACTCCGGGATACGGGAAAAATAAGCCAAATCCTCCTGTTTAGTTTTCAGGACAGATGTTTTTAACATAGAAAAATAAAGGTGTGTCGTGAGATACACCTTTATTCCATTTATGTCACTATATGATTAATAAAGTCATAACAATCATACACAGAAAATCAATAACTATTTCCGTTCTTTTGAAAGTTCCTCCAATGTTTTTTCCTCGTACCTGCAAATCGCCTCCTTATAATCCTCGGAAATCAATTTCGGTTCTTTGGTAGCCAGGTCATAACCTACCATCACCGTGCGGCACTCACACTTCACCTCATGGGTATCCGTAGTCACGGCACGCTGCAACAAGGTAAAACTCTTATGCCCCAAATGTACCACAGCCGTTTCTATCACCAGATGATCCGAGAAAAATACCGGCATAAAGAAGTTTGCATTGATATTGGCTACCACAATAGCCAGCTTGCTCCAGTCGGCACTGCCTAATACATCTTTTATATAAGTAGTTTTTGCCAAATCGTACAAAGAAAAGTAAACTGAATTGTTCATATGACCAAACTGGTCCACATCGCTGAATCGTATCTGCACCGGCATAGTATGCCTGAATTTTATATCCTCTGCCATAGTTAAGCTTATTAAAATCGTTCAAATATAACACTTTTCCCAGTAATTGAACCCTAAATGACAGATTATTCTTAATTTTGCTGCGAAATAAATGAATATGTAATTTTAATAACAATATAAACATGGATAAGAAGTATAGCAGGGAGACCTTATGCGTACAGGCAGGCTGGACTCCGAAAAAAGGCGAACCGCGCGTTTTGCCTATTTATCAAAGTACCACATTCAAGTATGACACCAGCGAACAGATGGCGCGTCTGTTCGATCTGGAAGATTCGGGATATTTCTATACACGCTTGCAAAACCCCACCAATGATGCCGTCGCCGCAAAAATCGCAGCATTGGAAGGCGGTGTGGATGCTATGCTGACCTCGTCCGGCCAGGCTGCCAACTTCTATGCCATTTTCAATATCTGTCAGGCAGGCGACCACTTCGTATGCTCGTCTACCATCTACGGAGGTACATTCAATCTGTTTGGCGTCACGCTGAAAAAACTGGGCATCGAGTGTACCTTCATTGACGCCAATGCATCCGAGGAGGAAATAGACAAGGCTTTCCGCCCGAATACCAAAGCGTTGTTCGGCGAAACCATCTCCAATCCGAGCATCGACGTGCTGGACATCGAAAAGTTCGCACGTATCGCACACAAACACGGTGTGCCTTTGATTGTGGACAACACCTTCGCCACTCCCATCAACTGCCGCCCGTTTGAATGGGGAGCGGATATCGTCACCCATTCCACAACCAAATACATGGACGGTCATGCCACCAGTGTAGGAGGCGCCATTGTGGACAGCGGCAACTTTGACTGGGAAGCCCATGCGGACAAATTCCCCGGTCTGACCCAGCCCGACGAATCTTATCACGGACTGACTTATACCAAAGCGTTCGGCAAAATGGCTTACATGACGAAAGCAACCGCCCAACTGATGCGTGACCTCGGCTCCATCCAGTCTCCGCAAAATGCGTTCCTGCTGAATCTGGGATTGGAAACATTGCACCTGCGCGTGCCCCGTCATTGCGAAAACGCACAGAAAGTGGCCGAATGGCTGGAAGCCAACCCGAAAGTGAAATGGGTGAACTATTGCGGACTGAAAAGCAGCAAATACTATGATCTGGCACAGAAATACATGCCAAACGGCTCGTGCGGTGTCATCGCTTTCGGCTTGAACGGAACCCGTGAGGAAGCGATAGAATTTATGGACAGGCTGAAATTCATCTGCATCGTAACCCATGTGGCCGACGCACGTACTGCGTACTGCATCCCGCCAGCCATACTCACCGCCAGCTCACCGACGAGCAGTTGCGCGAAGCGGGAGTCGCTCCGGACCTGATCCGTTTGTCGGTAGGTATTGAGAATGTAAGCGACATCATTGCCGATATTGAACAAGCTTTACAATAAGGCGAAGCGGATGAAAAGAATCATTATCATTGGCGCCACTTCCGGCATCGGACTGGAAGTGGCGCGATGCTATCTGAAAACCGGCTGGCAGGTAGGCGTGGCAGGACGTAGAGAGGAAGAACTGGAAAAGCTCCGGCAGTCCGCTCCCGGACAGGTATGTACCCAGCGGATAGATGTCACCCGCGAGGATGCCCCTGCCTTATTGGAGCAACTGATTATGAAAACCGGCGGCATGGATGTGTTCCTGCTCAGTTCGGGCATAGGCAAACAAAATCTTTCACTCTGCCCCGATATAGAATTACAGACCGCAGCCACCAATGTTTCGGGATTCATACGGATGGTCAATGCCGCCTATCACTATTTCGAACAGCAAGGCAAAGGACATATAGCGGTGATCAGTTCCATAGCAGGCACCAAGGGACTGGGATCCGCCCCTGCCTATTCAGCGACCAAACGGTTTCAAACACCTATCTGGATGCTTTGGACCAATTGGCGCACATGAACAAGCTACACATTTCCTTCACCGACATCCGTCCCGGATTTGTCGCCACCCCTCTGTTGAAAGATGACAAATACCCGCTGCTGATGTATGCTCCCTACGTGGCATCACAAATTGTAAGAGCCATCTCCCGAAGGAAAAGAGTAGCTGTCATAGACCGGCGTTATCAGATGCTGGTGTTTTTCTGGAAACTGATTCCCGGATGGCTATGGGTGAGGCTGCCCGTGCGGAACCAATAATCCTCCACCCCATATCATTTCATAAGAAAGCCTCTTGTTCTCATCCTGAACTTGTGAAAGATTTGTAAACAAGGCAAGGGTTTCTTCGTTCCCCCCTGGAATTACCTGAATGAAAGGAATCGGTCAAGGGAACCGGCACAGCCTGTGCTCATGCTGATGAAAGATCAAACAGGCTATTGAATGATGCTTTCTTTGTAAAGCGGAACCACTTTACAAACATAGAAACTTAAAAAAATTCTTTTCCCTTTGTAACAACTTTCCCGCTTCCCCCGTCTATCTGATTGAAAGTGCTTCAAAAACAAATCAGTTTATGAACAAAAACAAAATAAAAACCATGAAAAAGTTTGTATTTACTCTATTGCTAGTCTTAGGATGTCAGATTAGTCTTGCACAAAATTCAGCAGCACTCTTTGATGAGTTCCGCCGGGAAAAAAATGCTGAATATGTCAGTGCATCCCCTTTCCTCATGTTTATAGGAAAAATGTTTATCCTTATAATGATGAGGGCAAAGAAAATAGCAAGCAAAATACGCTCCGCCAAAAATACTAGATCTGGATGAGTGCTCACCGGACGTAAAGCAACGCTTTTCACGACAATTCGAGGCATTGTCCAACAACGGCTACGAAACGCTGATGCAAATGAATGAAGATGGAGAACGCATACACATACAAATGAGAATGAAAAAGGAGGTCATCCGGGAATTGCTCATCGCTATCATAGAGGATGATGAATGCTCACTGATACAAGTAAACGGAAAAATACGCAAACAAGATATTGCCCAACTTATAAACGATCAGACAACAAATAAGAAGAAGCATGGACGCCGCTGAGTTTAAACAACAATTCCTGCCTTACCACCGCAAACTCTACCGGACAGCCTTCCGGCTGACAGAAAACCCTCAGGAGGCGGAAGATATGGTGCAGGAGGCGTATCTGAAATTGTGGAACAAGCGCGATGAGCTGGCGGGCGTGCTGAATACCGAAGCCTACTGCGTCACCCTTGTCAAGAACCTGTGCTACGACGCCCTCCGCAGGAGCCGGCCCGATGAAGACGGACATGCACCCGAAGAGCTGAACCTCCCTACGGACACCAACATAGCGCGGGAAGTGGAACAACGGGGATGAGGTGAACCAGGTACGCCGGCTCATCGGCAGACTGCCAGAGCAACAAAAGCGGGTGATTCTGCTCCGTGATGTCAATGACTGCTCCTTTGAGGAGATAGAGCAAGCCACAGGACTGAATGCCATCAACATACGTGTGTTGCTGAGCCGCGCCCGCAAAAGATACGTGAACAATATAATGCAATAATGAACTATGAAAGTAAATGAAATAGAAAGACTATTGGCCCGGTATTACGATGGAGAAACCAGCGAAACCGAAGAAAAGGAACTGAAACACTTTTTTACCGAAGAGGACGTTCCGGCTCATTTACTTGCCGAGAAGGAAATCTTCATGCAACTGGCAGCACAGCCCGCTCCCGAAATACCGGAAGAACTGGAAAGCAGGCTGAGCCGCAAGATAGACCAATGGGACACAGGCGAAAAACGCACGCTGAAAATAAAAAACATACACGGACCCTCCGCTTGCAATGGATAGGGAGCATAGCCGCCAGCCTGCTCACTCCTGCTCTCCGTAGGACTGTACCTATACAAGCCCTATCCGGCACCGCAAGATACCTGCGCCACCCCCGAAGAGCATACGTACAGGCCCAGAAGGCACTTATCATGCTTTCCAGCAGCCTGAATAAAGGAATAGAAAAAGTGGAATCGGTGCAGGAAGCCACCGGAAAAATTCAAGAGAACGTAAACGAACAATTAAAACCGATTAAATAACATAAAACAATGAAACGTACATATATCATTACCTTATTGCTCTCTCTGTGCTCACTGTTCACCTACGCACAGGACAGTTTTTTCGACAAGTTCGCTGATATGGACGGGGTAACCTCTGTCTATATCTCAAAAGCCATGCTCAGCCTGATGCCCGACATGAAAACGGAAGGGGTAAATATAGGCGAAGTAGCCTCCAAACTGGATAACATCCAGATTCTAAGTTGTGAAAAACCCGACATTATCGCCAAGCTGAAAAAAGAGACAGCTTTCATCAGTCCCAAGAACGGCTACGAGGAACTGATGCGCATAAACGATGAAGGCGAAAAGACCATTATTTATCTGAAACGGAACAAAAACAAAGAAAAGGAATTTGTATTGATGAGTCAGGAAAAAATGAATTTACCATCATCGCCATCACAGGAAATCTGACCCTGCAAGAGATACAAGGCATCATCAACAAGGAGTAACTCCACACATCCCCCACCCTAAGGCCTTTTCTCCCGCCTGCTAAGGTCTGAAGAAAGGATATATACTATCTCCATAGCACTATGGAGTTATCTCCAAAGCTTGCGAAGTTAACTCCAAAGGCTATGGAGATAACTCCGCAGGCTTTGGAGATAGTAACCGGACGGTCGGAAAGGCTTAACAATAGGGCTGCGAATGCTTACGTTATCTCCGGAAAAGGGTTATCCGCCCGTAGAAGCCCCGCCAATGAAGGAACTTATTTCTTTATCCGTTTTTGGGTAGGCAAAGTAAACTCATGCGCTTCGGTCACCGCCCCGTTGCTCTCTGTTGCAAAAACACGGAATTGCGCCTGGCCTGTTTTCAACTTCCTGCCTCCACGAATGGTGGCCGTGTACCTTATCTGATTCCCGACAGGCATATAGGCAATCTGAGCCGAAGGTGAAATCAAAATATGTTTCATGCCGCTCATTTCCTCTATTACCGGAGTAACATTGTAAGCGGGCACATCACCATCATTCACCACATCGAACACCAGTTTGCTGTCTTCTTCCGCATCAATAACATGGTTACGGTTATCATCGATAAAACGCAGGTTGATAATCCTCAATCCCGATGAAGGCTCATAAGAGGAAGTGTGCTCATACTGCGAAGAAGAAGGATAAGTCTTTACGTAATACTCCTCCACCTGATAAGTTTCCTCCCGAGGTGTAGTTATGGCATTTCCCACAGCAGCCCCCGTTACAGTTCCCAGCAGGGCGCCGAATTGCGAACCGTTGTATCCGCCGGCCCTGTCACCCACAATAGCGCCTAATACTCCGCCGATGGCCGCACCGGCTTGTACTGCCGCCGGATTGCCTTGCATTCCGGATGGTGAGCAAGCCGAAAGCAAAGCGGTCGGAATGCATAAAATGAATATCATTTTCTCATACCCCAAGTAGTTTATAATCTTTATCAGACAGACAAATATACTTTTCCTATTGACAATGAGTTCATCGGCTATGTTAAAATTTCATTTCCTGTCATGCATCCTCACCGGTCTAACCGCCATCATTCCGGATGGAAGGCTCTTCTTCCTAAAAATGAAAAAGATAAGTCTAAATAAACACAAGAAAACAGAAGGAGACGTTTTTTTT
>ENA-OQAL01000335-OQAL01000335.1-human-gut-metagenome-genome-assembly--contig:-NODE-335-length-11313-cov-1.515108_pt1 | contig 11313 bp, 22 predicted proteins | sample MGYA00242491_ERZ504519 | MGnify/ENA primary metagenome ERZ504519 (study PRJEB26092, sample SAMD00036260) | human gut metagenome | host: Homo sapiens | study: EMG produced TPA metagenomics assembly of... | reverse complement strand
CGTTCCCGAGCCGGCAGTTAGGGACGGTTCCTAAACTGACCGGCAGAAAAGGAAACGTCCCTAACTGCCGGATAAAAAACGAGCGAGGATTTTGAGGTCCTCGCTCGTTTTTGTTTTAGGTGATGCTTCGACCGTGCGGCTACTTGTCGGCAGCGGTCTTTTTGGTAGTCGACTTCTTTGGCCGTCGTCTTTTGGCGGTCGTCTTCTTGGCAGCAGTCTTCTTTGCCGCCGTCGTCTTCTTGGCCGTGCTCGCCTTAGTCGTGGTCTTGCGACCGCGGGCGGGCTTCTTCTCCTTGGTCGGGCAGTCCATGTTGACGCAGATACGCCACGGACCGCGCGCCGTGTTGACCACCACGATGGGGGCGCCGCACTCGGGGCAGGTCTCGCCCGTCGCCTCGAGCTTGCCGCGCGCCGGCAGCGGATAGCTCACGCCGCAGTCATCGTAGTTGGTGCAGCGGATAAAGCGCTTGCCGCTCTTCTCGCTCTTGTGCGCGATCAGGTCGCCGTGACGTCCGGCCTCGGCACACACCTTGCATCGCCCACCTTAAGATCGGGCTCGTAGTTGGTGGGGCACGTGGGGTTCACGCAGATCTCGAAGGCCTTCTGGCGGAATGGCTGGCACTTGATGCGCGGCGCGCCGCACTCGGGCGACACGGCGGCCTCGCCCTCGAGCGGGCTCACCTTGACGCCACTCGGCACCGGATAGGTCACGTCGCAGTCGGGCCAACCCGTGCAGCCGATAAAGCTGCCGCGGGTCTTGGCGCTCGTCTCATAACCAGGTCCTTGCCGCACTTGGGGCAGGCGCCCACGCGCGCATCGGCCGTGACGGCGTCGCTGATGGCGTCGCCCAGCTCCTGCGTATGCTTGAGCAGCTCGTCGAGCACGCCGGCCAGCAGCGCGCGCGAGTGCGTCACGACATGCTCTTCGGTATCCTCGCCGCGCTCCACGCGGGTCATGTCGCCGTCGAGCTCGCTGGTCATATCGGGGCTCGTGATGCGCGGGGCAAACTGCGACAGCGCGTCGATGATGGCGATGCCCAGCTGGCTCGGCTCAACGGGATCATTTTTGAGATAGCGCACGGCATACAGCGCTCGATGATGCTCGCGCGCGTGGACTTGGTGCCCAGGCCGCGCTTTTCCATCTCCTGCACGAGCTTGCCCTGGCTGTAGCGCGCGGGCGGCTCGGTCTGCTTGGCCTCGAGCTTAATGTCGAGCACGTCGACCGTGTCGCCCTGCTCAAGCGGCGGCATCTGCTCGTCGCGCTTGAGGCCGTACGGATATGCCTCGCGGAAGCCCGGGGTCACGAGCACGTCGCCCGAAGCCACGAACGGCTCGCCGTTGACGTCGAGCTCGAGCTTGGTGTTCTCGATGGTCGCGGGCCCCATGAGCGTTGCCAGGAAGCGACGGGCGACGAGGTCATAGAGTTTGCGCTGGCCGCCGTCGAGCGTGGACGGGTCGCCCTCGCCCGTGGGGTAGATAGGCGGGTGGTCGGTGGTCTCGACCTTGCCGCGCGTGGGCTTCATGGGGCCGGCGAGCACCTTTTGCACACGGGCGCCAGCGCCGGGTTGATCTTTGCCAGGTCGCTCACCACGGCGCCAGATCGAGCGTCGCGGGATACACGGTGTTATCGACACGCGGGTAGCTGATGAGACCGGCCATGTAGAGGGACTCGGCGATGCGCATGGTACGCGCAGGTGAGATGCCCTCGGCCGCGGCGCAGCCTGCAGCGAGGTCGTCGCAAACGGCGTGGGCGGCTGCTGCTTACGCGAGCGCTTGGTCACCGCGGCGACGGTTGCCGTCGTAGCGCCGTCAACGTGACCGTACGCCGTCTCAGCAGCATCCTTGTCGGTAAAGCGCGCCGTCTTGTGCGCGATCTTAAAGCGATCGTCCTCGGCAGCGCCTTGCGCGGCGCCCATGCCGCGAATCTGCCAATAGTCCTCGGGTACAAACGCCATGCGCTCGCGCTCGCGCTCGACCACCAGGGCAAGCGTCGGCGTCTGCACGCGGCCGGCGGAACGCACGTTGCCAAAGCCGCCAAACTTGGCGAGCGTCAGGTAGCGCGTGAGCACCGCACCCCAAATGAGGTCGATGTGCTGACGGCTCTCGCCGGCGTCGGCCAGGTTCTGGTCGAGCGAGACAAGGTTATCGAAGGCCTGCGTGATCTCGGCCTTGGTAAACGAAGAATACTGGGCGCGGGCGACCGGCAAGTCGGGCGCCACCTCGCGCACCTTGTTGAGGGCGTCCGAACCGATCAGCTCGCCCTCGCGATCGAAGTCCGTGGCGATGATGACGCTGTCGGACTTTTTTGGCGAGGTTCTAAGCGAGCGGATGAGCTCTTTCTCGGCCGGAAGCTAATGACGGCGCAGGTGAGATAGGGCAGGCTCTCGAGCTTCCAGCCCTTGATGGAAATGCCATCGGCAAGGAACGGCTTGCGCTTGGTGTCGTACGGCGGGCGGGCCAGGCCATCGGGCATATCGGCCGGCAGCATTTCGCCGTCCTCCGTGACCGAATACCAGCAACTTTTATCGAACAGCACACTGTCGCAAAAATCGGGTGCCAGGATGTGACCGGCAAGGCCGATCGTCACGCACTCCTCGCCCTTCCACTCAAAACGGTAGATAGCGGTGTTGTACACCTTGTCCTTTTTGGGCTTGCCCGTGGACAGACGCTCGGCGATCTGACGCGCGGCGTCGTTTTTCTCAGCGATGATGAGCTTCAAAAGAGGCTCCTATCTCGTGTGTCTGCGGCTGCGCCCGCCCTCTTGGCGGCCGACTTACGCCCTTGCTTGCTCAATCTGCCCGATGAGCCAATCGCACCAGGCATCCATGCCCTCGCCCTTGCGCGCGCTCACGGCAAACCGCGGCGCTGCGGATTGAGGTCATCGAGTGTCTTAGTATACCTATCCATGTCAAAATCGAAAGCCGGGGCCACGTCGACCTTATTGAGCAGCTGCGCGCCGGCGTGCTGGAAGATGCCCGGGTACTTGATGGGCTTGTCGTCGCCCTCGGGCACCGAGAGAATCATGATGGACAGGTTCTCGCCCAGGTCAAAGTCGACCGGGCAGACCAGGTTACCCACATTTTCGATAAAGATGACGTCGATGTTCTCCAGACCGACGGCCTGGTCGAAGGCGTCGACGGCCTCCATGATCATGTTGCCCTCGAGATGGCACAGGCCGCCCGTGTTGATCTGGATGGCGGGCATGCCGGCTTCCTTCATGGTGATGGCGTCGCGTCCGAGGCGGTATCGCCCTCGATAACGACACAGCGCAGGCTGGCTTTGTCACGCAGGCGCTCGTTGGTGCCCAGAATCGTGGTGGTCTTACCCGAGCCAGGGCTCGACAGCACATTGATCACGTAGGTGTTCGTCTGCTCAAACCGCTGACGCAGCTGATCTGCCAGGCGCTCGTTGCGCGACAGAATCGGCGACGCGATATCAATCGTTTTCTCGGCCATACTTAGCGCTCCTTACTTTGGCCCTTTTATACCCCATCGCTAGATGGCGAGCGTGCTAATCGTCGGGGGTCTCGATCTCGATACTTGCGATGTCGAGTTCGCGGCCATGCAGCAGACGCACGTTGGCACCGCCACATTGGGGACAACGGCAATGGAAACGGTCGTGCTCAAAGACCTCACCGCAGTCCAGACACTCGCTTTGTGGATGGACCTCCTCCACGGCAAGCTCACAGCCGCGCGTGAGCGGGTCCTCGTCGCGAAACGTCCCCCACGCAAAGTCGAGCGCCTCGCGCACGACCTCGGTCATATCCCCGATACGCAGCGTTACCAAAACGGCGCGCGAGGCCCCCGCCCCACGCGCCGCGCGAATCACTGTATCGAGTATGCCGTTGACAATGCCAACCTCGTGCATACCGATTTACTCCTCGTCGTCCTCGTCGTCCGAGAACAGGTCCAGACGGCTCACGAACAGGCCCTCCTTGCCCTCGCGCGCGGTGATGACCACGCGAGCGATGGCGAGCGAAATCTCGTAGAGCGAGAGCAGGGCGCCATACATGAGACCCAGCGTAACGGGCGAGCCGTCGGGCGTAATCACAGCCGAACCCACGAGCAGGCCTACGTACACGTAGCGCCAGGCGCTGCGGAAGGCCGCATAGGACACGATGTGGAAAACGGACAGGTAGAAGATGATGAGCGGCAGCTCAAACGCCACACCAAAGCCGATCATAAAGAGCAGCTCCATGTTGACGTAGTTCTCCAGATCGGGCAACGCCGTAGCGACAGCCGAGGTCTCGCCGATGAGCCACTCAAAGCCCGCCGGGATGATGATGAAGTAGCAGAAGATGGCACCCAGGAAGAACAGCACCGTCGAGGCGAGCACCGTGGGCACAACCCACTTGCGCTCGTTGGGGCGCAGTGCCGGCAGGAAAAATGCCAGAATCTGCCAGATGATCATGGGCGTGCACATGACCACGGCCATCTTGATGGCAAGCGAGAAGCGCAGGCCAAAGCCGCCGAGCGTGGTGGTGATGTAAAACTTACCGTCCGGCACAAAGGAGCGGATGGGGTCCTCAAGAATATCGAGCACCACGGGCGTGGCAAAGTACAGCACGATGGCGGCGGCAAACACCGAAACGACCACGATGGTCAGGCGGCGACGGAGCTCTCCCAGGTGATCGAAGAGCGGCATGCGCGCAGGTCCGATCGGCATTACTCATCGCCTCCCTTCGGGGCGTCGGCGGCAGCAGCCTCGGCATCGTCCTCGACCTCGAGCTCGCGAGCGAGCTGGTCGACGACGGCCTTGCGCTTGCGGGGACGACGGGCGTAGAGGTCAGCCGTCGTGGGCTCTGCCCGGCTCGGGCTCGGGCTCTGCAGCAGGCTCGGGCTCGACGGCAGCAGCAGGCTCTGTACCCTCGGCCTCATCAACAGCGCCTTCGCCCTCAGCAGCACCCTCGCTTGCGGCCTTCTCGGCAGCAAGACGGGCGCGACGCTCGGCAAAGGTCTCCTTCTTGGCGGGCGCTGCCGTCTCGGCGGCATCCTCGTCCGCATCGGAATCGTCGTCGGTCGCAGCAGTCTTCTTGGGCTTGACCGGGGCCGACGCGGCCTCGCTCACCGGATCGATAATCTCGGACTGAACAACGGCCGTCATCTTTTCCTGCGTCTCGCGGAACTGACGGATAGCACGGCCGATCGTGCGGCCCATCTGCGGGAGCTATCCGGGCCAAACAGACAAAAGCCGAAGACCACGATGATCGCGAGCTCACCCTCTCCAATACCAAACACACATACCTCCAAGGCTCGATGTGAGTCGAGCCCGCACCGCGCCATTCGGCCGGAACTCGTCTATTCATTCGGTCAAGTATAGCGCCCGGACGCAAAACGTCCGAGCGCATCACAAACATATGCCAAACGGCACGCCCTTTGGGGGCAAAGATTATGCAGCGGTGATCGAAATCTCCTGGTCGACACCCAACAGCTGAACCACGCGCATCACCGGGGGCTGCACATTGGTGCAGCTAAAGCGCTTGCCGTGGTCAACCGCGTGGTGCGCGGCGCCCACGAGCACGCCAATGCCCGTCGAATCGATGTAGCTCACCTGGGCAAAATCGAGCTCAACGGCCTCGGTGGGCTGCTCGAGCGCCAGGTCGATGGCATTGCGCAGGCTATCGGCGTAGAGATATCGATCTCGCCGGTTACCTTAATGGTGTAGAGCTCTGGCGTGGGGTTGGTGGAAATACCCAAATCCATGTATACGCTCCTTTACGTATCGAAAGTGCGGATAGTACGGGAAGCTGCGCGTTAGGCGCGCTCGGCACGCGCAAGCTCGGCAGCGACGAGCTTGACAGCCAGCACCAGCACATCGAGCGCGGCCTCCAGGTCCTCGACCGTGGGATAGCTCGGCGCGATGCGGATGTTGGTGTCGCGCGGATCCTTGCCATAAGGCCAGGTGGCACCAGCCGGCGTGAGCTTGACACCCAGGTCGGCACAAAGCGCGGCGACCTTTTGGGCCGAGCCCTCGGGACCATCGAAGCTTACAAAGTAGCCGCCGCGGGGTGCGTCCAGGTGGCGCAGCCCGTGTCGCCCAAGCCCTCGGTGAGCTTGCGCTCGACGGCCTCAAAGCGCGGACGCAGGAACTCGGCATGCTTTTTCATGTGCTCCTTAACCGCCTCGATGGTGGGAAGGAAGCGCACGTGACGCAGCTGGTTGAGCTTGTCGGCGCTGATGAGGCCGGCCTTCAGGCGCTTGGAGAACTCGGCGATAACCGCGGGGCTCGCACCAATAAAGCCGATGCCGGCGCCGGGAAGGTGATCTTGGACGTCGAGGCAAAGGCCACCACACGGTCCTCGGTGCCCGCCGTGCGAGCGAGGTCAAAGATGTTTGCGAGCTCGTCGGTCTCGTCGTACAGGTCGTGCACGCAGTAGGCGTTGTCCCAGAAGATGCGAAAATCGGGCGCGGCCGTGGGCATCTCGACTAGGCGGCGCACGGTGTCCTCGCTAAAGGTGATGCCCGTGGGGTTGGAATACTTGGGCACGCACCAGATGCCCTTGATGGAGTCGTCGGCAGCAACCAGGCGCTCGACCTCGTCCATGTCGGGGCGTTGTCGGTCATCGCAACGGGGACATTCTCGATACCCAGATCGGCGGTGATGCCAAAGTGGCGATCGTAGCCGGGAACGGGGCACAGGAACTTGACCTTCTTGCCGTCGTGCGCGGCTCGTAGGCATCCCAGGGCTCGCTGCCGCACGAGCCACAGCGCCAGAACATGCCGGCGATGTCATGCTCAATCAAAAGGCTCGACGAACCCAGCACAAGCGTCTGCTCGGCAGGGGCAACCCCAAAAACTCCCCCGCCAGCTTGCGTGCCGAGGGAATGCCCTCAAAGCAGCCGTAGTTGGAGCAGTCAACGTTGCCGTCGTGCAGATCGGCATCGGCATTGAGGATATCGAGCATGGGTCGAGAGATGTCCACCTGGGAGGCGACGGCTTGCCGCGGGCCTGTCGAGCGCCAGGCCCTTGGCCTTGACCTCGGCGACCTCGGCTTTGAGCGCCTCGATGGCGGCATCGAGTTCGGTGGTTTCCATCTTCTGGTAGATCGTCTGCATGGGTGCGACCTTTCGCGAAGCGGTACGTTGCAGTTCGTCTAAGTATAGACCGCCACCGCCGCAACGGTATGAAGCGTGATAGATTAAGTTCATCGCAATGAATTACGAATCGCCGCGCATGGCGGCGTGGGCGCCCAAGGAGGCACTATGGAGTACGGATCGTTTAGGGCCGAGGAATTCGCGACCTGCAGCGCCTGGTCGACGGGCTGTTTTACGACCGCCATGCCATCGACCGCCTGGACCTGATCGTACAGGCCGAAATCTTGGACCTGCGCCCGATCTCATGGAAATCGTGAACCTTTTGCCGCCCGGTTACTCGACCGCCAGTCACTTTGCGACCAGCTCAACTCCGCCTTGGCCGCCCACGGCTGGGGGCGCCGTCTACGGCACCGTGGAATAAACCTAGTCATTTAAGACGTCCCCATTGACTAAAACGCCGCTTGTGATGGTGTCCACAGGCGCGTTTTCAAACTTGTATATGCTCTTACTCGTCTTTGGGCGAGGGATGCTTGCAGACCACGCTCATGTAGATCATGCCGAGCACGGCTGCGGTGACCGAACCGGCGAGAATAGCGGCCTTGGCTGCAAGAACCTCAAACTGGGCCGTCGGGAAGGCAAGGCCGCTGATGAGAATCGACATGGTAAAGCCGATACCGCCCAGAATGCCCACGCCGGCAATCATGTGCCAGTTGACATTGTGCGGCAGCTCGCAGGCCTTAAGCTTAACCAGGGCAAACGTCATGCCAAAGATGCCGATCGGCTTGCCCAGCAGCATGCCAAAGTACACGCCGAGCGTCACCGGGTCGGTGAGCAGCGTGCTCATGTCCACGCCCACTAAGCGAACCTGAGCGTTTACGAACGCAAAGATCGGCAGGATCACAAAGTTGACCGGCGTGGAGATCAGACGCTCCATGCGGATAAGCGGCGGGGTCACGCGGTGCATGACGCGCTCGACCTTGGTTGTCGAGACGGTAAAGTCATGCTGGCCCAGGATGTGTGCTCATCATCGTAGCGGTCATCGAGCAGCGGCAGGCACTCGCCCAGCCAATCGGTGAGGCTATCGAGCTTGACGCCACACTTGGCCGGGATGGTAAAGGCCAAGATGACGCCAGCAAGCGTGGCATGTACGCCGCTCTTGAACATGCAGAACCACAGCAGCAGCCCCAGTACCGAATACGGGGCAAGGCGGTAATGCTGCGTCTTGTTAAGCCACACGAGCGCGCAGGTCACAAGCGCGGCGGCGCAACCAAAACGGATTGGGGCTCTGACCGTAGAAGATGGCGATGGCGGCGATGGAGATCAGGTCGTCGGCGATGGCGAGCGTCGAGAAGAACACGCGCACGCCGTTGGGCACGCGGTTGCCCAAAAGCGACAGCACGCCCAGCGCAAAGGCAATATCGGTTGCCATGGGGATGGCCCAGCCGTTGTGCGCGCCGGCATGGTTAAAGATCAGGTAGATGCAGGCGGGAACGACGACACCGCCCACGGCCGCCAGCATGGGAAGCATGGCCTGACGCGGATTCTTGAGCTCGCCGACCGTCATCTCGTACTTAAGCTCAATGCCCACCAACAAAAAGAAAATCGCCATGAGGAAGTCGTTGACGAAAAGCTCGACGGTGAGACCGGCCGTAAGGTTGCCCAGGCCCACATACAGCCGGGGTCTCCAAAAAGTGGATGGATGGCCTCGTAGGCATCGGTATTGGCGCAGATGACGGCGGCGATGGCGGCGAAGACCATGACGGCGGCGGAAATCGTGCCGTTCTCGGCGATGCGCTCCCAGATGTCGTGACGTTCAAAGCGCTTGCGCTCACGAACGTTGAACAGCTGCTCAGTTGCTGCCATGGGCGGCTCCTTTCACGGGAAAGCTCCCGTCTAAAAAAAGCACGGCCCGCCCAAGTGGCGGCGCGCGCTCTAACGTATTACGCTTGCATCTAGCCTACCCTGCACGACAAGCACGCAGGCGTGGCCGAAAAGCGGAACCACAGGTTGAACATTATTTGTTTCAACGGCACGGGCATACCTGTCCAAGAGACGACGCGGCGCCGGTGCACAAAAACGACCGGAGCGCGGGCGTCCGCGGTCCGGTCGTGGCGTTTGGTCAACTAAACCTAGCAGGCGGCCATGATGGGGGCAGCGACCTGCTTCTTACGGGAGAGGACGCCCGGCATCCAGACGCCGTCGTGCTCGTCGGCAATGCCCAGGCCCTTCTGAGCGGCCTCGGTCTCGCCCTCGAGCAGGACCTGCGAGCCCTCCTCCATGATGTCAGTGATGCACAGGACGATGCCGTCGGCACCTTTCTCGGCGGCGTAGGCGCGCATGGCCTTGCGAATCTCGTCGATCATGCCGAGTGCGCGGGTCTTGTCGACAGTCTCGTACTGGCCGATGAGCAGCTTCTTGCCGGCGGGCTCGAACATCTTGATGTCGTTGCCGACCATCTCGCTGCGGTGAAGGAGCCGGACGGGCGGGTGAGGAAGACTTCCATGCCAAACTTGACCGGGTCGACGCCCACCTGCTCACCGAGCTTGGCGGCGACGGCACGATCGACATCGGTGGTGGTGGGGCTCTTGAGCATGAGCGTATCGGTCATCATGGCCGAGAGCAGCAGCTTGGCCTGGACGCGGAAAGCTCAACGCCGAGCACGCCGGCGAGCTTGGTGACGATGGTGCAGCTGGAGCCCCAGGGCAGGCAGATGTAGTGCAGCGGGCCGGCAGTCTCGAAGTCGCCGATGCGGTGATGGTCGACGACGCCAAAGACCGTGGCGTCCTTAGGCCGGCGACGGACTGGGCGGACTCGTTGTGGTCGGTGAGGACGACGAGCTGACCGGCCTCGACGGAATCGATCACGCGGGGCTCGGCAATACCGGCATCGGCGAGCAGCTTGGCGGACTCGGCCGGAAGTTGGCCCAGGCGCAGGCCTCGTAGGTGTTGCCGGCATACTCAACCTGGTTGAGCAGCTGGGACAGGACGACGGCGCTCATGATGGCGTCGTTATCGGGGTTCTGGTGACCAAAGACAAGAACGTTTTTGCCATGGATATCCTCCACTTGATATGTGTACTTGGACGTAGCTATGGTAGCACGCTGGCGCCGAGCCTTCGCAGACGGAAGGGGCACGGCATATTTTGGGGCAGGCATGGGGGCCAAGTCTGTCCCTTTTGCACCGTGTTGGTGCAAAGCAACTTGACCCCCTTGCAGCAGCTATTTACCGGCGGCGCGCAGGGCTACGTAGGCAGCGCCGATGATGCCGGCGTCGTTTCCGAGCGAAGCGACCTTAATGGGCGTCTCGCGCGAGGCGGAAAGCGCGTATTGCTTAAAGTGCTCGCGAACCTTATCGAGGTAGACATCGGCCGAAGCGGACGCGCCGCCACCGATCAGGAACATCTCGGGGTCGACCACGTTGGCGATAAGTGCCAGAGCACGGCCGAGATAGTCAGCCATGGTGTCGGCAGCTGCCAGCGCGAGTTTGTCGCCCTCGCGGCAGGCCTGGAACACGTCCTTGGAATCGGAGGGGCCGGTGAGCTCAATGGGCTCGACGCCCGCCTTCTTGCACTCGGCAAGGTAGTTGCTCACCACGCCGGTGGCGCTGGAATGACTGCTCCAGATGGCCATGGCCGCCACAGCCGCAGGTGCGCTCCTCAGCCGGGTTCAGGCACATGTGGCCAATCTCGCCGCCGGCGCCCACAACACCCGATACCACGTCGCCGTTAACGATAACGCCGCCGCCCACGCCGGTACCGATGGTGACCATCACCACGTTCTGTACGCCCTTGGCAGAGCCGAGCCAGGCCTCGCCCATGGCGGCGGCGTTGGCATCGTTCTCGTATTTAACGACCGCGTCGGGGCAGTGCTTCTGAATGGCGATCCTCAGCTCGGGCAGGTTAATGGCAATGTTGGCCTTGACCTTGGCATCGCCCGATGCCGGGATGGGGCACGGAACGGCCAGGCCAATGCCCGCCACAAAGGCACGCGGAATCTGCGCCTTGGCGACCACCTGGTCGATAGCCTCGGTCACCGCGGCAAAGCCCGCAGCGTCAACGATGGGAGGCGTGGGCACGCTGGCCTTGGCAAGCAGGTTGCCGTCCTCGTCGAACAGGCCCTCCTTAACCGAGGTGCCGCCGACGTCGATGCCGATGTAGTACTGCTTAGGTTCCATGGGAGCCCACCTTTCTCGTTTAAACATTGCCTGTATGGTACCGCTCCCAAGGCAAAAACCTACCAAAAAGGGACAGGTTGTTTGGCAGGCTTTATCGTGGGAAACGCGA
>ENA-OQAL01000334-OQAL01000334.1-human-gut-metagenome-genome-assembly--contig:-NODE-334-length-11313-cov-1.646522_pt1 | contig 11313 bp, 12 predicted proteins | sample MGYA00242491_ERZ504519 | MGnify/ENA primary metagenome ERZ504519 (study PRJEB26092, sample SAMD00036260) | human gut metagenome | host: Homo sapiens | study: EMG produced TPA metagenomics assembly of... | reverse complement strand
ATAATCTTGTCCACCTGCATAGGCTGTTTTACCGCTCCACCTAACCATAACAAGGGAATATGATAAAAAACGAGGCATCGCATTAGACCCCTCACGCGGGTAATAGAAACCATGATCGGGAAGGCAGATAACTAAAGATCTTTCCATGCGGGAGTCTGCTTCAACCGGTCAACAAACTTACCCAGACATTCATCTGTATAAGCAAAGGCATTGGGAATTTTATCTTCCAGCCGGTGATAAGGAACTTCGAAAGGTTCATGACTGCTAAGTGTCAGAAACGCAGTATGCCAAGGCCCTTCTTCCTTCCGGTTTCTTAAACTGATTATATAAATATTCAAAGTAATATCATCATTCACTCCCCAGGCATTACTGGTCTGTTCGGCCAATGAGAAATCTGTATTGGCTGTAAGACGCTGATAACCGGTACTCAGCAGATAACTCTTCATATTGGTAAAGTTGATATCACCTCCATACAGGAAATCTGTTTTATAACCCGCCTTGGACAATCCTTCAGCTATAGCAGGCAGCGTACGGCTCTTGGCAGGAATTTTCATTACCGATGCCGTAGGCAATCCAAGGTAACCGCTGAAAGTACAGACTGTTCCACGGTCGGTACGGAAACTATTGGCATAACAGTTTGTAAAAAAGACCCCTTCCTTTGACAGACGGTTAAAATGGGGTGTCACATCAGGAAGACCGCCTAAAGGTTCTACAAAAGCACCTCCAAAACCTTCCATCAAAATAATAAGAATATTGGGACGCTTGGTATTCAGGACTTGAATAATACTATCCCCATCTGTTGTAGGATAAAGTCCGTCAAACAATGCAGCCCGCTTCTCTTCATCAAAGAAATTGAACTCTGATGCAAAATCCTGGGATTTACCCATAGAAGACAACAAACTGAAATCGGGATTGACCGCCGAATGATTCAAGAAAGGTTCGTTGCTGAAATATACTTGCCCTATATTAGAAGTGGATTCCGTTACACCACCACGTATAATGATGAAAAGCACACCTCCTAATAACAGCATTCCCGCAGTTCCCGCTATCCGTTTCCGGGTGGCGGTCAAAACGGAAGGCGTGATTTTCAGCAAGACCCAACTATTCAAGGCTATGAGTAACAAGATGGCAAGAACCCTCAGCAAGATAAATCCGACGGAAACACTCGCCAAAGCTTCCTTCGGTGAATCGATATAAAGAAAAACAGATGCGTCCAGTTTAAATCCCCAGAATGTGTATAATGCCATATCTACCACAAAAATGATAGAAATAAGCGCGGCAGCCAAAATATAATACCCGTAAAGTATTTTTTCAAAGGGAATTTCCTAAACCAAATACTTATCAGTACCAACAAGAATGGAAATGCAGTAAGATATCCCGCCGTAAGCGGCATCAAGACTGGCGCCATGAACCATTACCTGCATATAATCGGCAAACCCGAATCCTTTTTCAATGGAACCATTATAGAGCATGAATAATGGTTTCTGTAGAATAAATATCAGTAAGACCGTAAAAAAGTACAAGCTGATATAAGCAATCCTCTTTTCATATCTTCAGTTCTTTATTATTTCCGTCCGAAATCAGCCGGGACCTCTCCCCATCGGTCGGTTTCCCACTTCAATAAAGGTGTGGTATATTTATTTTCTTTCAGCCAAATTTCGGCTCGTTCTATCATTTGAAAAAGTTTCTCCGTCTGAGGAGTCCGCTCTAGTTTAGTTTTACATTTCTTCTGTTTCACCCAGCTCAACGCATTACGGCTGTCCGAGTAAACAGGCATACTGATATTCTTCTGCTTCATCAATGCCAAGATGGACAATGGCAAGAAACTCTCCAATATTATTCGTTCCATAAACAGGACCGAAATGAAAAACCTCCTGTCCCGTAAGCAAATAAACGCCCCGATATTCCATCGGTCCGGGATTTCCACTGCAAGCGGCATCCACAGCCAGGCAGTTCATATCAAAGTTCTCGGGAAGTTGTTTAGGAGTATCTTCTTTTTTAACAGCATTCTTGCCTATATAATGAAAAGCGGAAGAAGCCAAGGCGTGTTCCGCCTCCTCTTTGGTCTCGAATGACTTGTATTGTGCGCCATCATAACCTTTTATCTGTAGCTGGCAGTCAGTCCAGGAGTCATAAACTCCCGGATTGACACCTTTCCATACTACATAATATTTCTGTTTCTTTGCCATTTACATACGTTCAGGCACTTCAATACCCAGCAAGCCCATTGCTGTCTTCACAATCTTGCCCACATTGGCACTCAATGCCAGACGGAAGACTTTCAACGCTTCGTTTTCTTCACGCAGAATACTGAAATCATGATAGAACTGGTTGTATTCTTTCACCAAATCGTATGCATAATTTGCTATAATGGAAGGATTATAGTCTGAGCCTGCCTGCTTGACAACCGATTTAAAATCAGCCAGCATCTGAATCAAACCTTCTTCTTTTGCGCTCAGTTCCAAACCCGCTGGAATGATTTCGGGAATAACGATACCTGCTTCAGCCGCTTTGCGTAATACAGACTGGATACGGGCATACGTATACTGAATGAAAGGTCCTGTATTGCCATTGAAATCTATCGATTCTTTCGGGTTGAAAGTCATATTCTTACGTGCGTCCACCTTCAGGATAAAATATTTCAAAGCACCCAAACCAACAATACGGGCAATATTGTCGGCTTCTTCTTGGGTCAGACCGTCCAATTTACCTAATTCAGCAGAAGTTTCCTTAGCAGTTTCAATCATTGCTTCCATCAAATCATCCGCATCCACTACTGTACCTTCACGACTTTTTCATTTTGCCCTCGGGCAGCTCTACCATACCGTATGAGAAATGAACCAATCCTTTGCCCCATTCAAAACCCAATTTGTCGAGCAAGATAGAAAGTACCTGGAAATGATAGTTTTGTTCATTACCCACTACATAAATCATCTTGTTGATGGGGTAATCCTGAAAACGTAATTTGGCAGTACCGATATCCTGGGTCATATAAACAGAAGTACCGTCACCGCGAAGAAGCAACTTATGGTCCAGTCCTTCGGCAGTCAAATCAGCCCATACAGAGTTATCCTCTTTCCGGTAGAAGAAACCTTTTTCCAGTCCTTCCATCACTTTCTCCTTACCTTCCAGATAGGTATTCGATTCATAATAAAATTTTATCGAAACTAACTCCCATCATCTTATACGTTTCATCGAATCCGGCATATACCCAGTCATTCATCTTCTTCCACAAGGCACGGATCTCAGGGTCATTCGCCTCCCACTTACGGAGCATCTCGCGAGCTTCCAGCATCAGAGGAGAGTTTGCCTCTGCCTTAGCCTTAGCTTCTTCTTCATTCAAGCCTTCAGCCTGGTACTGAGCTGTCAGTTCCTTTACCTCAGCCTTGTAATGCTTGTCAAAAGCTACATAATAGTCACCAATCAAATGGTCCCCCTTCTTACCCGATGATTCAGGTGTTTCACCGTTACCATATTTCAACCAGGCCAGCATGGACTTACAGATATGGATACCACGGTCATTCACAATATTGGTCTTGACCACCTTATTGCCATTTGCCGCCATGACATTTGCCAAGGCATTTCCCAACAGGTTGTTACGGACGTGACCCAGATGAAGCGGCTTGTTTGTATTGGGAGAAGAATACTCAATCATCACCAACGGAGAGTTTTCCGTAGCCTTTTCAATACCGTATTCGGGAGCAGCCTGAATAGAATTCAAAAGTTCAATCCAACAATCCGAAGCAATTGTCAAATTAAGAAAGCCCTTCACTGCATTGTAGGCTGAAACCAATTCGGGAGCATGCTCTTTCAGGTATCCGCCTATTTCCTGTGCGGTCTGTTCAGGCCCCTTCTTAGACATTTTCAGAAAAGGGAAAACAACCAAAGTAAGATGTCCTTCAAACTCTTTCTTAGTCTTTTGCAGTTGTACCATTTTTCCGGGTACATCCTGTCCGTACAACGTTTTTGATAGCGCTGATAATGGACGTGGTGAGTTTTTCTTCTATATTCATAATATGTACGTACACTTATTTGTTATTGGATTGCAAAGATAGACATTTTAGGCGAAATCCTTCCTATTCTTACCTTAATTTACTATATCTCCTCTCTGCAAACGATACTTTTCCGACTGAAAACGAATAGCCCACAAACGAATAAACATACAACAAGCAATAAAATATGTCTAAAAAATATTTTTATTCATTTTGATATTCAAGTAGATTTACTGTTGAAATCAAATTAAACAAATCAACACACAGGAATGCGATAAACAAATAGATTTGATCTATCCGCCCAATATTTAAATAAGACAATTCCTATTTTAACTACGTTAATAAAATTCCGTTATAGTTTTGACTTTCAACAGGTTCACCATGAAAAAAATATTAAATATATTATCCTATTTAATCAAATACATATATTTGCGATTGTTATTGAATATCACAATTATAAATACACAAGCAAAAGAGACCCTAATGAGGTTTGGATGGCCATAAAACCACTATTAGGAAATATGATAATGATAAAAAAGGTAGTATCACAATTTTAGAAAGAGAGTTCAATATATAATGCCTGAAAAATGGCAATGTACAAAACCCCCTAATAAAAAGCCAAGTTTATATGAACAGATTTTCTTCATTATTATGTAGCTTGCTATTCTGCATGATTACATATGCACAGGAAATTACAGTAACTGGTAAAGTCACCGCAGGAGGCGAAGAGATGCCTGGTGTCACAGTAGCTGTAAAAGGACAAACTCGCGGTACCATCACTTCCATTGATGGCAGCTATCAGATTCAGGTTAATGGTAACGAAAGCCTGATCTTCTCTTTTGTAGGTTATGAAACAATAACCATACCGGTAAACAGACGCAAAGTGATTAACATAGAATTAAAGGAAGCAGCCCAAATGGTAGATGAGGTAGTGATAACCGTTCCTTACGGTACTGCCAAAAAATCCACATTTACAGGGTCTGCAAGCTATATTGCCGCCGGTACTATTGAAAAAGCACAGGTCAGTAGTGTATCAAAAGCACTGCAAGGAACTGTAGCTGGCTTACAGTCTTTTTCCTCCAGCGGTCAACCCGGATCAGACGCAACGATCCTGATTCGTGGAGTTGGTTCTGTAAACGCTTCAACCAATCCCCTCTATGTGGTTGATGGTGTTCCTTACGATGGTGCTCTTTCCTCCATAGCATCTTCAGATATTGCATCAATCACTGTATTGAAAAGATGCAGCTTCCGCTGCATTGTATGGCTCACGTGCAGCAAACGGCGTAATTATGATTACCACCAAACAAGGAAATAAAGATAGCGCACCCACCGTTGAATTATCTGCCAAATATGGTTTTTCAAGCCGTGCACGGGCAGACTACGACCAGTTGAATACAAACCAATATTATGAATTATATTGGGAAGCCATGCGTAACTATCGTATGGACAACGGTTACTCTGCCGAAGAAGCTGCTGTATGGGCATCAAGCAATGTTACAGGCAATCTAGGCATCAATCCTTATGGCAGTGCTTATCCTGAACCAATCGGCCATGACGGAAAACTGGTAGCAGGCGCCAAACCATTATGGGACGACAGCTGGGACGACGCCCTTTCACAAGATGCGCACTATACAGATTTAAATGTACGCGTAAGTGGTGGTAGCAAAACCTCCAAGTACTTTGTTTCAGCAGGTTACATGGATGACCAAGGTGCTTATATCTGCTCTGGTTTCAAACGCTATACTCTCCGCGCCAACGTGACTTCAGATATCCGCAAATGGTTACAGATCGGATTGAACGTATCAGGAACTCATTCTGTTCAAGACTATCCCAAGCAAGATGACTCTACCATTTCCAATGTGGTCATGTTTGCCCGTTCGGTACCATCTTTCTATCCGGTATATCAACGCGATTTGGCAACCGGAGCATACCTGTTGGACGAAACAATGAACGTATGTTCGATTATGGTGAGTATCGCCCGAACTCGTATGCAAAATATAATCTGCTGGCTTCCATGCCACACGATAAAAGTGAGATAAAAACGTGATGCTGCCTCTTTACGTGGTTTTATCCAAATAACTCCGATCAAAGGGCTTGCTTACAAGATGTCTTTGAACATTGACTATAACAACAAACAAATCATAACTACACCAATCCTACTTACGGTACAGGTTCTATCAGTGGTGGCAGCGTAAGCAAATACAACTACCGCACTACAGGCATGACTTTTTAATAATGTCATTAATTATCAACACACGTTCAATGATGTACATGATATCCGTGTGATGGCCGGTCAAGAGTATTATGAATATAACACTTCCAATTTCGGCGGAAGCCGCAGCAAAGTCATCATGGATGGATTTTATGAGCCCGACGCAGCTTCCTCTTTAGGTGATTTTGGCGGAAACAGTGACCAATACAAGCTGTTAAGTTTCTTTGGAAGTGCTGAATACTCGTACAATCAAAAATACTTCTTATCGGCTTCTGTCCGTTCTGACGGTTCTTCCCCGTTTCCATCCGGATCATCGTTGGGGTACTTTTCTGGTCAGTCGGCGCATCTTGGAAAATATGCAGGAAGAGTTTATGAAGGACACATCAGACTGGCTATCCAATTTGTCATTGCGTGCCAGCTACGGAGCACAAGGTAATGACCAGGTAGGTTATTATGCGTATCAGGCGCTCTATTCCATACGCAATAACCTCGGTGAATCCGGTTTGCACGCTTATCGTCTGGCAACTCCTAATTTATCATGGGAAACCAATCTAAATAACTAATATCGGCTTGGATTTTGGTTTCTGGAACAATCGTCTAAATGGTACAATAGAATATTTTGAACGTCGTTCCAAAGATTTATTATTCTCTAAAGACTTAGTTCCATCTTCAGGCTTCTCAAGTATGGACGAAAATATTGGTGCTATCAAAATTATGGATGGGAATTCCAAATCTCAGGATATCCTATCATGACTAAAGATTGGAAATGGAAACTTTCTTTTAATGCTACTACCTATAAAAACAAAATAACCTCATTGCCTGCCGAAGGAATGTGGAGTGGCAACAAGAAATGGGTGAAAGGAGGATCGTTATATGACTTCTATTTAGTAGAATGGGCTGGTGTCAATCCTGAAATGGTAATCCTACGTGGTATCGTTACAATACCAACGGAGAAAAGATAACCACAGAAGACTATTCATCAACCACCCCGGACGACAAAGTAAAATGCGGCAATTCACTACCCGACTGGACCGGCGGTCTTCAATCAGATCTCTCATTCAAGGATTTTACATTATCATTCTTATTCTCTTATTCCATTGGTGGTAAAATCTATAATGGGGATAAAGTTTCATTGATGAGCCAAGGACCTACAGGCACCGGTTGGAGCGTAGATATGTTAGATCGTTGGACTCCTGAAAATCCCTATACCGATGTACCGCGTCTGACTACTTCTCCCAAAAGTTCATGGACAAACTCTTCAAACCGGTTCTTAGTTGACCGTTCATACTTACGTTTGAAAGAATATTACATTCTCTTACAATCTGCCGAAAATCATTGCTGAATACATTGACGCTGAAAGATGCAAGCATATTTTTTCAAGCAGAAAATATGCTGACATTAGCCAAACAACAAGGTCTAGACCCAGAGCAAACTTTCGGAGGCTCTACTTACTATCGTTATCCGGCAATGAAAACTATTTCATTCGGTATCAATGTGAAACTTTAATACAGAAGAAGAATATGAAACTAATTTTAAATATATATTTTCATTCGCACTGGGAAAGTACAATGCTCACTTCCTGCGATTTGGATACAATTCCTACGACTTATGTAGATGCCGGTTCTGTTTTCGGTAAAACAGGAGATGCCGAAAAAGTACTTAATGGTGGCTGGAACTACCTGATGGAAACTTTCAATTCTTACGCCAACCCCGGCTATGGAGCAATGCTACGTGCAAATGACGCAATGGGTTCTGATGTAGTGTTAAATAGCAAATATGGCTTTAGGACACATAATGAGTTTTCTGCAATTTATGGAAAAGGAGGCACAAACACCTTGAGCTGGCTTTTAGCATACCGTGTAATCAACGACTGCAATGGCGTATTAGACAATATTGATGCTGCCGAAGCACGCAAGCCGACAGAAACCGAATTAAAGGACAAGCATTGGCTTTACGCGGTTTCTTATACCTGCACCTGGCCTCTTGTTATTCCTTTGCTATTGATAAAGACCCGGACGCTGTATGTGCACCTGTCTATACACAGTCCACTGATGAAACAATTGCAGCAGAAGGAAAACCCGCATCAAGTGTCAGTGAAGTATATGCGCAATCCATCAACGATTTAGAAGAAGCATTAGAACTTATTCCCGAAACTTATGTACGTGATGCCAAACACAAAATTGACAATGAAGTTGTCCTAGGTATTCTCTCACGTGCCTGTCTTTATGCTCGTCAATGGGAGAAAGCTAAAACTTACTCGGACAAATTGTTAACTAAAAACAATTATCTAATGACCGAAAGTGAATATAAAGCCGGATTCAATTCTGTAGACAATAAAGAATGGATTTGGGGGCATGCCCAAACCAACGATCAAAGTAATGCCAGTTATCAATTCCATTATTTAGATACTACAACTAAAGGATCATACTATTATAGCTTCAATGTAGACCCTTACTTCCGTGATTTATTCGAAGATGGTGATTATCGTAAAGAAATGCTGTTCTGGGCCACAGATCCGGGAGCTGACGTCGCATCAGCAGCCTATGTATGGATGCGTAACTCTAAATTCAGATTCCGCGATATCGAAAACCAACTTGGTGATATCGTATTGATGCGCGTTGCTGAAATTTATTTGATAAATGCAGAGGCAAAAGCACATCTGAATGACCCAGATGCAATTAACAAATTAAATGATTTAAAAACAGCCAGAGGGGCAAAAACCATTCATACAAATCTTTCACAACAGGATCTATTGGAAACTATTTGGCTAGAACGCCGCAAAGAATTATGGGGGGAAGGATTCAGTTTGATAGACATTATCCGTAACCAACAGACCGTAGTCCGACAACGCATACTCCGAAGCCCATTGACTATATTTACACTGATGAAAACGGACAAACTCACACCCTGAAGAAAAAGACTCAAGGACATCGTTTCTTCAATTTCCCCGATAAAAGTGCATTCTGTCCAAACAGTAAATATTATTTGTACGAATTACGGATTTCGGAAGAGCTGGCGAACAAAAAACCTTTACAAGGATCATCCTAAACTCTCAATTTATACCAAATAACAGCAAACTCTAACAAAGTAAAAACCCGTAGCAAAATGAACTGTTACGGGTTTTTTTATTGTTCTCAAACAAATCAAAAGAGAGTATTCATTAATAAATTTATAGTTCCAAAGGATAACTCAAAATAGATTAATGAAACAGCTTTATAATAATCTGTATCATCATGATATCCTACCCTTTCTTACTTTATTCATTGCTACATAAAATAAGAAAAGGGAGCTTCTCTTCGGATTTTTAATCATAAGAGATTTAAATTTCAATATCTCTTTAGAAACACATTCTTTCTGTTTTTATTTCTTCTTCAAATCCTCAGGAGAAAACCAACTTATAAAGCTTGTCACTAGGACGTACCTTATCGGGTACTTTAAAGGATACATGTTGACCTTTTCTTACCACATCCACCGGTTTCAAATCCACACGCGCCTCATCCAACGTCAGAAATACCGCTCCTGTAGTAGGTCCTGTGATCAGAAGCTTATCCCCTACTTTCATCTCAGCAGCTTCCACCAGAAACTCTGCAACGCCAATATTAGAAAAGTACTTGATTCCCTTACCCACATACACCTTACGCTCAGTAGCCTCCGAACCATAGTTCTTACTCCATTCACCCAAACGCTGTCCTAAATAATACCCATTCCAGAATCCCCGATTGAATACGGTCTTCAGCCGTTCATCCCAAGCCTGCTTCTTCTCCTCGGTAAAAGTGCCCTCCAGATAAGAACAAATAGCTTCTTTGTAACATTCCACCACGGTACGTACATACTCAGGTCCTCGGGCACGCCCTTCGATCTTGAAGACACGCACGCCAGCCTCTATCATCTCATCCATAAAATGAATAGTTTTCAAATCTTTAGGAGACATGATGTATTTATTGTCCACCTCCAGTTCAATATCACTCTCTTTATCCTTCACATCGTATGCACGGCGACATATCTGCATACAAGCCCCCCGGTTAGCAGAAGCATTCATCTCATGCAAACTGAGATAACACTTGCCCGACACTGCCATACAGAGTGCCCCGTGGCAGAACATCTCAATACGGACCAATTCTCCATTCGGACCTTTAATTTGTTCCTTCTGGATAGTATCATAAATCACCCGCACCTGCTTCAAATTCAATTCACGTGCCAATACCACTACATCGGCAAAGCGAGCATAAAATTTCAACGCTCCGGCATTACTGATATTTAATTGGGTGGAAAGGTGTACTTCCTGCCCCACCTCGCAACAATAAGCCATTACCGCCACATCCGCAGCAATCACGGCACTGATGCCTGCCTCCTTAGCCGCATCCACAATGGTACGCATCAAAGCAATATCTTCATCATAAATAATGGTATTGATCGTAAGATAGCTCTTGATGCCATGTTTATCACAGATCTGTGCTATCTCGCGTAAATCATTGACAGTAAATGTACTGGCAGAACGTGCACGCATATTCAGACTCTCAATTCCGAAGTAAATAGAATCCGCACCTGCCTGTATGGCTGCCGCCAGCGACTCACGTGAACCTACAGGAGCCATTATTTCAAAGTCTTTTATAGAAGCTTTCATTATTCTTTTGATTAATATATGTGCAAAGGTAGGCTTTTTTCCGTATTTTCGCAGCCTGATTTCACCACAGATTACACAGATTCACACAGATTATAAATTAATACTCAAATGAATCTGACTTTTCTGTAACCCAAAGATAAACATACAACAATGAAGATTAGAAATATAGACCTGGGCAGATACCCTATTTTCCTGGCTCCGATGGAAGATGTAACAGACCCCGCTTTTCGCCTGATGTGCAAGAAGTTCGGTGCTGATATGGTATATACCGAATTTGTATCGGCAGATGCATTGATACGCTCGGTAGGTAAAACGATGCAGAAGCTGAATATCAACGATGAGGAACGCCCCGTAGCCATCCAGATTACGGCAGAGACACGGAAACAATGGTAGAAGCGGCGAAAATAGTGGAAGAGGCGCATCCTGACATCTTGGATATTAATTTTGGCTGTCCTGTAAAAAACGCGTTGCCCGGTAAAGGAGCC
>ENA-OQAL01000333-OQAL01000333.1-human-gut-metagenome-genome-assembly--contig:-NODE-333-length-11317-cov-1.779625_pt1 | contig 11317 bp, 18 predicted proteins | sample MGYA00242491_ERZ504519 | MGnify/ENA primary metagenome ERZ504519 (study PRJEB26092, sample SAMD00036260) | human gut metagenome | host: Homo sapiens | study: EMG produced TPA metagenomics assembly of... | reverse complement strand
TCCCCTGTAGTCGCCCGTCCGCTCATAACGGCGGGCGGGCGCTTTTTGTTTTTACATGACCGGGTATAAGCATTACCACAGTCAACTGCTTTAGAAGCAAGGAGTGCATATGAGCACGTACGCAATTAAGGCTGACAAGTTCTTCTTGCCGGCAGGCCCGCAACTGGGCGGCTATCTTATGGTCGAGGATGGCGTTTTTGGCGCCTGGCAGGCCGACGAGCCCTCTTGCGAGATTAAGGACTACACGGGATCGTGGATCGCACCGGGTATGGTCGATACTCACATCCATGGCTTCTATAACCACTCGACTACCGATAACGATCCCGAGGGCATTGATATCAGCTCGACCGAGCTCGCCCGTCGCGGTACCACCAGCTGGCTGCCCACGACGTTCACCGATGGCGTCGAGCAGATCAAGGATGCCTGCGCCGCCATCGCCCAGGCGGACGAGGGTCGCGGCCCCGACTTCTGCGGTGCTCGCATTCAGGGCATCTATCTGGAGGGCCCCTTCTTTACCATGAAGCACGTGGGGCGCGCACGAACCCCGCTTATCTTATCGATCCCTCCGAGGAGGTCTTCGATCAGTGGCAGGAGGCTGCGGGCGGTCGCATCGTTAAGAGCGCCATGGCGGCCGAGCGCGACGGTGCCGCTGCTTATGCGGCTGCTCTGAACGCCAAGGGTGTGGTGACCAGCATCGGTCACTCCGACGCCACCTACGATGAGTGCATCGCCGCCATCAACGCCGGTGCCAGCTGCTTTACGCATACCTATAACGGCCAGCGCGGGCTGCATCACCGTGAGCCCGGTGTCGTGGGCGCTGCCATGTCCACGCCCGAGACCTACGCCGCAGATCATCTGTGACGGTAAGGACACGTAAACCCTGCCGCCATCAAGGCGCTGCTGCAGGCAAAGGGCTGGCAGCACACGGTGCTCATCACCGACTGCCTGGGTTGCGGCGGCATGCCCGAGGGCAGCTACACCAGTGGTGGCATGGACGTCATCATGAAGGACAACCTGTGCTGGCTCGCCGACGGCAAGAGCATTGCCGGCTCGGTGCTCACGCTTGCCCAGGGCGTCAAGAACATCGTCGACTGGGGCATCGCCAGCGCCGATATCGCCATTCGCATGGCAACTGAGGTGCCGGCGCGCTCTGCACACATCGAGGATAAGTGCGGCAGCATCATGCCGGGTCGCGACGCCGACTTTGTCGTGTTCGACCATGAGCTCACCCTCGTCGAGACGTATGTTGGCGGCCAGAGCGTCGGCAACGCCTTTACCGAGTAACGATAGAAAAAGACGGCGGGCCCGAATCTGCTCGGACCCGCGTATGGGTTAAACGCTCAAAAGCACCTTTACAGTTACAGCTTGTTAGCGATCTTCTTTGCCGTGCGCTTGACGCCGGCCACCAGACCTCCTGCAGGATGCTCCTTCTCGTAGGCTAGACGCTTCTCGCGCTTGGCATACTCTTCGACGATGATGTCGCCGTACTCGTCTTCGATTTTGTTGAAGAAATCGACGGCTCCCTTAATCTCTTCGGCAGTTGGGTGCCCCTTCTGGACGCCGCCGGCGAGCTTGAACGGTCCCCACGTATCAAAGCCGGGGCAGCCGTAGACACCCATAAAGATGGCCTGTCTCATGCGGCAGATGCCATCGATATCCTTGCCGTACACTTGTTTTTGCCACCGTAGGTCATAAGGCCAAACACCTTGTCCTGCGGCTGCAGTACGTTCGTGAGCACGCGCGCCATATCTTTGTCGATCTCGGAGTAATAGATGCCCGTGGCGACGCCGATCAGATGATATTCGTGCAGGTCGGGGTACTCGTTTTTACCGAGTGACCTCACGTCGAGGGTATCGATTTCGGGGTGCGCCTCGACGATGGCGTCCACGAGCTTTTTCGTATTGCCGTGGTGGCGTGAGGCATAAAGGATGATGGTTCGCATAAGAAGGCCTTTCAGCTGTAATTGCATCAATGTCTGTATGGTACCCCGTTGCATGGCTGGGAAACCGGACGCATCGATGAACGTGCGGGTTTGTCCTTTGGTCAGGGCCGAGACGGGTTCTTGCGAGCAAAAAGCAGTTGTTCGAAAGGATGGACAATGGAATACGCTCTCTCCAACGATTCGATTTCTATCAAGGTCTCCACGGCCGGCGGCTCGTTTACCTCGATTGAGGCTGGAGGTCGCGAGTACTTGTGGCAGGGCGATCCCGCCGTGTGGTCCGGCCAGGCACCGATTTGCTTCCCGATTTGCGGAGGTTTGCGCGATAACAGCGCCATGACGTTTGCCGGACATCATGTGAAGCTCGCCCGCCACGGCTTGCGCGCAAGCAGGAGTGGAAGCTGTTGAGCCAAAGCACAAACGAGCTGGCTATGTGCCTGGCATCCGAGGATAACGCCGCGCTGCTGAGCGATTATCCGTATCCGTTTAAACTTGTCGCCCGCTATACGCTCGAGGACGCCGCCGTGCGTGTCTCCTATGAGGTTACCAACGAGGGCACCGAGGACATGCCTTTCTTTATCGGTGGACACCCCGGCTTTAGGTGTCCGCTCGACGAGGGCGAGTCCTATACGGACTACGAGTTGCGTTTTGAGAAAGACGAGGCTGCGGAGCTCTGCACCGCCGTTCCCTCGACTGGATTGATTGACGTGGACAGGCGCTCCAAGAACCCCATGGTGGGAAAGACGCTGCCTTTGTCGCATGAGCTCTTCGATTTTGCGGAGACCATCTTTGACGTGCTGGAGAGCCGTCAGGTCACGCTTTCCAAAAAGGGCGAGGACAAGGGCGTTCGCCTGAGCTTTGAGGGCTTCCCGTACCTCATTGTGTGGAGCAAGCCCGAGGGTGATTTTGTGGCAGTTGAACCCTGGGGCGGCCTCTCGACCTGTTCCGATGAGGATGACGTGCTTGAGCACAAGCGCGGCTGCCTTATCGCCAAGCCCAAAGAAACCATCGTGCGCTCGTTCACAATCGAGATTCTGTAGTCGCATGTAGCCAATTCGTTTTGCAAGGCATAAGGAGCCTGCGAGATAAGGAGCTAGAAATGATCCTCACCGTTACGATGAACCCGTCCGTCGATACGCGCTATCAGCTCGATGAGCTCATTATCGACGACGTCAACCGCGTGACGCCCGAAAAGACCGCCGGCGGTAAGGGCCTCAACGTGGCCCGCGTCCTGGGCCAGCTGGGCGACGATGTCGTGGCAACCGGCCTGCTTGGTGGTCATATGGGCGCCTATATGGCCGAGCTCATGGATGCCAACGGCATTAAGAATGATTTTGTGCCCATCAAGGGCGAGACTCGCATCTGTCTCAATATCCTTCATGCTGGCAACCAGACCGAGTTGCTCGAGAGCGGCCCGACGATTGCCCCCGAGGAACTCGATGCCTTTACCGCCAAGTTCGCCGAGCTTGCGAGCAAGGCCGATGTCGTTACCATCTCGGGTTCGCTGCCCCGCGGCGTCGAGGCGGACTACTACGCCAAGATCACGGGCATTGCCGAGAACGCCGGCGCAAGGTGCTGCTCGATACCTCGGGTGCCTCGCTTGAGGCTGCGCTCAAGTCCGAGGTCAAGCCTGAGCTGGTTAAGCCTAACCTGACCGAAATTAACGGCCTTCTGGGCACGAGCTTTACCACCGACGATGTGGACGAGCTCCGTTCCGCGCTCGCCTCTGACGCCCGCTTCTCCGATATCCCCTGGGTCGTCGTATCCATGGGCGCTGCCGGCTCAGTTGGCTTCCACAATGGCCGTGCGTTCCGCGCCAAGACCCCCGATATCCCCGCCGTTAACGCTACGGGCTCTGGCGATTCGACCATTGCTGGCTTCGCACATGCGATTGCTGCCGGCGCCGACGACGAGACGGTGCTGCGTACCGCCAACACCTGCGGCAAGCTCAATGCCATGGATCCCATGACTGGCCACTTGGTTATGGATCGTTGGGACGAGGTTTACAACGGCGTTGTCGTGACCGAGCTGTAGGAGCTTGTGCTGCGGCCCCGGCATCGGTTGCTAGCTCATGTCGACGACAAGTGCAGTAGCATTATGCCGGGCGCGACGCCGACACTGTCGTGTTCAATCCCGACCTTACCCTGGTCGAGACGCATGTGGGTGGCAACAGCGTCGGTAATGCGTTTGCCGAGTAGCCGCCAAAGAAACGATCCGAGAGGGGATTTAGATGATTTACGGTGCATTGGGCGATATCGAGGAGTACCGTGGAATGCTCAAGGGCCTCGACGTGCTGATCGATTGGCTCGAGGAGAACGATCCGGCGAAGCTCGAGGTCGGCAGCCATCCGATTCTGGGCGACAAGGTCTTTGCGAACGTCATGGCTCCCACGACGCGTCCCGAAGCCGAGGCTCACTATGAGACGCATCAGCGCTATCACGACCTGCAGATCGACGTCGAGGGTCGCGAGGCCTTTAAGGTTGCCACGGGCAGCCTGACGCTGGTCCAGGAGTTCGACGAGAAGGACGACTACGATCTGGTCGATTCCGACGCCTCGATCGCCGGCGATCTTGCTGACGACAAGTTTGCGCTGTTTGTTGCCGGCGAGCCTCACATGCCCACGCTCGAGTTCCCGGGCGATGGCGCGCAACCGGTCAAGAAGATTTGCTTTAAGCTGCTTGCAGATGCTTACTGGGAGGAGTAGCGCGCTGCTCGGCTGAGCTGTTCGTGTTGCGAGCGTTATCCCTTGGGGGAGCTCGCTTGGGCCCCGCTGATCGCGGTTCCTTTGGGGATTGCGGTTGGCGGGGCTTTTGTTGAGTAGGGGAGTTTCCGGCGGCGTTGTGCTTGGATTGGCGGATGCGCGCCCGAATCGGCAACAAAAAGCGCCCGAAGGCGGCTATCTTGTGCAATGGAGCCAGCGACCGGGCTCGAACCGGTGACCCCGCTTTACGAGTACGTGAATTCGGCATTTGACGAGATGAGGCCAATTTCACTGAATTAAAGGAAGCGCAGGTAGAAATAGGTAATTAACAATTATTGAGCTAGCTATTAGAATCATATTTCCCACTATTTTCACACTTAGAGAGACTTGAAAGTGTGAAAAGTTTCGATTAGGCTTGCTGGCAAAGCTTTAAAGGCTTTGCCAGCAAGCCTAATCGAAAATCTAACGAGGGATATGATTGCAGGGATTGATAAAAAAGACCGCTCGCGGCACATCGGAATGCATCGATAAGAGCAAAGCGTCTATCGGATTTATTTTCCCTGGGAAAAAGATCCGGAGACAGGACGGTACCGCCGTAGTCCGTCACGCAGGGTTCACTGCAGAAGCAAGAACCCGAAAAAACTGGCCGAGTGAAGTCGCCAAGCGCTGGAGGCCTATAGAGCTGAACTTGAGGGCGCTTCCAACCGTGGCAATGGTCCTCTGGGCCTATCAGATTATGCGGACAGGTTTCACGCGAACAGGGAGTCGACCATGGGATCACCTCTTGCTTATGAGCGTGAAGGTTTGGACATTCGTCACATACGCGAGCTGTTCGGCAATCCCGATCTCACTCGGCTTAAATCGGATGACGTTCGCACTGCTTATGCCAAGGCTAGAAAAGAAGGCCGATTCAGCGAAAGTGAAATTCGCCGCATCCACATCAAGCTCAAACAGGTAATGGAGGATGCCGTCGATAACGACCTCGTGGGCAAAAACCCTTGTAGGGGAGTGAAACTGCCCAAGCAGAATGTCGAGGCTCGTAAGGCGCTGAGCGCCGATGAGGCGGCAAGGCTTCTTGCGGTCCTTTTGGAGGAGAAGCCATCTTCCTTTATCACATGCACAATGCTTCTACTTCTCTGCGGTTTGAGGAAGGGGGAGGCCCTTTGGTCTCTCATGGGAGGATTATGACCCCGACGCCAAGACTCTGAGGATAGTAAAGCAATATACGAACGACAGGACATTGAGGCCGCCTAAATCAAAGATGAGCAGGCGTAAGATTTCGGTTGGAAATGAACTTGCCGACTATCTGGACAGGTGGAAAGCCATTCAGCGGAGTGAGTTCGATTCCTTTGCAGTGGGGCAGACTGGAGAAACGCCCATTGTCCATTCCATTGGGATCGTTGACGCCGCCAACGGCAAACGGGCTCTTGTGACCCGGATGGATGGACATAACTATTCAAGGGCGTTTTAGGCTGTTTGCGGCGAAAAACGGCTTCGGTACTTTAAGGAGAGCAGGGAAGTCATTGGGAGTGACGGCGCAAACGTACCCGCTATACGGGTTATAGCGGGCTGAAGCCTCATGAGCTTAGACATACGCAAGCGACTTTGCTCGTTGGTGCCAATGCGGACATAAGACGATCCAGGCGCGTTTGGGCCATGCTAGCCCATCGACGACGCTGTCTATCTATAGCCACTTTATCGAGGCAAATGACCAGAAGGCAGCATCAGTGCTGGATGATCTGCTGAAGGGCTAAAAAGGGCTAAAAAAGAGGCCCCAAAGGGGCCTCTTTTTTAAGCGACATTGTTTCGGTAGATCATTGCGCCATATGGCGGCTCCAGCTCCATAGACTGATAGTAGCTGGCATCTAGAAGGTTGAAATAACAAATGATGGGGGCGGCTAGGTGCTCGTCCATATTTAGGTAATGTCCCTCATCATCTGTGACCAGTTTGACCTCGTCGCGCATCACGTCGGTCATGCGGGGCCAGAGTTTGGTTGCGCGCTGCAATTTGTCCTTTTGACTGTACTCTCCGTTATGGAAGAAGGCAAAATGAGGCGCATCGTATTTTGCGCCGCCGCGAATTTCGATAATTCCGACCTGGCTGCAAGACTTCGCGCATTCCTCTGTTTCCAATAAAGTCCAAGAGGAGGGGAGGACAGCGTAATCGCCGCCGAGGAGATCGACCCGTCTCATTCCCTGGGGCCTCTCCTCTTTCTCGCAATATAAAGAGAAATGGTCGTGGAGCCTCTGGAATTGCTCTCGATAAAGTTCCAATTGACTAAAACTCATTTCTTCTGATCCGTCAACGGGAAGGGCCTTCATTTCATTGGTGATTTGCCGAGCTTCCCTGAGGCACGCCTCATCGAGGGCCCTGGCGACCCTCGGCTGCAACCCCGTGAGCAGGTTGCATAGATAGTCGATAGCCTCGCCGGTGCTTCTGACTGATTCGGGGTTCTTGAGGCGTAGCTCTTCGATTTTCTCCGGGGTCGTCGCCTGAACAGTTGTTCCGAACTTAATTTCCGCATCTTACTTCCGGATAATGGTAAACGTCCCATAACCACTCCAATCATCGTTGTATATATATTAAATCAGTCAGACAATAAAGTCTATACAGTCAGAAAGTGAATTAGAAATTAGAACTGTAACTAGATATGATTGTGCAACAGACAGTGTTACAATATAAACAGTAAGCGCCTGACCAGCTTGTTTGAAAGGAGTTATTTTATTTTCGGTCATTGATTAAAAAAGCCGCCCGCCCTTCCCCTATCTAAGTTTGGCGACGAAGGGGGAGGGGCGAGCTAGCCTGAAAGGATTCTACCATGATTGTAGAGCCTGAACCGTACGCTGCCGTACAAGCATCAACTGCGGTTTCTTCTGATTCCAACTTGGGCCACGAGCGCCTTCTTGGCATCGCTGAAGTGTGCAAGATAACCGGCTTGAGTCCGGTTACGGCCTCGAAGATGATGAAGGAGAGCGGGCGCGCGATTGCGTTGCACCGCCGCATTTACATCCTTGAATCGAGCTTCTTTGCATACCTCCATGAATTGGAGGCGAGCGAACCGTGCCGGCTTTAAATCCCATGAGCGTCGGCCTCGACGAGACCGCCTTGCGTATCTTAAAGAATAGGCCGCTTGGGCATATCGAACACGGTGCGCTGGATACTATCCTCGGAGGTCTTCGTCAATACCTGTGCATCGTCCCCGGCGGACCCGGTACGGGTAAAAAACGTTTTATGCAGCAAATCGCCGACGATGGGCCATTGCTGGCCATCCGGTGGTCATCTTTGAGGGCGAGCTCGGGCGAGACAGCATGCTCGCGAAGAGCCTCACCCGCATCTCGGGCGGCGAGCTCACGCACGATGATATGAACGGCGATGGCATGTCTGAGGACAAACGCGGGCTCTTCGAGAAGGTTCTCGACATTTACGCCCGCAGCATCGCCGAGCGAATGTATATCATTCCTGGTGAAATTAAATATGCCGGGATGCGAAAGGCAATCGAAGAGGTTGCCGATAAACATGGCGAACCGCCACTGGTTATTGTTGATTACGCGCAAATCGTCTCTTTGCCGCAGGAACTGCGCATTGCCGACGAGCGTATCGGTCTCAAGCTCGTCGCTTCCGAGCTCCGCCGAATCGTGGATGAGGCCCATTGTCCGCTCTTCGCTATCTCATCAATTAACCGCGTTAATTACGACAAGCAGACCACCGGGCTTCAGGCGATAGGCGGGTGCAACATGTTCGAGTATTCGGCAGATCTCGTTATGTCGCTTTCTATTAAGGGCGATAAGCCCGAAGAGCGTAATGCCAATATGTTGCTTAAAAAACGGCCCGTCATTGCTTCAATCACAAAGAACCGTTACGGTTCCTGCGGTATTGTCGAGTTTGAGTTCAACGCACCAGCAGCGATGTTTACCGAAATCGGCTAATTATGGAGCCCGGACCCTACATTGGTGGATACCGGGCTCCCAATCATGCTTGTCGTCCGATGAGCTCGCGCGCGCCGAGAACAGGGATCTTCCTCTGCTCTCGGCCGATGAGCTCATTTGGGAATGGAAGCGCCTGCTCGATGCTCTCGATATCTATAGAGAACAATGGCGACCATACCGTATATATCTCGGCAGCTTGCCGGGAGTCCCCTTCGATGTCTGGGCGAGGGTGAGGATTGGGCGCATCGGTCAGATGCTCCAAACAATTTCAACTTAATAAAAGGGGCGGGGCCGATGCGTCGGCCCCGCTCGGATTGGATGGTTATGACTTCCATGAATACGCATATCAACGTACGGATGAGTGAGTCGCAGCGTAAGGCTATCGAGGAGAAGGCGGCGGCCATGAACATGCCGGCGTCCTCCTTCATGCGCGATGCCGCCCTGCTCTGCGGCGAGAAGCCGGTCAGGGTCGCCGACGCGGGGGAACTTGCCGGTATCAGGACTGAGTTGAAGAAGATCGGCACGAACCTCAACCAGGCGGTCCGCGCCCTCAACACCTACGGGTCCGATCCGGTCGTCCTCAATAATCTCAACCGGGCGACATCAATCGTCTCGACGGCGGTGGGCTGGGTCAACGACCTACTCGCCCGTGCGAGAGAGTAGGTGGTTCTCGTGAAGGAGAAGGTGGTCATGGCGCTGGTTTTCGCAGCGCTGCTTACCGCGGGGTTTGCGCCACTTATCGCCATTCCCCTCGATTGCATGATCCTCGGATTTCCAATCGAGCTGAGCTCGATCGGATTCACCCTGAGCGTGGATAACACCATTTGGTGGTGGATTAACGTGGGGCCTCATTGCGTCCCTGGCTGTCTCGCCTCGTTCGCGCTGTTCCTGTCGGTATTCGTGCTCATGCAGCTATCGGCTTCCTCGAAGGAGCGAGCCGCCGACGGAGGTGTACTTGGGGAGGCGCGGGTGAAAACGGGGCCGGAGACCATCCGGGGCTCGGAGATTTGGGACGGGCACGGACAGCCGAAAAGCAGAGGATTCGTGTACGGGTTTGAGAAGACGCTGTTCGGCTCCAAGTATCTGTTCGAACCGAGGCGGCACATGTTCCTCGACGGCTCAACGGGTGCCGGAAAATCAAGATCGCTGCTGATCCCGACAATTGATCTGCTGACGTATGGGGCGGATGACGGGGAATCGAGGCCGCAGACCATTATCGTGTCCGATGTGAAGAGTGAGCTCATCGAGTTGACGGGCGACGAGCTGGAGCGTCGCGGGTACCGGGTGCTTCTGCTGGACGCCCAGCATCCCGAGAAGAGCGACACGTTCAATCCACTGGAAATGGTCGATAGGCTCGCGAACGGGGGGAATCTGCCGGGGGCTGAGCAGGCCGCGGATGCCGTCGCCCGTACGCTCATCGCCGGGGAGGCGATGCGAAGGCGAGCCACTGGACGGAATCCGCGCGGTCGCTGCTCGCCGCGACGATCCTTCTGGTCGTGCTGGACGAGGGCTGCCCGCGGGGCTGCAAGCACCTCGCGACGGTCTACCACATCATGTGCCTGGGGACGGAGGGGGCCGGCGAGGATCCGTGTGAGCCGCTGAAGGGCCTGTTCCGTTCCCTGCCGCAGGGGCATCCGGCCCGCTCGCGTGCCTCACAGTTCATCTCGAGCGGCGGCAACGAGCTGAGGAGCATCGTTTCCACGCTAAAGGTCAACCTGAGGATCTACGCTTCGGCGCCGATTGCGCGAATGGTCTCGGGCGATGATATCGATCCGAGTAGAATCCTGAGCGAGAAGACCGCGCTGTTCCTCCACGTGATGGACGAGGGCTCCCCCTACACGCGATCGCGGCGGTCCTGTTCGAGCAGCTCTACGCTGCCGTGTATTCCATCGCGGACGCAGCTGGTGGAAAGCTGCCGCGGCCGGTGTCCATCCTCGGCGACGAATGGGGGAACCTGCCGAAGGTCGAGTGCCTGCCTAGCCTTCTCAGCCTTGGGCGCTCGTACGACCTGTTCTGGATGGGCGCAGTCCAGAACATCTCTCAGCTGAACAAGTACGGCGAGCGCGACGGACGGAAGAAGATCCTGGCAAACTGCGGCGTCAAGGTCGCCATGAAACTGGGCGAGGCCGAGGACCGCCAGTATTTCACCGAGCTAGTCGGGAAGACGACGCGGCACACCATGGGACAGCTCGAGCAGGGGCCTCGGGCGGTACGGGGTCGACATCCTACAGCGAGCACGCCGACGACCTGATTCATCCTTGGGAGTGGACGGAGATGTCCCCCGACAAGGACGGCGTCATCGTGGTGAAGACCGCGGAGAACGGCGTGGGCAGGGAACATGCGGGGTGCTTCCGGGCCCCTGTCTGCGATTGCACGCGGATGCCGACGAAGGAGCACTTCGATCTGGGGACGCGCGAGCACGAGGCGGCCAAGAGGATGGAATACCAGGCCAGGCTGATATCAAGGCAAATGGGTCGTGAGGACGGCGTCGATCTCTGGACTCCCGAATTCGAGGAAGAGGCCGCGGAGCCGCCTGTTGCCGACGGATGGTCCGGCCTCTTCGTCGACTGACGGCGGTTTTGAAGGGAGTTGGAAAATGACCGCAATCAAGCAGGCGAGCGTCATGAGCGGGGAGCACCTCCAAAACCTCAAGCGGTATTTCGATTGGGATAGGGAGAAAGTCCTGGACCACGATACCCAGCACATCATCGATGAGGATCGATGGTTCGAGGAAATGGACGCACCGGACG
>ENA-OQAL01000331-OQAL01000331.1-human-gut-metagenome-genome-assembly--contig:-NODE-331-length-11329-cov-3.680325_pt1 | contig 11329 bp, 14 predicted proteins | sample MGYA00242491_ERZ504519 | MGnify/ENA primary metagenome ERZ504519 (study PRJEB26092, sample SAMD00036260) | human gut metagenome | host: Homo sapiens | study: EMG produced TPA metagenomics assembly of... | reverse complement strand
CATACGCATACCGCGATTTTCCGGCCCCCGAATTTCCCATAATAAACTGCAGACTCATACCTTGCTCCTCCTGTTCTGATCCATTTCTGCCCCAAAATAAACATAGCTACAGTATAGCAGACTCTTTTTTTGATGCAATCAACCTGCTGTAGAACAACCTTCATAAAAACCATTCTTCCCACATACATTACTTTAGGCGTTTTTTCACTAATGCCTAAGCGTTTTTCTAAAGGCTATTTTTTACTATACTTATTAGCACATCCGGTCGCGATAATCCTCGTAATGGAAGGTGCGATATACTTCCAGTTCTCCACCAGCATGGAGCAGGGCTATCGAAGGGTGATGAATGCCGTTGAACATATTTGTCTTGACCATCGTATAATGAATCATGTCTTCAAATACGATCCGCTCTCCTACCTGCAGTTCGTGGTCAAACTTCCAGCTGCCCATATAATCGCCACTCAGGCAACTGTTTCCTCCCAAGCGGTAGACATGGTCTTCCCGAGTCGCCGTTTTCACCGCCTCAGCCGGAAGAGATTCGGCATTACGCACCCGCGGCTGATAAGGCATCTCCAGACAGTCGGGCATGTGGCAGGTAAAGCTCACATCCAGAATGGCTGTCCGTATCCCCCGGCTTTCTACTACATCTACCACCGATGCCACCAGCGGACCAGTCTGCCAGGTGAAAGCCGAACCGGGGTTCCAGAATAATCTGCAGATGCGGATAGCGTGATTTCAATCCCTGCAACAAGCGAATCAAATAGTCTACGTCATAATCGGCACGTGTCATCAGGTGACCTCCACCCAGATTCAACCATTTCAACTGAGGAAACCAGCGACTGAATTTTTCCTCGATATGCTGGAGCGTGCGTTCCAGCTCGTAGGAATTCGACTCACAATGACAATGACAGTGGAAACCTTCAATACCTTCGGGCAACTGCTCCGGAAGCAGGTCGCCGTTACACCGAAACGTGTACCCGGCGCACAAGGGTTATAGAGCTCTACTTCCACCTCGAATATTCGGGATTGACACGGATGCCGCATGACACATGCTCCGGATAAGCCTTTGCCATCGGATAAAAACGCTCAAACTGCGACAAGGAGTTGAATGTGATGTGACTGCTGTACTTCAGGAATGCAGGAAAGTTCTGCGCGGTATAGGCCGGCGAATAAGTATGCGCCTTGCTGCCGAACTCTTCGAAAGCCAACCGTGCTTCGTATTCCGAACTGGCCGTGGTGTAACGGATGTATTCCCGAAAAATAGGGAACGACTTCCACATGGCAAAGGCTTTAAATGCCAGAATAATTTCCACTCCCGCCGTATCGGCCACATGCTTAATCAGCGTCAGGTTCTTTCTCAATAAATCTTCTTCCATGACATAGCATGGAGAAGGTATCTTATCCCAGTCTTTTATCATTCTTTTTCTCTGTTATTTAGTGTTTGAATCAATTATCTTAAACGGGCAAATTTCAGCAGCAACTGTTTCACGCCGGCGTGCTGGAACTGTACGGTGGCTTTGCAGTTGTCTCCGTTGCCTTCCACCCGAGTCACTTCCCCTTTGCCGAAGCGTTCATGCTCTATCCACATGCCGGCAGAAAGTCCCCCTGCCGACGGACCGGCCGGAGCTGCCGAAGGACTCGCATCAGGTATACGGCGAAGCGTACGAGGAGGTACAAAACGATGAGGTTCTTCCGGCATCGGTCCGCCATCAAACATAGACGGCCCCGTTTCGCGGGGTTCGCGTTCGTAAGATGCACGGCTGGCTTCTTTCCGGAAGCGGCTGGCCTTTTCTTCGATGCGCGTACCCATCAGTTCCTCCTGCGGCACCTGCAGGTAACGCACGTCAATATCTTTCAAGAAACGGCTTGGATTACAGAACTCCATCTTTCCGTATTTGAAACGGCTCTTGGCGTATGACAAATAGCAGTGGTCTTCAGCCCGTGTCACTGCCACATAAAACAGACGGCGCTCTTCCTCGAGTGCCCGATAGGAAGCAGATGACAGCGGACTCGGGAACAGATTTTCTTCCAGTCCCACCACAAACACATTCGGAAACTCCAGCCCCTTGGCGGAGTGAATGGTCATCAGTGTCACCTTCGGCTGTGCTTCTCCCTGCTCTTCATCCTGATCGGTCAGCAAGGCAATCTCTGAAAGATAATCCGACAAAAGCACATGTGGGCTTCCTTCTTCCTGACGGCCGTCGCAGAAATCGCGCATACCGTTCACCAGTTCCTCTATATTTTCCTGACGGCTCATGTTCTCCGGCGAACGGTCCTGATAAATCTCAGCCATGATTCCCGAACGTTTCACCAGTTCCATACCCAACGTATAGGCATCCTGCTCACGAGCCAAAGTAACGAATTCCGAAATCAGGTCGCGGAATCCCTGCAACTTGGTATAGGTTCCTTTATTCAGTTCCACTCCGTAGCTCAGCGGTTCGCAAAGCACTTTCCACAAACTCACCTCACAACGTCCGGCTGCTTCGGTCAACTTACCCAATGTGGTATTCCCAATTCCTCGTGCCGGATAGTTGATGACACGCTTGAAAGCCTCTTCATCGTGCGGATTCACCGCCAGGCGGAAATAGGCCACCACATCCTTCACTTCTTTCCGCTGATAAAACGAGAGTCCTCCATAAATACGGTAAGGTATGCTGCGCTTGCGCAATGCCTCCTCAAAAATACGGCTCTGTGCATTCGTACGGTAAAGGATGGCAAAATCATGATAGGCATATCCCGACTTGGCATGCAGCTGCGCAATCTTGTTGGTCACGATTTCTCCTTCTTCCACGTCGCTATAAGCTGCAAACACGCCGATAGGTTCCCCCTTGTCTTTCTCGGAGAACACCTCCTTCTGAATCTGGTCGCGGTTTTTCGCAATCAGGCTGTTCGCCGCATTCACGATGGTCTGCGTGGAGCGGTAATTCTGCTCCAACTTAAACAACCGTGCATCTTTGTATGTACGGGTAAAATTCAGGATATTATCAATGTTGGCTCCACGGAAAGAATAGATACTCTGGGCATCATCACCTACCACACACACAAACTGGTGTTTCTGCGTAAGCTGGAGTACGATGCTGTGCTGTGCAAAATTCGTATCCTGATACTCATCTACTAAGATGTAACGGAAACGCGCCGCATATTTATCACATATATCCGGACGAGTGCGGAACAACAAATAGGTGTACAGCAGCAGGTCGTCAAAGTCCATCGCGTCACTCTGCCGGCAGCGGTTCCAGTAACGCAGGTAGATTTCATGCAACAGAGGCACCTTCGCAGCCCGGTCAGCTTCTATGAGTTCGGCATTTGCCGCGTATGCCTCCGGCAACACCAGGTGATTCTTGGCATTGCTGATGCGGCCCTGCACCATCCCCGGCTTGTAAACCTTATCGTCCAGGTTCATTTCTTTTATGATAGTTTTCACCAGACTTTTGGAATCCGTCGCATCGTAAATTGTAAAATTAGGAGTAAAACCCAGCGCCTCAGCCTCGGCCCGCAATATCCGTGAAAAATAGAATGGAAAGTCCCCATCCAAAGATAACGGGCACGTTCCTGCCCTACCTGACGGGCAATACGCTCCTTCATTTCACGAGCGGCCTTATTGGTAAAGGTCAAGGCCAGAATGGACCACGGCTCATAACCGTTGTCCAGCAAATAGGCTATCTTGTATGTCAGCACGCGGGTCTTTCCGGAACCGGCTCCGGCAATCACCAGCGAAGGACCTTCGTTGTACAATACCGCCTCGCGCTGACTTTCATTCAGTTCATTCAAATAGTCTGTCATACAGGTCAAAATAAATCCGCCACAAAGATAGCACAATCGTCAGTGTCCTAACACTTTTTTTCGACTCTCCCCTTAAACAATTTTCCCCTTTGAGGTGTTATAGTAGTTGGTACAGTAAAACAATTACCATCGTATTAAGGTTATAAAGAAAGGGAGGCTTACCGACTGTCAAATCCGGCAAAGCCTCCCTCTTTTTTATTTATGTATCCGTAAAATCAGTTCTTGAAACTGTGAATCGGAGCAGGAATTCGTCCACCACGGTTCACAAAAGCTTCACAGCTGAAACGGTTGACCGGCATTACCGGTGCATAGCCCAGCAATCCACCAAACTCTACCGTATCGCCCACTTCCTTTCCTACTACCGGAATGATTCTCACTGCCGTCGTTTTTCTGGTTAACCATACCAATGGCCGATTCATCGGCAATCATTCCTGAAATGGTTGCTGCTGAAGTACTACCCGGAATGGCAATCATATCCAGCCCTACAGAGCATACACACGTCATGGCTTCCAGTTTTTCAATGGTCAAGGCCCCAGCCACAACCGCATCAATCATTCCCTGGTCTTCACTGACCGGAATAAACGCACCACTCAGTCCGCCCACGTAAGAAGAAGCCATTACACCACCCTTCTTCACCTGGTCGTTCAACAGGGCTAAGGCAGCCGTTGTTCCCGGTGCACCCGGATATTCCAATCCGATTTCCTGAAGAATCTCTGCCACACTGTCACCTACTGCCGGAGTTGGAGCCAACGAAAGGTCGATGATACCAAACGGCACATTCAAACGGCGAGAAGCTTCCTGTGCCACCAGCTGCCCCACACGCGTAATCTTGAACGCCGTGCGCTTGATGGTTTCACAAAGCACTTCAAAGCTTTTGCCACGAATCTGTTCCAGGGCATATTTCACCACACCCGGACCGCTGACACCCACGTTGATAACGGCATCCGGTTCTGAAACGCCATGGAAAGCACCGGCCATAAACGGATTGTCATCCGGAGCATTACAAAGCACCACCAATTTGGCACAACCTAATGAGTCACGTTCTTTCGTCATTTCCGCCGTTTCCTTAATGATTTCACCCATCAATTTCACTGCATCCATGTTGATGCCGGTCTTGGTAGAGCCTACATTTATTGAACTACAGATACGTTCCGTACAAGCCAAAGCCTTCGGAATAGAACGAATCAGTAACTCATCGCTACGGCTCATACCTTTCGACACAATAGCCGAATATCCTCCGATAAAGTTTACGCCCAATTCTCCTGCAGCCTTATCCAGCGTCTTGGCAATCAGCACGTAATCATCCGGAGTCTTACAAGCCGTTCCTCCCACCAATGCAATAGGCGTAATCGAGATACGCTTGTTTACGATAGGAATTCCAAATTCCTTGGAAATGTCCTCACCCGTCTGCACCAGATTCTTTGCCAGACCGGTAATCTTGTTATATATATTCTGACAAAGCACCTCCAGGTTACTGTCCGCACAATCCAGCAGGTTGATCCCCATGGTAATGGTACGCACATCCAGGTTCTCCTGTTCTATCATCTTGTTGGTTTCAAGAACCTCAGTTATATTAATCATACCGTTTCCCGTTTTATTAGATACGATGCATTTTGTCAAAGATTTCTTCACGCTGGCATTTGATCTGTACCCCAATGCCTGAACCGATATTCGTCAGTTCGCTCACCACCTGTTCAAAAGGTTTTTCCAGCTTGGTCATATCCACAATCATCATCATTGTGAAATACTCCTGCACGATGGTCTGCGAAATATCCAGAATATTCACTTTATTTTCTGCCAGATAGGTACACACCTGAGCAATGATACCTACCGTATCCTTACCCACCACTGTAATAATAGCTTTGTTCACCATTGTTTCTAAAATAAATTGTTGTTTATGCCCCACAAAGGTAGACATTTCTTCCCATGTGTTACCTTTTCATGAGAATTATTTCAAGAAGTTGTGTTTCCACAAAAAACATGACACTTTGTAGGCGCTATCTCGATTTCTTTACAAGCCTTTTGCCTTTGCTTCGTTCCAGATGGCATCCATCTCTTCCAGCGACATATCCTTCAGATTCTTCCCCTCCTTAATGGTATGCGCTTCCAAGTAATTAAAACGACGGATAAACTTCTGGTTTGTTCGCTCCAGTGCATTGTCCGGATTGATTTTATACAAGCGGGCCGCATTAATCAGGCTGAACATTACATCACCAAATTCGGCCTCTGCCTTTTCTTTGTCCATATGACCGACCTCAGCTTCAAACTCGCCTATCTCTTCCTTTACCTTGCTCCATACTTGCTCACGCTCTTCCCAGTCAAACCCTACATTGCGGGCCTTTTCCTGAATGCGATACGCTTTAATCAATGAAGGAAGGGCATCGGGTACCCCGCTTAATACAGACTTGTTGCCGTCTTTTTCCTTCAACTTAATCTGCTCCCAGTTTTCAGAAACTTTTTCTGCCGTATCCGCCTTCACTTCGCCAAATACATGCGGATGGCGGAAAATCAGTTTGTCGCACAACTTGTCGCACACATCCTTGATGTCGAAATCGCCCGTTTCACTGCCAATCTTGGCATAGAATACCACGTGTAGCAATACGTCGCCTAATTCCTTGCAAATATTTTTCTTGTCGTCCTTCATCAGGGCATCACAGAGTTCATACACTTCTTCAATCGTGTTCGGACGCAAACTTTCATTAGTCTGTTTACGGTCCCACGGACATTTCACCCGTAACTCGTCCAGCACGTCGAGCAGGCGTCCGAACGCTTCCATCTTTTCTTCTCTTGTATGCATGATTTTCTATTTTTCTGTTTTACCCTGCAAAGGTACGACAAAAAAGCAAATCCTATTTCACTTCCACCTGCCAGTTTATTTCCAGCGGGTTGTTTTTCATACGCCACACCACGGGCAGAGACGGATTGTCCCATATCCACATCTCACCCCCTTCATGGCGGTCCACTACATGTAATAACGGACGTCCGGTATTCTTTTCCGATTCATCGGCTACCCGGTCATACATCGTCCGGTTAAACTCCATACTTCCCTTTTCTTTCAACTGCTGCAATGCATTCTGAGGTAACACATACGCTGTTTCCAAAGATGAGAGCGTCAAGTGATTTCCGTCCTCCGGTTGCAGGAAGCACAACTGTTTCCGTTTTCAAGGCCTCCGGTGTCATGGTGTAACTGCCCGACTGCCAGCGCAGGTTGCGTTCAATCCCCCAATTCATCTGTATATTCTCTCCTTGCTGACAGAAAACTACCTGATAACGGCGGGTCTGGCCATGCAACTTGAACACAAACTTCAATGTATCCGATACGGCAGTCTGTGCGGACAGCATGCCCGTGCACCACAGGCATGCCGTTAAAAATCCAAGTAAATATCTTTTTTTCATACGCATCTTATTTATCCAATCCCAGTTCCTTTCCCCAGTTTCCGGGTTTCTTTCCCATTTTCAATACCAGCTCACCTCCGGCCATTATATCCTTGTGACGCAAAACAGAATATGGATAGTCTTTTCCATTCAATGTCACACCCTGGATATAACAGTTTTTATCCGAAAGTCCTTTGGCCACTACCTTAAATTCCTTTCCTCCTTCCAGATGGAAAGTTGTAGACTCCAGTAGCGGTGTATGAATCAGGTAATAATCCTGTCCGGCATTCGGATACAAACCTATCATGTGGAAAGCCAGCCAGGAAGACATGGCACCTGAGTCATCATTACCCGGCAAACCTACCGGACCGTCGTTGTAGTTCTTTGCAATAATCTCACGGATACGGTCGCTTGAGCGCCAGGGTTTACCCAGCCAGTGATACAGACAAGGTGTCAGGAAAGACGGTTCGTTATTGACATTGAAGAAACCTTTGTCAAAGAAAATATCCAGTCGTTTCTCAAAATCGGCCGCCCCGCCACATTTCTCTATCAGCCCCGGCACATCGTGCGGAATGCTCAGCGAGTATTCCCAAGAGCTGGCCTCATAGAAAAACATGCCCCACCAGGGAGTGTACCACGGTCCTCGAAGGTGACCGGTGTATATTTAAACTTCGGCTGCATGCGAGTAGAATGACCGAAAGGAATAGAGTCCAACCAGTTCCTTCCTTGTCGCGCGGCATGATAAAGCCTTTCGCCCCTTCATGCTCATAATCACTACGCCACAAGTTTTTCCAGTTTTCCGACTGCTTCAAATAACGCTGATACAGGTCTTCTTTACCCAACCTTTAGCTACCAACGCAATGGCATAATCACAATAAGAATATTCTACCGTACGGTTACCTGCACGGTCAATACCATGAGGTATGTATCCTAACTCCAGATAAGGAATCAGTCCACCCCGGCCTTCTGCCTCTTCATTTCCACCGGGAGGTACCGTAGCATCCTTCAGCATGGCTTCCAATGCCAGTTCATAATCAATTCCTTTTAATCCTTTCACAAAGGCATCGGCAATCACAATCTCCGCATTCGAACCACCCTGCGTACGGCCGTTACTGTTTACCGCTACGTGCATCGGGCATATAACCGTCACGTTTTGTAAATGTTTACCAGCGAACGCACAATGTCAGCTTCCCGTTTCGGGTCAATCAAAGTTATCAACGGAGAAGAACTGCGATACGTATCCCAAATGGCATAAAAATCGTCATAATAAGGTTCCGGATCACTCCACAGCGGATTCTCGCCCGTACGGTCTACCGGCATCAGCATGGTATGATACAGTCCGGTATAGAACATGCGTTTCTTTGCAAGCGGAGTAGACGGATCGATTTCTATCTTTTGAAACAATTGCTCCCACTGTCCTAACAAATCCTGATGTACCTTTTCAAATGACCAGTGAGGAATTTCGGAATGTGCATTGAATTTTGCCTTCTGCATGCTCAAAAAAGAAATGCCCACTTTCAACTGCACCACTTATCGTTCTTCGCAAACGCAACAAGGCACCGGTCCTTTTCTGCAGAGTCATACTGCGACTGTGCCTCCGTAATACGGTTACCTTTCCAGGTAAGTGACTGCACAAACGGGCGGTCTGTTTCCGCATAGAAATATACCGTATAAGCCTTTCCGTTGTTCCATCCGCCACGAATACGTGTATAGCCTGCTACTTCATGGTCGGAAAGTATCTGAATTTCAGAACCGACAAACTGCTGCGCCTCGCGTGCATCCGGCACCGGATTTTCTCCCAAGAAGAAACCCGCATCCACTGCCAGCGATTTCAAAGAATCTTCCGGATAAGTAAAACGATAGAAAGAAGCACGATTGGCAGTAGTGATTTCCGTACGAATGCCGTTCTGCTTAAACTGCGTGTCATAATATCCCAAACGAATGGTTTCATACTCACGGTAATCATAATGGTTGACCCAGTCCATTCCATCTCCAAATGGAGTGACCAGCACATTACCATACTTGGGACCTCCCCCCGTACACTGACATGCACCTGAGCAAATCCATCCACCCGTTCCGGCATAGGCAACCATCCGCTATTGGGCGAAGGCGTACAGTCGGGCGAAGGCTTTACCATGCCATACGGGCACGACGGTCCGATAAATACACGTCCCAGTCCCTCGGAACCGATACGAGGGTCGACATAAGAAGAATACTCATAAGAATCTACGGAAGTTTGTCCTTCCACTGTTCCTACTCCAATGAACCCCAGTAGAAACAAGCATATTGATTTTGTGTTCCACATAAGTAATATAGTTTCAACAAAAGTTTAAGCAAACATTTAATTCTCATTTTAGGCAAAAGTAAGGAGAAACACCCAGCCTAAAGAGGAAAATAATGCAAACTAAGAGGGAAATAGTACACTTCACGGAGTTAATCGCCTGTGATTGCATCTTTTTCCAGGTCAATCACAAAATTCTGACAAGGTTCTCCATTCAGAAAAGCAAGGAAAAGCGTACCCAGCCCGTTCACAATCTCCACTTCTGCCGAACGAAGTGGAGAAATACGCGCACGGTCAAACAGATAACGATAAGCCGCCAAACGAGTTTCCGGAATATCTTTCAACGCCAGGCGTTCTGCATAACGCAGACGATATAAATCCAGAACCAAATCTTTCATACACCAGTCAGTCCAGTCAGCATCATCCGACTTATCTTCTCCCGACACGGCTTTTAGCATCCGGGCACCAGTAAAATCCAGGCAGGCCTGCCAAGATTCTGGAAGGTCGCGCGGTATGAATCGCAAGCGAACCAAATCACGAAACTGATAATCACAGAATTCTCCATACGTACGGGCAGAAAGAATTTCCTTATTCCATACAGGTGAATGTCCTCTCAAACTGTCCGACTGGTATTCCGCCCGATACAAAGGAAACAAGCTATCGAATCCTGGCACCGTGTCCAGCATCACCGTTTCTACCCGAAATACCTCATCGCTTTCAATGGTCAGAATCTTATAGGCCGGCACATAGGTTGCAATTGAAGGAACCTGTATATTATATAGGTGTTTCCCGTCTTTTCCTTCCCAGATACCAGTATCATTCACGTGCATGTGTCCGGCAAAATGCAAACGAAGTCCAACTTGCAGAAAAGCCTCACTCACTTCGGCCTCCGGCACACGGTGCAAATCGAAGCAGCGGTCTCCCCACATCCGACGTACAGATTCCGACACTCCGTCATTGAAATCGACCAACGGATAATGTGAAAATGCTACCAACGTCTTATGGCGTTTCCGTGCTTCTTCTACTACCTTCCGCACCCAAGGCAACAGGAACGGTTTGTGTTTCAGTACAAGATTATATCCGGCACTGGAACCTTGATAGGTCCACTTTCCATCCTTCATTTCTTTTGGAAGATAAACTCCCCCGTCAATAGCCAGCAGCCAGAGTCCGTCTACCGGTTCTACCAAGTAGCTGGCATCCGTAGCCGTCAGCGAATCGCACAATGTGTAGGTCCGCTTGCCCAATACACTTTCACGGCAAGCATCCTCGTAAGCATACTTGTCATACGTATAAGAAGTAAAAGGACTTTCCCAATAACAGTCGTCCTTCCGAGGGAAAAAGCCAAAATCGGCATAACATTCCATCTGTGACACATATCCGGCACACGAATCCTCACGCGTCACACGGCTTCCGTCAGCGGCTAAAAAATGTGTATTCTTTTTCACGAGCCCTAACGGAAGAGCCGGATCGTGATTACCCGTAGTCACAAAAAAACGCATTCCCTTCGCTGCAGCATACGAATTCAGCAGTTCCTTTTATTTTTTGCTGATTGAAAAATTGCCCGTCATCCGTCAAATCGCCCGGCAACACTACCCAGCGTATATCTCTGCGAGCTACATCGTCAAGAGCAGCTAAAAATACATAATAATTTTCATTGAACAAGCGGGTGGACTGTACCTGTGCCTCCATAGAACGCACCCGTTCGGCATGGCCGTCCACATCCTGAATATGTGCATCTGAAATAAATGCAATCTGCGTTTGTGCACTGCCTTGCAAAATCATTCCCCACAGACAGATTGCAAGACATATTTTCATTATTTTTATTCATAAAGAAGCAGTTGATAATCTCTTGCAAATATAAAGATTTTACAAGAAAGAATGCACGTTACC
>ENA-OQAL01000330-OQAL01000330.1-human-gut-metagenome-genome-assembly--contig:-NODE-330-length-11343-cov-1.515246_pt1 | contig 11343 bp, 18 predicted proteins | sample MGYA00242491_ERZ504519 | MGnify/ENA primary metagenome ERZ504519 (study PRJEB26092, sample SAMD00036260) | human gut metagenome | host: Homo sapiens | study: EMG produced TPA metagenomics assembly of... | reverse complement strand
CTGATAGGCAGTCGGTCGGTGTAGTAGCTCCTGGCGTGGACGGCTGCCGGTACGGTCAGCTTTGCCTTTTCCGTGGGGCAGGCGTTATAGAGTTGATCCCGCATAAAGAAAGGCACAAAGTCGTCCTTCTTGCCGTGGATAAACAGTACCGCACCCGGGCTTTGGCTACCGCCGCAATCGGCGCAGCTTGGCGGAAGGAATAGCCGGCAAACAGTTTGCAGTATAGATTGCAAATGTGCAGAATGGGAAAGGGCGGCAGATGGAACGAGGTGCGCAGTTGGTAGCGGAATTCCGCCCAGGCGCTGGTGTAAGCGCAGTCGGCAATGATGCCTTTTACTTGCGCCGGGTTTACCTTGTCGCTCATCATCAGCACTGTGGCACCGCCCATGGATACCCCAAGCAAAAATACCGGCAGGTCCGGATAATGGATCTTTGCATAGTCCAGCCAAAGCAGGGTGTCCCGGCTCTCGTGGGTGCCGTAGCCCATATATTTGCCGTCGCTTTCGCCGCAGCCCCGGTGATCCGGGAACAGTACCGTATAGCCTATTTTATACAGATAAGGCGCCATAAGGGCAAATTCGCCGGTGCCGTTGCTGCGTGCGCCGTGGCAGGCGATCAGTAGGCGGCCGTTGGGCTTTTCCGGAGTCAGCACTTTGGCTGCCAGTCGTGCACCGTCCGGCGTGTGCAGTTCCACCGATCGAATCGGCAGCTGCGAAAAAGCTGCCACGGCAGCGTTGTTCTTTTTTTCATACGCGTCCGGCATGGCGTTGCCGGCAATGCGGTCTGTGATCCAGCGGGGTATGGACACGGTTTTGCGCCATACCAGCTGGTTAAAAATAAAGCCGCATACGAAAAACAGCAGCACCACCGCTGCGGCGGCAACTGCCAACAGAATGCAGATTGCTTTCATATTTTTTCTCCATCAGCCGTCGTGCCGGCCCAGTAGGGCATGCGTGGCGAATTTTTCGCCTAAACGGCCAATGCCATCATAACTCATATTGCACAAAAAAGCAAGTTGTTTACAATATATTTTGTATAAAAATGTCAATACCCAAGCTTGTGATTTGTGCACTTTTGCTAAGTTTTTTGATTTGCAATCCAAAACGGTTGTACGGCTTTACGTAGTGGGATCTTTTGGGTGGAAAGTGGGAGAATTGCCATTGCTCTGTACGGGAAGGTATGGTATAGTGTAGATAGTTGTAAAAAAAGAACCCGGAGGGAGCGAAAAGATGATTTTTTATTTAGAAGAAAATCGCATTTTTGTGCTGGAGACGGAGAACACACACTATGTGTTCGGCATTGACCCGGCAGTATAATCGGCATTTGCACTGGGGTGCCAAGTGTGACCCGGCGGATTATGCTTTTGCGGAGATCGGAGACGAAAACTCCAATCATTCCAGGCTGGACGAATACCGCCAGGAGCTGACTCCCTTTGGGTCCACCGTGTACCGCACCTGTGACCTGAAGGCACAGTTTGCAGACGGCTGCCGGGAGGTGGCGCTGCGCTACACCGGCTATCAGCTGGAGGACGATACCCTGCGGGTTGCGTTTGCGGACGCGTACTATCCCTTGCAGGTGCGCCTGGGCTACCGGGTGTATCCGGGGCTGGATATCATCAAGCGCTGGGTGGAGGTGGAGAACACCGGCTCTGCGCCGATTTCCTTTGAGCGGCTGTTTAGTGCCGGGTTCTCTCTGCCCGGTATGGATCCGTATACTTTTGAGAATACCAACGGTGCTTGGGGCGGTGAATTCCTGCCTTGCCGCACGGTGCTGGATGGGGGCAATTTGGTGTATGAGAGTCACCGGGGTGCGTCCAATCATAATCAGTCGCCGTATTTTATCGCCCACCGCGGTGCCACGGAGACCCGGGGCGCAGTGTACTTTGGCTCCCTGGCGTACAGCGGCAATTTTAAGGTAATTGCCGGGCGGGATCTGTACGGTATTACCCGGGTGAGTCTGGGTATGAACGACTTTGATTTTTCGCACACTTTAGAGCCGGGGGCGCACTTTGAGACCCCCGCCGGTGTACTGCGGCAAGACGGAGGGATTGGGCGAAATGTCTCGCCAAATGAACCGCTTTTGCTTGGAACATCTGTTGCCGTCCCGATTCCGGGCAAAGGCGTTGCCGGTGCTTTATAATTCTTGGGAGGCCACGGAATTTAATGTAAATGTGGCGGACCAGACCCGCTTGGCGGAGATTGCCGCGGGGATCGGGGTGGAACTGTTTGTGATGGATGACGGCTGGTTCGGCGCTCGCAACAACGACCGTGCCGGGCTAGGGGACTGGTTTGTGAACCCGGAGAAATTCCCCGGCGGCCTGGACGAACTGATCGGGAATGTAAACGCCCTGGGTATGGATTTCGGTCTGTGGGTGGAGCCGGAGATGGTGAACCCGGACAGCGACCTATACCGTGCCCACCCGGACTGGACCTATCACTTCCCACACCGTCACGCAGATGAATTGCGCCATCAGCTGGTGCTGAATATGACCCGCAGCGATGTGCAGGCGTATATTTTAGATTGCCTGGATCGGCTGCTGACAAACCACAATATCCGCTATATCAAGTGGGACATGAACCGGCCGTTCTCCCAGGTGGGAGCGGAGAATTTGGCGGATCCCAAGATGTATTCTTATCTGCATACCATGGCAGTGTACCGGATCGTAGACGAACTGAAGCGCCGTCACCCGGGAGTGCAATTTGAAAGCTGTGCCTCCGGCGGCGGTCGGTGCGACCTGGGAGCCATCAGTCACTTTGATCAGGTGTGGACCAGCGATAACACAGACGGCATTGACCGGATGACCATACAAAAAGGCTATTCCATGCTCCACCCCATTAAGACTATGCGGGCGTGGGTAACGGATATTGCCGGGATCAACAAGCCCTGCTCCCTGGACTTCCGCTTCCATATCGCCATGCAGGGGCGCTGGGCCTGGGCGGTAATTTGGAGAAGTACAGTCCGGAAGAGCTGGAGATTTGCCGCCGCAATGTGGCGCTGTATAAAGAGATCCGCCCGCTGGTGCAGTTTGGCGATCTGTATCGGATCCTGGATGCGGATCGGGACGAGGTGCTTTGCAACCAGTATGTCAGCCGGGACAAAAATGCAGGCGGTCTTGTTCCTGAGTGCCCGGGGCACCCGGTTCTTTTAAAAAAAGAAGATGAACCTGCGCTTTGCGGGCTTGGCGCCGGACAGGGTGTATGCCTTTACACTGGACGCGTGGCGTACAAAAAAGGCGGCGCCTTCCTCATGGAAGTGGGTTTGCCCGTCTATGTGCGTGGTGCCGATTATAATCAAATCGTCCGCTTGACCGCAGTGGAATAAATAAAACACGGCAGGAACACCTGCCGTGTTTTACTTTATAGATTGCGATCAGCCACCGGAGCATTTGTATGTTGGTCTCTGCCAATTCCGCATATTTATCGTGTGCACTGAAATAAGCAATACAGATGATCTGAATGGAATAGATCACATAGGGAACAGCGTTCATTTCCTGTTCGCTCAGTGCGCATACCCTGTGGTAGCCTTGGATCAGATCATGGAGTATCGTCTTCCATCTTTCTAAATGGCGCCCATTGCCAAAGCATTCGGATAATATGGCAGTGGCACAATAGCAAAGGTCAAAGATCCGTATGTTTACTTCTGTCAAGTCAAAATCAATGAAGCCTATAAATGCTTTGCCGTCGAAGATCATATTGGAGGGGTTCAGATCCCGATGGATCAGTTGCACCGGAAGCTGTGGGTACAACGGTTTGAACCCCTCTTTATATTGCGTGCAAAAGTCATCGTTTAGATGGGCGATCTTTTGTACCTGTTCCAGATTTTCCATACTATCCCGGTACAGATTGGCTTGCTGAAAATCCTGTGGGTCATACAGGCTTAGTTTCTTGTGCAAGTCGGCAATCTTTTCGCCAATGGTGTAGGCGAGGGTGGGGGCTTCAAAGACAGTGCGGCAGCAAAGCGGGGTGCCGTGCAGGCGCTTGGTCACCATAAAATAAAGTTCGCCCAGTTGTAAATAAGTGTCCGTATTATGCAATTTGACCACTTCATTAAACAGTATGGCTTTTTGGACCGCAGCTAAGTTAGTGGTGTATTTGATGATGTAGTCATCGCCCACATAGTAAGCATTTTCGTTTTGCCTGCCGGTGTTTTCACTTATGATCGGTTTTATCGGTGCGGTTTGGCAAATCCCAATGGGACAGTATCTTTTGAATCTTGGCTTTTGACACCATAATATAGTCCTCCTGCAAAATGTTGATCCTATAGGCTTGCTGCCGATATAGGCTTTTGTGAATGCTGACGGAGAACAACCGAATTCGCGCTGAAACGCTTTGTAAAATCCGGCGTATGTATCAAATCCAAAATCAAAATGCAATATCTGTTTCGGCCTTTTACTTTCATCTCGTAAACGGCAAACAACAGCCTTCTGCGCAGCAGATATGCTTTTGGTGTAACGCCCAAGTACAGCTTGAACAGTCGTACCAAATGCACATAGGAATATCCGGCGACCCGGCTTTAGGTCCTCTGGCATGATTTTGGGATTTTATGTGCGCATTCTATATAGTCGATTGGCATTTTGAAGCAGTTGGCGGGTATCCACGGCCGTTCTCCTTTCTTCTCACTTGCAAGTGTATGAGTATTATACCATAAGGCGCATCAAATACCTTTCCTGTGTGATCAAAAAAAGCAGTCGAGTCATCGACTGCTTTTTTGTATTCCGATTTTAGTGCCAGCCGTCGCAGTAGCCTTTGTTGTGGGCAATGTAGGCGTCGGTCAGGGCGCAGGCCAGGGAATAGCTGTTTACCAGTGGGTGCAGGGTCAGGGCCTGCACGGCTGCGGTGCGGCTTTTCTCCCGAATGGCTTTGGAGGCCAGACGCTCGTAGTTCTTCACCCGGCGGATCAGCTCCAGATTTTGCTCGTCTACGGCGCGATCCGATGGGGCGTGCAGCCCTTTGGCCCCACCTCACAGGTGACCTCCACTACATCGTCCGGTCGCAGGCCGTCAATGGCGTTGCCGTTTGGCACGCACAGGATCATGGGGCCGGTTTGGCCGCTTTGGGCGTTTTCTATGAATTTCAGCGCCACACCGGCGTAGCCGCTGTCGTCTTCTTCATAAATATCAAAGTGCCAGGGCTGGCTGCGTTTCTCGCCGGTCTCGCTGGCCATATAACTGCCCTCTCGCATACTGTACCATTTATTGAATACCGCCAGGCAGCCTTCAAAGTCGTTTTCAATATCCATTTGGCGCAGCTGGGCGGTCATTTGCCGGTTGATATCCAAAATCTGTTCACCACGGGTCTGGGGCGCTTTCAGAATATTGGCCACCGCCTGTTCCCGGTAGTAGAAGTAGTAGAGATATTCGTTGAGCACCGCGCCCCGATCCCGCAGCAGTTCTTTTGGAGAAGTAGCGCATATCGCTGTTCTTGTAGCGTCATCGTTCTCGATCAGATCGTGCAGAATCTCTTTGCCGTTTATGGTGATGCTTTGAAGTAGGACAGGTGGTTGAGCCCGTACACCTCGCCGGTAATGTTCGCCGGGTTCGCCCCGTACAGCAGGGCAAAGGAGCGGAGCATGCCGGAGGGCGCGTCGCAAATGCCGTAGGTAAAATCGTAGCCCATATCCCGCAGGGTTTGGGACACGACCCCGGCCGGATTGTAAAGTTGAATACCTTTACGCTCGGTTTCGCATATTTCTTAATCAGTTCGCAGTAGGCAGCCAGCGCCGGTACGCTGCGCATGGCAAAGGACAGCCCGGCAGCGCCGGTGGTCTCTTGCCCCAGTACCCCGTGATCCAGGGCAATGCGCTCGTCTTTGGCACGCATTTCATCCTGCCCCACCCGAATGGTGGTGATTACATAGTCCGCGTCCTGTGCTGCTTCCACCGGGTCGGCAGTGAGGGAAAAGCGCATTTCCGGGCACAGCAGCGCGCTACATGCGCCGCCATACCGCCGTAGATGCGCAGCTTTTCCTCGTCATTGTCCATAAAACACAGTTCGTCGATCCCCAGCCGCTTTGCCTTTTGGGCAATGCTTTTTGCCAGGAACATGGAGCGTACACCGCCTCCGCCAAGTACCGTGATCTTCATAGAACTCCTCCTGTATTCCCGCGCGCTCGCGCCAAAATTTCCAATCTTATAGTACCCAATTCACCGCCCCTTTGTCAAGATGCAATCTCCGCTCTTCCAAACCCGGGCATACAAAAACGCACAGACAAACTGCCTGTGCGTTTTTTTGTTCCACTCCTGCAGATTGTGCAGTATTACAGCTTCTCCAGCAAGGGGAGCAGATCCGGTAGGCGGTGGATCTGGTATTCTACGGTGCCGTCGGTGGGGAGGGGCAGGCGGTTCGGGTTGTACCAGCAGGTGTGCATACCGGCGGTTTTGCCGCCCAGCATATCGGAGGTCAGACTGTCGCCCAGCATCAGGCTCTCGCTGCGCTTTACGCCCGGCAGGCTGGCAAAGCAGGCGTCGAAAAAGCCGGGCTGTGGCTTATTGGCGCCCAGGTACTCGGAGATAAACACCCGGTCCAGCAGAGGCAAAATGCCGCTGCTTTCAGCCGCCCTTCCTGTACCCAGCCGGTGCCGTTGGAGGCCAGACACAGGGTATAGCGCCCATGGAGGGCGGAGAGCAGTTCTTCTGCTCCGGGGAGAAAGAAGTGGCGGCTGCTCAGCCGTTCCATATAGTAGTGGTTCACTTCCTCCCGATCCAGGTCGCTGCCCAGGTGAGTCAGCAGCAGGTCAAAGCGGCGATAGCCGATCTCTGATCGTTGAACTTTGCCTTGCTCCAGCAACTTCCACTGGGCGTCGTTGCCGGCACTGTACAGAGCCAAAATCTCATCTGAATAGGGCAGGGTGTAGTGGCGCATGGTTTCTTCCAGTGCCACTTGTTCCGCCTGCTGAAAGCTGAACAGCGTATCGTCTAAATCTAAAAAATCGTGGTGATCATAGCGAGCTCCTTTGGCTCCAGTATAGCACAGCTGCCGCAGGGTGTGCAAGTCCCAAAAAACGGACGGCCGCTTGTACGCAAGCACATTTTATGATATGCTTTTTACCAAGGAGGTAGAGGAATGGATGCAATCAATTTGATTTTATTTGCGGTGCTTTTTGTGCTGCAGGTGGCGATCCTCATTTTGCTGCTGCGCCGCCGCAGTGGGGATGCAGGGCACCAAACGGAGCTGCTGGGCGCGGCAGCTGCAAGCCCAGGACAATGAGCGCCGTGCCCAAATAGAGCGGTTGGAAGCGGCAGTGCAGACCCTGCGGGAGGATAACTACCGTCAGCAGGTGAAGCTGCTGGAGTTGGTCCAGAACCAAAGCGATAGCCAAACCCGGCGGTTGGGAGCCTTTATGGCAGAGATGCAAAAGAGCAATGAGCAAAAACTGGACCAAATGCGTCAAACGGTGGACGAAAACTCACCGGCACCCTGAACACACGGCTCGAATGCTCCTCGCTTCCAGACTGTGTCTCAGCAGCTGGAGAGCGTGTACAAGAGCCTGGGCGAAATGCAAAAGCTGTCCTCCGGGGTAACGGAAAGCGTCAACGGTCTGAATCGGGTGCTTACCAATGTAAAGAGCCGAGGCACCTGGGCGGAGGTGCAGCTGGGCAATATTTTGGATCAGACGGTGCCGGGTATGTATGACACCAATGTGGCCACCAATCCCAAGTATAACGGTCGCGTAGAGTTTGCGGTGCGGATCCCGGCAGCGGACGGTAGCGGTCACGCTTGGCTGCCCATTGATTCCAAATTTCCTATGGAGGATTATGCACGCTTGACCGCAGCGGCTCAGGCCGGGGATCGACAAGGCATGGAAAGCGCCCAAAAGGCGCTGGAGCAGCGGGTGCGTGACGAGGCCAAACTGGTGCGTCAGTACATTTCTGCCCCGGAGACCACACCCTTTGCGGTGCTGTATTTGGCCACCGAGGGGCTGTATGCGCAGATTTTTGGGCAGTCGCAGCGGACTGGCGGAGAAGCTGCAGCAGCAGGGCATTTTGCTGGCCGGGCCCACCACGGTGACAGCGCTGCTTAATGCGCTGGCGATGGGCTTTCGCACCCTGGCCATCAACCGCAAAGCCACGGAGGTGTGGCAGGTGCTGGGCGCTGCTAAAATGCAGTATGAGAAGTTCGGCGACCTGCTGCAAAAGGCACGCAAAAGGTGGATGAGGCCGGCAAGGTGCTGGACGAGGCGGATCACCGTAACCACATCATTCAAAAGCACCTGCGCCGGGTGGAGACCCTGGACGACCCGACTGCAGCGGAAGCGGTACCGGAATTATTTGACTGAACAAACCCGATAAAAAGGGCGCCTGCTTACAGCAGACGCCCTTTTGCTTTACGCATACGCTTTGATAATTTCCCGTATCATACGAACATTGTCCTTGGTGTGCAGGGCGTTTGGAGCCTTGTATTCCAGCAAACAGCAGGGAATGTTCAGCTTTTGTGTACCCAACCGATGGCGTAGCCTTCGTTTGCGGCATAGACGCCGTCTTTCATTTTGTTTAAGTGCAGGGTTGTCGATTTGACGATTTGGCACAGCTTTTTGGTGCCTAAGGTTTCGTTAAGCCAGCCGTGGGCATTGATGTACACATTGGGCTTGCTGCGGAGAATAAAGTCTCGCAGGGCACGGGTCTCTTTGCCCTTAAACGGACCGAATCCCGGTTTATATCAATATGCGCGGCGGTGCAGCGCCCAAAGGCATTCTTGCCGGTGCGTTGTGCGTTTTGCCGGCAATGGCACCGTCCGGATTGGCGCAGGGTACAATAACCAATCGGTAATTGCTCAATTCCTCCGGGTGGGCGGCAAAGTGGGCGATCAAGTGGTTGGCCATGACGGTCAGACGCTGCCCGTCTCTGGCATAATCGTCCTCAAAGCCGTGGATGGCAAAGTCAATAAACAGCGTCTTTTTTGTACTTGCCGTTTGTCGGGGTGATGATATAGCCTTCCAAATTGCGATTTTTGTACGGATTTGCCATAAACCACTTGGGTCACATGGTTGTGGTCTAAGGCCAACTGTGCGGCATTTGCATTCAGCGGTAGTGCCTTGTTTTGTACGCGAACGGTAATTCGTGCCGTAATGCCATTATAGGTGCGTACGGTCAGTTGGGTTTTGCCTTTGGATTTGCCGGTAATATAGCCTTGTTTGTTGACTGTGGCTATGGCAGAATCCCGGGTCTTATAAGTGACGGTGTAGGCTGCGGTGCCACGGGCAAATTGCAGCTTTATCTTATGGTTGTTGGCGCCCTTTTGGATAACCATATCGCCGCCTTTGACGGCTAACTTGGTGGGAGCGGCCTTAACCGTAACGGTGCAAGCGGCGGTTTGGCGTCCGTAACGCACGGTCACTTTGGCTGTACCGATTTTCTTGGCGGTAACCACGCCGGATTTGCTAACGGCCAGTACGCTTGTGTCTGCTGAGCGATAGGTGCAGTCGGTAGGTGGATACGAGAATTATTGAATTGAATACAAGCGGCTTTTTCGCCTAAGCCCAGCGCAACGGCAGTGCGCTTTAATGTTAGATTTTCTGCAGCATAGGCTGTGCAGGTGTTGCTGAGCAAAAACATAAGCAGCAATAGTGCTGCCGCTATGGAAGTGCGGTGCTTCATAACAGAATCTCCTTCTTTTCTGATTTGGCAGCGACCCGGGTGCCACTACTGTAACAGTGTATCATTTCTTGCAAAGTGTGACAAGTTATTTGCGTTTTTTGCCGTATTTTGATATTTGCGTTTATACGCTGCGGTTTTGTGTACGGCAAAGTGCTGCAAAACTGTGTCGCAAATGCAAAAAATTGTTTTTGCGTTTATTGCGCCGCTTTAGACTTTGTGGTAAAATAAAGCCGAGGTATTTGATTATGGAGCATCTTTGGAAACAGAATTTGCGGCAGATCGAGCCGTATGTGCCCGGGGAGCAAAGCAGCGACCCGGATCGGATCAAGCTCAATGCCAATGAGAACCCGTATCCACCGGCCCCCGGCGTGGAGGCGGTGCTGCGCAGTTACGATCCGGCAGCGCTGTGCCTGTACCCGGACGCCACGCCCGGCTGCTTAAGGCGTCCATTGCCCGCCACTACGGCGTGCGCCGGAGCAGGTGTTTGTGGGCAACGGCTCGGACGATGTGCTGGCACTGGCATTTCAGTCCTTTTTTAACAGCGACAAGCCCATTGCCTTTCCGGATATTACTTACAGCTTTTACCCGGTGTGGTGCCGGCTGTTTCACATTCCTTTTGTGACCCACCCGCTGACGGCGGATTTTCGCATTGATCCGGCGGATTACGCGGCGCTAACGGCGGCGTGGTGCTGCCCAATCCCAATGCCCCCACCTCTATCGGTGAGGACCTGCCCTTTGTGCAGGCGCTCTTGGAGGGCAATCGGGATGCTGGTGGTGATTATTGATGAGCCTATGCGGACTTTGGCGGCGTCAGCGCCGTGCCGCTGCTGGCGGACTATCCCAATTTGCTGGTGTGCGGCACATTCTCAAAATCCCGCTCTCTGGCCGGGCTGCGGCTGGGCTTTGCCATCGGCAGCCCAGAGCTGATCGGTGTGTTGGAAGCAGTGAAGAATTCCTACAACAGCTACACGGTGGACAATTTGTCTCTGCTGTGCGGTGCGGCTGCTATGGATGATGAGGCATATTTTGCCAAGACCACGGCGGCGGTGATAACCACCCGGGAGCGGGTGCGCCGAGCGCTGGAGCAGATGGGCTTTTCCGTATTGCCCCCCCGCTCCAACTTCCTTTTTGCAACGAAGGACGGCGCGTCTATGCGGGAACTGTTCCTCTATTTGAAAGCAAAGACATATTTACATTCGCTATTTTGATCTGCCGCGGATTGACAATTATGTGCGTATTACCATCGGTACCGACGCGCAGATGGACGCATTTTTGCAGGGAACGGAGGCTTTTTTGCGTGGAGAATAAAAAAGTTGCGCTGATCTTCTTGTATTTTATCGGTGCCATTCAGCTGGTGGCCGGTGTGTACACCCAGCTGGTGGGGTTGTTTCATTGGGACTTTATGTCCCTGTTCCCGGTGGTGGAGATGGGCACCCAGCAGATCTTGTATTTGAATTTGCTGGCGGTGTTCCTGGTGACCACGCTGATCCATATTGTGGTGGCGGCACTGGTCAATGACGGCAGCTACGGCCCACTTGATGTGCTGCGGGCTTGCCCGCCGCTGACCGTCGTGGTGCCGCTGGTGCTCTTTGGCATTTCCATTTATACCACTCTGGGCGCTACCTCGGCGGGGGAGCGGGTGTTCTGCCTGGCTGTGTCCGCTTTGTATATTCTTGCCTGCTATATCAGCGTGGGCTGCATTGCCGCTGTGCGAGATATGGAAGATTAAACAAAAAAAAACAGACAGAAAAG
>ENA-OQAL01000329-OQAL01000329.1-human-gut-metagenome-genome-assembly--contig:-NODE-329-length-11384-cov-2.708537_pt1 | contig 11384 bp, 10 predicted proteins | sample MGYA00242491_ERZ504519 | MGnify/ENA primary metagenome ERZ504519 (study PRJEB26092, sample SAMD00036260) | human gut metagenome | host: Homo sapiens | study: EMG produced TPA metagenomics assembly of... | reverse complement strand
GGCGTATCTAATGATGCGTTGACGATGCCTGCCGTTGCGATTTTTATGTTGGGTATTATTCGTTTCTATGAAAAGAAGTACAACATACTCACGTACTTTGTCATTGCGGCTGGCATTAATCTGTCTCTGTTGTCAAAGCTCACTACTGGAATGATTGTATGCATTATTGCCCTTGGAATTGTTTTATTTACTTTCTTCAAAGAAAAAAAAGATTAAGTCCATTATTAATTGGCGATTCTTTATTACGCTCCCCCTGTATGGAGTATCTGTTATCTACTTCTGGAAGGTTTATAAAAGATTCCATACAATTCAACCGAATTACAAAGCTCTCGCCGAACAAGAATTTGTGCAGAGTGGAATGTATCGCGATATTAATTCTCGTGGACAGATGGGGGTATGGGAGTATCTTTGTTATTTCTTCCAGAAATTTATGGGAACGTGGGATACACTTGCCGGACATACCTATTTGCCGCGTGAGAATTCCACACTGTCATCTCATCTGGGGCTCAGTAGTATTGCTCTTACTGCAATACTTGTAATGCCTTTTTATTCTTTTTCTTCGTGAGCGCATCAAAGGAGGTCTGGTATCTTCGCTCTCAGTTATGAGCATAGTGATAACTTTTACATATCAGATGCTTAAATTCGGGATTCATGAGCTTCAATGTTAATGGTTACCCAGGTGGCATCAGCAGTAGGTATTACTTATGCGCCGTGCCTCTTTTGGCTTATGCAATTATGAAACTTATTGAGAATAATCTGCATAAGTCTGATGACATTTCTATACGAGCTTCTTTCCGGGCTGCCCACAGGACGATGCTCTCAACTAATGGTATAGCTTTATGCGCCGTTTTTGCTCTTCTGCTTGTAGTGGATGGATTCATCTACTCGGTTCTTATGAACCTTCCTGAATGTTCTTTTTTCTATGTGATTTCGCACTGAACAGGACACAGTAAACTGCCTCCCATTTCTTGTTATTCATGAAAAATGGGAGGCAGCGAGTAATGTGGTGGCTTTTTCAAAATCACCATGTGATTTTGAAATGACCGTTGCACTGATTCAGGTTAGGATTAATGAAACCGCTATCGATTAGGCTCTTATCCCAACGAGCGTAGAATCTAGCTTGCTCGTCGATAGCGCGCCGAGCTTTGGACACGTCTTGTTCGTCGCGCCCTCTACTAGCATGCTCACTGTGATGAAGTTTTGCTTGTGGGTCGAAGACCACGAGATATCCACTTTCACGAACTTTGAGACAGAGATCCACGTCGTTTAGCACGACGGCCAATTGTTCATCGAATCCACCAACATTCTCGAAGACATCGCGTCGTACCATCTGGCAGGCACCCGTCACTGCAGCGCAATCGGAAGGGTACCGCATCGTTTCCATATAACCGCCGTCTCTATGTGAAAGGAGTTCGCTGTAATAGCCAACTCGATCGGGAGAGACCCAGATTCCGCCGTGCTGTACTAAGTTGTCGGGGAAAAGTAACTTAGCCCCGACCATGCCTACTTCTGGGCGGGAGAAGAACCCCACCATGGATGTCAGCCAGTCGTTATTGATTATTTCAGTGTCGTTGTTCAGGAATAGTAGAATGTCTCCGTCGCGTTGAGCGGCTCCGTAATTGCAAATACTGGAATAATTAAAGCCTTGTCCATTCCAGGTCACAACTTTCACGCGCGGATCTTTTTTTGGATTTCTTCATAGAAGGCGAAAGTGGTGGACTCGACGCTATTGTTTTCAACAAGTGTTACGTCATAATTTCCATATTCCGTCTTTGCAAGCACGGAATCTAACAACGTTGAAGCAGATCAATGTGGTCTTTGGTGGGAATAACGATATTAATTTTGGCTGTTTCACCGCTAGATAACGTGTGCGGTAGCGGAATGGTAACTCGGATTCTGATACTTCAGCTTTGATTCCAATGCGTTCGTAGTGACGCTCGAGGGCAAGTTGTCCGGCTGTTTCCGCATACGGCTTGCTGTCTGGATTGGTGCTTGTCGAATTCTGATGCATGCGCCAGTGATATAGCATGTAAGGTACATTGCTGACTTCACGTGCTTTTTCGCAGCATTTCAGTGTTAAATCATAATCCTGTGCTCCGCTTACATTGGCCGGAGAGAGTTCAACCTGATTCAGCACATGACGACTGACCATCAGCATGTGGGTCACGTAATTGTACGAATAGAGTAAGTCAGGATTGAAATTGGGCTTAAATACAGGCCAAATATACTTGCCATTATCAAGCAGATCCTCGTCGCAATATAGAACATCTGCTTTGGGCTTATCGTGTAGAACTGAAACATACCGGTAGAATGCGTCAGGCTCAATTACATCGTCATGATCAATAAAAGCGATGTATTCGCCTTTGGTCTCATGAATACCGATATTCGTATTTTCCGCAATGCTCTTATTCTCAGCGTCAATCACACGGAAACGAGAATCTTGGATGTTGCCAAGGAACTCGTTAACAGCCCGAGCCTCTTGATCGTTACCGCTGACATTGACGAAAACAACCTCGAAATGTTCGTATGACTGGGCTATCAGACTGTTAACAAGGGAACGCAAGTATTCAACCGGCGGCCGGAAGACAACGGTAACCACGCTGATGAGCGGCTTCTCTGTGCTCTTCCAAGCCTGACATAGTGTCCTCTGATTTTTCACATCGGATTCAGTTGCTCTGTGCTGTTCGAGCCAAATCTGATAGCCCTCGTCGTAGGAAGCATGTTTTGTCAGGTCTTTGGCTCCATTAACAAATCCGTCAAACATCGGTGGCAATACACAAGTGAAAGCCTCATCTTGGCCTCGGGGAACGCGTAGATGCAAAGTGTCTTATTTGCGTCCGTAACGCTGACGGAATAAACGATTTCACGTAAACTTTGCGTGTGATCTCTAGGATTGGAGATAACTGAATCTTCAAGAACCACCGTCGGGAGCTCGATCTGTTTAGCTGACGCATCATATATCGATATGGAGCAGTTACTTTTCTCCTGGAAAAGAGGATAACGCACAGTGAAACGGCAGGAGTAGTGTTGCTCATCCACTGGGTAGATGCCTGTGACATACACATGCGGAGTTCCGGAGAGTCTGCGTTGATCAATGTCGCGGATTTGCGCTGCGAATTGAGGACGGTGCTTATACGTTAAAACGTGAACGAACCTTCGTCGTTAGTGGTTTGAAAGGAATCGTTCCAAGGACTGTATCATTCTCACGGTTCGTAACGGAGATCGATAGGTCCGCGTTGTCTAGAAGGGGAACTACTACGACAGCCTCGTATGACTCCTTCGTGGAGGCATCTCCCCATACCGTACGAGCAGCGACCTCCTCTCCGGGGAAACCGATGGGAAAAATAGGGCATTGTCTACAAGAACCATCTGGCATACCTATTGTTGCCATTAATAATTCAGGTTTTGTGTCCGTTCCGATTTTACGTAGCCCTTGCCGTCGCCTCTGCACAGTCCAAGAAAACGCATTGCCATCATAATTCTCCTTTGTCTTGCCGCATGAACATGGAATGAGGCAATCTATTTCTTTCCTTGTACTTTGCGCGCTACGACTTCATGAGTTCGCGCTGCTTGGATCCGGTGGGGGCTAAAACATCCACATATTTACGGATTGGACTGTCTTCAGCAATGGCCCGATCATGATGTTCCGGAGGTTCCGGCTTCTGCACTCCCGACATGGCGGCGTACATTTGCGCAACGAACGGAGTTTCCTGCGCGTACTGCCAATACAGTGGAGCGAAATCGCACCAAGGATTCTTCCAAGGCTTGTCGAAACCGGCATAATGTACGACCTTTGGTGCCTTGCGCGATTCCATGTATGCCTTATACACGTCTGCAGGTGCGAAATCGAATACTCCCGCCACACGTCCAGCACAGTTATGCATCACATTCCACGAATAGTCGAGGTAGGTAACAAGACCTTCGCACTCGGTATTAAGAATGTCCTGATCGTTGTAGATATATCCCGGCTTCGAGGCAATCTGCAGCCATTCATGAACCGTATGAATCTTACGCGTGCGATCCAAATTCATAACTAGCACGCCAGCCTGGAAATATCCATAGGCGTCACGCATATGCAACTGCTTGCGCACATACTCGGCGCGAATACCATCCTTCATATTGAGATTGCCGATGAAGTCGATATCCGGCACTGCGGCGATAGCATTATCGCCCATTTCCGTATCGAACAGTTCGGCAACATCACCATTCACTACAAGATCGCAATCCAAGTACAGCAGCTTTGAGTAGAAAGGCAACGCTTCCTGAATGATGAAACGATAATACGTTTCCACACTGATATGCGCATTGCTGGTGGTGAGATTGAATCCTGCAAGATATCGGCTCACATCATAGAAACGTACGGCGGCATTCGAGAATTGCGCAAGGAATTTCGTGATAATCTGCTTGTTCTCGTCAGAAATGTTTCGTTCCAGCACGATCACATCGTAAAAACGATCTTCGGAAGCGTTCTTCAGCATCGAATATATCGTGGTAGTGAGCATTGGAACGTAATTATCGTCCGCTGCAAAAACCACAGGCACAATGGTTTCAGGATTCTCCTGCAACGGTTCAAGTTTGGCGAACGGTTCCGGATGCAGAAAATGCACGCACTGCAGTCGCTTGATTTTCCAATTGGCTCCAGTGCGCTGCTTATGCGCAAGAAAAATATTAAGCAAACGTTCAGAAAGATGCCCCACGGTGCGAGTAGTCTGCACATCCATCTTGCTGAAATCAGTATGCTCGGCAAACTCATCCAGCAGGGGGAACAACCATTCGTTGTACTCGAAGAAAATATCCTTCTTCATGATAAACATGTTGCAGAAAGCTGCAGTATGGCCATTCAGCACCGCATCAGCATCCGCTTTGTAATCAGGATGACGTGCGCACAGAATGTCGTACATGTGACGCAAATCCTTGAGGCGAAGATGTCTATCCGCATCCCAATGCTGCTTGAGATTCGTAAACCCACCAATACGACGGGTGTCATTAAGCGGCGTGGTGATAACGTCCCATCCATCTACCGCTTTGGAGATATCGCCATCGTTGATGCCATACTTTTCAATGGTTTGACTGTCGATATAGGAATCGATGACTTCGCCATAGTCGTTTTCCTGATGCGGGGTATCGGTGAAATCGAAGTAGCGTCGGTAGTGGCAGAAACCGTAGTAGTCGGCATCCTCGTTTTTCCAAGCCCAGTATTGCGCGGTCAGTTCGCAGTAACGGGGATTTTTATCGGAAATATTCTCACCCTCATCGTCATGCAGAGTATTGTCGAATCGCTTTGCAGCCTTGGCTGCTCCAACCTGCACAGGGAGGATGCTGTTTCCTTCAGGAAAACAGCAGGTTTATGTGCCGACACGAAGATTTTGATATCCGGATGCTGATGTTCTCCTGTGAGAGCCATGTGAGATATTTCCTTAACTAGGTCTATTTTCTTCACGATATTATGAGATAGGGGTTTTAAAATGCGGTGTCCGCATTGAAAGCCCTACCCGTGACTAATGTTCTTGATTTGGTACGAGCATGATTTGTCCGTCTGCGATGCCCCGCAGGTGCTGGCCGTACGGACTCTTGCCGTACCGTCTCGCGGACTCGAGCAGCTGTTCGCGCGTGATCCACCCGTTCTCGTAGGCGATCTCCTCCACGATCGCGATCGGCAGGCCCTGCGCCCTCTGGACCGTGCGCACGAACTCGCCCGCCTCGAACAGGCTGTCCATCGTGCCCGTGTCCAGCCACGCGTAGCCACGCCCCAGTGTGCGCACGTGCAGACGCCCCTCGTCTAGGTACATGCGGTTCAGGTCTGTGATCTCCAGCTCGCCGCGGGGACTTGGCGTGATCTGCTTGGCGAATTCGGTGACACGCTCGTCGTAGAAGTACAAACCGGTAACCGCATAGTTGGAAGCCGGATGCTCCGGCTTTTCCACAATGGAGATGGCCTTCCTGTTCTCGTCGAACTCGACCACGCCGTAGCGTTCCGGATCATCCACGTAATAGCCGAACACCGTCGCGCCCTCGCCGTTCTCGACCTTGCGGACCGCGCCCCTCAGCGTGCGCCCAACCCGTTGCCGTAGAAGATGTTGTCGCCCAATACCAGCGCGCACGGCTCGCCGTCGATGAACTCCTCGCCCAGCAGGAACGCCTGCGCGAGCCCGTCGGGGCTCGGCTGGACCTTGTAGGAGAAAGTCACGCCATACTGGCTTCCATCGCCCAGCAAACGCTCGAAATTAGGCAGATCATGCGGTGTGCTGATGATCAGGATGTCACGGATGCCCGCCATCATCAGTACGCTTAGAGGATAGTAGATCATCGGCTTGTCATACACCGGGAGCAGCTGCTTCGACGTGACCGTGGTCAACGGATACAGGCGGGTGCCCGAACCACCCGCGAGGATGATGCCCTTCATAATCGTCCTGCCTTCTGACGTATCTCTGATTGATAAGCGTTTCCAGCTTAGTAGGTCAATCCAATATTGAAAAACCGCGCAGAGGAGTCCACGCGGTTTCATCGCATTATCGGGAGGTTTCTTCCCCCTGAATCACTCGGCCAGTTCCTTGGCGACGTACTTCTTTAACGATTCCTCCCAGTCCAGCGCGGGGTATCCCGTCGCCTCGATCTTCTTGAGGTCCAGGGCGGAATGGGTCGGGCGCGGGCTCACCGGCGCCTTCGCGTTCCGGAAGTACTCTTCGGTCGGGATCGGGCGTACCCTGTCCCCGTTGCCGTTCGTCAGGTCGAACACCGCCTTGGCGATGCCGGCCCAGCTCTCCACCCTGCCGGAACCGGTCAGGTCGTACGTGCCGTACCCGGCACCGGAATCCAACAGGTGGAAGATCGCGTCCGCCATATCCGAAGTAAACGTGAGGCGGCCGTACTGGTCGTCCACCACCGTCACCTCGTTCAGACCGTCCCCGGGGTCGGCGACGCGGTTGGACAGCATCATCATGGTCTTTACGAAGTTATGACCCTCGCCGATCACCCAGCTCGAACGCAGGATATAATGACGCGGGCAATTCGCGACCGCGATGTCCCCGGCGGCCTTCGACTGGCCGTACACGCCCAACGGCGCGAACGCCTCCTCCTCGTCATGCAATTCGGCGGTCCCGTCGAACACGTAATCGCTCGACACGTGCACCAGGGTGATGTTGTGCTCCGCGCACACGCGCGCCAGCAGGGCGGGTCCCTGCGCGTTCGCCTTCCACGCCAGCACGCGCCCCTCCGGGGTCTCGGCCCTGTCGACCGCGGTGTACGCGCCCGCGTTGATGATCGTGCCGTACAGGCTCCAGTCGAACCGGCCGTACTGTGCCGGGTCGGAGAAGTCGAACGTGTCGATGTCGTTGAACTCGAAGCCCTCGAGGCCGTGCTCCTCCACGTAGTCGCGGATGGCGTGGCCGAGCTGGCCGTTGCAGCCGGTGACCATCGTGCGGCGCGGCGCCATCGGCTTCGCGTCCCTGAGCATCGGATGGTGCAGGTCGGCCTCGGATCGTTCGGACTCCTCCAACGGGATCGGCCACTGGATGCCCAGATCCGGATCCGCGAGGTTCACGAAGGTGTAGGTCTTCTTCTGCTCGAGGCTCCAATGCGCGTTCACGAGATACGTGTACGCGGTGCCGTCCTCCAAAGCCTGGAAGCTGTTGCCCACGCCACGCGGCACGTAGATCGCCTCGACGGATCCAATACGGTCGTGTACACCTGGCCGAAGGATTCGCCCGGGACGCAGGTCCACCCACGCGCGAACACGGAGCCCGTGGCGATCGAGATGTACTTGTCCCACGGTTCCGCGTGGATGCCTCGCGTCACGCCCTTCTTCGCATTGAAGCTGACGTTGTTCTGCACCGGACCGAAATCCGGCAGGCCGAGCTCGGTCATCTTCGCCCGCTGCCAGTTCTCCTTGAACCAGCCACGGTTGTCGCCGTGCACCGGCAGGTCGAACACGATCAGGCCCGGGATGTTCGTCTCCTCGACCCTCAAATCCTTCTCGAAATCCATACCCTCGTAAATCCTTTGCCGTAGATGGGAATCATCATGGGACCACGCCCTTTGGGGTGTGACCGTTCTCGTATGTGTCTTACTGGCCCTGCTGCTTGTACCTGGCTTCAGTGGCGGCCTTGGCCGGCTCCCACCAGGAGCGGTTGTCCGTGTACCAGTCGATGGTCTGTTTCAGGCCGGACTCGAAGTCCGTGTGCGTGGGCGTCCAACCCAACTCGGTCCGCAGTTTCGTGGAATCGATCGCGTATCGACGGTCGTGGCCCGGACGGTCCTTCACCCAGTCGAACGCGTCCTCGCTCTGTCCCATCATCTTCAGAATCATGCGAAGCACGGTGATGTTGTTCCTCTCGCCGTCCGCGCCGATCAGGTAGGTCTCGCCGATCCTTCCCTTGGTCAGGATCGTCCACACGCCGCTGGAATGGTCCTCGGTGTGGATCCAGTCGCGTACGTTCTCGCCCCTGCCGTACAGCTTCGGCCTCTCGCCTCGAGGATGTTCGTGATCTGGCGGGGGATGAACTTCTCCACATGCTGGTACGGGCCGTAGTTGTTCGAGCAGTTGGAAATTGTGGTCCTCAGGCCGTACGTGCGGGTCCACGCGCGCACCAGCATGTCGGACGCGGCCTTCGTGCTCGAGTACGGGCTGGACGGATGGTACGGGGTGGACTCCGTGAACCTGGCCGGATCATCCAAAGCGAGGTCGCCATACACCTCGTCCGTGCTCACGTGGTGGTAGCGGATCCCATACTTCCTGACCGCCTCGAGCAGGCGGAACGTGCCCTCCACGTTCGTCCTCAGGAACGGCTCTGGATCCGCGATGGAATTGTCGTTGTGGGACTCGGCCGCGTAATGCACGATCGCGTCATGCCCCGGCGCGATTTTGTCGAGCAGGTCAGCGTCGCAGATGTCGCCCACGACCAGCTCCACACGATCCTCGGGCAGGCCCGCGATGTTCTCCGGATTGCCCGCATAGGTGAGCTTGTCCAGCACGGTCACATGCACGTCCGGATGATGATCCACCACGTAATGCACGAAATTCGAACCGATGAAACCACAGCCACCAGTCACAATGATGTTCTTGGGAATAAACGTCTCTTCAGCCATACTGACCAGCTTACTATTCAGTTGCGATTCCAAATGCTGTTAGAGGTAATGGAGAGAACTTCCTTCCTTTGGCCGAAGCGATAATGGCTATGAAAGTGCCGAGACATACTGTGATGATGCCTGCAAGGGTGAGCCATACCCAATATTGCGAAGCGCCTGCCATAGTGCCTTCAGAAGAGAACGGCCAGCGAATGTGTATCTCAAGGGCAAATGCAAATCCTCTTAGTGCTAGCCATATCGATAGAGCTGCAGCCCACCATCGTGGAAACAGTGAAAATCCGTAAGCGATGAATAAGGCAAACACGATGGAGATAGACTGAAATAGACGGCGTTAAGGGTTGCCTCCTTGCTTGAAGAACAAGAGCTGCTGGAAGGTTGTTCCAGCCAAAGCAAGGACAAGCATGATGAAAATGGATGCGTCAGACTGGAAAGTTTGTCTAAAGTGACGTTTCTTGAATAGGGTGACGATACATGCCACAAATCCAAAGAATAGAGGAAGAAATGTCAACGCAATTACCAACAGCCATCCATAGCGCAAGCCAGTTACAGAGGAATTCTGATATTGTGCAAAAGAGGAAATGTAGAAATCTTTATCGAAAAGAGCTTGAGTGAAATTCAGATGGGTGTTGCGTCCTAAATGGGTACTTGACCACTCCGGTTGCGTTCCGGTAAATGATCCAGAAAGGCGATAAAGCCGAATATAAAACCATACCGAACTAACGATGGCGAGTAGCAAAGGAAGAATGACACTGGTAAGCCAGATGCGAAGTGTTCTGCACTTGGAAAGCACGAGATGAATAATCACCATCAATCCGCATAAACACATGATTGGAATGGTGGAAGTGCGGGGTCAACGGGGCTAATGCAACAAGAAATGACCATACGAAGAGTTGTTTCCACTGAAACCATTCGGCGTTGTACGGATTAGTGAAGCAGTCATACCAATCAGCAATATGACCCAAAGTGATGCCAATGTGTAATTGAGAACGGCCGAAGGAAAGCATCGGTTTGACGCAACGATTACAGGTACCATTGCGGTGACGGCGAAAGGTTTACCGATGACTTTACGTGCCGACCATGATGAGGCGATAATTGCCAGTATGCCAAGTACCGTCTCGACGAAGCGCATTGCCCAAATACCACGGATGGGATGATGTAAAGTGTCTGTCAGAAGAAAAGCCGGAACTTGCACAAGATAAAACAATGGTGGATGCTGATATCTCCATTGCACGTCGTATGGATATTGTAAATCCAGTGGATTGAACTCAGCGCCTCCGAAGAACGTAGGGAGATGCCCCTGCGAAAGCTGGTAGACGTAATCAATCTCGAGAGTCTCGTCAAAGCTGTAAAACGGTGGCCAAGATACACATTGCCATATCTGACCTCCCAAATAAAATGAGAAAACTTGCGATCAGCAGGGAGATATGCAAGCGTGCGACTTGACTTGTGGAGCTTTTCTTAGAAAACATATGACGTAAGTAAGAATGAATTGAATCTTATTTAGTCTCGACGGAACAAATCTCGAGTAAAGACCTTGTTAGACACTTCGCTTAGTGCATCATTCCAACGGTTGGCGACGATGATGTCAGCACGCTCCGCGAACGAATCAAAAGCATGAGTTACTTCGCTACCGAAGAAGTCAGCGGCGTTCAGAGTTGGCTCATATACGACCACGGTAACGCCCTCTGCCTTAAGCCGTTTCATAACACCTTGAATCGCAGACTGACGGAAGTTGTCGGAACCGGATTTCATGGTCAGGCGGTAGATGCCGACAACAGGATTGCTAATATCTTTAACCCTGTCAAGAATTTCGTCGGCGATAAAGTCTTTACGGGTACGGTTAGCATCCACAATTGCCTCGATCAAATTTTGCGGAACCTGGTCATAGTTGGCGAGCAACTGCTTGGTGTCCTTTGGCAGGCAGTAACCGCCGTATCCGAAGCTTGGATTGTTGTAACCGTCGCCGATGCGCGGATCAAGGCAAACGCCGTCAATGATTTCGCGAGTGTTCAGTCCGCGGCTTTCAGCATAAGTGTCAAGCTCATTGAAATAAGCCACACGCAACGCAAGATACGTGTTGGCAAACAGTTTGATGGCTTCGGCCTCGGTAGTGCCCGCCACCAGTTCTGGAATGCCTGTACTGCCATCATGATTGACTCGAGAGCGTTCGTTCGGGGGCTGCGTCCTTGGGCCAGAAGATCCAACAAAAGTACGTGCGGCCTCTACGGAACGTGCGTCACCTGCGGAGCACCGACAACAATACGGCTGGGGTGCAAGTTGTCAAAAAGAGCGTGACCTTC
>ENA-OQAL01000328-OQAL01000328.1-human-gut-metagenome-genome-assembly--contig:-NODE-328-length-11425-cov-7.325898_pt1 | contig 11425 bp, 9 predicted proteins | sample MGYA00242491_ERZ504519 | MGnify/ENA primary metagenome ERZ504519 (study PRJEB26092, sample SAMD00036260) | human gut metagenome | host: Homo sapiens | study: EMG produced TPA metagenomics assembly of... | reverse complement strand
CCAGAATCGATCAAGCGCGTGGCCCGACGCATCATCGAAACGAAGAACGCCGGCAATGACGTGGCCGTCGTGGTCTCCGCCATGGGAGACACCACCGACGACCTGATCGATCAGGCGCTCAGCATCGATTCCAACCCGCCGGCGCGCGAGATGGACATGCTGATGACCGCAGGCGAGCGTATTTCGATGAGTTTGCTCGCTATGGCGATTCATGCGGCCGGTTCTCATGCATACTCGTTCACCGGTTCCCAGGCTGGTTTCATGACCGACGCGCAGTTCGGCACCGCGCATATCAAGGCCGTGAAGCCCGATCGCGTGCGTCGTGCATTGGATAAGGGTTCTGTGGCGATCGTGGCCGGTTTCCAAGGCGTGAACGAAGGCGGCGACGCCACCACGCTCGGCCGTGGCGGTTCCGATACTTCCGCAGTCGCGCTCGCAGTGGCGCTGGATGCCGACATCTGCGAAATCTACACCGACGTCGATGGCGTGTTCACCGCCGATCCGCGTATCGTGCCGACCGCCCGTCGCATTCCCGTCATCGACTACGAATCGATGCTGGAAATGTCGTCCTGCGGTTCCAAGGTGCTGGCATTGCGTTGCGTGGAATACGCGCAACGATTCGGCATGCCGTTGCACGTGCGCAGCTCCTTCTCCCACCGTCGCGGCACGCTGATCGTGCCGGAAGGCGTCGATCCGCGCACCCTGCCGAACATCTGAACGGCAGCCGGGCGGTGTAATCGCAGGCAATCGCAAATACTTGCAAGACAACGCGAAAACGAAAATAAGACTTTACAAACAAAGGTAAGAACATGAGCGAAAACAACAACCAGTCCATGGGCGACCTGTTCCCCGACCTGGGGCCGGAAGTGCCGATCATCTCCGGCGTCGCGCACGACAGCACCGAGTCGCTGGCCACCGTGCGCCGCGTGCCGAACGAGCCGGGCATGGCGGCGAAGGTGTTCACCATGCTGGCCGAGGCCGGCGTGAACGTGGACATGATCGTGCAGGCCTCCGCCTCCACCGGCACCGCCGACATCTCCTTCACCGTGCCGGGCACCGCTGCGGCCAAGGTCCAGGAAGTGCTGCAGGAGAAGCAGGGCGAGCTGGGCTTCCAGTCCTTCGACGTCGACCCGAACGTCGGCAAGGTGGCCGTGGTCGGCGTGGGCATGAAGACCCATTCCGGTCTGGCCGCGAAGTTCTTCAACGCGCTGAGCGACAAGGGCGTGAACGTGCTGATGATCTCCACGTCCGAAATCCGCATCGCCGCGCTTGTGCCGCTTGAGCAGCTCAACGACGCCGTCAAGGCGCTGCACACCGCCTACGGTCTGGACGCCGACCAGGTGGAAGCCGTGGTGTACGGCGGCACCGGCCGCTGATAGTGCTGGCTTCAGTTTCCCAGTATTTTTAAAGGGCATGGTTTTGCGACCATGCCCTTTTCGTTTGCTTTTTACGATTCACGCCGTACGTTGCATACCGTGCCAAGCAGTCCCCGAACAAGCAAAAGGCCGGCTCCGAAGAGTCGGCCTTTTGCCTGGCTATGGCTCGTCTATGCGGCTTACGGTTTAGCTACCCAAGCCGCATAAACGTCGCATCACTTCTTGGTGATGTAACCCAACGCCTTAAGCATTTCTGCGCTTTCCAGCGCGCCGCCGGCGGCGCCACGCAGGGTATTGTGCGCTAATCCCACGAACTTCCAATCGAAAATGGAATCCTCACGCAGACGGCCGATGGAAACACCCATACCACCCTCGTAATCCACATCCTTGAGCACCTGCGGACGGTCGTCCTCGGTCAGGTACTGGATGAAATGCTTCGGAGCGTGCGGCAGGCCAAGCTTGGCGGCCTTGCTGGTGTAGTTGACCAGACGGTCGATCAGCTCGTCCTTGGTCGGGTTCTTACCGAAGTTGATGAACACGGTGGCGGTGTGGCCGTTGAGCACGGGCACGCGGATGCACTGCGAGGTGATGCGCAGCGGACCGTCGAACGGCACGATCTCGCCCTTGGCCTCGTCCACATGGCCGAAGACCTTCAGCGGCTCCTTCTCGGACTTCGCTTCCTCGCCGGAGATGAACGGAATGATGTTGCCCACCATTTCCGGCCAATCCTTGACGTCTTGCCCGCGCCGGAAATGGCCTGGTACGTGCTCACGATGACCTCGTGCGGCTCGAATTCCTTCCACGCGGCCAAAGCCGGAGTATAGGCCTGGATGGAGCAGTTCGGCTTGACGGCAATGAAACCGCGCGTGGTGCCGAGACGCTTCTTCTGATGTTCGATGACCTCATAGTGCTCCGGATTGATCTCCGGCACCACCATCGGCACGTCCGGAGTCCAGCGGTGGGCGCTGTTGTTGGACACGACCGGGGTCTCGGTCTTCGCGTATTCCTCTTCGATGGCGCGGATCTCGTCCTTCGGCATGTTCACCGCGGAGAACACGAAGTCGACGTCCTTGACCACGTCCTCGACGTCGGCCACGTTCTTGACGACCATGTGCTTGACGAACTCCGGCATCGGGGTTTCCATCTTCCAGCGGCTGCCGATGGCCTCCTCGTAGGTCTTGCCGGCGCTGTGCGCGGACGCGGCAAGGGTGACCAGTTCGAACCACGGATGGTTTTCGAGCAGCGTCACGAAGCGCTGTCCGACCATGCCCGTAGCTCCGAGAATGCCAACCTTAATCTTTTCGGACATAACAACCTTTCGCTTATGCTGGAACGGTTTTCCAAGTTTTGCAAGTTTGATTTTGCTTACGCTTGAGGTCGACCAGCCGGCCCCAAACGACGTCGTGGGCGGCCACACGCGTTGTTCAATCTTACGAAAACATGCCGTCATGTCCGCCGAGCTATCCGTATGCTGGTCGGTAAACGCGCTCGTGTACACTGGTAGACATGTCGAAGGCATCAGAAGAAGCGCAGAAGCAGCTGGATCGTATCGTGGCGTTGGGGTATCCGGATGTGGCCGATATGTCGGCAGCCGCGTTCCGCTCGCTTGCGCGCCCGCTTATCCGTGCGTTGGAGGATTGCGGTGATGAAGCTGGATTGGGCACGCAGATCCTTCTGGTACCTACGCGCGAGCTGGTGTCTCCTGAATCGCTGATCGCCCGAACCTCCATCAACCGCATGGCGGGGTTCACCACCATGCCGCCGCGCGATATCGCCAGCTTCCTGCCGCAGGATGGTTTCGAGCCGCCGGAGGGGCCGTTCTATCTGGTGGTCGAACCGCACACCGGCACCTGCTATATCAACCGCGAGCCGGACGTGGCACGCAAGCTGATCGATTCCGACGAGCGCCTGCCGCTCACATTGGAGGAAGGTCTTGCGATTGCCACACAGCATCCGGAATGGTTGCTGGAGAAGAACGGCTTCAATCTGCTGGGCTCACGTTCCGCGGACGGCCGCGTGCCCAGCATCTGGATGAGCCAGAACGCGCCGCGTCTGGGCGCGGTCTGGCCGAATTCGCGCCACACGTGGCTGGGCAACGCCTACTGCGTGGCCCGTCGCGGCGTCAGTCTCTTTCGCTGATTCGGATAAGCCGTTATTTTCTCGCGGGCCTGCGCAGCAGCTCCCGCGCCGCGTAGCCGATTGCGCCGCAGGCCACCGCGCCCGCCCCTAGCAGTGTGGCGCTGACCTGCGGCCTGCGCAGCTCGTTGCGCACGCCGATCAGGTCCGTCACGCAATGGTCCTCGAAGAACACGCGTAATTCGTTGCTGGAATAACGGCCAACCAGATCGCCCCACGTCAGCATGCGCGTCACGTACGCCATCGGATTGTCTTCGCGGAATTCAAACAGCCGGATGCCGCGGAACCGCGATTTCGGGCCGTAGCATTCAAAACCACAGGTTGGCGCGTACCCCAAATCGATGTCGTGCACATGCCCGACGAACGAATTCTTGTGGTCGTGCCCGCAGAACAGTGCGAAATAGCCGCCCGCCTCACGTAGCGCGTCCACTTCGCCCACGTTCACGTCGGCGCAGCCAATCGCCTCGCCCAGCCGCGAACCGGGTCGGCACACATCGCGGTCGAGCACATAGCAATGTCCTGCGAATTCGCGCGCGCCCTCCACGGCGTTCGGCGTGTAGGCGGGCACTTCGCGCAGGCAATCGTAGAATTCCTGCGGCGGAATGTGCTGGAAGGCGATCGCCGGTACCGCCTGCCCGTCGCCATTGCGCCTGCCCAACTCGCGTTGCACGCGCTTCAGCCATTCGACGGCTTCCGGCGAGGGGGTGCCGTAGCCGTCGGAGTCGGCCAAATCCCAGCCGCGCGAATTCGCCGCGTATTTCGCGTATTCGGTGACCGACTGCCGTCCGTTGCCGTCACCCGCGTCTGCCGTGTCGGCGTAATCGCCCGAATTGACCATCATCACGCTCATTGTGATGCGCCCCGAACCGTCGGACGCTTCGATCGGCAACGCGAACGTGCCCGGTTCGAGCGCCAACGGCGACGAGCCGGCGACGGGATTCATACAGCCGGCAAACTCGCGGTAAAGATCGTCCTGTTCGTCGGCGAGGATACCGCATTGGAAATCATGGTTGCCGTACGTCGCTGCGAAGGGGATATGCGATTCCAACGCCGGCCCCAAAAACGCGGCGAACGTGTCGCGCACTTTCTGCCGTGTCTCGTCGAGCAGCGACGCCGCGGTGACGCGATTGATGGCTTCCGCCCACGATTCCAGCTTGCTGGCAGAACCGTTGCGACCTGCGCTTTTCACCAGTTTCGGCGAATCGGTGCCGATGCCGTCGATCATCCACCGTTCGTCGGAGGGCTGCGATTTGGTCAGTGTTTTGGCGATCGGATGACGTTTGATGCCACGGATTTTCGCTTCGATTTCGGTGACCGCGCGCACGTGCGTACCGGGCTGTTCGCCACGGCGACGTAGAAACGTATCGATATATGCCGGATCGTAGCCGCGGATCTGATCGCCGGTGAGCACGATGAGGTCGGGATGTGCCTTCCTGATAGCGGCTTCGATCAGCCGAATCGTGTCTTCGCGCACGTCCGGACCATCCTGAATATCAGCCATTTGCAGCACCCGGAACGTACCGTCGCTGTTGAATCGCAAGCTCATGATGCCCACTGTACTGCGGCAAATCTGGATATGGGGTGAAATAAGGGCGCGAAAATCGCAAACCATGCCGTCATATCGCGGAATACCGGCAAAATATGGGATTGGTTGTCGCTAGTATGGGCGGCAGTGCAGGTAGGTAACATGCACGTAACAATGTGGATTGGCAGAAGGCCGATCCGACTTTACAGATAAGGAGGAGTGATGGGTCAGGATCAATCGTCAGTGTTTGATCTCGCGGCAGTCGCCGCGGCGTCCAACGGAGGGAACAACGACCCGCTGCTGCCTCCGGCGCGTTACATTGGAGCTCCGCAAAAGCCCAGCAAGATGCCGTACAACAAGTACGTCGCATACGATAAGCAGGTGCCGTTTGATTTCCCGGAGCGTACGTGGCCGGGCAAGCGACTGCAGCGTGCACCGCGTTGGTGCTCCGTCGATCTTCGCGACGGCAACCAGGCCCTCGTCAACCCGATGGATTCCGAGCGCAAGCTGCGTTTCTGGAATCTGCTCGTGTCGATGGGCTTCAAGGAGATCGAGGTCGGCTTCCCGTCGGCTTCCGAAACCGATTACGACTTCATCCGCATGCTGATCGAGCGTGAGCTCATTCCTGACGATGTCACCATCGTCGTGCTCACCCAGGCCCGCGAGCATCTGATTCGCAAGACCTACGAGTGCCTGAAGGGCGCCAAGCGCGCCATCGTGCACTTCTACAATTCCGTGTCCGTGCTGCAGCGCGAGGTCGTGTTCCGCAAGGACAAGGCCGGCATCAAGAAGCTTGCCACCGACGCCGCGGCGCTGTGCAAGGAGCTTGAGGGCGAGGCCAAGGGCATCGACCTGTACTACGAGTATTCCCCGGAATCCTTCACCGGCACCGAGCCGGAGTACGCCGTCGAGGTGTGCAACGCGGTGATCGACGTCATCAAGCCGACGCCGGAACATCCGATGATCATCAACCTGCCGGCAACCGTGGAAATGACCACGCCGAACGTCTTCGCCGACGAGGTCGAGTATGTGTCCAACCACCTCGTGCCGCGTGACGCCGTGGTGCTCTCCCTGCATCCGCACAACGATGAGGGCATGGGCGTTGCCGCCACCGAGCTGGCGGTGCTGGCCGGTGCCGACCGCGTGGAAGGCTGCCTGCTGGGCAACGGCGAGCGTACCGGCAACGTCGACCTGGTCACCCTTGGTCTGAACTTCCTGACCCAGGGCATCGATCCGCAGATCGACTACTCCAACGTTCCGGAAATCCGCAAGACCGTCGAATACTGCAACCAGATCAAGATCTCCGAGCGCCACCCGTACGCCGGCAACTTCGTGTTCACCGCGTTCTCCGGCTCCCACCAGGACGCCATCAAGAAGGGTCTCGAGGCCCGTCAGGTGGCCGCCGACCGCGCTGGCGCCGATCTGGACAGCTTCGTGTGGCTCGTGCCGTACCTGCCGATCGACCCGAAGGACATCGGCCGTTCCTACGAGGCCATCATCCGCGTGAACTCCCAGTCCGGCAAGGGCGGCATGGCCTACCTGCTCAAGACCAACCACAACCTTGATCTGCCGAAGCGTCTGCAGGTCGAGTTCGAGAAGGTCGTGCAGAACTACGCCGATGAGACCAAGAAGGAAGTCAAGGACGAGGACATTTGGCGCTTGTTCAAGGACGAGTACCTGCCGGTCGAGGAATCCGGCGCCACCGCGGCCGGTGCCGTGGTTGGCGACAGCAAGGACGAGACCCTGAAGCAGTGGGGCCGTCTAAAGCTGCTGAAGGTGTCCGTCTCCTCTGGTGAGGATGGCTCTGATACCGTGCTCAAGGCCAGGATTCTCGACCGCGGCGTGAACGTTGGTGTCGACGAGCCGGTGGAGCGTGAGGTCTCCGGCATCGGCAACGGTCCGATTGCCGCCTTCCTCAACGCCGTGAGCAACTTTGGCATCGAGGCTTCGGTGATGGATTACGTGGAGCACACCATGTCTGTCGGCACCGATGCCATGGCCGCTTCCTATGTGGAATGCCAGATCGGCGAGGAAGACAACACGAGCATCGTGTGGGGCGTCGGCATCGATACCTCCATCGTCACCAGCTCGCTGAAGGCCATCATCTCGGCCATCAACCGTTCCGAGCGCTGATTGCACTGATTGCACGGACGCGTTGAGCAAACGCGCCGGATATGATTCGAGGGGCTTCCTGGGTAACCGGGAAGCCCCTCGTCGTTGTCATGTGCCATGCGATGCGCCCGCTCACAAGTATGACGAGCGCGTTCCGTGACGCTTCCCCCTCCGCGGATGAAGGGTGTCACAAGGCCGCCACACCAAGTTGTACAACGATGTAAAACACGGTATAGTACATCGTTATAAACCTGTATCTGCTTACTGAAGGATCTTCCATGTCGGCCAATTATTCCCTGCTGTGTTATACACGCGAAGCCACCGGACGCGAAGAGGCGAACAACGAGGACATCGCCTACAGCATGCATTTGGCGCTACGTTCCGGCGATGACGCCGAGTGGCAGCCGCTTAACGAAAACTATGGCATCTTCTTCGCGGCCGGTGTGCCGATCGCCGCTGCGACCGCGGAGTCCCGCCGTGCGTGCACGGCCGCGGCGCGCTTCGCCGCAGACCCGTTCGACGCGCCTCGCCCCGCCACCGACGCCGTCGCCCATGGCGTGGTCATGCCCGGTATGGATATCACGCTGAAATCGCTGAAGAACCCGTTCCTGTTCCGTCTCGCGGACGGACGATTCGCCATCGCCGCGACCCGTACCGCCCGCGGCGGTGAACCGGACGGTTCCGAACGGTCGGCATTCCTGCTCGCCATCAGCGATGATCTGACGGCGTTCGACCAGCGGGGGCTGGTGCTGTTGCGCACCACCGGTGGGGTCAATCGCCCGTCCGTCTCTTTCGACGCCGCGGACGCGTGCTACGTCGTCTCCTGGACCGGTGACGATGGCAAGGCACGCACCGCGCGGACGGCCGATATCGTAGCCGCCGCCGGTTCGGGCAGGCCGCTTGATGTCGTGGAATCGGCGTCGTCGCAGCCGTTGCGTCAGACCGGGGATTGCGGCATTCCGAACGCCGTCGTCGGCAACAGCATCGCCATCAGTGAGCCGGAGGCCGAGCGCCTGATAGAGCGCTTCGGCCGCATCCGCAATACCGGAACGTCCGTGCCCGCCCAGCGAATCGATGCGGGCCTGCATGGTGAGGATGCCCGGAATGCGGTTCTGGCCTTGGCCGCAACCCGTGCGGAACTGTCATACAGCGACGGTTCGCAGGCCACGCGCGCGGTGGATTGGAACATGGCCCAGCTTGAGGCCATCGGCCAGGAGGCCTCCGAGGGAACGTTCAAGGCCGGCCAGACCCGTACCGTCGAAGGTGTGATCCGCCAGAGCGTCTATCCGGTGCCGTTCGCGGTGGAGCGCGCCGATCCATCGGTGTTCGCGTGGGATTTCAATGGCAAGCCGATGTTCATGTTCATCGCCACCGATGACACCGACGGCAATTGCGTGGATCCGAACGACGGTAGAACCCATATGCCGCTGCGCATCGCCGACTCCATCGAAGCGCTTTCCGACGCCGCGGGTGGACGGGCCAAGGAGATCGATCTGCTCGCATGCGGCGATCTCAATAGCGAAGATCGGCCGATGACCGGCTGCTTCTGGGCGCCGGAACTGCATGTGATCGGCGGCAAGCTGTCGGTCCTGTTCATGCCTTGCTTCGACGGTCCGCGCGTCAATCCCCGACGGCACCCCCAACGATCGTGCCGGCAAACCGGACATGTGGACCGGCAGCTGCCACATCATGCAGCTCAAGCAGCATTCCGACGGCACGGATTTCGATCCGCGCGAGCCGGAGAACTGGACGGTGCCCGAGCCCATCCTCGACCCGGATGGCGAGACGCTCAATCCGATCCAGCGCATTTCGCTTGACATGACCGTGTTGTGCGATTCGGGCCGCTGGTACTACGCATGGCAGCAGGTCGGCAGCATCTGGATCGCCAGCTTCGACCCAGGTCGTCCGGCGAGGCTCACCAGCAAGCCAAAGCAGATTGTCGTGCCGGAATTCGCATGGGACAACATGATCGCCGAAGGGCCGAACGCCATCATGCATGACGGAACGATTTTCCTGATCTACTCGGGCTCGCTGGTCGGCATCGACTACACGACCGGCTTGGTCACCGCCCCGGCCGGACAGGGGGCCGATCTGACCGACGCCAGCGTATGGACGAAGCTCGATTACCCGCTGCAGAAGTCCGGCATGTACAACGGGCGGTGGCAGCTCGGCACCGGTCACGGCATGTGGTCGCATGACGAGGACGGCAACCTCATCTACGTGTTCCACAACGCCGAATACGAGCACGGCCGCTATGGTGGCCGCGACGCCAGGTGCGCCGCGTGCATTGGTCCAAGGAGGGCATGCCCATTCTGGATATGCAAACGGCGGAGGAACTCGACCCCGACTATGCTGGTGTAACAATGGAGGTTGGTTTCTTCGATGCCGACTGAGTCCGCTGGATGACAAAAGGGGTATATATGCCGAAGCGAACGGGGGGAAACGGCGAGCATGTCGTGACCATGCGTGAGGTGGCCAAGGCGGCCGGTGTGTCGATCAAAACCGTCTCCAACGTGGTCAACGACTACGAATTCGTCTCGCAGGCCACGCGCGACAAGGTCAACAAAGCCATCGCGGAACTGGGATACACGGTGAACGTGTCGGCACGCAACCTGCGCCGAGGGCAGACCGGCATCATCGGCTTGGCCATTCCCGATCTGCAGATGCCGTATTTCGCGCAGCTGTCATCGCTGGTCATCGAAGAAGCGAAGAAAGTCGGTCTGCGCGTGATCGTGGAGCCGACGCAATATTCGCGCGATGGCGAGTTGGAAGCGCTGCACGGGTCCCAGCAGACGATGATCGACGGCCTGATTTACAGCCCATTGGAGCTTGGACAGGATGACGTCGAGCAGCTGAAGGTCGATTATCCGCTTGTGCTGGTTGGCGAACGCATCTTCACCGACCAGGTGGATCACATCGCCACCGAGAACGTGGAAGGCGCGAAGCGGGCCACGCAGTATCTGCTGACGACCGGTTGCCGCCGCGTGGCCGTGGTCGGCGTTCATCCGGGGGAGAAAGTCGGTTCCGCCGCACTGCGCTACCAAGGGTATCTTGAGGCGCTGGAGGAGGCCGGCGTCGAATTCGACGATCGGCTGGTCGTCGAATCGGGCATGTGGCATCGTAGCGATGGTGTGAGGGCCATGAACGCGTTGCTGGATTCCGGCGTCAAAGTCGATGGCGTCGTCGCGCTGAACGACATGCTGGCTTCCGGCGTGATGCACGCGATTCAGATGCACGGCTTGCGCATTCCCGACGACATCTCCGTGGTCGGCTTCGACAATTCCGACGATTCGCAGTACCTGTCGCCTGCTTTGACGTCGATCGCGCCGGGACTTGAGGCGGTCGCCCGTCTGTCGGTGAAGGTGCTCAAGGAACGCATCGACGGCCGTGACCCGAATGCCGACAGGCCGGGGGAGAAGATCTTCCGCAAGGTCTCGTCGTCGCTGGTCGTGCGCCAATCCACCAAACTCCCCGCCGATTCCCTCGTTCTCTAAGCGTTCGTCTGCCTGCGGCAAATTTCCTGGCGTACCGGGATACTTTCCGTCCGGCCCTCGTTGCCGTACCCATCGGTTGGCTCTTCCCCAACGTGCCGCCGCGGCATGGGCGCTCGACCGTAAGCTTGGCCGAACGGCCTTGAGTGTGTCGAGCACCCATGCCCGGCGCGGCACCGACATTGGCATGAATGGCGCAAACGATGGACGCCCATGCCCGGCGGCGGCACCGCATCCAAGCATCTTCCGGCAATGACGCGCCCAAGTTGTTACAACGATGTAAGAATGATATATTCAACGTTGTAAATACTGGAACAACGGATTGAGAAGGACTAAACATGGTTGTTTACAACAATCCGATCGTGCTTCAGCGCGCAGACCCCTGGGTGCTCAAGGTTGACGGCGAGTATTATTTCACCGCCTCCGATCCGGAATACAACTGCATCGCCATCCGGCACGCATCGAGCATCAACGATTTGCAGAAAGCTCCGGAGACGGTGGTGTGGCGCAAGCATGAATCCGGCCCGGCGAGCATTTACATCTGGGCCCCCGAACTGCACCGCATCAATGGCGCGTGGTATATCTACTTCGCAGGCGCCGCAACGGATTTCGAAGCATCCGGCCTGCCGACGCACCGCATGTTCGTGCTGGAGAACACCGACGACGACCCGACCTCCGACAATTGGGTGGAGAAGGGCCAGATCGTCACTCCGATCGATTCCTTCGCGCTTGACGCCACCACCGAAGTGATCGATGGCGTGCAGTACTTGGTATGGGCGCAGAAG
>ENA-OQAL01000327-OQAL01000327.1-human-gut-metagenome-genome-assembly--contig:-NODE-327-length-11426-cov-1.402513_pt1 | contig 11426 bp, 15 predicted proteins | sample MGYA00242491_ERZ504519 | MGnify/ENA primary metagenome ERZ504519 (study PRJEB26092, sample SAMD00036260) | human gut metagenome | host: Homo sapiens | study: EMG produced TPA metagenomics assembly of... | reverse complement strand
CGCCTGACTTACGAACAGAGGCTGAACTTAGGCACGTCTTGCATATCCCATACTTGTGCGCTTCGAGAAATGGCTGGTCAATGAATATCCCAAAGTAATGAAAGACAGTCCGATCGGAAAGCCATAAATATACATACGGAAGGTTCGACAAACTCTCCAGGTACCATCTGGACGGTCGTTACAGACCGGATAATAACGAGATAGAAAATAAAGTGCGGCCTGTCGCGTGCGGCAGACGTAATTACCTGTTCTGTGGCAATAATGATGCCGCTGAAGATGCGGCGGTGCTCTACTCGTTCTTCGGCTGCTGCAAGGCTGCCGGGGCTGACTTCCGCACGTGGCTGATCTACTTCCTTGAACATATACATGATTATGACGATGACTACTCGATGGATCTGGCCGAATTGTTACCTGACAATCTGTTATCCAAGGGCAAGATATTATCCGTTACGTCACCGGAATCTCCCAAGAAAGACTCCTGATACCTTCGTAAATCTCGCCTAAACACGGGAAACTACCGTTTTATGCCAAATCAAGAGGGAAAAAAAAAGGGAATAAAAGTGCCGTTTTTATCTTCATTATCCCCGATAAATAGGGAAAATAAGGGAAAGAATACCCTTTTATACCAATTATGGCGGGAAAGTAGGGATAAAAATATCGCTTTATCACATTTGTCACAGGAAAATAAGGGGCAAAGGGGAAAAACTTCCTTTTATCCGCTCCATTAGTAGGGATAATATCAATTACTATAGAACCCGCACATCTTTGGGTTGAATTGATGTAACAATAAATCATAGAACGATAAAATGAATAAACGACATTATGAACATACGTTACCCAATATACGAGGGAGTTTATCGATACTTACGATGAAATATGCAACAACCGATAAACTGAACGATAGTATGAAAGCAAAAGTATTCAAGTACAGGTCTGACGGGAATACCGTCGTGGCTCCTTATATGGAACTGGAGCCGTACGCCGAGAATGTATATCTCTCCCTGTCTAGAAAGAACGAATATGGGAATGAGGACGATGACTGTTTCCATGTGGTCTGCCGGATTGAAAACGTTTATTTCTCCAGCGGGCAGTATTCACGCCGGTTCCTCAACGGAGAAAACCGCAGGGACGAAAACTGCCGCCTATTGCAGGAACTGGATCGCGGATACGCTTCAGGGCGCGGAAAGAGGAGCCTTTGTCAGGTTGATCTCCATCCGCGTGTTCGAGGCTCTCGGACTTGACACCACCCCCCTGGTGCAAGCCCGTGAGGCATACAAAAGGAGGCAGGAACAGAAACGCAGGGAACAGGAGGAGAAAGAGGCGGAAGAGCGCAGAGCGCGGGAAGAGCAACATCAGCCGGCTGCTCGATGAACAGAAACAGAAATTCCTGGACGGGGAACGGATCACGGGAGGAATGTTCCTTGAAATCACCGGAAGGGACGGTTTTGACATCCATATCAGAACCAAAGGGACATTCAACAGGCATGTAAGAGGCATTGACAGGAACGGAACCGTCAGTTACCGGAAAATCAAAGGTCTCCGGACTCCGGACTTTACCGGATGCCATAAGGCCGTGGGCGATTATCTTGCATTTATAACAACAAGAAAGGGCAAATAATAAAACCTGGCGGTGAACGGCGTGCTCCATGCGGCTGTTACCGTTGCCGGCTTCCGGACTCACAACTTACGGTTCAGCGCCATCGCCAACGGAAACATAAACCGGTTATAGGCCTTGAGCTTTTGCAAATTCAGCGCATATCCGGCATAGGGGCTGGTCAGATCGGTATAGAAGAATACATCGGTAAATCCCGCGTGTTCCTCCACAATTTCACCATCCAACGGAATCTCCTCCACATTGAACCGCTCCAGAGGCAGCTCTTCCAGACGGGCATGCTCCGCATTGCCCAATACGTTCAGGTTGCGGTTAAACAGCACGAATCCTTTCTTCCTGTAATCCACACGCATACCATACGGACGCTCCACAAGGAAAGCATCCGCCGCTTTCTTTATATAGTTTTCCATGATCCTGAAATTAGAAACTGCAAAATACACCATTTGTCCGGCAATGGCGAACAAATCAGGAAGATTATCTCCGGAAGCCATACAAGATCCCGCAACAAGGAACAACCGCATATTTTATTTCCCACCCTGCAAAGGTAGTCCCGTGTCCTGTGTACCCGTACAAGGTCAGGCCCCTGCGGGGTTGCTGAAAGAAATCATCCTCGCTTCGCTGCGGTATTTTCTTTCGCCAACCTTGCGGGTACGGCCGACGGGACTGTCAGGCAGGCGAGAAATAAAAATACCGGCTCCCCGGAGCCGGACGTGTTTAACAGATAAAAATACAAAAGTCATGAAATCCTGAATGAAGAACATTTCGAGAATGTAAGGCGCTATGCCGAATCCATCGGTGACACCTCGCTCCAAAAATGTCTGGAACGGTTGAAAAGCTGGGAAGAAAACCCTGACTGTCCCTGCGAAATCTCACTCTACTACGACCATGCCCCGTACTCGTTCGGCTTTACACAGCGCTATCCCGACGGAAGGACAGGTATCGTGGGAGGTCTGCTCTATCATGGAATACCTGACAGATCGTTTGCCGTAACATTGCAGCCGTTCCACGGATGGCAGATACATACCTGAAAACATGAGACTCGACAATGACCGAAAAGCAGACTTCAGAACAGAGAATCCGAGGTCTGCTTTTTCATTTCTTGCTGTAAAGATAGCCGTTTCCCGGGCTGATTGCGCAAGGCGGCCCCTTTCAGGGGCTGGGTTGGCTGAAAGAAAATCATCCTCGCTTCGCTCCGGTATTTTCTTTCGCCAAGCCTTGTCGCAATCCCCGGCAAACAGGCCGGAAAGACACCAAGAAATAAAAATGCCTACCCATGTAGGCCGATGTTTTACTTAAAAAAGAACAGATATGGAAACACTGGATTATAACCAGCTGCTGCTTGTCTCCCTGTGGCAATACAACCACCACGGGGATGAAGGGCTGACTCCTGCACTTTTCGAGGAAACGTTCGGAAAGGTCTATGGAAGTCACTATTACGAAAAATGGACCGGCTACTTCAATCGGAATCTCTGGGACATGATTGCCTATTTCAGAAGCGAGAAGGAGAACGGACAGAAGTTCTGTGATATGGTTGCCCGCCAGGTCAAATTGTACCAACAAAAACGCTCTCAATATGAAGTACGGTAATTTTTATTGATTGGAATGACCTGACTCTGCTCAACAGGCATGAAGGGTGTGCCTGTTCCATAAAGGAGTGCGACGTGGAGAAGGTGAACCGGCTGATTTCAAGGATGCGGGAGGACAGGGAAAGAGTCAGTTTACCGACCGCAGGGGATGTCGTCACTTATACTACCCGTGGCGGTGACTATTATCCGCAGGCACACATTGAAAGGGGCGATGACCGGGAAGTCCATATTTGCCTTCTCCCACAGACACCTTTCTGCCATGAAAATGAAAAGTGTACCGGTTACAATACGGAAGGAGGCCCTTGGGTTATAACCGGTCCGGAATTGCTGCTTCCCGATGGCATACGCAGCAAACAGTTCCGGATGTGGGGGCATACCGGAAGGCACAGGAACGGTGCCGTCCTCTTCCACACATTCGTCAGGGCATGGAAATACACGGAACCCGATCCTCTGTACGGAAAGTACACCACAAAAGAATGGACGAGATACATCATCGAGTGTCAGCCGGATATTGAACCGGCTGATGCCTTTATCTATCGGAATGAGTCATTCACCCTTTACTCGCGGGAAGAACTGGAGCGGCTGGTCGGGATTCTGCACGGAGAACTTTTCAACGGATTCCGTCCCGGTCTGTTCATACTCTGGGCATACCGTATGGAATGGAAGGAACTTCCCACATGGGAATGGAACATGCTGAAAGCGGAAACGCACCTCTTTTTCCTTGGCGTCTCCCCCCGTCAAGATACGGACAGACCATAACGGACATACAGTAACCTTCTATAAAAAAACAGAACAATATGACACGCTATGAGACATCCCCAGAAGTCCGGCCACTTGAAAAGACAATCTGTGAGTTTGCAGGCTTGAACGGGTACGATCCGATGAACGTGTTCACAGATTTCCTGCGTTACGTCATACACGGATTCTCACCGGGCGCTCCTCCGCTGAAAGACTGGAGGTACAAGCGGCAGCAGAATGCCGCATTCATGAAAATGTTTGCGGAATGGGTGCGGCTCATGCAGAAGCAGCTGGAGGCCGCATCCTGGTATGACGCGTTAGGAGACCTTTTCATGGCGCTCAGTTCCAGAAAGGGACAACAGGCGCAAGGGCAGTTCTTCACTCCCGTACATATCTGCGACCTGATGGTAATGTGTACGGAAACGGACGGAAAAAAAAGACCGGGCAGAGGATAAACGACCCTACCTGCGGAAGTGGGCGTCTCCTGCTGGCATATCATGTACGCCACCTGGGTAATTATCTTGTCGCGGAAGATGTCAACCGTACCTGTTGCCTGATGACCATATGCAATATGCTCATTCACGGCTGCGTGGGGGAAGTCATCCACCATGACAGCCTCTGCCCCGAAAACTTCATGGACGGCTGGATGGTAAACCATACACTGACCCAGACGGGCATTCCTTCCATTCGCCGGATGAGCGAGGAGGAATATCGGACAAGCAGGAACATGTCCGTTGACCTGCTCAGAAAGCAGAAAGAGAAATTGCGCCAAATGCAGCCTGGCAAGAAACAATTGCCATATAAACAACAGAATTTATAAACAATAAACCGAATGATTATGAAACTGAATGTTAGCAATGAATTGAAATCCCGCCTGGTGCATGCGGCGGAAAACGGAAGTGTGATAGCCAAAGACATCCTTTCGGAAGTAAAAAAGAACGTACCGGTGGAAGAGATCATACGCGGTACCTACAACTGCTTCTCCACCAAGCGCAAGCGGACGGAAGCGGGCACGTTCAAGAAAATCCGAATCGTGTTCACGGCCTGCAGCAAGGATCTGGCCCATCCCAGTTTCCCGGACCGGAACAACCCGCAGGCACCCTGGTTCCCGGAGAACCGGACAGACCTGGAACCCTCCACGTTTGTGGAACTGTTCAAGAACCTGCCCAAGTACTCACCCGACGAAATCAATTATTTCTGTAGTTCTCTCTCATTGGACAGCAAAGTCACGGTCAGGCTGCATGAAAGCATGAACGACTTCATGGAAGCCTATCTGGAAAGCAACTACAGCCCCATCTCCGACAGTGCACATCCAGCCTGCACAGTTCCTGTATGCGGTATGAGGACAAGGCACGCAACGCCGCTGACTTCTATACCAACTTCGCCGGCGCTAAAATCCTTGTGGCAAGGGACGAGAGCAACAACATACTCGGACGGGCTGTCGTATGGAACGAGGTAACATTGTGGAAATCAATAAACACACCGATTGCCGCCTCCCTGCTGGACCGCATCTATTCCTCACACGCATTCGTCGCCGAACTGATCCGCAAGCAGGCGCAGGAGGCGGGCATCCTGTTGCGACGCAGATACAACGATTATACACATACAACGGATTTCACCGTACTGAATCCCATTGAGGGGCAGGAATGGGCGGCCGGAGACAATATACAGGTTTCATTGACGGTGAAAGTGCCCGCCTGCAGGTGGCACAAGAAAGGGGTGCCTTACCTCGACACGTTCTACAGCCTCCATCTGACGGACGGTAACCTGGAACTGAGAAATACGGAGGGCGACACGAGCATAGCCACCTGCCGGAGCACGGAAGGGCGCGCAAACAGGAGAAAATATGTATGTCCCAAATGCGGAAAGATACATTCCTTTCCGGATACGGCATTCTGCAAGAATTGTCAGGACATGTTCTATATATCCACCGTATTCGGAAAAGTACTGAAAGGCACGTCCGCGGAATACAAGGGAAAGAAAATATCCGTCCTTCCTCTCAAGAAGGGACGTCCCGTACCGGAGTTCAGACGGTACCTGCAAATCGAAAAGTTGTTCATCTCCTGAAAAGTCAGTATCATGGAAAAATTAATGGCTCTTTACAACATCTCCTCCCCCTCCGGCAAGGAGGGGAAGATGGCCGGGTTCATCATCGGGGAACTCAGGCGGATGGGTATTCCTTTCCGGCAAGACCGGCACGGAAACATCTACGCGGTCAAAGGCAACCGGAAAAGCTACCCCTGTGTCGTGGCGCACATGGACGAGGTACACCGGCGCAAGACAGGCACCTATGCAGCCCATCTTGTGGCGGACTCGATGATTGTCGGCTATGACCGCAAGCGTAAACGGATGGCCGGAATCGGCGCGGATGACAAGAACGGCATCTGGATCTGCCTGAAATGCCTGGAGGATTTCAAGGCGGTGAAATGCGCCTTCTTCGTACAGGAGGAGATAGGATGCATAGGCAGCGGCCATGCCGACATGTCCTTCTTTTCCGACTGCCGTTTCGTCATCCAGTGCGACCGGAAAGGGAACGGGGACATGGTGACACAAATCAACGGAATGAGGCTCTGCTCCAATGAGTTCATTTCGGCAGTAGATCCCCGGAGGTACGGTTACAAGCCTGCACAGGGGCTGGCTACGGATGTGGCGGCATTGAAAAGGAACGGGCTGGAAGTATCCTGCGTCAATCTCTCCTGCGGATATTATGAACCTCATACGGACAACGAGTACACCATCTGGCGGATCTTTTGCAAGTGCTACCGGTTTGTCCGGGCACATCATCTGTTGCCATAAGGAAACCAGCACGCATATACCGGAAACGGGAAAGAAAACCCTTCCCCGGATATTATGAACTGTTCGGAACGGCCGGATATAGCGAAAAGGATTATAATCCGTCTGTCAGAAGAGTACAGATCTGAATTTACTAAAACAAGCAGGACAAGCCATAAGAACAGATTGTAATTTATCAACGACTTTAAAAACAAGAAATATGGAAGCAACAGTCATGCCGGCCACTGCACCGGTACAGAAACAGCAGGGACTCAACCAGGTAGTCATCAACAAGGTACGGCGAATGATAGAAGGCAGGCAGGGGGATGTCATGGACACCATCAACCGTCTGCTCAGTGAGGGACGGATCGCGCAGGATTTCATCGCTCCCATCGGGGTAAGCCAACGTAGCAAGGAACGCCCCGTTATCTCTTTCAAAGCGGAAGGAAGGGTACAGATGGCAATGCCCGAAGGGAACTTCAACCTGCACGGCAACGCCATAAGCCAGATTTCGGAGAAGATGGGCATTCCCGCCAAATACCTGCGCGAGCTTTCCGCCGGGGATGTTTGGCAGAAACAGTTGTGCGCCACCATCCTGAACGAGCATTCGGGATGGACCGAGCGTACACGGGTACTGATACGGGCGGTAGGAATGGAAGTCCGGGGCGTATTGTCGGACTCCTACCGTCGGCTGAACTCGGTGGATATCCTGACCGCTTTCATCCGTGAGGCGGGAGGACAGGGAGCGGTCGTGTCCGATGCCTATATGAACGACACGAAAGTATGGTGTGAGACAATCCTGCCCACTCCGATAGAGATACCCACCCGTAAGAACGGAACGGTCATCATCTTCGCAGGAGCACGCTTCTCCACATCCGACTATGGCAACGGATCGGTGGACATGCGGTCGTTCCTGCTCAACGGGGCGTGCCTGAACGGGATGGTCAGGGAGTCCGTCATGCGGCAGATACACCTTGGAGGCCGACTGCCGGAATCCCTGTCCCTCTCCCAAAAAGACCTACGAACTGGACACGCAGACCACCGTATCGGCTGTTTCCGACCTGACCAAAGGACTGTACAGCAAAGACACCATCATGCAGAGGCCATCGAAATTCAAGGAGCATCGGAAATTGACGTGGATTTCGACAAGGAACTGAAGAATCTGGTGCAGAAAGGAGCCTTGTTGAAAAACGAAGGACGCGAGGTGGAAAAACTGCTGATGAACAACAATCCTGACGACGGAGTGACAGGCGGGGCCACGCTCTGGAAACTGACACAGGGAATCACCGCCTTTGCAAGGGAACAGCAGCCGGAACGCTGCCGGGAACTGCATGAAATATCGGGGCAGCTGATGAACCGGGTAAAGGTAAATTAAGAGTGGCTAAGACTAAGCCGTGAACGGCGATGGCAAGCGTCCGTTCACGGCTTTGCATAATTTCAATCTACGGTATATAGAACAGTTCAAACTCCTCTTTTCTTCTTCTCTCTATGCCTGGAATGACTTTCCCCCGATAACAGCGGAACGATACATATTCCCTGTAAATATCCCGGTTGCCGCTGTCCAGTTTCTGAATCAGTCTGCTTTTAGGTATTTTGCCGTTTCCGATCAGACGGTAACAGCCTACATTAAAGCCTAACAGACTTAAAAGAAGCGAGTCTTTTCCATATTTACGGAATACGTTCAGGCACCGTTCAAGGTCGCATCTCAAAAGTGAGTCCGCCTGTGCCTCACTCAGGTTCTCGGTCAGCTTCTCATGGGGGAGCAGGCGGTGTCCGGTAACCGATGTAAGGCATTTTCCCCCGGTGCCAGCCTTCCACCGCTTGATGCAGGCTACCGCCTTATCCTTGTCAGACGGGGGATTTTCCGCCTTGCCATACAGAACAAGTGACAGAAAAATCATAATAACCGGTATTCTTTTCATGCGGCCTCCGTATTATTGTCTTCCTCCTCCGCATCCTTTCCATTGAATCATATGTCAACTGTTGCAGATTTCCCCAATTGTCTTCAAAATAGAGGTCTATGGTCTGTGATTCCTTGCCGCTCTGCGAGGTATAGTAAAGACGGAATTTCCATTTCGTTCAGCAAATAACGGTCATTGGGTTTCAGTACCGTTCCGTCCTCCATCTTCAGACTGCCCTTCCGTCGGGCTGGAAATACCTCAGCGTATAGACAGTTCCGGAAAAGTTTCCTTCCGGCTTGATTTCCAGACGGATTTCCACCGTCTCACCGTTTACGATTTCGTCCGCCACCGGCATGGACTCCACCGTGAACGGGTATTCTTGTCTGATATCCAGCTCATTGTCACAGGCGACAAGGGCAAGAAAGGAAATACCATGCAACAGGCTGTCATCATAAAATCAAGGATTCTTCTTTTCATGGGTATATGTTCTTTTTAAGGTTAGAAAATGTATTTGACTCCGGCTCCATACTGGAAATGGCAGCGGCCGGAAGCGCCACCCCATACAAAACGTTCACGCAGGCGTATCAGCAGGGCTATCCTGTCCGACAGGTATCCCTCCGCTTCCAGTGTCACCGCGCCTCCATAGATGAAGGACTCATACTTGCGCAAGGAAGCTCCGTCATCCAACAGGCGGTTTCCGTTGTTCACGGCCTCGTAGCCCAGCAAGGCGGAAGCGCCGAGGTTCAGAAAGAAAGACTTGCCGGATGTGGAAAGGATTGTATGATAATAACCGCCTTCCCCTGTATATTGCGACAGTGGGACATACGTGTTCCGGTAAGGGTTATTACGTTGTAGCATCTCACAGCCAAAACACCCACTGGTTCCCTTTTCTTTGTGTAAGTGGCAACAGCCAGCGAAAAGGCGTAGCCGCATCATGGCGGTCTGCCCGGCTGTAAAAGCCGTCGGCCATTTCAGCGGTAAAGCGGACGGATTTCATCCCCGGCAGCCGGCGCTGGGCTTCCGCCTGCCCCGTAAAGAGGGCAAGCAGGAGGATAATAAAGATGAAGTTTCTTTTCATGGCACTCATCTTACTTTCAGTTCATTGACAGTCCCGGCGCGTACAAGGTCTTCGTTCTCCACCTCAAACGACTGATGGCGGCCACCCTGTTTCTCGTACATCTCCACGACCAGCTTCTTGCCGTCGGGGATGGTGAACTTGGGCAGGGCGAACACCGTCCGCTCGTTCTTCTTCCCGTCCACACGGGTCACATAGTTGAAGGCACGCAGCGGATAGATAACCTGCTCCTGCATGGCGGTACGCTTCACGATTTCTTGTCTACAATCTTGAAAGTTACGAAGTCCACATCGAAAGGCACGTGCGTGGCGTTCTTCACCTCGGTATGGAAATAGAGCAGCTCGCCGTGTGCGTAAAGCCCCTTGAGCAGGTATTGAACCCCGAACCGCTTGCTGCCGATGTGCTTGACCTTGCGTTTGTCCTGCCCATACACGGATTTCATGATCAGCCGTACCAGACGGGGCGACTCCCCGGCGAGTTCCTGCAAGTAGATTTCCATCGCATTGTTCGGACGGTTAACCGACTCCCCGTCATGGATGAAGTCGCACATCTCCACGTTCAGCAGCAACGGCTCGTCGGCATACTTGACGTTGAATGTGTAAAAGTTGCCGTCCTCGGTTATCACGCTCATATTGGTTTCACTGCGGAAATGTTTCCGGGTCGCCTTCACACGGATGACGTTTTCCGCACCGTCCGCCTTGCCCGCTATCAGGTTGGGGGAACCCAAATCCACGTATCTTACGGGAGAGGGGAAAATTATATGTACGGTCTTGTCATACGTGATTTCCAGACCATGCGGGGGAATCATTTGGCTGAAGCCGATCTTGCGGCTCAATCCCTCGTAATAATCCCCGCTGCCTTGCTGCGCGTATGCAGCCACTGCGCCCATAATCAGGGCAAACATCATCAGAATCTTCTTCATGTGCGTTCTTGATTGGTTGGTGAATAAATGGTTGGTTTCTTTTCTCTTTTCATTTTTCGGGAGAGTGCAGCAACAGCCGGTGTCCGGCTTTCAGGGTGATTTTCACCGCACCGCATTTTCTTTTCCACATATTGCGACACGCCCTGTATTACCCCCTTGCCCACGTCCGAGGCAATCTGCGCCCCGGCATCCGTCGAGATGTTGATGCTGCTCCCCCATTGAGGTGCCCATACCCGCGGCTATCTCACGCGCCGCATCATACTCCATCGAGTTCGGCACGAGGATTCCCCGCTGTCCGTCGGCATCATATACCTCCAGTTCCACCGGAAACAGCGTGCCCTTGTATTCCACCGTCTCTACAAGGATGTCCATCCGCTCCCCCTGGATGCGTGTACCGCCGGTCAATACCGTCCCTTGGGGAATGAGCCGGTCGTCCACCGCCATCGGCTCCAGCAACCGGATGCGCAACACCTGCCCGTCCGATACGGTCTGCGTACCGTGTACACAGGCGGCGATGGTATCCTGCCGGAAGGGAGTGTCCTGCCTATAGGGGTGTGGAAACCGGGTATTCCTCTCTCCCGTAAATTCGGCGATGAAATCCTCATTGTCCATAGGTTGTGCAAGCGATGACACCACCTGATTCTGTACCTGTTTCACCGGGCGGACGGCTGTCTTGTCTTTCCGGTCGCTCCGGCCATTCACGGCAGCCGGGGCATCCGGCTGCTTCCCCGTGTACCGGGCGGCCAGCTCGTAAGACTTTTCCAGCAGTGCCATCTTTTTCTTCCAGGGTCTGTCCTTCCGGCTGTCCTTCCGCCGGTCT
>ENA-OQAL01000326-OQAL01000326.1-human-gut-metagenome-genome-assembly--contig:-NODE-326-length-11428-cov-2.295992_pt1 | contig 11428 bp, 12 predicted proteins | sample MGYA00242491_ERZ504519 | MGnify/ENA primary metagenome ERZ504519 (study PRJEB26092, sample SAMD00036260) | human gut metagenome | host: Homo sapiens | study: EMG produced TPA metagenomics assembly of... | reverse complement strand
GCCGCCGGACAGCTGGCTCGGATAACGGTCGGCCAGATCGGCCAATCCAACCAGGTCAAGCGAGATAGGCGGGCACGCTCCTCGCGCTTTGTTTTTCGGCGTATGGTTGAGCTCCAGTGGGAACGTGACGTTGCGCAGCACGGTGCGCTGCTGGAACAGGCTGAAATTCTGGAAGATCATGCCGATTCCGGCGCGCACGTCCGCCAGCTCCTTGCCTTTCGCATCGGTGATGTCCTCACCATCGACGCGCACTTTGCCGGAAGTGGGACGTTCCAACAGATTGATGCAGCGCACCAACGTGGACTTGCCCGCGCCGGAGGAGCCGAGGATGCCGAAGACTTCACCCGAATCGATGGTCAGGTTGATGTCGTGCAGCACCTCATGCGCCTCGGCGCCACTGCCATAGCTTTTGTGCAGATGGTCGATCTGAATCGTCATAATGTCCTGTTCCTATTGATGTTCCATAATAAGAATGCCGCAGGGTAGTATACCTGCGGCATTGAATTCTTGCAGCCGAAGCGGGTCTAGAAGACCGGCACCACAGCGCCCTTGTAGTTCTTGTTGATGTAGTCGCGCACCTCGTCGGACTTCAAAGCCTTCTTGAGCTCCTTGGTCTTGGCGGTGTTCTCGTTGCCTTCCTTCACCACGAGGATGTTCTGGTAGGTTTTCGCGGCCAGGCCGTCGGCCTTTTCGGTGACCAGTGTGTCCTTGGTCGGGTCGAAGCCGGCTTGAATGGCGTAGTTTCCGTTCAGTGCCGCGATGTCGACATCCTTGATGACGGTCGGAACCACGGCGGCCTCAAGCTCCTTGAACTTCAGATTCTTCGGATTGGAGGTGACGTCCTTCGGAGTGGCGTTGATGTCCTTCGGATTCTTCAGCTTGATCAGACCGGCATCCTGCAGCAGCAGAAGCGCACGGGCCTCGTTGGTGGCGTCGTTCGGCACGGCCACGGTGGCGCCATCCTGCAGATTCTGCAAATCCTTGGTCTTGCCAGGGTATAGGCCGAATGGCTCGAAGTGGACACCTTCCACGGACACCAGATGCGTGCCCTTCTCCTTGTTGAAGTTGTCGAGGTACGGCTTGTGCTGGAAGTAGTTGGCGTCCACTTCACCATCCTCGGTGGCGGTGTTCGGCTGAACGTAATCGGTGAACTCCTTGACTTCGAGCTTATAACCGTCTTTCTCGACGAGCGGCTTGACGGCCTTGTTTAGGATTTCCGCGTGCGGGGTCGGGGAGGCGGCCACGGTGATGGTCTTGTCGTCCTCCTTGGAGGCGGCGCCGTTGGAGCCAGAGTCGCCGCAGCCGGCCAGACCGAAGGTCGCGAGCGTGGTGACGGCGAGCAGCGCGCCGAGAAGCTTCTTGTTACGCATGGTTGAGTTCCTCTCTCAATTCGCTATACGGGCCGCCCGTTTGCCACGCGGCGGACCCAACGATTGACCAATATAGAGGAACCATCGACGGCAACACGGCGTTCACTTATTGAAAATACTTATAAAGGGCATGAAAAACGCAGAAATTCGCGAAAACCGTCTTATAAAATCGCAAGAAAACTCTTAAAACCTTTTCTACAGAATTTCAAAATGATGCAATGCATTCGAGATTCCGGCATCGTCGACACTGTCGGTGACGTAATCGGCTACGGTCTTCGGTTCGTCAGTGGCGTTGCCCATAGCCACGCCTATGCCGGCGAAACGTAGCATATCCACGTCGTTGCCGCCATCGCCGAACGCGATCGCATTGTCCCTCGACCAACCAAAATGCTCAAGCACGACTTGCATGCCGACCGCCTTGCCGCCATCCGCAGGAATCAGGTCGGTGAAGTCGGGATGCCACCTCACACCGCGCACGTTGCCGCACATGCCGGCGATTTCCGCTTCCGTTGCCTTATCCACATATGGGCTGATCTGGAATGTGCGATGGTTTCCTATACGTTGCTGCGGATTGCATATGTCGATTTTCGGCGCGGTTTTGCCAAGGCTGTTCCACGTACGTTCCAAAGAGGCGTTGATGCGATTGAAATACCCGTAGTTGCTTTCCGCGTAATTGGCGACGACATCGGTATGCGATTGCAGCCAGTCGGTGATGATCTCCACATCGTGCAGATCGATTGGATGACGGTAATCGAGGCCGTCGCGTGTTGTGCAGAACTGGCCGTTAAGGCCAACAATGCCATCAAATTCGACGGGAATGGTGTCAAGCACCACACCCATATAGGAGGGTGCGCGCCCCGAACAGATGAACACCTTCACGTCTTTTTTCTGCAACGCATGCAATGCGTCGATGGTGGATCGCGGCACCACATGCGTGACGAAACTCGTCAAAGTGCCGTCGATATCGAAAAACGCAGCCTTGATGTCCGATGACATGCCGATCTCCCCGTGAATCCGTTCAAAACGTCATCCAGCTTACGGGGAAAAACTGCGGAAAACGCCATTGTCGGCACGAAAAAACGAACACGAAAATAGGAAAAACGTCCGGTTGCGCCTACAATCGTCAACCATGAGCGAACATATTGAGATCACGCCGGAGATCATCGAGATCCGTCATTATCTGCACGCACATCCCGAGCGCAGTTTCAAGGAATACGAGACAAGTGCCTATATCGAGAAACTGCTACGCGCGCACGACATCGAAGTGCTCAACAACCCGCTTGAAACCGGCGTGGTCGGCCTGATCCGCGGCGAGCAACCAGGCCCGCGCATCGCATTGCGCGCCGATATCGACGGTCTGCCCATCCAAGAGGATACTGGCCTGCCGTTCTCGTCCGTCAACGACGGTGTGATGCACGGTTGCGGCCACGACCTGCACATGTCTTACATGCTCGGAGCCGCATTCTGGCTCGCAAAACGCCGCAAGCGCATCAAAGGCTCCATTAAACTGCTGTTCCAGCCTGCCGAGGAGCTCGGTCTCGGCGCGAAAGCTATGGTCGATGCGGGGTTGCTCGCCGACGTATCCGCCGCCATCGGCGCCCACAACAATCCGAATTATGCGCCCGGACAGATCGCCGTCGGCCCCGAACCGATGATGGCCGGCTGCGTGAAATTCCACGTTACTCTGCATGCCGCCGCTCACATGCCGGATATCCACACAAGGGCACTGGTCCTATCGAGGCGCTCGCCACAATGATTCTCGCCTTGCAGACCATCGTCAGCCGCAATGTCTCACCATTCCATCCGCTCGTACTGTCCATCACCGAAATGCACGGCGGCCACGTGTGGAATGTCGTGCCGGACAAGGCCAGCTTCCAAGGAACCGTACGCTACTTCCATAAGTCCGACGGCGAACTGGTCGAGAAACGCTTCAAGCAGCAGGTCCAATCCATCGCCGCGGGCTACGGCATTACCACAGACATCGACTGGGATGACTTTCAGAATCCGCTCGTCTCCGACATGGAACTATCCAAAATCGTCGCTGACAACGTGCGCGACTATGCGCAGCTCGAGCCAATCCATCCTTCGATGGCGGGGGAGGATTTCTGCGATTTCATGCCCGTCACCATGCCGGTGTTCGCCTTCATCGGTTCCAATGGCGAGAAAGGCTGCCCCGATTGGCATAGCCCGCATTTTCGTCGGTCTGGATGAATCACTGCAGGCCGGCGTGGAATTCTACGCCAACGCGGCGCTGACGGTGCTCAACGAACTTTCGTGACACGCGTGCGGTCCGCTTTCAATTCGCGATCGTAAGAAAATAAAAAAAAACGTTCAACAAATCAACGGTAGGTTAGGCAGCTATGACAGACATTCGCTTCGCACTCGCTCAAATCGACACCTGCGTCGGAGACCTTGATTCCAACGCCGGTAAGATCATGCGATACGTCCGCCGCGCCGCGCAACAGGGCGCGCAAGTCGTCGTATTCCCGGAAATGACATTGACCGGATATCCCATCGAAGACCTCGCCCTGCGGGCCACCTTCCGCAAAGCCGCGTGGAACAAAGCCAACTGGCTTGCCACCGAACTGGCTGCCGATGGGCTTGGCGACCTGTTTGTGGTGGTTGGCACGGTCGGCACTGATCGTGAAACGTCTAAGCCGCGTAATCGACTTGTTGTATTGCATGATGGCGTGGTTTGGGCCGGCTATGACAAGCACTTCCTGCCCAACTACGGTGTGTTTGACGAATTCCGCATTTTCAGTCCTGGCAATAAGTCCATGGTGCTTGATGTGAATGGCGCGCGTATTGGTGTGGCTATTTGCGAGGATATCTGGCAGGATGGCGGTCCTGTGGCAGAACTTGCCGAGCAGCATATTGATTTGCTGCTTACCATGAACGGTTCTCCGTATGAGGAGGGTAAGACTGATACTCGACTCGATCTTGCGGTACGCCGTGCGGCTGAAGTGAACGCGCCGATGATCTACCTCAATCAGGTGGGTGGTCAGGACGATCTGGTGTTTGACGGTGGCAGTTTCGTGGTTGATGCTGACGGTACACTGCTGGAACGTTCGCCGATGTTCATGGAGGATCTGAGCTTCTTCGACCTCGACATCACTGCCGAACGCCAGAAAGCTGGATCTATCGCAGCCAAGCCTGATCCGGATGAGGAAGTGTATACCGCTTGTGTGCTGGGCTTGAAGGATTACATGGCCAAGAACCATTTCAAGGGCGTGTGCTTGGGCTTGTCTGGAGGTATTGACTCCGCATTGGTGGCTGCCATGGCTGCTGATGCCGTGGGAGGAGCCAACGTGCATGGCATTTCCATGCCGAGCATGTACTCGTCTGACGGTTCGAAGGATGATGCCGCCGATCTGGCGAAGAATATTGGAGCGCACTACGACATTCAGCCCATCGAACCGCTGTTCGTCTCCTTCCAGAAGCAGCTCGATCTTGAAGGTGTGGCCGCTGAGAACCTGCAGGCGCGTATTCGCGGTGTGATTGTCATGGCATATTCGAATTCCAAGGGGCTTCTGGCTGTCGCCACGGGCAACAAGTCGGAGCTTGCCTGCGGCTATTCCACGATTTACGGCGATGCGGTCGGCGGATACGCTCCGATCAAGGATCTGCTCAGACCCGTGTGTGGGAGATCTCCCGCTGGCGCACAAGGCTGCCGCCGAAGGATGGGCATTGGCGGACTGCATATCGTGGGCAACGAGCAGGGGTCTGCGGGAACGCCGTTGCCGGACGGCGTGATGATTCCCCGTCAATTCGATTGAAAAGGCTCCATCCGCCGAACTTCGCCCGGGGCAGAAAGACTCCGATTCGCTGCCGGAATATGAGCTGCTCGATCAGGTGTTGGCAATGTACATTGAACATGCGCATGGTCGCGAGGATCTTCTGGCCGACGGCTTCGATGAGACCACCGTCGACACGGTCATGCGACTGGTCGATCGCGCCGAGTGGAAGCGACGTCAGTACCCGCTTGGTCCGAAAGTGACGGCATTGGCGTTCGGTCGTGACCGCCGCTTGCCGATCACCAACGCGTTCCGCGAATAAAACAGCGACGAACTATTGTTTCGTTACACGCTTCGTAAGGAGTGATATGGAAAAGCAATGGTATTTCAATACGGTCACCGAACAGCCTGAACTGGGTATGATCTCACCGGCGAGCCATCGTATGGGACCATACAAAACCAGGGAAGACGCGCTCGATGCATGGAAGATCGTGCAGGAACGCAACATCAAATGGGGAAGAACAGGATCGCGAATGGAAACGCTGGTCTTCCGATGAAAAGTAGTTGATGCGATATAAGAAATCGCGGTGTCCGGATTACGGCACCGCGATTTTTCATACTTCGCAAGTGTGACATATGTCACTTTTATTTCCTCGTAAACTCAGGTTCTATACAGATTTATGCAGCTAGAATCGATAACTAGCGACGACGTAACGATGCGTCGCCAAACCAACACCCAGAAGGAGTGGAAATGGCAGCAGTTGATGCGACGGCAGTCTCCCCGGAAGAGCTTCAGGCTAAGGCTTGGGAAGGCTTCGCTGAGGGCAACTGGCAGAAGGACATTGATGTCCGTGACTTTATTCAGAAGAACTATACGCCTTATGAGGGCGACGAGTCCTTCCTGCTGACGCCACCGAGAAGACCAAGCACCTGTGGCAGTACCTCGATGACAACTATCTGGCCGTGGAGCGCAAGCAGCGCGTCTACGACGTCGACACCCACACACCGGCTGGCATCGACGCATTCGGCGCCGGTTACATCGACTCTCCGGAAGTCGACAATGTGGTTGTCGGTCTGCAGACCGACGTTCCTTGCAAGCGCGCCATGATGCCGAACGGCGGTTGGCGTATGGTCGAGCAGGCCATCAAGGAAGCCGGCAAGGAGCCGGATCCGGAAATCAAGAAGATTTCACCAAGTACCGCAAGACCCACAATGACGGCGTCTTCGGCGTGTACACCAAGCAGATCAAGGTTGCCCGCCACAACAAGATCCTCACCGGCCTGCCGGATGCCTACGGCCGCGGCCGCATCATCGGCGATTACCGTCGTGTGGCACTGTATGGTGTGAACACCCTGATCAAGTTCAAGCAGCGTGACAAGGACTCCGTGCCGTACCGCAACGACTTCACCGAGCCGGAGATCGAGCACTGGATCCGCTTCCGCGAGGAGCATGACGAGCAGATCAAGGCCCTGAAGCAGCTGATCAACCTCGGCAACGAATATGGTCTTGACCTGTCCCGTCCGGCACAGACCGCTCAGGAAGCAGTGCAGTGGACCTACATGGGCTACCTCGCTTCCGTCAAGAGCCAGGATGGCGCCGCAATGTCGTTCGGCCGCGTCTCCACCTTCTTCGACGTGTACTTCGAGCGTGACCTGAAGTCCGGTAAGATCACCGAGACCGACGCACAGGAGATCATCGACAACTTGGTCATGAAGTTGCGTATCGTGCGCTTCCTGCGTACCAAGGATTACGACGCGATCTTCTCCGGCGATCCGTACTGGGCGACTTGGTCCGACGCAGGCTTCGGCGATGATGGCCGTACGCTGGTCACCAAGACCTCCTTCCGTCTGCTCGACACCCTGACCCTCGAGCACCTTGGACCTGGCCCGGAGCCGAACATCACCATCTTCTGGGATCCGAAGCTGCCGGAAGCCTACAAGCGCTTCTGCGCCAAGATCTCCATCGACACCTCGGCAATCCAGTACGAGTCCGACAAGGAATCCGCTCCCACTGGGGCGATGACGCCGCCATCGCATGCTGCGTCTCCCCGATGCGCGTGGGCAAGCAGATGCAGTTCTTCGCAGCTCGTGTGAACTCCGCCAAGGCTCTGCTGTACGCCATCAACGGCGGCCGCGACGAAATGACCGGCATGCAGGTCATCGACAAGGGCGTTATCGAGCCGATCCAGCCGGAATCCGACGGCTCATTGGATTACGAGAAGGTCAAGGCCAACTACGAGAAGGCTCTCGAATGGCTGTCCGAGACCTACGTGATGGCTCTGAACATCATCCATTACATGCACGATAAGTATGCATACGAGTCCATCGAGATGGCTCTGCACGACAAGGAAGTGTACCGTACCCTCGGTTGTGGTATGTCCGGCCTGTCCATCGCAGCCGACTCCCTGTCCGCATGCAAGTACGCCAAGGTCTACCCGATCTACAACAAGGACGCCAAGACCACTCCGGGCCATGAGGACGAGTACGTCGAAGGCGCGATGACGATCTGATCGTCGGCTACCGCACCGAGGGTGAGTTCCCGCTGTACGGGCAACGATGATGATCGCGCCGACGAGATCGCCAAGTGGGTTGTCTCCACCGTCATGGGCCAGGTCAAGCGCCTGCCGGTGTACCGCGGAGCGGTCCCGACCCAGTCCATCCTGACCATCACCTCCAACGTGGAATACGGCAAGGCCACCGGCGCTTCCCGTCCGGCCACAAGAAGGGCACCCCGTATGCTCCGGGCGCAAACCCGGAGAACGGCATGGACTCCCATGGCATGCTGCCTTCCATGTTCTCCGTCGGCAAGATCGACTACAACGACGCTCTTGACGGCATCTCGCTGACCAACACCATCACCCTGATGGCTTGGGCCGCGACGAGGATGAGCGCATCGGCAACCTCGTGGGCATTCTGGACGCCGGCAACGGCCACGGTCTGTACCACGCCAACATCAACGTGCTGCGCAAGGAACAGCTCGAGGATGCCGTCGAGCATCCGGAAAAGTACCCGCACCTGACCGTGCGCGTCTCCGGCTACGCGGTGAACTTCGTCAAGCTCACCAAGGAGCAGCAGCTCGACGTGATCTCCCGTACGTTCCACCAGGGCGCCGTCGTCGACTGAGACTGAACGGTACCGTGTGAAGCGGTAGAGTGCAAGGGGCGGAGCGTGAAGCTTCGCCCCTTGGTTTTCCCTGTACAATGTGGGGAAACCATTGGAGAGATACAACGAAAGGACACCGATGTCTGAGAACGTACATTTTCGCTCCACAACAAGGCATATGCTCAGAGAATCGCAAAACTACGTCAACCAAACGCTTATGGGAGGGCTGTCAGGCTTCGAATCGCCGATCGGCCTGGACCGGCGTGACCGCATCAACGCGCTGAAAAGCGGTGATATCGGCTTCGTGCATTCCTGGGACATCAACACGTCCGTCGACGGTCCGGGAACACGCATGACCGTCTTCATGAGCGGTTGCCCATTGCGTTGCCAGTATTGCCAGAATCCGGATACGTGGAAAATGCGTGACGGCAAGCCCGTCTATTACGAGGCCATGGTCAAAAAGATCGAACGCTATGTGGATCTTTTCAAGGCGACGCATGGCGGTATCACCTTCTCGGGCGGCGAATCCATGATGCAACCAGCATTCGTCTCCCGCGTGTTCCGTGCGGCCAAGGAGATGGGCGTGCACACCTGCCTCGATACTTCCGGATTCCTTGGCGCAAGCTATACCGACGACATGCTGAACGACATCGACCTGTGTCTGCTTGATGTCAAGTCTGGCGATGAGGAAACCTACAAGAAGGTGACTGGCGGCATTCTGCAACCGACCATCGATTTCGGACAGCGTCTGGCCAAGGCCGGCAAGAAGATCTGGGTGCGTTTCGTACTCGTGCCCGGACTCACCTCATCCGAGGAAAACGTTGAGAATGTGGCGAAGATCTGCGAGTCGTTCGGCGACGCAGTGGAACATATCGATGTGCTTGGATTCCACCAGCTTGGCCGTCCAAAATGGCATATGCTCAACATTCCCTACCCCGTTGGAAGACCAGAAGGGGCCGTCCGAGGCAATGAAACAGCGTGTGGTGGAACAATTCCAATCGCACGGCTTCACCGTCTACTAAACGGGAAGCCACGCATATTCCAGCCAACGATTCCGGCAAATCAATCGTTTGAAAGTGCCTCAGCGATTGGAAAAAGGAATATTCGTGCAATTGTTGAACCAGCATTCGCCACGCGAAAAAATCTTCACATTCGACGCGTGGCGAAATGCTGTGAAATACCGCAAAACCGGCGACTCTGCCGTAGCCTTGAATCATGGTGGACATCTATGCTTTCCTCAAGGCACGCCCAACGAAGCGCGTGCCACAGGTAGGGGATCGTGCGCCTACGCCGACCCTCCTGAACAAATGTTGACCCGACCTTCCGGCGTGCCAGACAAGGTATGGGACGCCGTGCTTTCCGTAGAACGTATGCCTCGATTACCAAGCGTGTCGTATCGTGAGATTCCAGTGCCGTGCGCCATGGCGAGTTTCGGCATTGGAGTTGAGATGCAATGCGACGAGGCGCGTTCCACAGGCTGGATCATGGTGTTGTATTCGCACAAATACCGAAATGACTGGCATTCTCATTGGCGTTGCGTCGCTTTCGCCGCGTTGCCGTTGTCTGGAGGCGAAGGCGATTGTCTGATACCGTCCATGTATTGGGATGCGATGATGGACCGTGTTGGTTCGTGCGATGTCGAACATGTTTCGGGAACCGTCACAGTCACGAAAAGCACGACGTTTGGCACTCAGTCCGACGCTCCCGAAACCGGGTGTGAGATTCGTGTGTCTTGGACGCCACTAGACTATGCCGATGGAGGCCTTGACGCGGGCGCAAGTGGGCGCGTGGGCTAGGTTCCTCCGGTCCATGACGCAATCCGAGGAGGATTATCCCGTTGACTGACGAGCCAAGGTTGCAGGCCGAGCCGCGTGAGGGCGTGCCCGATGTGATCGACACCCTACCGGCATTCCGCGAGTACTGCAGCGCATTGGCGTCTTCGCATGGGTCTTTGGCTGCGGATGCGGAACGTGCGTCTGGCTTCCGATACGGTCATGACGATTGGTTGGTGCAATTCAAAGAGACGGTGCCGGCATAGGATTGCTTGATCCGCAGGCATTGGCTGCGGAAGGTGCTGATTGGAACGATTTCAATCGTGCGGTGGGCGATGCGGTATGGATTCTGCATGATTCGTTGCAGGATCTGCCGGGATTCGTTGATTTGGGATTGCAGCCGAAACGTTTGTTTGATACGGAAATCGCTGCACGGCTGCTGGGGCTCAAACGTTTCGGATTAGCTGCCGTTACCGAGCATTATCTGGGACTGACGCTTGCGAAAGAGCATTCCGCGGCCGACTGGTCGTACAGGCCGCTGCCCCGAGACTGGCGTAATTATGCGGCGCTGGACGTTGAATTGCTGATCGAGCTTGAAACGACCATGCGCGCCGAACTGCAAAAGCAAGGCAAGATCGAATGGGCTGAGGAGGAATTCGATTACGCGCTGCGCGAAGGAACTGCGCCACGCAAGGAGCATCCCATCCCATGGCTGCGCATCTCGCATATCACCGAAATCATGAGGGACCGCCAGGCCCTGGCCGTGGCGAAAGCATTATGGACCAAACGAGATGAACTGGCACGCGAATACGATATTTCGCCGACACTGCTGCTCGCCGACAGCACCATCATCGAAGTGGCGGAACGCAAGCCGCATAACGCCGCGCAATTCAGGGCGGTCCGTTCCATCAACGAGCGTGTACGCATCCAAGCCGGTGCCGAACAGGAGAAAATGTTCGAACGTTACGCGCCGATCCAACGTAAAATCAAGCCAAGCATGTGGAAGAGAATAATCCAACAGGCGCTTGATCTGCCGGAAAGCGAATGGCCGGTCATCGAAAGCGGCAATCCCCAAACCAGGAGGCGCAGAGCATATCCGCTCCACGAGCGACGCGAGTCTGGAGGGAACGTTATCCGGAACGTCTCGCAACGCTTGACAAGGCACGCAAAGATGGTGGCGCAGATAGCGGAAGACACGCGTACCCCCGCGGACGTCATCATCAAACCGCAGTATCTGCGCAACCTGTGTTGGACCGACGAACCGCAAAAACGTGACGTTGCGCAATTCCTCACCGAGCAGGCGCGAGGGCGTGGCAGGTCGCGCTGGTTGCAGAGTCCGTGAGTCGCGCTATCATGTAGAGGTTGCCTAACGGCAGAAATATGAAGAACCGTATTTTTCAGGAGCGCAAGCGTGAAAATCAGCGTCAGGAATCTTGAGCCGACCAAGGTGA
>ENA-OQAL01000325-OQAL01000325.1-human-gut-metagenome-genome-assembly--contig:-NODE-325-length-11450-cov-1.648326_pt1 | contig 11450 bp, 20 predicted proteins | sample MGYA00242491_ERZ504519 | MGnify/ENA primary metagenome ERZ504519 (study PRJEB26092, sample SAMD00036260) | human gut metagenome | host: Homo sapiens | study: EMG produced TPA metagenomics assembly of... | reverse complement strand
CCCAGTAGGTAGTCATGCCTCCGACAGCTCATCCGCGCGGCCGTCCTGAAATGTACGAAATGATCTTCTCATAGTCGGCGCGAATGATCTTCATGTCCTCTTCGGGCAGACGAACCATACTGCACGCTCAATGCGCTGGTCATATTTGTCGATAGAGCGATCGCGGCCGTAGTAAATCAGCAGAATATTGCTGAGCTTGGTCTTGAGATGCGAGCTTTCATAGTCGAGCGAAACGGGACGGTCATAGGGAATCATTGTCAGAACGAGACGCTCGCCGGCAGATTTACGACCGTCTTTGAGTACATCAAAACACGTTGCCTTGAGCTCAACGCCCGCCTCGGGAAAATCGGGGCGATCGTCGCTATTGGCCTTGTAGCCAAAATAACGCTCCTCGATCAGGGTTCCCATACCGCCCTTGTACTTCTTGGACCCAAAGTCCTTGGGCGCACTCTCCCCCTCCGGTGCGATGCCAAGCTCGAGAATATCGCGAAACGTCATGCCATCGAGATTGGCGGCATAGCGCTCGATACTTGAGGGGTCAGAAAAATCAGTATCGTCAAGCATACGCTTGAAATTGAGGTGCTTCTTGGGCATGGGGTGCCTCCGAACGTCGCAGTTAACTTCATGGTAGCCCATGACGTGCGCACATGCGGCAATAATGGACGTTCTCTGAGAGTGATAAAATCAAGTCTTTTTTCTTATTTGAAGATCGGTTATCGTTGTTTGGTTTATGAACGTTCGTTATATCGATTGGAATAACATGTCAGAGGTCAAAATTGCCGAGCTTTTGCTGGCGTCGGCGGATTTCGTCTGGGCCTCGAAGGCTATGCCGACCCTCGTTATCCCAATTTTTATATGAAACCCGCCGGCCCCTCCGCACTATTTGGGCCAACCAGTGGGAACCGCCCGGAACCAAGGCGCGTCAGTTCGCCGCCCGTTGCTACATGGATCGCTTCGGTAATGATTCCGTTGTCAAACGAAAGACATCAAATAAGGTCCTGGAGCAGGCTGAAGCCCGGCGAGATTGAAATTCCCCCGTGTCGACATGGTCGTCGGTGGCTTTCCCTGCCAAGACTACTCTGTCGCGCGTCCTCTCAATCAGGCACACGGCATCGAAGGCAAGAAGGGTGTCCTCTGGTGGGACATCTATCACTTCCTCGAAATGAAGAAGCCCAAGTTCGGTCTCTTTGAGAATGTCGACCGCCTGCTCAAATCGCCCGCGTCTCAACGCGGTCGCGACTTCGCCATCATCCTAAGCTGTCTTGCCGACCTCGACTACACGGTCGAATGGCGCGTGGTCAACTCTGCCGAATACGGTTTCCCCCAGCGTCGCAAGCGTGTTTATATCTTCTGCGAAAAGGGTGCTGGCAAGGTTGATCTCATTGATCGCATGCACAACGGCGTCATGGCTAAAGCCTTCCCCGCCATCTATCCCGACGAGATGTCCGAGCTCGACGTTTTTACCCGACCCCTACGAGAACTCAACTCGTTTTGGCGTCGGCCAAAAAGACCTCTCAATTCAAGAATGCTGGCGTCATGCAGGGCTGTCATGTTATGACCTGCGACTTTGCCGAGGACTATCACGGTGAGCGCCACGTGCTTGGCGACGTGCTTGTCGACGAGACTGATGTCCCAGAACAGTTCTACATCTCCGATGAAAAGCTTCCCGACTGGCGCTACCTCAAGGGCAGCAAGCGCGAAGAGCGCACTAACAAAAAGACAGGCTTTACGTACATGTATTCCGAGGGAGCCATGAGCTTCCCGGATGCCACCGACAAGCCGAGCCGCACCATCCTCACAGGAGAAGGCGGCACGGGAGCGAGCCGCTTCAAACACGTCATCGAATGTCCCGACGGCCGTTTCCGCCGTCTTGTTCCCGACGAGCTCGATCAGCTTCAGGGATTCCCGAAAGGCTGGACCGATACGGGCATGACTGACGGCCATCGAGCCTTCTGCATGGGCAACGCACTCGTCACCGGCGTGCCCCATCGCATTGGCGAAGCTATGGTCGAAGTGTACGGCCTCTAAGGCAAGCAATCCGGAGCCGGCAGTGCACGCTGTCGACTCCGTTTTTCCACCCCACTCCCCTGTATACTGATGTAGCACGTGTTTCATCCGGGCTTGTTGGGCCGGATTGTTCATGGGAGGATCTTATGGCTGCTTCGAATCCGCCTAAGGGGAGCGTTTCTTCTTCGTCCATCAAGCCGGTTACGCGCAAGGCTGTGCGTTGCCAGCGCGAGGTCGCCTGGCTTGTCACGCAGGCGGCGGGCAGGCTTGTGGCGACCACTCAGGACGTCAATGCGCCTACGCCGAGCTTTGTGTTAGCGGCGGCACTGGATTTTGTGCGCCAATGGAGCTTGTCCGCACAGGATGCCAGCGGCCACCTCGACTACCAGAATGTTATGGCGCCCGACCTGCAAACGTTCTGCCACATGGCCAAGTTGCCCGCCGCACCCAATGCGCTTTCGGACGCAGGCTACATGTTTACGCTTTCGGGCGCGGACCTTATCCGCGACATCTACGCATACTGCAGCGAGCTCGCCGAGCGCACGTCTTTGACGCGGCAGAAGTCAAACCGGGGATATGTCATCAAGCTGGTTCTTAGGCTGTTCTTGATGGACGGGTTCGGGGCCATGCCGGCGTAAGCCGAGTCTTTTAGCATCACCGTCGACTGAGTAACAACCGCTTTACCTTAGTGGGCGCCAATTGAGGGTCGATTATTGGGTCGCCTCGTCCACTAACGCATTTATTCCGCGCGCTCTGACAGTCGATACTTGCGGTTGCGGCTCGTCGCCGGCGCGTGGCTCAAGCTCGCCTTGAGCAATGAGCGCGTTGACGCGCGACCTAACCTGGGAAATTGTAAGCCCCGTGCGTTCTGCCAGCTCACGCGTCCCCAGCTCGCCGTAGTGTTTGAGTGCCGTCACAATTAAGCCCCCGCCATGATCGACCGGCTCGATCTTTGAACGGTAAAGTACGACCTTGAACCGATCGAACCCCGGGCAGAACAGGGGCTCGGCCAGACCATGCGCGCGCATGGCATCGATCATCATCGGGATGCCCGAGCCATCGCCCTCAGCCGGCGAGCCTGCGCCATCCGGCAGCGGGACAATCGACATGAGTTTCACGAGCGTCGCGTTACGGCATCGGGAGCTGCCGTCAAACAAGTTCTCGCGAGTCTTTCCCCCGTAAAGGCCGCCAGGATTCGTCACCTCGACACAATCGTCAAAGACGTCGACGGCAATCGATTGTCCACAGAACCGATCCCCGTATTCTCGATGGATTACGGCGTTGGCGATTGCCTCGCGCAGAACCTCCTCGGGAATCTCCAGCGAGTCGACACGCGAGACGCCTTGGACGGTCGAGGTTCGGCGCAGGTTTTTGGCGACAGCCGCGACAGTATCCGAAATCATCTCGCCCAGGGTGCCTTCGCAGACTGTGCGGTCCATAAATCTTAGCGGTCCCGCAGCGCCCTTTTGAGTTCCCGCATGGACAGCCACATCAATGAAGAGCTTGGGATAGAACTGCTGAGGGTACCGCCCGCGACGAAGGACGGCCGCTTGGTAACATTGCCCTGGAAGTCGAGGAGATTCAGGCGCTCCATCTTTGTCTTCTTGTCCGTCGCACCACGCATCGCTCGAGGCGTCAACGAATAGGCACGCTCTATCGTGCGGTCGACCAGCGACTCGTCGAGATCGCCCACACTCGTGCCGGGCACCGCATCGCGATCGCTAGGACTCGTCCGTCCGTATGACGACAGTGCCAAAACCTCGTCGACGAAAGGGGCACGTCTTTGTCATCGACGCGCTTGTAGCTGCCGCCCTGGGCGCCCGCCTCTATGACATAGCAAGGCTTGCTCGACGGGTCGAGCTCCTCAATCGTGATGACCAGAACCACGGTGCCCTGGAGCTCCACGCGCTCAATGGTGTATTTGGGCGGATTGGCCAGCTTTCCGCGACCGCCAGCATCGCCCATGCCCGCCACGAATTGGTTGAGCACCTTCTCGGTCTCAAAGTTTGCAACTGGGACAAAACCCGCGCGCTCGCTCACTCCGAGTACGATGATGCCGCCGGCGGTGTTTGCGAAAGCGCTGACCGTTTCCCATACGTCGCGGGAAAGCGTCATGGCGCTCTCCTTGACCTCAAACGTTAAGATCGTCCGAGCCCATGCGCCTTAAAAGACTCGAGCAGACCGGTCAGTTTCGTTTTTCGTTCATCTGCACGTCCTTTTCGCTCGGTTCTGCGAAGAATGCCGCGAATAGATTTCCTTCGTCTCTCAGTTATCTCTCGTAATTATCTCTCGTCTTTCAGCTATCTCTCGTGTTAGTGACGAATGAGAGACGAGAGATGCGTGAGTGATGCATGGGCCTGGACTATTGGACGGTCGAAAAATCCCTCAAATAAAAAACGGGGCCGGCCTTACGCCGAGCCCCGTTTTCAAACGGTCAGTTAGTTATCCAACGCGCGAGCATAGCAGTCAACATTACGCCGCCGCGAACACTCCCAAACCCGTTCCGATGATGCAGATCGCGAAGATACCAATAATAATCCAAATGGTCTTGACGCCCTTTTTGTACAGGGCAACGCAAGCGAACGTTGCCAGCAAGGGCAGCAGACCGGGGAAGATCGAATCGAACAGATCCTGCAGGACAATCTCCGAACCACCCACGTCAAAGGTTAAAGCCGTGGACAGTGAGACTTGTGCCGCAATCATGGCGCCGATAACAGTCATTCCGAGAACGCCGGCAGCATGTGTCATGCGAGACATAAGGTTGTTCTCTTCGGACTGCTGCAAAAACTTGGTTCCCAGGTCGTATCCCAGATGAGCGGCGACGATACGCGTTGCAAAGTTAATCACGGAGTAGATGAGCGCGTACACGATGGGGCCGAGCGGGTTGCCCGTCGAAGCGATACCAATACCAATGCCGGCGGCGACCACGCGGAACGTACCCCAGTAGAACGAATCGCCAATGCCGGAAAGCGGTCCCATGAGGCCGACCTTCATGGCGTTAATCGAGGACGTGTCGAAGTTCTTATCGGCAGCCGCCTGCTCTTCCATCGAAACCGTTAGGCCGGCCACAAACGGAAGCACATGAGGCGTGATGTTAAAGAACTCGGTATGGCGATCGAGCGCCGCATAGTAATCGTCGTCGTTGGGATAGATCTTTCGCAGGGGCTTCTGAATGGTGTACATGAAGCCCATTGCCATCATCTTGTCGTACGACTGCGAGCACTGGCTCGTAAACTGGCGAAGGAACATGCTCCGATACATATCGGGAGTCATAATCGCGTCCTTCTTGGCCTCCTTGAGGTCGGTGTTCTGGGTAGCCATTAGAAGTCCTCCTCTTCATCTGCAGCAACCGCCTGCGGACCGGACGAGCCCTCGCGGAAGGCCAGGAGCAACGCGACGCAAATGGCAGCTGCGGCGACGCCGACCACGTCCATCTTGAGGTAGATGACCATAATGAAGCCGATGAACAGCCAAGGAAGCAGCTTGTTGTCGCCCATGGTCCTGATAAGAAGAGCGAAGCCGATGCAGACCATGACGCCGGACGCAACGTTGAGGCCGTCCATCACAAACTGCGGAATCGCGTTGAGCGCATTGTTGATAAGGTCGGCACCAAAGAACAGCGAGCCAAACACCAGCAGTGCAGACGGAATGCCAATCGACAGCGGCACGATGGTCAGATGGTACAGATTCGCCTTGGCAAGATCGCGATTTGCCAGAGCGGTCTCAATCTTCTTGCAGGCAAAGGCACCCGGAACGGCGTAGCAGAAGTTGCGCCACACCTGAAGGAAGACGGAGACGGGAAGGGCGAGCGCGACGGCAGTTGCCGTGCCCGTACCCGTAATGACGGCAAACGCGCAGCCAAGCACGCCGGAGGCATAGACCTCGGGAGGAACCGCCGCGCCGACCATGATGGCGCCCATGAACATGGACTCCAAAGCAGCGCCGACGATAACGCCCTGCTGGACATCGCCAAGGATCAAGCCGACAAACAGCTCGTAAACAGCGGACGACCAAGCATCGTAATGCCAAATAATTGCTCGTCCATGGACGCAATAAATGCGACCAGTGCAACTAGAAGATACTGGAATACCATTTCGATCAACCCCAGAAACAGGTCTGCAGGCGAGGCATTCTGCACAGCTCGCCTGCAGACAACCGCAGCAATTTGAGAGGATTAGTAGTTCATCTGGTGATAGTAACGACGCGTGGTGAGCGGGTGGTTACGGACGTGCTCGAGATGGCAGCTCAGACGCTCGGTGATGGTGTAGGTGACCATCGGGGAGACGATCTTGCGGAACTCGGGGTCGCTGAACGGCAGCTCGACCTCGGCGGTGTCGAACTTGTTCACGCGGACGTTGACGCCCTTCTCGTCGGCGAGCATGTGAGTGAAGTTGTCCACGCGGTCCATGAGCTTACGGGTGTCGTCCTCGCCGTAGAGCATGATGAGGCTCGTGCCCTCCTCGCACAGCTCGATGGTGCCGTGGAAGAACTCGGCGGCGTGGATGGACTTGGTCTTGATCCACTGCATCTCCTCGAGGATGCACATGGCGTAGTCGTAGGCCTCACCCCAGAGCATGCCGGAGCCAATCACCATGTGGTAGTCGATGTCCTTGAAGTCCTCGGCCATGGCGGCGCAACGCTCGTCCTGAGCATCCTTGGCCTTGATGAGGTACGGAGCGATGTTGCCGAACTCCTCCATGAAGGTGTCGTACTTGGGGGAAGGCACCGGCGTTCTTGAGGAAGCGGGCGCCAGCGTGATCTGGTAGGTGTAGATGGCCTCGCACAGAACGTCGTCTTCGGCGAAGCTGAAGAACTTGTAATCGGCGTACTCGGTGGCCGGGGGTGTTGTCGTTGGAGACATACATCAGCGTGCGGGCGCTGCTCCTGGCAGAACTTGGCAGCCTCAATGATCTCGGGGGGTGGTGCCGGTACGGGGTGGAGAAGACGCAGACCGAGTCCTTGTTGAAGGTCTTGGGCGGGCATGCGAGGAACTCAGCGGCGATCTCGCAGTGGACGTCGACGTCGGCCGTGGTGGTCTCGACCCAATACTTCATCGGGAGCGTGTGGGCCCAGGTGCCGCCGCAGCCGATGAAGAAGATGTTGAAATAACCCTGCTCGCAGACCTTGTCCACGGCAGCCTCAATCTGAGGACGGAGAGCGAGGGCATCGCTCACAACCTTCTCGTAACGAGGCTCATCGAAATTGAACATCCCTTACTCCTAACTCACTTGGATGAACCCTTCATTCATCCCATGACGTTATAATACTTTATATAACTAACTATGCAAGAACTATTTCGGATTATTTGATTTTTCTTCAATAAAAGCCCGCCGATCAAATGATCGACGGGCATAGACATAGGGCATCAGTTCAATAAATACCGAACGCCAGCATGTTTCGGCTAAAAAACGTCCTTGGCAAACACCTTAGCGTCATTGGGAACCTGACGGATTTCGATGGCCACACCATCGTCCAGGAGCTCTTGGATATGCTCGGCATCTTTCTCGGTCGCGAAGATTGCAGGGGTCGGATGAAGCGTGGTCTCAGGGGTCTTTCGGGTTCCACCCAGATTGATCTCTTTGATGTCTTTGCAACCCTTAGCGAGACGATAGGCATCTTCAATCGTCTCAGCGATGATAAACAGCGAATACTTGTCGGTAACGCCGCTGTTGAGCGCCTCGATAGCAGCGTCAACATCCTTGATGACGAGTTTAACGCCGTCGGGACGGGCGAGCCTCAAGGCCGCCTTCCTCATATCGTCTTTTGCCACAGCATCGCTGGCAAGCAGGATGCAATCTACATCCAAAGCGTGAGTCCAGGACATGGCAACTTGGCCGTGAATCAGTCGGTAATCAACTCTCGTAAGCTTAATCATCGTTATCATCTCCGCACGTGATAAAGGGAATGACAGGTGTGGCCCCTAGCTAGGGCTCGAACCAGAACTAACTAGAACTCTTCTTCCTCGGCGCCGGCAAGCATGTCCGCCGCCTCGCAAAGCTGAATAAACGAACGCGATCCCTCGACCGCGGCTTTGGCCTTGTCCGCATCCAGGGAGTCCAGCTGTGTAACCATTTCCACCAGCAGCGGCAAGTTCATTCCGGTGATCAACGTAAACGATCCGTCGGTCTGCCTCTGAATGAATTCGTTGTTTACAGAGCCGCCAAAGATGTCAGTCACGACAAACCAAGAGTCGGCAGGGTCCCTCGTCTCCATTCATGCATCAATCAACGCCGCGACGTCCCTTGAATCGTCATCAACATAGGCGCACAGGCACTCGATTCGGTCGTTGGTGCCCATCAGAATCTCCAGAGAGCTTTTCATGCCTTGGGCGAGATAACCATGACTCGCTAGCAATATCTTATTCATAGTTCTCCAATACCAATAGGACGTACTATATTGTCATAACAAAGTATATTAGCAATCTACCCTACGCGGCGTGTCTATTTTCCAAATCCGCGAACGGTAACAATTAGTCGGTAAATCGACCAATCTATCTCTAATTTACAGGTAGAACTTCAGTCGCTCGGTGCAGTACACCTGACGGGAGATGAAAAGTGGCTCGCCGCTTGGAGCATAACTCTATCGACAAACAGAAGCAGCGGAGAGTCCAGCTCCACGTTAAGGTATGCCGCCTCGAGCTCGCTCGCATAGCAGACCTCGAGCGTACGCGTGTTGGGACCCATCTTGATTCCCTGGCGATCGAGTACCGCCATCAGCGAATCCTCGAGGGATTCATGCTCCAAAAAGAAAGCACAGCGGAATAGCTATTGGTTTCCAGCATCGTGGGCTTGCCATCCACAAGGCGCAGACGACGACTGCGCAATACCTTTTGGGTATCGTCTACGCCCAGGAACTTCGCGTCTCGCAGGCTTGGGAAGTCCCAGCCCATTTCGAGAACCCTGGTAGACGCCTGTTTGCCCGCAAGCTGGCACGAATGGGTAAAGCTCTCACGGTCGTCCGCGGCATACATCTGTGTGTCCGGCGAAACGAACGTGCCCTTGCCGCGGGCCCTCTCAACAAGCCCAGCATCTTCCATTTCTTTAATTGCGGAGCGAACCGTTATTCGGCTCACGCCAAATTGCTCGATAAGCTCCGCCTCGGTCGGAAGCTTATCTCCCGAGCGGTACGTGCCGTTGGCGATCGAATCAGAAAGCGCACGGACAATCTGTTTGTAGAGGGGGATAACGCTATTTGCTTCAACCATATCAACCATACCTTTGCAAGGAATCAGCAGTTTATAAATGACTTATATTGTATTAGAACTTTTAGGAGTCCATATATTTCCTAAATGATTCGGTAAACGGGGTGTTATTTCACTTTAGCGGGATGCAGCGGCTACCCGCGGCATTCGTTATCAACCTAGTTAGGCTAGTCCACCCACATCGTCTTCAGTTCGCTGCAGAGCCGCGGCCCCATATGGGTATACTCTCGAGGATTCGACTCGATTCGCCCCCGCTGGGGCGTCAAAGGAGACTGCATATGCCCACCACCTCAACCGACCCGCCGCCGCCGCTGCCGCCCTCGCGGCGGGGAGGCTCTGCGGGGGAGGGCTTTTCCTCTGCAAAGAAGTCCGGCTGGGCAGGCTGCACGGGCCGGGATGCAGGAGCCTTTTCGGCCCGCCGCTCCGTCGGGCGGTTGAGTGAACGGTCTGTCTTGATATGACGCGGAGTCTGACTCATTCCATCTTATTCCTTCCAAGCGTTTTGGGGAGTCGGCTGTTGGACCGAAAAACTCCTGTTCAGGGTTTTGTACTCTTTAGTATACCATTCTTCCCCACGATTCGCAATCAGCATTCTTTCTTCTGATGGGCCAGGATGTCCTCATAGGCGGCAGCGGACTGGGGGTCCAGCGGCTTGCCCTGGGAGAGGACGAAATCGTTGGTCTGCTTCAGCGCAGCCAGCATGGCGGCGTCGAGGTCTTTCATTTCCAGCTTCCGCAGCTTGCCGACGCCCGGCCAGTCCCGCTCTTTGCTGGTCATGTCGGCCAGATAGACCACCTTGTCCAGCTTGGACATCCCGGCCTTGCCTGCCGTGTGGCAGGCGATGGCGGAAAGGATGGCCTCATCCTCCACGCCCCACTGGGTGCGGGCGAGGATGGCCGCGCAGATGCCGTGCCAGACAGGGGCAGGCCGCTCTTCCCCGCCCTCGGCGTACTGGGGATACTGCCGCATCAGTTCCCTCATCTCATCCTTGGAGATCTCCTTGGCCGAGTCGTGGAGCAGAGCAGCCAGCGCAGCCTTGTCCTCATCGACACCGTAGCGCTTCGCCATGTGACGTCATTTTTTCACGTTCAGGGTGTGCTCGTAGCGCTTGTCACTCAGCCGGCTGCGCACAAGCTCTTTTTGCCTGTTTTCTGATTCATTTGTGACTTCGTCTCCTTTGGTGTACAGCCCCTCGCGCCGGATGACCCGGCGCACCGAGGCCGGAAGCTCGTTTTCACATTCCTCTCCGGCGGCGAGGCGGGTGCGGAGGACGCTGGACGCCATGGGCAGAGCCTCCACCGGCGCGAACAGGATGCGCGCACCGGAAGCGTCCAGCTGCCGGGCTTGGCGTGGAGAGCCGGGTCGTCGCCGATATTCCGGCTCGTGACCACCAGATGGGCCAGACGAAGGATGTCCTCCCAGCGGTGCCACCCGTCGAAGCTCAGCAGCATATCGCTGCCGATGGCGAGGTACAGCTCATCGCCGGGGATTCTCCCGGGCCAGCTTTCCAGCGTGAGGACGCTGTAATTCTTCCGGCCCTGCTCCGCCTGCTCCACCTCCCAGCCGCTGACCTCGAGGCCGAAGCCCATCTCCCGGGCCAGCTCCGCAAAGCAGCCGCACATCTCCACCCGGAGCGGGCCGGAGGCGGATGTCCCCTGCTTGAAGGGGGAGACGCCCGCCGGCATGACCACCACGCGGTCCGGGCAGACCCGGGCAGCGGCGGCGCGGAGGTTGTTCAGGTGGCCGTAGTGGGGCGGGTCGAAGGAGCCGCCGTAAAGCAGGATACGCATTACTTCAACAGGTCGGCGTAGGCGCTGTCCTTCTTTTCTGGAGGTAGAGCACGAACTTGGAGCCGATGACCTGCACGCAGTCGGCGCCGGTGGCCTCGGCCAGCTTGACAGAAGCCTCGCGGGCGTGTACATGCTGCTCTCAAGCACCTTGAGCTTGATGAGCTCCCGGGCGCGAGGCAGTCCTCACGCCCTGGATCATGGTCTCGTCGATCTCACCCTTGCCCACGATAAAAACGGGGTCCATGGTGTTTGCCTTGCCGCGCAGAATGGCGCGCTGTTTGCTCGTCAGCATAATAGTTTCTCCTTTAATTTGCAGCTTATTTCTGTTTTCTATTAAGTTTTCTCTTCGTACAACTCTCAGTCTGCTTCGCAGACAGCTCCCCTAGTAGGGGAGCTCTGGCGAAGAGGCGAAGCTTCACGAAATGCCAAGGGCCTCCCCTCGGTAGGGGAGG
>ENA-OQAL01000324-OQAL01000324.1-human-gut-metagenome-genome-assembly--contig:-NODE-324-length-11504-cov-1.598137_pt1 | contig 11504 bp, 16 predicted proteins | sample MGYA00242491_ERZ504519 | MGnify/ENA primary metagenome ERZ504519 (study PRJEB26092, sample SAMD00036260) | human gut metagenome | host: Homo sapiens | study: EMG produced TPA metagenomics assembly of... | reverse complement strand
CGCTCCTGTTGCGAACAGCATTGACAAACAGCTCATACCCGCTGCAATGCTTCTCCATTTTCCATACTGAAATACCCTCCATTGTACCTGCTTTTACATGGATAACTGTCTGATTTTATTTTCTCCAATAATCACTTGTCTGTCCAATCCCCAAAATTTTATACATTTCTAACAACCCATGTCGGATACTGTCCACTCTCTTTTCAACACCAGACAAAATCATCCGCTTCACTACACCGAATAACTGCTTCACAGGAGCTTTACTTAGTCTGATCAAACAGGATTTCCATCTTCGTTCCCTTACCCGGCTCACTGTCCAGAAGAATCTTTGCATGATGCAAAACTGCGCCATGTTTTACAATAGAAAGCCCCAGGCCTGTACCTCCGGTTTCACGAGAATGGCTCTTGTCCACTCTGTAAAAACGCTCGAAAATTCTCTGCTGTTCGCTTTCCGGAATACCTATTCCGTTATCTTCCACACGAAATACGGTTTCCCATTGAGTTTTCCCACAAAAACCTTTACATCTCCACCATCCGGGGTATAGCGGATAGCATTATCTGTAATATTGTAGAACATTTCATATAATACATGGCGTACTCCCTGCATCTGTGCAGGTCCGCCTGTATATTCCAGATTAATCTTTTTCTTTGCTGCCCTGTTCTGCAGATTGTTGATCACATCTTCCCCCAAGCTCTCCGATATCAACCTGTTCAAACATAGTTTCTCCGTTCTTCTCATCCAGTCTGGAAAGCTGAATGATATCTGCAACCAGATTTGATAAAACGCTCGGACTCATGAAAAATCCTGCCGGAAAATCCTGCATCTTGTCCGGCGGTACCATTCCATTCATCATAAGCTCCGCATATCCGGAAATGGACATTAACGGCGTTTTTAATTCATGAGAAACATTTGCGGTAAATTCTTTTCTTGCACTCTCTGCGTTCTTCAGATCTTCCAGTTGTTTCTTGATCTGCCGGTTCTGCTGATCCAGCCGAAACAGTAACCGGTCTCAGTTCTTCATAGCAGACATTGTCCAGTGGCTTTTCCAGATTAATCTGATTGATCGGTTTCGATGAGCTTTTGTGTCTGGTTCTGTACCAAAAAACTCGATCACAAGATCACACATACCAGTCCTCCAAGCAGTAGAAACTGGATAACATAGTCATCAAAAGACTGTCTGTGGTCTGGCCACACGAAGAACCTGATCATCTTTTAATTTTAATTGCATTAATAGAAGTCTGTTTTGACAGAGTATCTGAGTATCTGACCATTTCACCGAATCCCTTTTTCTCAGCTTCAATAAACTCTGGTCTGTCGCTGTGATTTTCCATTTCAGAAGGATTCTCAATGCTGTCAAACAACACATCACCGTCTTTTCCCAGAAGAGTGATGCGGCTGCTGGTGGCATCCCCTATCTTATCTGTAAGAAAGTCCTGACCATCTTCTTCCAGACCTGTTTTAATATATGCGGCTTCATCTCTGACACCCTGTTTCATATAAATATCATATCTGTTATACATGACAGTTCCTGCTGCCAGGAATGTAAGTATTACGGATAAAATAATAAGTAACTGGTGTGACTGAATATTTTATGCTTCATTTTTCCACTCCTGTTTTTCGTTCTGTTTTATCTTGTTATGCTACCGATCCTGTATCCTACACCCGGACCTTTCGCATCAGATTTCCTGCCTCGCCAAGTTTCTGGCGCAGGGTTCTCACATGGACATCCACAGTTCTGGTTTCACCGTCAAAGTCATATCCCCATACATGGCAGAGAATCTGATTTCTTGTCATAACAAGTCCTTTATTCTCCAGCAGATACTGAAGAAGTTCAAATTCTTTTCGGGTAAGATCGATCTTTTCTTCCCGGTAACGCACCTCATGACGTCCTACATTCAGATAAAGCTCGTCGTAATGCAGTTCCCTGTCTTCATTCTGACGGGTACTTCGTCTGAGAACTGCTTTTACTCTGGCAACAAATTCCATCATACCGAAAGGCTTGGTAATGTAATCATCCGCTCCGCCTTCCAGACCTTTTACTTTGTCAAATTCCGCTTCTTTTGCAGTAACCATAATCACCGGCACATCCTTGTGCTTGCGGACACGCCGCAAGACCTCCATGCCGTTGAGCTGCGGCAACAGCACGTCGAGCAGAATCAGATCGTAGTCGCGCTCCAGCGCCAGGTCCACGGCAGTGCGGCCATCGGCGGCGTGTTCCACCTGGTAGCCCTCGTGCTCCAGCTCGAGCGTCACAAAGCGGGCGATTTTCTCCTCGTCCTCTACGATCAGGATCCGTGCCATGCGTGCCCCCGTCTGCGATTACTTGTCGTCGTTGAGATTTTGCTTGATGTCGTCCGCGGCGTTAGCAGCGTGATTCATAAGGTTGTTGATGCTGCCGGGCACGTCGCCGTCGCTGTCGATGCGGTAGCGCATGCCAAAGAACAGGCCAATCAGCATCAGCCATATCGTGGCGCCCCAAGCAAACAGCGCGACGATGGGGATCAGGATGGGGATGTTGAGGATGATCGCATCGCGGCGCGTGGCGATAAACTTGGTGTCCAGGCTCAGGCGGAAGAGCTTTTTGAGGTACTCCCACACGCTGTCCATCTTCTTGGAGAAGTCGGTCTTTTCGCTCGACTTTTCGTAGGCGGCCTGCGCGGCGACCATCTCGGCCGAGGGCTCATCGACTGGCGCGGACTCGGTGGCGGCGTGCGCCGACGTGGTCTGGGTCTTGCCCTGCGACTCGAGCCAAATGATGGCATCCAGTACGTTGCCGTCGGCGGCGTCGAGCGCGGCCTTGGCATCGGTGTAGCTCACGTTGCACTTGGTGCGGATGGTTTCAACTTTTTCGAGGTCGTCCATGACCTATCCTTTCGTTCGATGGGCGCGACGCCGGGCGATCTACCCGGGCGCAGCGTTGCGTTCGGCGGCCTGCGTTGCGCGGTGCCGCCCCGCCCTTGGTCGAACTCTATAGTGCAGGTTATAGATTAAGCGATTCTTGAGCCAAGATTAATAGTGGATGAGTTTTGGGTGGCGCGGAGGCGGGCGGGGGCAGAAAAGGCAGGTTTGCGTGGCGTGAAGGAGGTGCAGTCTGATCTTTGGGACGGCTGACAGCGAGGTCTAATACTTTCCGAGAAGTGAATGAGTGAAAACGGACCCCCGAAGCATCGACACTTTTCGGGTGCCGTTTCCTGCGGCTTTGATGCCAGAATCCTGCGTTTATGCCGTTGAAAAATGCGGATGCTCCAGGGGTCCAAAAACAGACGTTCACTTCGCGGAAAAGTATTAGACCTCGATAGTAGGGGATGGTGGGCCGATGACAAAGTGGTGGCAGAAAAGGGGTACGCAAAGCACGCCGGTCATAGGGAATCAAAATCACGTTGCAAAAGCATGAGAATATCCTACAATTGCAACATGAAGTACTTTAGCAACATAACGGCGATAAGCGAGCTTTCCGAGAGTGAGGGCGTGTTCACCACAGCCCAGGCGGCTCGTATGGACATCTCTCGAGATGCGCTGGGCACACTCATGCCGCGTGGGGGCGTCTTGAACGGATATGCCACGGCGCTACCGGGATGTCAGGCACGCACGCCGAGACACTGACGAGCTCAACGCTTTTTTGGGAAACTCACCAATCCCTCCCTTTGCGCGTGGGAGAGAAAAACGCCAGTGGGATGGCATCGCCGTGAGCGGTACGACAGCGGCGAACCTACAGCAATGAGCGATTTCTATCTGTCCCCTACAGGATGACCGCGCCCATGCGCATCAATACGAGAAACGAATCCCTTTCTTTTGCAAAGCGCGAGATCGCTGAGCAGGACATCGTCTGGCTCGACGGCCTGCCGGTAACTAAACCCGAGCGCACGCTTGTTGATCTTTGCCTCGATTGCGAGGACCCCTCATTAATTATCGATGCCTATAACGACGCGCTTGGGCGAGGGCTCGAGATACAGCGGCTGAAAGATCTTGTAGAGGAGAACTCTAAAACCGCCAAACGCGCGAGTTGATGATGCCCTTGTTGACGGCGCTGAACGAGTAATGAAAAACGGAGGACATGGTGAAGTACAAAACACCTGCCGCACTGGAGATGGCTGTTAGGGATGCCGCAAGAGAATCGCCGATGGATACTAATCGGGCGATCGTCGGTTTCTACTTTCATCGCTTCCTATGTCGCGTTTTTTCAGAAGATGACGGCCGCTTTGTACTCAAGGGTGGCCAAAGCGTCCTGGCGCGAACACTCGATGCGCGTGTCACAAGAGATATTGACTTGGTTGCTCAAGAGGAGAGCCTCGAAGAGGCTGTTGCCGATCTGGCGCGGGCGGCTTCGATTGATCTGGAGGATTTCGTTTCGTTTGTCTTTTGATCGTGCAGAGCAGATCAAAAAAAGAAGATGAGTATCGGTGTGGTGCGAAGGTGTGGGTTCACCCCCTTTATGGGAACCAAGAAGCTGCAGCCAATTTCAATTGACTTGGTAATTGATGAAGTGCGGGGACTTGAGCCTGAGGTTCTTGCGCCGATCGATCGTTTGAATATTGAGGGGCTCCCAGTCTGCGACTATCGAGTATGCCGAGTGGAGAGTGCCCTTGCAGATAAATTGCTCGCATGGTAGAGATGCATGAGGGCCGTGCCTCTTCGCGAATCAAGGATATAGTCGACATCTTGGTGTACGCGAAAACTTGCTTCGTCGATGGGACTACGCTTGTCGAGAGGGTCGAGAAAGAAGCATCTGCCCGCAAGGTGGCAATGCCGGAAGAGTTCGTGGCGCCTCTCTGGTGGAAACAAAATGGTTCTGCGCAGTACATAAAGATGGCGAGGCAGGCGGGGGTACTTGATCTCGCGGGGAACATTGCTGGGCAGGAAGGGTCGTCAATCGGTTGTATACACCGTGCTTTAATCATTCGGCGAATGTGCGCAAATGGAATCCTCAGACCACGGGATGGGAATAGGCTAGATAGTTAAGCCGCGGCAGGATTAGTTCCTGCCGCCGGGCTTAAGACGTTTCTACTGCCTATGTATGCGCTACTCACAGGCCTGGTCGACCACCTGAGTAACGGCCTTCTTTGCGGCTTCGAGGTTGCGCTGGGCTTGGGCGACAGCGGCCTCGGCTTGTTTCTTGGCCCTTACGACCTCGGCAAAGCGATTGATGGATTCGCTATACTCGCGCGTACGCGGGTCGAGTGCTGGTGGGACTTCGATCTCGAACAGATCGGTAGGGCGGATGGCGTGGCTGTACTGATTGTCGGACAATACCTGCAAAACTATGGACCCATGGCCGTCGGTGAGGTACGCCGCGACCATCTCTGCATACACCATGCGCTCCTCGTCGGTCATCGTTGGAATCGCCGGGCGAATGGCGGTGGTGTTGTGCGAGGCAACTAGATGCTGCTTTGCATCATCGATGCCGACCACAAGTAGGTTCGACGCGCCGTAACGACCGAGTATGCGCGGCATGACGATATCGCCGCAACGAAGCTCGTAACGAGCCAACACGTCTGGATTTACCTTTACAGGTTCGGAATCCAGCTCCGACGCGCCTTCCGCAACATCCTTGGGCAGCAAATAGCCGTTGCGGAAATCCTGAGATGAAATGCGGCGCACCTCGACAGCGTCGATGTCATCCGAGGTGGTGCTGTCTCGGGCATAAACGGCACCACGCGCATAAAGCTGTCGCCGAGCGTTGCGCTGTAGTTTTGAGCTACGGAGATCAGGCCAACCCTGCCTTTGGAGAGCGCGGCGTGGTGTTGGAGTAGCTTGCGCGTTTCGAGCTCGACGGTTTCAATGGAAACCGTTTTGCGTGAGTCGCACTCGATGCCGCTCCAGTCAGGGGAGAAAGCCAAGGGAAGATTGGGGTAGCGAGCCCCGTCGGCAAACCGAAGGCGTGGCATGGGCGTGGCGGCATTGCGGAATGAAACGCTGCGATTTCCCGTCGACAATACAATAAGTGCGTACATGCCGTGCATCGGAGATTCGGCGAGCGGGTGATATAGGACGCTTTCGACGAGCCCCTCGCGCAACAGAATCGCGCGTGCCTGCTCGGCGTTGTCCAAAGACTCGAACGGCAGCAGTACGGCGGCTCGAGTACGACCGGAGAGGGCTAGTGCATACAGGCACCAGAGATAGGCCTCCCAATCGCAGAAGCCCAGGTAGCCAGGCTCCAGATCATTAATGAGCGCCTCACATGCGCTGTTGATTTCGCGAAACGTTTGCGAACGCAAGCTGTGGCATCGATAAACACCGGCGCCGCGTTGTCATTGCCCGTGTTCTGCTTGCCGGGCTCAAGTTCGCAAATATTAGGTACGCCGTTGCCCGTTCAGCCTGAAGCATTCACGAAGCGCCTCGCAGCCGATGGCGCCAGGTAGGCGAACGGTGAGTAGGCGGCTGCCTTGTTCTAGGTTAAGCGCGCGCGAGAGGGCGGCGGCGGTGAGACGTGGCAATGATGTTGTTTCACGCATGTATAGAGCCCTTTCTTCTTGGTGGGCTATATAATAGCAGAAAAATTTAAAAATTTCTAATGACGAGAACAGCCTACTGTGCTATCCTCGAAGCAATCCAAAACCAACTCAATACCAACTGCTTGATGCAATCGCTACACAGCCTTTAGGCAAACCGCGCTATCAAGCAGGGTGATTTCACTAACGAAGCTGCAGGTTAGGTCGATTGTCATCATCCATACCTCAGAGCATTCTAAAACTTAGAACAGACTTACACCAAACACCCGAAACCGGATAGAAAGAAACATTCATGAAGAAACGGGACAACATCTACGAGGCATTCCTCAGTGCGATCGACGAGGATCTCCGCGACATGTGCGAAATGAACGGAAAGGTAGAACGGTCTCTTCCGTGTCCGTACTGCGGCGAGAAGAACGTCGAGCGCCTGGCCAAATCGCTCGTTGGCGTGCTGGAAGAGCGCTCGCCCGATATTCCCGGGCTGGTGCCCGAGCAGTATCGAGCCGATGTACACGAGGCCCGCGAACATTTGACTGCCGCGACACTCGCTTTGCTGCCACTGTATTTTCCCCCGCGCGATAGCCGCATAGGCAGTGTAGCGACTGTGGTGAGTATGTTTAGGCACGGGCGTACTGCGGGCTTTAAATCGGCTGGTGTTCTCTTGTTCGAGGAAGTTGCGACAGGGATGAAGTACAGCACCAAGCAGGGTGCCTATATCCCGTCCTCCTTCGTGCGCCATACCGATGGCAGAAAGCCATGCGACCGGCTGCACCGCGATGGATCGCGTGGCTTTACGGCGGATGAAGATGATGCCGTCATGTTTTATAAGCGCTACCTCAAGGTGCAGCGACGCGTGTTCGATACGAGTCCGCGTTTCAACTTTGAGTTATGCGTCAAACGCCCGTTTGAGGCACTTTTGGACGAACGACACACTTTTTTATTACATGGAGGAAAAGATGGAAATCGATTTGACCAACAAAGTACACGGACTCGAAAATCGCTATCTCCTCAATATCAAGCATCATAAAGATTACGACCTGCTTGACAAGCTGATGATCCATGCACTGCTTGCGTACCTGGGCGACACAACGGTCTCAACTGCTGCTCGCGAGAGTTATCTGGCGCAGGCCGAGCGCCTGATCGGTCACGCGACCAAGTCGCCGCACTCGGCACAGCTCAATGAGGACGACGGCGACGATCGCATTGCTTAACAACCACTAACGCCACGGACAAGAAAGGGGTCACGCCATGCCAGTCATCAAGATGTACGGCTACGAGGCCGCGCAGCAAACGGAGTATCAGACCAAGAAGTGGGCGACTAAGGAGGAGATGCGGGCGCTGTCGTCCGGCGATGAGCAGCGCGACGTGATCCTGGCGCAGGGTGCCACGGTGGCGTTCTACGAGGACGACAAGCATTGGGAGACGAGTGTGTCCAACAATGTTTTTGCCTTTGGAGGTACCGGCAGCGGCAAAACGGCGAGTTTCATTTGCCCAACCTGCTCAATCACCACGAATGCTGTTATGTGGTCACAGACACCAAGGGTGAGCTGCTGCGCCGTACGGGGAAAGGCTTTGAAGAGGACGGCTACGAGGTAACGGTTCTCGATACTGTTAATCCCGAGCAGTCGGCCGGATACGACCCTCTGCGTTACGTGATGGATGTCGAGGATATCCCCACCACAGTGGCGGCAATCATGGAGGGGGTCGATCCTGACGGCCGTAGCCTTAGGTATGATCCGTTCTGGAATAACGCGAGCGACCTGCTGCTTCGAGCGATTGTTGGAATCCTGTTCCTCCTGGAGACCCTTGCCGGCACCCTTACGCCGGGTGAGGACCCCAATGCCCCGCGCCGCTACCTTAAGATGAACACGTCTTTAAACTGGCTGCGCTCATCAGGGTTACGGGAGATGGTGAGGGGCGATTCCCGTTGGACTACCTTGTAGAAGAGGTGGAGTCCAGGGAGTTTCTCGATAAGTTTGGTGCGGAGAACGCTGATCTGTATGGCGTTGAGCAGTATCGCGATTTTCGAGGTGCGGCAGATAGGACGCTTAAGAGTATTCTGATCACGCTCAATGCAACTATCTCGCGGCTTAAGACGCCTCAGCTCATGCGCGTTTTTGAGAATGACGAGATGCGTCTTGATCGTATTGACGAGGGCAAGCGCATGATCGATCTTAAGGTGAGCGACAACGATTCGGCTAATGCATGGCTGCGAACGTTGCCCTTAAGCAGCTGTTTAACCTTGCCCAGCGCCGTGCCGATGCCAGCCCCAGCGGCCATTTGCAGCGTCGCGTGCAGTTTGTGCTCGATGAGTTTCCCAATGTGGGCCGCATCCCCGATTTGAGCGCAGCATTGCGACTGTGCGCAGTCGCGGCATTAGCTTTTGATGTGTGCGCAATCGCTGAGCCAGCTCGATGTCGTGTACGGCAAATCCACGGCGCTTACCATCCTCGATAACTGCGATAGTTTGGTCTATATGGGCGGCGGCAGCAACATCGCGACGCAGAACTACATAAGCGAACTGTGTGGCGAGTCGGTTTTGGGCACCAAGTACGTGGGCGCCGAGCGCACTGCCGTAGATGTGCGCGGTTGCGTGATGACCCCAGGCGAGGTTGGGCTTATGCCCCGCACCGATTGCCTGGTCAAGGTGACCGGCATGCGTCCCTTCCGCGCCAAGAAGTACTTTTGCGCCGATCATCCCAATGCTGCCAAGTGGCTGAGGGATTAGCCCTTGCAGCTTTGTGTACCCCATCTTGCATGTTTTGTCGCACGGCTTCCGTTAGTCGTAAGCCGTGCGGTCCAGTTTTGCCTCCTTACCGATTCCGTTTAGAAGGGAATTGCCATGCCCGTTATATATCGTGAGCCCAGCATCATAAAAGAAGTCCAAGGGACGGCCGTGTTGCCGCTGTCGATATGGCAAGCGAACTGCTCAACAGCCGTGTGCTGCTGCTGGAGGGCGAGGTCAACGATGCGACCTGCAACGGCCTTATTAAGTCCATGTTGGTGCTGGAGCATCAAAGTGCGACCGAGCCCATCACCCTCATCATCAACAGCCCGGGCGGCAGCGTCACGGCGGGGCTGGCGCTCATCGACACCATGCAGTCGCTCGATTGCCCCGTGATCACGGTGGGCGAGGGCGTCGTGGCCTCGATGGCCGCGGTGATCTTGGCCTGCGGCGACCACCGTCAGGTGTACCGCCACACGCAGGTGCTCATCCACCAACTGATGGGCGGCATGGGCATGGCGCAGCAGACCGATATCGAGATCGTGGCCCAGCATACAGCGGCCATGCGCGCCGAGCTGGACGAGCTGCTGGCCGAGCATGGCAACCTGAGCGCCCAGGAGTTCCACGAGCTCACCGAGCGCGACTGCTGGTGCAACGCCAGGCGCGCTCTGGAGCTGGGCCTGGTGGACGAGGTGATTGCGCCCAGCAAGAAGGCGCTCTAGCGGGGCGCATGCCTTACAAGTACGTTGTGCAGGGCGAACAAGTGCGTAAATTCACAGCCAGAAAGAGGTTGAACATGAACAGGATTTGGGACGTCGATGGCATTGAGTGGGAAGACCTGCCTACCGTGAGCGACCTGCTGTGCGCTGCGGACACAAAGATCCTGGCGCGTGAGGTTGCCCTTCGATACGGCGGCAAGCCGGACGGCCGCGGCCGTGGCGATAGCGAACGCAGCCTAAAGCGCGCCCGCCGCAAGGTCAAAAAGCTGCGGAAGATAGATCCCGAGCCCAGCGACAAGATCATCCTGTTGCCCAAGCATGTCATCAATCGTCGCGATGCGGGCCACGGTTTTGGCTATTACGACGTGGAGCCGTGCATCTTTATGCGCGACGGCGTGCAAAGGCTGGGGGAGGACGCACTCGCCAATGTGCTTCCGTGGGAATTTGATCCTGATGGATGATGAGTCCGCGAGCGAAATGCTGGGCTTTCGCGTATGGCTCGAAGGCGAGTGGGATCTATGCGAACGTTATCGCTTTTTGGCCGTGGTGTGTGTTCGCATGTTGAACAACATCCGGGCGCAAAAGGAGCTGCGCAAGTTCCTCGAGCAGGGCGATGCGGCCTGCGATATGGACGAGGACGATGTAGTTGAGGACATTCGCCGCGACGTGCTGTATCCCGAGGAAGTAATTAACGCCAAACTCGGCGGCTATTGGGACGCGAGTTTGGGACTCAACCTGCCCTGGAAGGACGAGCATCGGCAGACTTGCACGCGGATTGACAGGGCTATCGATGACCTGTTTGCCGAGGAAACGAAGCGCTGCGCTGCGGAGCTTGGGAAGAAGCTCGAGCGCGGGTATGAGGAGCGCGGGGAGTTACTGAACGGGATGTCCTTGTGAACGGTTGCCGACGGTCCGATAAAAATCTGTCCGGACGAAATGATAGAACGATAGCGTAAATAGCATCTGCACTTTAAGGAGTTAACAATGGGAATCGCCTATAAGGAACTGTTTCGTGTAAACCGTCCTATCTGTGGGCCTGGACCAGGAGGTTTCTTCATTAAAAGATTCAAGGAAGGCGGCTACAGTGAGGCTGAATTGCTCGATTTAATTTCGGGAGTGGACTTTTTCTCTTGGTGAAGTGGATGAGGACATTAGCCTGAAAAAGAAATGCGAAATAGTCGAACAGGCGGTGAGTGGGGTGCATTATACGAGTTGGGCCCCCAGCGTGATCAGCATGATCATCTCACTTACGGTCGGAGGGTGTCTGTCTGCATGGGCGGGCAACAATTCAATCGCTGCCGGGGTTTTCGTGACGCCATGCCTGATTGCCTTGGGAATATATGCATGGTTTCGTTTATGCTTTGAGCGAAATCAAACGGTACTGTTGGGTGCGCTGAACCACATAAAGACACTTCAGCCGTAGTTGCATGAAATCGCCGATCGCCTGCCGTGGGCCCTCGGGACCGCCCTCGCGGCGCCCTTCCCGCTCTTTCCGGACATGGCGTCCTCCGATCTCCCGGGGCCGGCCGACCCGGCCCTCAGGGTATCGGATTCCCAAATTCATCCGTACATGTACGGATGAATTTGGGAGGTGTTCGGATGAAGTTGAT
>ENA-OQAL01000323-OQAL01000323.1-human-gut-metagenome-genome-assembly--contig:-NODE-323-length-11544-cov-1.348691_pt1 | contig 11544 bp, 17 predicted proteins | sample MGYA00242491_ERZ504519 | MGnify/ENA primary metagenome ERZ504519 (study PRJEB26092, sample SAMD00036260) | human gut metagenome | host: Homo sapiens | study: EMG produced TPA metagenomics assembly of... | reverse complement strand
CCTCTACGCATTTAAGTCAAGAAAAAAAGTGATAGTTTTTTTCCCTTTCTTTCAAACAGAATAGATACGAGCAAGATTTTTCAAGTTTCTGTTTTTCCATCCAGTAGGAATGGAAATATTTATTTGTACATTGTCACTTTTTTTAGTTTCGTGCCATTATTTTTTCCTCCACGACTTGAATGATATTGTGCAGCATTATTTTTGTGTTGTTGTATGCGTGTTTTATATCATAGTTGCTCTTACTCATGTTCTGTTTCCTTTCTATATTTTTAATATACATAGATTGTATATTTAATCTATGTATATGTCAAGTGAAATGTGGCTTTCATCCCATACGCAAGCGTGTGGGGTTTCGCCACAAATTTATAACAAACCAGTACACAAAACACCATGACGGAAATATCAGGAAAATCCTTTTCCGATCGCTATGCAAAATACATAAACTTCCTGCACTCCCAATTGTTTTAACGCTGTCGTCACTGCTTCCGCTGTTGATCCTGTCGTATAAATGTCATCTATCACCAATATCCTTTTCGGCGTCCCTGCTTTCTGATATTCTTTCAAATTTCCACGAAAAGCTTTCTTTAAATTGTTTTTTCTCTCTCCTGGGCTTAATTGTTTCTGTGGTTTCGTATCATGGATTCTTTCCACAATCTTTGTATACATCGGTTGATCCAACATCTCTGCAATCCCCTTTGCAAGATTTCTGCCTGATTAAACCCTCTTCTTTCTTCTCTTTTTTTTTATGAATCGGCACCGGAATTACCGCATCTGCTTTTAGTCGCAGCAATTCCCTGTATTTTCTTTTTCGAATTTCTTCCAAATAATACTGTGCAAATTTTCTCTCATTCTTATATTTGATCGCAGCCAGTGAATCAGTGACTGGTTTCTGGTAAATACATAACCCCATACCAGTTCAAAATTCTTCGGATGCTGTCTGCAATCACTACAATATTCTTTTTCCTGATTCTTCATTGATTTTCCACAAGAATAGCATGTGGGTTCTTTGATAAAAATCTGCTTTTTACTGCATATTTTACAGATACGTTCTCCTTTGTCCAATAATTCTTTGGCACATAACGGACAGATCGGAGGAAATAGAAATGATAACATAAGATACCCCCTTATTCGATCACATCATTTGATCTCGTTTTAAAATTGTAGAACTTTGTTTTATTTGTATATTTTATCCAATTATACATGTAAGAAAAGCACCCAAAAATTAAATGTGGTGCTCTCTCTTTATTGCCAAATTTGGTGTATTGTCCGAGCCATACAAGCTCTACACTACCTGTTGAACCATTTCGCTGTTTGTCGACGATGATCTCTGCAATCCCTTTCTTCTCGGAATCTTCATTATAATATTCATCAACGATAAATAAACATAACAACGTCGGCATCCTGCTCGATCGATCCTGACTCACGAAGATCTGATAGCATTGGCTTGGCTGGTTTTCTCTCTTCAACTCTTCGACTTAGCTGAGATAATGCGATCACTGGTGCATTCATCTCTCTTGCTAATGCTTTAACGATCTTGAGATCTCTGAAATCTCTTGCTGTCTGGATTCAGAACGCTTACCACCTGACATCAACTGCAGGTAGTCGATAATGATCAGGTCCAGTCCATGAATCTGTTTGTATCTACGACACTTAGATCGTAATTCTGCGATCGTAATACCTGGTGTATCATCAATGATCAATGGAGAACGACCGATCGTTCCCGCACTTTCCATGATCTTCTCCCAGTCGGTTTCCTGAAGATCACCAGTACGGATAGATTGTGAATCTACCATCGCTTCCATCGCCATCATACGGGTTACAAGCTGTTCTTTTGACATCTCCAGACTAAAGATCGCTGTTGGAACGTGATCCCTGACTGCCGCTTTCTGTGCGATATTCAACACAAATGCTGTCTTACCCATGGCAGGACGTGCCGCCACGATAATCAGTTCTGATGGATGTAGTCCAGATAATTTGTAATCAAGATCTGTAAATCCTGTTGCAATACCTGTGACTCGCCCAGCAGAACTTGCAGCTTCTTCGATCGCATCCAGTGTATTTAACACAACTTTGTCAATTGGAACAAACTCTTCTCTTCCACTTGCCTGCTGAAGAATCCGAATACATTCTTCTCTGTGTGATCCAAGATCTCTGTCACATCATCTTTACCAAGATAACATTCTGTTGTGATTATCTTCTGTAACTTTGATCAATTTACGAAGTGTTGCCTTTTCCCTGACGATCGTTGCGTATTGTTTGGCATTAGCTGACGTTGGAACAACTTCCAGAAGATCCCTGATAAATTCAAGGCTCTTCATAGATTCCGGCACGTCTTTTTTCTTTAATTTATTCTGAAGCGTTACCAGATCGACCGGCTTTCCTTCCCGGTATAATTCTGTCATCGCTTCAAATAAGATGCCGTTCTGCTTCTGATAGAAATCATCGGCATTCACAATATCGATAACATCTGCGATCGCATCCCTGTCCATGATCATCGCACCGATCACAGACTGTTCTGCCTCCGGGCTGTTCGGCTGCACTTTCTTGATAAATGCTTCATCCATAAATATGCCCTCTTATTTTTCTTCTACTTTAACTCTTAATGTTGCTGTTACCTGTGGATGAACTTTGATCGCAACATCATGGAATCCAAGATTCTTGATTGGTTCACAATGCATTTTTTTCTTATCTAAATCATATCCTAACTGTTTCTTTGCTTCTGCTGCGATTTCTTTTGTGGAAATAGATCCAATGTTCTTCCACCTTCTCCAACCTTCATCTTTAATACCAATTGTTTTTCTTCAATCTCTTTTGCTAAAACTTTGGCATCTGCTAATGCTTCTGCAGCCAGTTTATCATCATTTGCCTTTCTTAATTTTAGATCATTTAATGCTTTATTTGTAGCTTCAATTGCTAAATTCTTGCGGAATAATACATTTCTTGCATATCCGTTGTTAACCTCTACTACTTCATCTTTTTTTCCAACTGATTTTACATCTTCTAATAAAATAACTTTCATCGCTTATATCTCTCCTTTTGATATCAAATATCGTAATGTCTCATGAATAATATTCTTGGCTTCTTCTAATGATACATCAACAAGCTGTGCACCTGCAACTGTCAAAATGTCCGCCGCCTCCGAATTCTTCCATGATCTTCTGGACATTCACTTCATCGATCGATCTTGCACTGATATAGACTCGCTCATGAACACCTGTTAATACAAAAGATGCTTCAATTCCATCAATATCAAGTAATTCATTCGCTACCTGTGCACCAATAACAGTAGGGCTGTCCACACCGATTCCTACCAGTGTTGCGATCGCGAACCTGCCATATAAAATCTCTGCTTCACTGATCGCTTTCGCACGGATTCTGTAAGTTTCCATGCTTTCTCTTGACATCTTTCTTACCTTTGTAAGATCAGCTCCATTTCTCTTTAGATATGCCGCTGCCTCAAATGTTCTGACACCTGTTTTATTCACAAAATTGTCCGTATCTACAAGCATTCCATAATACATGGCATTCGCTTCCATTGGCTCTAACTTTGGTTTTGAATCTACATATTGAAGAATCTCTGCTACCAATCACATGTAGAAGATGCATATGGCTCTACATATGAAAGTACCGGATTCTTGATCATATCTTTATTCTTTCGATGATGATCTAAGATCACCGTTGTCTTTGTCTGACTTAATAACTGTTCACATTCTGTATAATTTGCATGATTTACATCCACTACGATCAATAACGTGTTTTCATCTGTGATCTCAATTGCTTGTTCGTTATCAATGAACATATCTTCATCATAAATACCACTTTTTATTTAATTCATCAACCATCGCACGGACAGAGATCGTTACTTCGTTCATAACGATATGTGCCTTTCTTCCCAGAGAAAGTCCAAGTCTGTACAGACCAACAGCTGCACCGATCGCATCTGGATCCGGAATCTTATGTGCCATGATCACGACCTTTCCTTTGATTCAAGAAGTTCTTTTAACGCATGCGCTTTAACTCGTGCTTTGACTCGTGTGGTACGTTCCATAACCTCACAATTGCCACCATAGTAGGAAATATCTTCCCCATCCTTGATCACTGCCTGATCACCACCACGTCCTAATGCCAGATCCATACCTGCACAGGCTGCTTCATAGTTTTCCTGATACGTATTTCCATTAATTCCAAAACTGATGCTTAATGTCATATGCATAGAATTCCCAAGATTGATCGTCTTGATCTCATCAAGGATCGAGAATTTGTTTTCTTTGATCTTGTCCAAATATTTCTGTTCAAATACAACAAAATATTTATCTCTCTCTGTTCTCTTCACAACCCCAGAGACATTCTGGATAAATTTGTTGATCTTACGATCTGCCACTGCGATCAGCATAGATCGTTTCACCGCATCAATATCATCAAGGATTTCTTCGTAATTATCAATATAGATTAAACCAATGACCATTCTCTGATTCTCATTTTGTTCCATATATTTCTTAAGTAATGTCTGATCAAAAAATATACTGCGATCAGATCGTTGTCCTTAAGCATCTGTCTAGAACAACTGTTATCATTCTCATCAGAGAAATCTTCTACACGAATACGATTCATCTCTACTTTATAGAATAGCGTCTGTTCTTTTTCCTTATCTCCCTCTTTGCATTTCTTTTTTATATTCAATATGAGAAATAGAGTGCATCACATCCGACGGAAGCAGATTACGGTTCAGATTCGGAAAAATCTGTTGCAATGACTTTCCTCGGTTCTCTCCCACAATTTTATGAAATGCATCATTTGACCATATGATCATTCCATCCCATCAAGCAGTGCATACGGAACAGGAAGCTGTTGTAACAAATAATTCTGCACCTGACTCTGCTCAAACATAAAAATCCATACATTCTTTGATGATCTCTTGTTTGCTTCGGGGAATAAAATGATCATCTGAAAAAACTAAAAAAATACGACTAGTGAGACCGCTAAGATCACTCCACATCGAATATCCAAGAAAAAGAACACAATGTCTACAAAAGCCAGAATAAGCAATGCCCATAATGGTCCTTGAAGATACTGTTCTATCTTTGTTTTCTTCATAATGTCCATGTTTTTTCTCCTGATTTGATTCTTACAATTATCCTTTATTATAACTCAATTGCATGAATTTGTACATTATATTTAACGAAAGCGAGATATTTGTTCAATTTACGCAATTTTCTTAATTATTTTGACATGTCTGTCGCAGTGCGATCTTGCCCGGAGCTTTTTGTATCATAGGAGATTCCATCGGAATTTCTATGATACAAAAAAAGAGCTATACCGCAACATACGTCACAATATAACTCTTCATTATCTGCTTAAAATTATTCAGCTGTATATGGCATTAAAGCTAAATGTCTAGCTCTCTTAATAGCTCCTGTAACAGCTCTCTGATGTTTAGCACATGTTCCTGTAATACGTCTTGGAAGGATTTTTCCTCTTTCAGATACGTATTTCTTTAATGTTGCTACATCTTTATAATCGATTACAGCATCGGCTTCTGTACAGAATGCACATACTTTTCTTCTTCTCGTCCGCCTCTTCTTCTCATTGGAGAATCGCCTTTTGTATAAGCCATGATTTCTACCTCCTATTTAACTAATGGTAATTCTTCTTCCAAACCATCCGGAATATTCATAAAACCATCGCTTGCTGCGGCACTAGGCTGTGGCGCGCTTGGCTGTGGAACTCCCATATTACTGTTCTGGGCTGCAGCAGCTTTGCTCTCTGCAAAATCCTGCTCTTCGATCACAACTTCTGTTGTGTAAACTTTAACTCCATCACGGTTTGTATAACTACCTGTCTGGATTCTTCCAGAAACAACCATCTTAGTACCCTGTTTTAGATACTTCTCTGCAAATTCCGCTGTGCGTCCGAATGCCACACAGTTAATAAAATCCGCATCCTGTTCACCGTTTCTTTTGAATCTTCTATCTACTGCTAACGTGTATCTGGCGATTGCCAAAGGTGTCTCACCTTGTGAATATCTTACATCAGGGTCCTTGTCAATCTTCCCATTAATACTACTTTATTCATTATTCGGATCCCTCCTGTTAATTACGCATCCTGTTTAACGCATAAGAAACGTAATACAGTTTCCTCAATACGAAGTCTCTCTTCAAGTTCTGCTGGAACTGTAGTTTCGCCTTCGAACTGGATGAAATAGTAGTATCCTTCTTTCATCTTCTGAATTTCGTAAGCTAACTGTTTCTTACCCCATTCATCGACGTTAGTGATCGCAGCACCTGCTGTAGTAATCATTGCCTGAACTTTTTCAACCATAGCTGCACGTTCTTCGTCTTCGATCTTTGCACTTAAAACTAATGCTAATTCATATTTCATCATTACTTGCACCTCCTTTTGGTCTAGTGGCTCTTTCTTCGTGAAAGAGCAAGGATATTTTTATATACCACGAATAATTACTCTATCATAAACTTCTAATCTTGGCAAGCTTTTTTTATAAATCCTCTAAAATTTTTTCAACCATCTTTCTTGGCACCATCACCTGTCTGCCACATCCAACACATTTTTAAACGAAAATCCATTCCCACTCTCAGAATCTCCCATTCATTTTATACCGCAAGGATGTGCTTTTTTTAATTTGACAATATCTCCGATCTGAAATTCCATCCATCAAACCTCCTTATTCTGATCTATCTTTTACACTATAGTTCTGATTATAACAGAAAAAAAGAACCAGGTGGTCAATACCCGATTCTTTTTTCTACACTTTGAAGAAGAAGTTATTCTCTTAATTCTTAGACTTCTGGCGCTGTTGCGTCAATATCCCCCCAGATTCATTGCTTCATATTGTTCTAAAATTAAAGTCTGGATCATATTTCTAGTATCAGAATTGATCGGATGTGCAATGTCTCTATATTCACCATCTGCAGCTTTTCGGCTTGGCATTGCAATAAACAGACCTTTCTCCCCTTCAATTACTTTAATATCATGTACCACAAATTCATTATCGATTGTGATTGACACAACAGCTTTCATCTTACCTTCTTTGGCCACTTTTCTAATACGTACATCAGTTATTTGCATATTGTCATCCTCCTAGTTTCTAATAATATAGCTAAAAATTCGCTCTCCGGTCAGGCTCTGGTAACTTCTTCTTTCTCTTAGACCGTATATGCTAATTTTTATTATAACACTATTTTCAGCAAATGTGAACAAAAACTTGTTTTTTATCAGCTTTTTATTATGACATTTTACTACTTTTTTCTCCATATTCTTATAGTACATATAATATTTTCCAATTTAATCTCCGTCTTGCAAGATTAGTTGCGGTGACTTATAATAAGGAAAACAATGAAACTATATCAACGATTGAAAGAAAGGGCACATGAAAATGTATCAGATAGATTTTAATAAACCAATTCATATTCATTTTATGGGGATCGGAGGAATCAGCATGAGCGGTCTTGCTGAGATTCTTATCAAAGAAGGATTTACGATTTCTGGATCCGATATCCATACTTCCGATATCATCAAACACTTAGAAGATAAAGGTGCAAAAGTTTATCTCAGCCAGACTGCAGATAATATCACAGATGATATCGATCTTGTTGTATACACAGCAGCGATCAACTTCGATACCAACGAAGAATATAAAGAAGCCATCCGCCGTAACATTCCTGTCATGAAACGTGCTACACTGCTTGGTCAGATGATGCATAATTATCAGAATGCGATCGCCGTATCTGGAACTCACGGTAAGACAACAACAACTTCTATGTTATCTTATATTTTACTTGCTGGTAACACAGATCCTACGATCAGCGTTGGTGGAATTCTTGATGCGATCAATGGAAATATCCGTGTCGGACATTCCGAGACATTCGTAACTGAAGCATGTGAATACACAAACAGTTTCTTAGAATTCTTCCCTAAAATCAGTATTATCCTCAATATTGAAGAAGATCACATGGACTTCTTTAAGGATCTTGATGATATCCGCCATTCTTTCCGTGAATTTGCCCACAAAACTTCCTGATTATGGTTATCTGATCATCAACGGTGAAATTGAGAACATTGATTATATTGTGGACGGATTAAAGGCAGAATATGCAACTTTTGGATTAGAAAATGATTCTTATGACTATTGTGCAAAGAACATCGGGTATGATGCATTTGGACATGCTCATTTCGATTATTACTATAAAGGAGAATTTATTGACCATATCCAGTTAAATGTCAACGGAGAACATAACGTGAAGAATGCACTGGCTGCCATTGCTGCTGCAAAACGTATCGGCATTGATGTTGATACAATGAAGAAAGGACTTCTTGGATTCACTGGCGCCAAACGTCGTTTTGAACTAAAAGGCACATGCAACGACTTCACCGTTGTTGATGACTATGCGCATCATCCAACAGAGATCCGTGCAACTCTGGAATCTGCTAAGAATTATCCACATAACGAATTATGGTGTGTATTCCAGCCTCATACTTATTCCAGAACAATTGCATTCCTTGATGACTTTGCAAAGGCATTAAGTCTCTGTGACCACGTGATCGTCACTGACATCTATGCTGCCAGAGAAAAAGATACTGGTATCGTAAGTTCTAAAGATATCGTGGACCGCATGGCTGATTATGATGTAGATGTACACTATATTAAGGAATTTGATGACATTGAAAAATTTTTAATTTTAAAAAATTGACAAAAAAAATGATCTGTTGATAACTATGGGGGCCGGAAACGTCGATTCTATCGGAAATTCGCTCGTAAATAGATAGTTATCCACATTATCCACTAGACTTGTAACACAATTGTTGAATAAACTAAATCTGTTGGATTTCTTTGCCCTTTTCCACAATTGTAAAATCTATGTAAATGGCTTATTTCCATTGTTTTACGATTTTTGTCCACATTATCCACATTATCCACAGACTTGTACACAATTAGGGTGTGGATTTCCCTGGTATTTACAATTTCTCCAATCTGCGTTATAGTCAGATTAACGATAATAAAAAGAAGGAGAGATTGCCATGAATTACATTAAAGTAACAACCACATATCCAACCGGTGGAACGCTGCTTCCAAACGCATTTGTTGATAATTATATGATCCGTGCGAACGGTGAATACATCAAAGTGTATATTTATCTTCTGCGTATGGTTTCTGACGGTGCAAACTTCAGCATTCCTTGTCTTGCAGATGTACTGGAACTTACGGAGCGTGATGTTACTCGTGCGTTAAAATACTGGGAGAAAGAATCCCTCTTACGCATGGAGCTTAAAGACGGCGAGATCAGTTTTATAGAGCTTCTCCCTGTCAGTGGCAATCCACATTCTCCTGCACAGACTACAAAACAAGAAGAAACAGCCCAAGCTACTTCTTCAGCAGCTTCTAAGACTACTGTGAAGGATCAGACGATCACTGGTGCTGAACCGATTCCTGCCATGAAGACGCTTTCTCCTGCAGAACTTCAGCGTAAGAGCGAAGATGAGCGTTTTTCTTATCTTCTCTACGTATGTGAGATGTTCTTAGGAAAGCCTTTAACTTGTACGGATATGAACACTTTACTTTACATGTACGAAGATCTTAGAATGTCATGTGAATTGATCGAATATCTTGTAGAGCATTGTGTATCAAATGGTAAGAAGAGTTTCCGTTATATGCAGTCTGTAGCGATCAACTGGTACGAAGCAAATATCAAAACTCCTGAAGAAGCGAAAGCGTACAGCAAGAATTTTCGTAAGGAATATTATTCTATCATGCGTGCATTTGGATTAAATCAGAATCCAGCCCCTGTTCAGGAAGAATATATGAAACGATGGCTTGAAACTGATGGTTTTGATTCTTGCACTGATCATTGAAGCTTGTAATCGTACGATCAATGCGATCAACAAACCTAGTTTCCATATGCAGATACGATCTTAAAGCACTGGAAAGATAACCACATCGTAACATTGGAAGATGCGAAAAAACTTCCATATCCGGCAGAAAGCACCAAAAGACTTTTCGCTAACAATAACAACCAGAGCAATATGCATAACTTTACGCAGCGTGATTATGATTTTGATGCGTTAGAGCAACAGCTTTTACAGAAACAGTTCGCGGATGAACTCATGGAGAACTAACTTATGTCATTATCAAATAACGATTATCAGGATATCATGCGCCAGTATGAGGAAAGACGGCTTTCTAATTACCGTCTCCATGAACAGCGCAAGAAAGATATATACACAACAATTCCAGAGATTAAAAGAACTTGACCGGCAGATCACTGCCAATTCTATTTCTCTCGGAAAGCAGCTGATCGTCCGGGATGATCCTGCTTTGAGAGAAGAATACCGTATAAAGAATCAGGTGCTGATCAGCCAGAAACAGGCTCTCTTAAAAGAAGCCGGATATTCTTCTGATTATCTGGAACCGATCTACTATTGTAAGAAGTGTAAGGATACCGGATATATTGGACAGGAACAATGTTCCTGCTTTCATCAGGCGATGATCGATCACCTGTATTCCGGTTCTAATATGGCTAAGATTTTAGCACGGGGAGAATTTTCAGACCTTCCGGGAAGATTATTATTCCGACCAGATGACCAAGCAAGGTCTTCCAAGCCCTAGACGTAACATCCAGAAAGTCGTGGAACACTGTAAAACCTTTATTTCCAGATTCCAAATCATGACAACATTTTATTTCAGGGTTCCACTGGTGTTGGGAAGACTTTCTTAAGTCATTGTATTGCAAAGGAAATCATGGACCGCGGTTTTACCTGCGTCTATATGACAGCTTTCCAGCTGTTTGATACTTTGGCAAAGCATACCTTTGGCAAAGGAAAGGATATGGAACAGGAAACATCTGCTAACCTGATCTTTCAATGCGATCTATTGATCATCGATGACCTTGGAACTGAAATGATCAATAAAATTTGTGATCTCACAGTTATTTCAATGTTTGAATGAACGATTGATCCAGGAAAGATCAACGATCATATCCACAAATTTATCTCTGCAAGAATTCAGAAATACTTATTCTGAACGAATTTTTTCAAGGATCATTGAGAATTATTCATGGCAGAAAATCTATGGAGATGATATCCGTTTCAAAAATCGAACTTGACGTAACTTATTTATAATGTTATAAAAAACTATAGAACAATATACGAAGGAGATAGTATCATGAGACGATCTGACCGTAACTTTACTAAGATTCCAGACGGTAAACTTGGAATCATTGCCCTTGAAGGATGCAAAGAACTTGGGAAAACAATCGACAACTATATCATCCAGTGGAGATCTGAAACTTACAAAGATTTCAAAGACTCTGTTGCCTGTGATGGATATTTAAGAGATACTTATCTTTTAGATGCCAGTTGCCCACGTTTTGGTTCTGGAGAAGCTAAAGGTATCATTCGCGAATCTGTTCGTGACATGGATTTATACATTATTGTTGATGTATTAAACTACAGCGTAACTTACTCTTAAGCGGACGTGTAAACCACATGTCTCCAGACGATCACTATGCTGACTAAAACGATATCATCAGTGCG
>ENA-OQAL01000322-OQAL01000322.1-human-gut-metagenome-genome-assembly--contig:-NODE-322-length-11567-cov-2.929458_pt1 | contig 11567 bp, 14 predicted proteins | sample MGYA00242491_ERZ504519 | MGnify/ENA primary metagenome ERZ504519 (study PRJEB26092, sample SAMD00036260) | human gut metagenome | host: Homo sapiens | study: EMG produced TPA metagenomics assembly of... | reverse complement strand
TGTACTTCGCTGAGATCTCCGAGTGAACCATGGCGGAGCAATCCGCACAGTTCACTAAGTAGAACTTGGTACAAGGGCTTTCGTCTCACGGGCGAAAGCCCTTTTGCTAACCGACACAAATACGTTTTAGAGTGAATCGATATGGGCAAGAAAAAAGCATGAGAAGGCGCCGGCTCCACGCCGGCAACAGTGCAACTCGAACAAGCGGGAATCCCATTCAAAACATACGAATACGCACATTCGAACGACCATATGGATGACGGTTATGGGGTTGAAGCCGCCACCAAACTGGGCTTCGATGAACATCAGGTATTCAAAAACGCTTATGGCCGACACCGGCTCCGAACGTGTGGTGGGCGTGGTTCCAGTAAGCGGGCACATGGATCTGAAGGCGCTGGCCGCAGCAGTCGGAGCCAAGAAAGCCGCTATGGCCGATCCAAAAAGTCGCCATGCGCGAATCCGGGTATGTGGTGGGAGGCATCTCACCACTCGGTCAACGTACGCATCACAAAACCGTGCTCGACGAAAGCGCGCTGCAATATGGCGAAATACTACTGTCGGGAGGTAAACGCGGCTTTTCGATCGGCATCAATCCCAATGATCTGCTCAAGGTGCTTGACGGCATAGCCGCACCTATCGGCACCTGGTAATCACCGGTAATAGAAGCCGGTCAGCAGGCTGGTTTCTTACGAAGCTCACTGGGGAGCACGAAATGCATGTTCTCCTTAATGGTTTCGATGGTGGTCACATCATCAAACCACGCTGTTCCAGCGCTTCGATAACGCCTGACACCAATTCGTCAGGCACGGATGCTCCCGACGAAATCCCCACGGATTCAACGCCTTCAAACCACGCAGGATCAAGCTCGGACGCATCATCCACGCGGTAGGCCTTTCCGTGAGGACCATTCGGCACGCCATCGAAACGCGTGTTCAGCCCCTCCTGCGCAACCTCCATCAGACGAACGGAATTCGACGAATTCGCCGAACCAACGATCACCACGCAATCAGACTGCTCGGCAACCAACTTGACCGCGGCCTGCCGATTCGATGTGGCATAGCAGATATCGGAATTCGGAGGCATCTCAAGCCAGGGGAAACGCTCTTTCAACGCAGCGATCGTGCCCGCCGTCTCATCCACACTCAATGTGGTCTGCGAAAGCAGCACCAATTTCGCATCCGAAGAAAACTCGAGCGAATCGACATCCGATTCATGTTCGATGAGGTGCACATGTTCCGGGGATTCACCGACCACGCCAACGGCTTCATCATGGCCGTTGTGTCCGATGTAGATGATCTCGTACCCTTCTTTGACGAAACGCAACACTTCACGGTGCACTTTGCTCACCAAAGGGCATGTAGCATCAACGATATGCATGCCCCGAGCTGAAGCTTCAGCCTTCACCTCAGGAGACACGCCGTGCGCAGAAAAGACAATCGGAATTCCCGCGGAAGCCGCGGCATCGGGAACCTCATCCAATTCCTGTACGAACACCGCACCCTGAGCCGACAATTCCTCAACGACATGCTTGTTGTGCACAATCTGACGGCGTACATACACCGGCGGCAGACCATCATTGCGAGACGTATTGGCAGCTTTGAGAATCGTCTGCACAGTCAGAATCGCCCTGTCAACGCCCGCGCAAAAGCCACGTGGATCCGCCAGTACGATACGCTTGGTCATGATGGCCGCCTTTCGTCACTTCGTGAAAACCTCATCAATACTAAAGCATGGGCGGCACGCCGGAGAAACGGCATCGCCATACGGCATAAAACAGGTAGACTGTGGTGTTAGCGGTAACGCTACCGTTACCGGAACATATCCAACGGCACTATGGAGTGACTATGACCTGCATCAATCTGCCTGCCCGCACCGGACAGCAATTCTCCATCTCCCATGGCGACTATGAAGCGTCATCACCGAACTCGGCGCAACGATGCGCAAGCTGACCTATAAGGGCGAAGATCTGACGGTCGCCCTTGGTCCGGACGATCTGGTGACCTGCTGCCACGGCCAGATCCTCATTCCGTTCCCGAATCGCATCGAGGGTGGCGAGTACACGTTCGAAGGCAAGACCTATTCGCTGCCGATCGATGAGCATGACCGCAACACCGCCATCCATGGCTACGGATACCGCTCGTTCTGGAAGCTGATTTCGCTTGCCGAAGACGCAGTGACCCTCGCCTGGCGTTCCCCCAACATGGTCGGCTACCCGTTTGATCTATATGTCACCGCCACGTACAGCCTCGCCGACGACGGCATGCATCTGACCGTCAGCGCCTACAATAACGGCGACACGAGCGCGCCGTGGGCTTTGGCCATTCACCCGTGGCTTGCCAACAGCCTCAACGGCTATGGCGACGAAATCGACGAGCACAACGCCAAGTGCAGCCTTACGCTACCGGCTCGCACGCATGTCACCGTAGATGAAAACCTCATTCCGACCGGCACCGAGCCGGTTGACGGCACCAAATACGACCTGCGCGAAGACACCCTACTTACCGAGCAGCCGTTCGACGATGCATGGACCGATCTGGAGCATGCCGAAGACGGTTCCGTCACGGCAGTGTTCACCCGCGCCGATGGCAAGAAGGTCCGTGTTGGCGGCGATGAAACCATCACTTCGTTCCAGGTGTGCACCGGTACCAAGTTCCCCGCATTCCAGCATCCTGCCGGCGTTGCCGTGGAGCCACAGACCGCCTACGCCAACGCGTTCAACACAGGCAACGAGCTGATCGTGATCAAGCCGGGCGAAACCACCAGCACCTCGCTGTTCCTCGGTATGGCCGAGTAAACATGCGAGTGAGCGTGATCGAGTGATCCAGTCGGTTAAACCGGCTGATTCCGGTCATATAAAAAACCCGACGGATAAGTCTAAGTGGCCACCTATCGAACACCGGATTTGGCAAACGTCTCGCTCGTGTGCGATAATCCCGAAGGCTTATTAATCGTAAGTAAAGGAGTCCAATCATGGGCATGCGCGGACGTAAGCGTAAGGATCGTCGTAAGAAGGCCGCCAATCACGGCAAGCGTCCAAACGCCTGATCCCTGCCAGCGTGAATAACGCTACAGAGCATCGAAAACCCCGCTGAATCGTTATGATCGGCGGGGTTTTCTCATACTCTCATCGGCTTGCTCACCGCTCTCCACAACAATGGTCGAGCGTTGCCTCAAGGCGGTCGATAAGACTCTGCGGGGCATGGCTGCGGACGCAAATACGCACGCATGGCCGCGATCAATGCCCGTTCACGCTCGTCGCAGCAACGTTCGGGGGTCGAAAACAATCACCGGGAGGTGCTAACGCGCACGCTGGTATGCGTCACCTGTGTCACAGTGCCGTCCTCGCTGGCGGCGACAGTGGTGATATGCCGTTCGATCGACTCACTCATGCTCTGCCCTTCCCTGCCGTGGCATAGCCACGTTCCTTCGCATAGTTGGCAAGTTCTCGTTTCAACTGCGTACGCGCGCGATTGAGACGGCTCATCACCGTACCGATTTTCACGCCCTGTTCGTCAGCTACCTGCTGGTATGATTTGCCGTCGATAGCAGCATCGATGAACACCTGACGGCGTTCCGGCGAAAAGCTTGGCGAGCGCCGCCATGATTTCTTCAGGCGCGTAAGCGTCCAAATATTCCTGTTCCGCCGATTTAAGCTCTTCCGGTGAATGCTCGGAAGCCGAATAGATGTCCCAATCGTCGTATTCGCCGGTGGAATCGTTGGCTCGCTGCGGTCTGCGCTTGGCTTTGGCGTATTGGTTGAAGTAGGCGTTGCGCTCGATGGTCGTCATCCATGCGGCGAAATTCGTTCCCTCCTGAAAGGAGTCGAAACGCCTTGAACCCCCGTTCGAAAGTATCCTGCACCAAATCTTGGGCGTCGTCGGGATCGTTGGTCAGCTTCATCGCCTGCCGGTACAGCGCATCAACCACAGGCATGGCAAGTTTTTCAAAAAACGCGCCCTTCTGCTTGCCATGGTTTCCGTTCGTACTTCAGTCACAGCTTCATTGTAATCACATCGACTTCCACATGCCATGCACATGGCTGAAGGTAGAATGGCTGTTCGGTATCCGAAGAACAGGGAGAACACGAAATATGGCTTTGACTCTGGCATCAGCAGCACGTCTGCTCAGTGAGTATGGATTGCTGCGCGAAATCATCCAAGGAGACGACTGGACGCTTGACGCGCAGGCCGTCAACGGATTCGACAAGCCATTCGGTTCAATCACCTACGACACCAGGCAGGTCGTATCTAACACGCTCCTATGCTGCAAAGGCCGTTTCAAAGCGGAATATCTCGATGGCATCGATGATCGCGGTCTTGCCGCATACGTTCGGAAAACGATTTCTCCGCGACGACGAAAGCTCCGGGACTCATCGTGAATGACGCGCGCAAAGCTATGAGTCTGCTGTCCGCGGCATTCTATGGGTACCCGCAGGACCAACTGAAAGTCGTCGGCATTACCGGAACCAAGGGAAAACCACTACCGCCTACCTCACGCAAGCCATGCTCAACGGCTGCTCCGGCGGCAAATGCGCATTGTTCTCCTCCGTCGACAATTGCCTTGACGGACATACCTATGCCGAGTCCGATTTGACCACCCCGGAGTCCATGGATGCGTTCCGTATGATGCGCGAAGCCGCTGATAACGGCATGGAATACCTAGTTATGGAGGTTTCGTCGCAGGCGTACAAAGTCGATCGTGTTTTCGGACTTACTTTCGACGTCGCCGCATTCCTCAATATCAGCCCGGACCATATCAGCCCCATCGAGCATCCGACATTCGAGGATTACTTCCACTGCAAACGTCAGATCGTAAAGAATTGTCGTTCCTTGGTTCTCGGCACGGCATGCGCACACGCCGATCTTATTCGTCAGGATGCTGCAATCGCCGATATTCCCATCACCGCGTTCGCTCTTGGCGAAGCATCGGCCGCGGATGTGACCGCATGGCCGGAATCCGCCGACCATAGCCGATTCGCCATTGCGGTGGAAGGCGAACAGATTGGATCGCTCAGCTTGCAATTGGATGGCGATTTCAATTATGCGAATGCCGCCGCAGCCATTGCCATTGCGCATGCCGTTGGATTCGATTTCCATGAAACCACCGCGAAGGAAACGCTGCACAATATGGAACCGGTACGTATCGCCGGTCGTATGGAGCATTTCCACGATACGAAGTCGAATACCATCGCCATCGTCGATTATGCGCACAATTATGCTTCCGTAACGGCGTTGCTCGACTATGTCGACCAACGCTACGGCAAGGACGATCCTGAAGTCACGCTGGTCACTGGATCCGCAGGCAATAAAGCGTACGATCGCAGATCGGAAATCGTCAGGGCCGCGCAGAATCGCATCAACCATCTGATTCTCACCTTCGAAGACACGGATGACGAGCCTGTGGAACACATCTGCCAAGACATGCTCGGCAGTGTCACCAATCCCGATCTGGATGCGAGGATCATTCTCGACCGTACGGAAGCAGTGGAATCGACCGTAGTAATCGATCGCAAGGATCCCGACCGCCTCCATATCATCCTTATCATCGGCAAAGGCAACGAGCGCTGGTTCAAAGACCACGGCAAGCATATTCCCTTCGAAGGCGACGACCATATTGTGAAACGTATTTTTGGACTTGCCTGACCTGCAGCAACAGCCAACCATCATCGAGTAATCACCAACCATAAGGAACAATCCAACAATCATGATCACTCTTGAATTCACCGACGCAGCCACCATGGAACAGCAGGCTGTGCAGGCGGGTCTTACCCTGCCCATCGAACAGACCGCGGTATGGGCCAAATACCAGAACACCATTGACGGACGTACGCCGTGGGGTGCGTATGTGGTGAAGCAGGACGGCGCTCCAATCGCATTCATCGCACTCATCGATTACGAAACCCATGGCTACCACTATTTGAGGTCCGTTCATGGTCCGGCTTGGCTTGACAAGCCTTCCGCGCAGCTGGAAGCACAGGTTCGTGACCTGCTTGTTGAGGACGTACGCAAACGCGATAAAAACGTTGTGTTCCTGCGTATCGACTTGTGGAATTTCGAGGGCTCGTTCCCGGTGCTTTCCACCGTTCCTTACAACGAGACCGTGTATGTGGACATCACCGGTGGCGATGAGGCGATTCTTACACGCATGAAGAAGCGTGGCCGCCGCGACGTGCGTAAGGCGTTGAGGGAGAGCCCCGCCGTTTGCGCCGATGAGACCGCGCAGGCGATGGCTGATTTTTCCGAATACTACGAGGTCATGGTTGATACCGCCAACCGTGACGGATTCTCCCCCGCTCCGATGAGCGACTATGTCGATATGATCAGCAATCTTGGTCCTGATCATGCGCGCGTATTCGCGGCACGTATCGACGGCAAGGTTGTGGCATGGTCCATCGTTACCATCAACGGCGATCACGCGGTCTATTACTATGCTTGCATGCGTACGGAAATCATGCGCCAGCATGTTCCCGACAAGCTGATTTACGTTATATGCTGCACGCTTGGCGAGCAAGGTTGCACAGTGCTTGATTTGATGGGCATCGGCAACGATTTCGCGCCTTCATTGAAGAGTCTGAACGGATTCAAGACGAAATTCTCCGAAAGCATCGCACAGATTTCCGCAGGTCGTGACATTCCGGTCAAGAAGGCATTCTATCGTTCGCTCACGCTGCTGCAGTCGCTGCGTCGCAAACTGCGCAAGTAATAATCGCGCCCCACGACGGATAGCGCGAAATATCGTACGAAGGAGGATGCAGCGAATCGATATCGCCGCATCCTCCTTCGTATTGCATCACAGATCGTTGGATCGATGGATCGTCGACAACAACCGACGCTCCATCATCGCCATGCATATATGCGATTACCGCACATCTTCAGAAGATGCAGCATCCGCATGCTCAACTTCGGAAGCATCAGCATCTTCATCTTCAGCAAGATCCGGACCGACACTGCCGAAATCGTTGATATCGAAATCAGGATTGGCGTCGGATTCGAAATCGAGATCCGCCTCGTCCTGATCCTTACGCGGTTCCGGCTCAACAGCCTCCTGGAAGACACGTTCCGACTTCGGCTTCTTCAAATCGGGATTGACCTTCTCTTCCAGCATGAGACGCGCATCGCCAGCCGTAGTGAAGCTACCGCAAATCAGCACACCGTGACCATAGCCAACACCAAGCTCATCATCGGCGTCAACCATATTAACAGCCTCCTGAATGGCATCCGGCAGTTCAGGAACACACGTAACCCTTTCCGCACCAAACACGCGTTCAGCAACCGTTTTCAGGTCTTCCGCGGGCATCACACGATCACGCCACGAGTTTTCAGTGACAACCACATGGCTCAGCAATGGTTCGAGCACGCCCAAATACTCTTCGACCTGCTTGTCTCCCATCATGGCGATCACGCGACGAGTTGCTGGAAATCGTAATTTTCCTCAATCGCGGCACGCAACGATTCTGCCGCATTCACATTATGCCCGCCATCCAAAATGATCGTTGGCGATGTGCGAATCTGCTCGATGCGGCCTGGAATCCTCACCGTGCTCAACGCCTCAGCCACAAGATCACCGTCAAGCGCACCGTTGACGGGAATCACCACTTCCGCCGCGCACAGGGCCGCGAGCGCATTATGGGCCTGATGTTCGCCGAATTTGGCGATCGGCACTTCCGCGTACGTGCCATTCGGCGTACGCAGGGTCGCAACCTGACCGCCGACTGCCGGAATGCGGGTCACAACTTCCGCTTCGATGCCATCCCTCACCAGATTGGCATGGTTCTGCCTCGCCGCTTCCTCGATAATCGGCATGACGGCCTCTTCATGCGGTTGCGCCCGATGACCGCGGTGCAGCCCGGCTTGATAATGCCGACTTTTTCGGATGCGATCTGTTCCACGGTATTGCCAAGCCATGCCATATGATCCATGTCGATCGGCCGATAATGGCCGCATCGGCATCGAGCACGTTGGTGGCATCCCAGCGGCCGCCCATACCGACCTCCACGATGGCCACATCGACCGGAGCGTCGGCGAACTTCCAGATGGCCATGGCGGTGAGCACTTCGAAGAAGCTCATTTTTGGCTTGTCGAGTTCTTCCATCTTCATGTCGACCATGGCTACAAGGTCTTTGATTTGATCCCAGGTATCAACGAAATCGTCGTCGGAAAGCTGCTGGCCGTCGATGGCGATGCGCTCGTTGACATGTTCAAGATGCGGTGACGTGTATAAACCGGTTCGCATGCCGTAGGCACGGCAGATCGCCTCGGCCATGCGCGCGGTAGATCCTTTGCCGTTGGTTCCGGTGATGTGAATCACACGGAACGACTGCTCGGGATGTCCCATGATGTCGAGGATCATCTTCATGCGTTGCAGGTCAAGATTGGTGGTATTGCGCTCTGATGGGCGGCTCATGATGTCGCGTTCGACGTCGATCATGCTTTCATTGTTGCGATTCGGATGTTCGAATGACATATTCTTTCGGATTCCTCCCCTACCTTGGGATTGCTCACTCAATCTCCCTTATTCTATGTGCTTGCATGAACGTTGCGCGGCGCAAAAAAGTTATAGGATGGTTTGCGGTAATTGCGTAAGCATGGACAACCATATTCAGGAGATGTGATGAACGAAGTCATTACCGATAAAGACAAGGAGTATGAAGCCATGGAGCAGTCCAGCGCTCCCGGCCCTGATCAGGCGATGAGCGACCGTGTGAACAATCGTTCGCTGCGCCCGCGTTCCGAGGCGTTCAAGGAGTTCATGACCACCGGTTGGGATGATAATGAGCCGGTTATTGAACCGTTGGAGTCTTCCCATTACATTCAGGCTCGTCTTGACACGCTGGGTAAGGCTTTTCCCGGAGAGCGTATTGTGATCCCGGCCGGTCAGCCGAAGGCGCGCAACAACGACTGCGATTATGCGTTCCGTCCGGATACGACGTTTTCGTATTACACCGGTTTGGGTGAAGACTACGAAGCCGGTGCCGTGCTGGTGTTGAATCCGGTTGATCCCGATTCTCCGGAGGCTGCGGCCGGCAAGACGCATGTGCCGGAATTGTTTGTGGCTCCGCGTGCGAACCATTACACGCAGGACTTTTTCATGAATGCCCATTATGGCGAATATTGGGTTGGACCTCGTGCCGGCTTGCAGGAGATGACTGCAATGACCGGTATTGAGACCAATGACATTGCGCAGTTGGCTGACGCACTGAGCAAGGATGTCGGTTCTGAAGCTGGTGCCGTGCGTGTGCGTGTGATTCGCGAGGCTGATCCGCAGATCACCGAAATGGTGGAGGATATTCGCGAGGCGAACGGTTTCGCCGATCCGGATGGCAATACGCATGCCGATGACAAGCTTCATGAGTTTGCCGCCGAGGCTCGCATGTGCAAGGACGAATATGAGATTCGTGAAATGCGCAAGGCCGTTGCCGCAACCAAGCATGGTTTCGACAATATTCTGCGCAAGCTGCCGTCGTCGCTCGACAAGCCTCGTTCGGAACGTATGCTGGAAGGCGCGTTCAATGCCATTTCCCGTGAGGAAGGCAATGAGGTCGGCTACGATACGATCATCGCTTCCGGCGCTCATGCGCCGATTCTGCATTGGATGCGTAACACCGGTACCGTGGAGTCCGGCGATCTGCTGCTGATTGATGCCGGTGTGGAAGTCAATAGCTTGTATACGGCCGATATCACGCGCACGTTCCCGACCAACGGGAAGTTCACTGATTTCCAGAAAAAGCTGTATCAGGCGGTTTTGGACTCCCAGCAGGCTGGTTTTGAAGCTGCCAAGCCGGGTGCCACGTATTCCGACATTCATCATGCGTGCATGCGTGTGATCGCCGAGCGTCTGCATGATTGGGGCATTCTTCCGGTCGATGTCGAGGAGTCGCTTTCTCCGGAAGGACAGCAGCATCGCCGTTGGCTCGCCTGTGGTGTGGCCCATCATCTTGGTTTGGATGTGCATGATTGCGCTCAGGCACGTTATGAGTCGTATCAGGGTGCTGCGATTCGTCCTGGCATGATTTTCACGATTGAGCCGGGTCTGTATTTCCGTGAGGATGATCTGTTGATTCCGCCGGAGTATCGCGGCATCGGCATTCGCGTTGAGGATGATGTACTGATGACTGAGGATGGTCCGGAATGGATTTCCGCCGGCATTCCAAAGCAGATCGATGAGGTCGAAGAGTGGATGGCCAGCATGGCTGCCGAAGGTGCAAAGGCCTGATATGCCAACGCCTGAATTCATTCTCGAGTTACGCAAGAAAGTCGGTCACGATCTCCTGTGGCTGATGGGCGTCTCCGGCTATGTTGAAGACGAGCAAGGTCGTGTGCTGCTTGGCAGGCGTTCCGATACCGGCGAGTGGGCCATGGTGTATGGCATTAATGAGCCTGGCGAGGAACCTGCCGACACGGTGGCGCGTGAGGTCAAGGAAGAGACTGGCGTGGATGTTATCGTCACCGATTGGTGTCGGTGAAGTCTTCCCGCAAGGTGCTTACGTATGCGAACGGCGACAACACCATGTATATGGATCACCTGTTCGTGTGCAAGCCCGATCCGATGGTAATGCCGAACCGTTCGTAGGTGACGAGGAAAGCCTCAACGTGGGTTGGTTCTCCCCTGATGACCTGCCTCAGCCCCTGGCCGACACCACAGTGGAACGCATGGGCTACGTGCGTGAGTACCTCAAGAACAAGGCGAACGGCGACGCACACGCGCAATTCTCCTTCAACGGTGCGATTCGCTGAATACAGTCACAATTGAATATATAAACTAGGAGCTGGTGTGACGATCATGAACCGTCACACCAGCTCTTGTGTATGTCAGGAAGCCACGAAACTCACTTCGGAATCAAATTCCTTTGGCGAGCAACTCGTGCAGCTGGGCGCGATGTTTTCGCTGTTCACGCGGATCAGGCACCGGCAGCGATGCCAACAACTTCTGCGTGTAGGGATTCTGCGGGTTATTCATAACCTGATCGGCATCACCATGTTCCACAATCTCGCCCTTATGCATCACCATAATGCGATCGGCCAGCATATCGACCACGGCAAGATCATGGGTGATGAACAAGCATGCGAAACCTATTTCCGCCTGCAGTTTCTTGAACAGCTCCAACACCTTCGCCTGTACCGACACATCCAATGCAGAAGTCGGCTCGTCGGCGATCAGCAGGCTCGGCTTAAGCGCCAGCGCTCGTGCCAAGGAGGCACGCTGACGCTGACCGCCGGAAAGCTCATGCGGGAACCGGTTCATATATGCACGCGGCAACTGCACCATTTCGAGCAGATCTCCCACATAGTCGCTCGCTTCCGACACAGACGAGTACTTTTTTATGCACGATCAGCGGTTCTGCCACATTCTCCGCGATGGTCATCAGCGGATTGAATGAACTACCCGGATCTTGGAACACAAAACCAATATCAGCACGCTTGGGTTTGAATTGACGTTCCTTGACACCGTTCATTTCCACACCCAACACGTTCAGGGAGCCGCCGGACACTTTCTGCAAACCAGCGATGGCACGACCGGTAGTGGATTTGCCGGAACCGGATTCGCCGACCAATCCCAGCACTCGAACG
>ENA-OQAL01000321-OQAL01000321.1-human-gut-metagenome-genome-assembly--contig:-NODE-321-length-11597-cov-1.802616_pt1 | contig 11597 bp, 19 predicted proteins | sample MGYA00242491_ERZ504519 | MGnify/ENA primary metagenome ERZ504519 (study PRJEB26092, sample SAMD00036260) | human gut metagenome | host: Homo sapiens | study: EMG produced TPA metagenomics assembly of... | reverse complement strand
AATCAATTGGAAAATTTGTTAAAATAATTTTGTTTCTATTTTACTATATTCTCTTCACAATTTCAATAGAATGTGGATAAAATAAGCCAAAAGGATAGGGCAACTCTATTCTGTTTTAGGGGGAATGACTATGAAAGCAAAGAATCCGGGCGCTTTGTCAGGGCGCACCTGGACCTCCATTCTGCTGTTTGGCCTGATCGGCCAAATTGCCTGGGTGGTAGAGAATATGTATTTCAGCCGTTTTATGCAAAATGAGATTACCCGCGCGCTTATGCCACTACGCTGATGGTGGCGTTCTCCGCACTGTTTGCTACACTGTCTACGCTGCTGGGCGGCGCCATCTGCGACCGTACCGGCAAGCGCAAGGTGTTTATCACCTGGGGGTATGTGATCTGGGGCTTTACCATTATGGCTTTTGCCCTGATCCCTATGCAGCCGGCGCCGGATAAAGTTAAGGCCATGGTGATTTTGGTGGTTGTCATGGACTGCGTGATGTCTGTGATCGGTTCCATCAGTAACGATGCGTCCTTTAACACCTGGATCACAGATATGACGAATACCGCCAATCGCAGCAAGGTAGATACCATTTTGGCAGTGCTGCCGCTGCTGGCCATTGCCGTTGTGTTTGTAGGCTTTGACGGGCTGACCAATGCCGCTGCCACTACTGACGACTGGAAAAAGTTCTTTATGCTCCTGGGTATTATTCCACTGTCGGCGGCCTGATCGGCGTGTTCTTGATGAAAGACAAGCCGGGTCTGCAAAAAAAAAAGACGGACGGTAACTTTCTGGGCGACTTTGTGTATAGCTTAAACCCGAAAGTGATCAAAGAAAACAAGCTGCTGTATGTTTGTCTGTCCGGCAATATGGTGGCGGCTATTGCATACCAGATCTATGTGAACTATCTGTTTAACATTATTGAGGGCACGCTGCAAATCAAGGATTATATTGTCCCGGTGGCCATTATTGGCCTGGCGGCGGCCGTAGGCTCCGTTTTGGTGAGTACCGCTATGGATAAAGTGGGCAAAAAGCACTTTTTTTCTATCCCACCATTATTGCCGGGGATCATCGGCTGCGTAGTTATTTGGAGTGCTAAGTTTTTTTCGTAGGCAAAAACCTAAAGGCGGAACTGGCGATTTTAATTGTCGGCGGTATTTTTGGTAATTGGTGTAACCCTGGTGATGGCAGGGTTTGTTTACCGCTTTCCTATCGGGACTGCATTTCCAAAGGGCCGGGAGGGTCTGTTCCAGGGCTGCCGTATGGTGCTGTATGTGCTGGTGCCCATGATTATCGGACCGCTGATTGCCCAGTTTATTATCAATCAGTATAATAAAGGCGTTACAGACAGCGCGGATATTGTGTATCCCATGGAGCTGTTCTTGGGTGCCGCCGCGGTTATGGTGTTCTGCTTTATTCCTGCCTCTGTTGTGCGCAAAAGCAGGACGCGGTGCATGAAAAAATTGCTGGAAGAAATGAAAGAGGAACAGGCGCAATCGTCTGCAAAATAAATGCCGATAAGCCTCTCCCCGGAGGGGCTTATCCGGTGCTTTTGCGGCGGCGGAATTCATCGTTTTGTAATCAAATTATGTCTTGACTTTAGGTCTTGTGTCCAGTATAATATCTGTTTAGAACGAACAGCAATTTTGATGGAGAGTACAGAATATGACATTGCTTATTCAGAACGCGCGCTGCTGGAACGGCGGCGGGTTTCATACGGCAGATGTCCTCTTACAGGGAGGCAAAATAAAGTCCCTCGGCACCTCCATTTCCTCTGATGGGGTCAATGCCCTTTTTGACGCAAGGGGTCAGTATTTCCTTATACCGGGTTTCGTTGATGTGCATGTGCATCTCCGTGAGCCCGGTTTTTCTTATAAGGAGACCATTGCCACCGGGTCCGGGGCGGCAGCTGCGGCGGGCTATACGACCGTTTGCGCAATGCCCAATCTGACCCCGCGCCGGACACCCCGGCTCATTTGGCAGAGGAACAGGCGATCATTGACCGGGACGCCAAAATCCAGGTTTTGCCCTTTGCCTCTATTACCAAGGGGCGTAAAGGTAGTGGCGAATTGGTGGATTTTGAAGCGCTGTCACCAAAGGTGGTGGGCTTTTCCGACGATGGTTGCGGTGTGCAGGACGAGGGCTTAATGCGAGAAGCGATGGCGCGATGCAAGGCGCTGAACAAGGTGATCTCCGCCCACTGCGAGGTCAACGATCTGCTGAATGGCGGCTACATTCACGACGGCGCTTACTGCAAGGCCCACGGTCACCGGGGCATTTCTTCCGCCTCTGAGTGGAAGATGATCGAGCGGGACTGCCGCCTGGCGTCGGATACCGGTTGTCGTTACCATGTGTGCCACATTTCCACCAAGGAGAGCGTGGAAGTGATTCGAGAAGCGAAAAAAAGCGGCGTGCCAGTCACCTGCGAGACCGGCCCCCACTACCTTGTTCTGTGTGATGAGGACTTACAGGAGGACGGTCGGTTTAAGATGAACCCGCCCTTGCGCAGCCGCAGCGATAGGGAAGCCCTGTTAGAGGGCGTAGCAGACGGCACGGTGGATGTGATCGCCACCGACCATGCGCCCCATAGTGCTGCGGAAAAAGAGAAGGGTCTGTCCGGTTCCGCCATGGGTATTGTGGGTCTGGAAACGGCATTCCCGGTGCTGTACACCAAGCTGGTGCGCACCGGCGTGATGACCTTTGAAAAGCTGATTCAAATGATGACCTTGCGGCCAAGAGAAATATTTGACCTGCCGGTTGGCGAGATTGTTCCCGGCGCACCGGCGGATCTGTGCCTGCTGGACACGGACTGCAGCTGGACGGTAGACCCGGACAAGTTTGTGACCATGGGCAGGGCAACGCCTTTTGCCGGTTGGCAGGTGCAGGGCAAAAACAGATTGACGGTATGGAGAGGAGAAGTAGTATATGAAGCCTTACGATAAGCAGTTGGTGCTGGAGAACGGCAAGCAGTTCTTCGGCTACGGCTTTGGCGCAGATAAGAGTGCCATTAACGAGATCGTGTTTAACACCTCTATGGTGGGGTATCAGGAGATCGTTTCCGACCCCAGTTATACAGATCAAATGGTTGTGATGACTTACCCGCTCATCGGCAACTACGGTATGACCGATGAGGATTATGAGACCAAGATTCCCACCATGGGCGGCCTGATCGTGCGGGAATACAACGATCAGCCCTCCAATTTCCGCTATACCAAGACCCTGTCTGAGGTGCTGGAGGAATATGGAATTCCCGGTATCAGTGGGATTGACACCCGCATGCTCACCCCGCATCATTCGAGACGAAGGCAGCCAAAAGTGGGCATCTTTCCCGGCAGATATGCCCTATGACAGTGCCCTGTGGCAGGTGAAGAATTACACCATTCCCACAGATATGGTATCTCGGGTCAGCTGCAAAAAGCGCTGGTATTCCCGCACCCCTAACCATAAGTACGATGTGGTAGCCATCGACTGCGGGATAAAGCTGAATATTATCCGCAAGTTGAACGAAAAAGGCTGCAATGTGACAGTAGTGCCTTACGATACCACCGCAGAGGAGATTCTGCGTATGCACCCGGACGGACTGTTCCTGTCTAACGGTCCCGGTAATCCGGAGGATGTGACCCCGGTGATCGAAGTGGTGCAGCAGCTTAAGGGCAAGCTGCCCATCTTCGGCATTTGTCTTGGGCACCAGATGATCAGCCTGGCGCTGGGAGCGAAGACCTTTAAGATGAAGTTTGGCCACCGTGGCGGTAACCACCCGGTGAAGCATTTGGAGAACGGCAAGATCGAGATCACCTCGCAGAACCATTCTTATGCGGTGGATGTGGCATCCCTGGCCGGCACGGAGCTGGAGCTGACCCATGTGAACCTGCTGGATCGCACCGCTGAAGGTGTGGCCTCGCCGGAGAACCGGTTGTTCTCCGTGCAGTACCATCCGGAGAGCGCACCCGGTCCGCAGGACAGTGCCTATTTGTTTGACCGGTTTATTGATTTGATGGAGGAGGCGCAGAACCATGCCTAAGCGTACAGATATTCATAAAGTATTGGTGATCGGCTCCGGCCCCATCGTCATTGGCCAGGCGGCGGAGTTTGACTATGCCGGCACCCAGGCCTGCCTTGCCCTGCGTGAGGAGGGCTATGAAGTCGTGCTCATCAACTCCAACCCTGCTACCATTATGACCGATACGGATATTGCCGATAAAGTCTATATGGAGCCACTGAATTTGGAATATGTGGCGCGTATTATTCGTCATGAGCGCCCGGACGCTATCTTGCCTTCCCTGGGCGGCCAAACCGGTCTGAACTTGGCGGTACAGCTGGCGAAAAAGGGCGTGCTGCAAGAGTGCGATGTAGAAATTCTCGGCACCAGCTTTGAGTCCATTGAGCGGGCTGAGGACCGAGAGCTGTTTAAGGAACTTTGCCAGGGACTGGGGGAGCCGGTGCTGCCCTCAGAGATCGCAGAGACCTTGGAGGACGGTCTGCGTGCTGCCGCAGAGATCGGTTATCCCGTTGTGCTGCGCCCGGCCTTTACCCTTGGCGGCACCGGCGGCGGCTTTGCGGATGATGAAGAAGAGTGCCGTGTGATGCTGAAAAATGCCTTGGCCCTGTCACCGGTGCACCAGGTGCTGGTGGAAAAGAGCATTAAGGGCTATAAAGAAGTAGAATATGAGGTAATGCGGGACGCCAACGATACCGCCATTACTATATGTAATATGGAGAATATTGACCCGGTGGGTATCCATACCGGCGACTCTGTGGTGGTGGCTCCTTCTCAAACTCTCACCAACAAAGAGTACCAGATGCTCCGTGACTCTGCACTGAAGATCATTCGGGAGCTGAAGATCGAGGGCGGGTGCAATGTGCAGTTCGCGCTGGACCCTCACTCATTCCAGTATTATCTTATTGAGGTGAACCCCCGTGTCAGCCGTTCCTCTGCCTTGGCTTCCAAGGCCAGCGGCTATCCCATTGCCCGGGTCAGCGCCAAGATTGCCGTGGGTATGCATCTGGACGAGATCCCTATTGCCAACACCCCCGCTTCCTTTGAGCCTACCCTGGACTATGTGGTCACCAAGATCGCCCGGTTCCCCTTTGACAAATTCGCCGACGCCAACAATACGCTGAACACCCAGATGAAGGCCACCGGCGAGGTGATGAGCGTAGGTCGCACCATGGAGGAGAGCCTGCTTAAGGCGGTGCGCTCCCTGGAGATTGGCGTTTGCCACCTGTATATGAAGAAATTTGACACGTACAGTCAAGAGGAGCTGCTGGACTATATCCACACCGGCACCGATGATCGGCTGTACGCCATTGCCCAGTTGATCCGGCTGCGCTGCGATTTGAATCGCATTTATAATGCCACGAAGATTGATATGTGGTTTTTGGAAAAGTTCAAGAACATTGTGGACTTTGAGGCGGTATTGCGAGCCAATCCCCGGGATGAACACGTACGTACGGACGCAAAAAATGGGCGTGTCCGACAAATTTATCGGCCAGCTGTGGGGCATGACGGAGGCGGAAGTCTTTAACCTGCGCATGTCGATCAAGCTGTTCCCGGTGTATAAGATGATCGACACCTGTGCCTCTGAGTTTGACTCCTATGTGCCGTACTTCTACTCCACCTATGAGGAGGAGAATGAGTCCGTTGTATCAGATAAAAAGAAGATCGTAGTGCTTGGCTCCGGCCCCATCCGCATCGGTCAAGGCGTGGAATTTGACTACTCCACCGTTCACGCTATTTGGTCCATTCGGGACGCCGGGTACGAGGCGATTATCATTAATAACAACCCGGAGACCGTGTCTACCGACTACACCACCTCGGACAAGCTGTATTTTGAGCCGCTGACGGTGGAAGATGTGATGAATGTGATCGAACTGGAGCAGCCCATGGGCATTGTGGTGTCCCTTGGCGGTCAGACCGCCATTAACCTTGCGCCTCCGCTGCATGCGCTGGGTGTGCCCATCATCGGCACCGATGTGGCTGCCATTGACCGGGCAGAGAACCGGGGACAGCTTGAAAAGGTAATGGGAAAAGCTGGGCATTCCCCAGCCTAAGGGTCTGGCAGTTACGGATATTGAAGAGGCGTGCGCGTTGCGCCTCCGATCGGTTATCCTGTGCTGGTGCGCCCCTCCTTTGTATTGGGTGGTCGTGCCATGCAGATCGTTGCCAATGAGGAGAGCCTGCGCCCACTACCTGCAAACGGCTGTGGAGATCAACACCGATCAACCGGTACTGGTGGATAAATACATTATGGGTAAAGAGCTGGAGGTGGACGCCATCTGTGACGGCACAGATGTGTTCATTCCCGGTATTATGGAGCATGTGGAGCGCACCGGCGTACATTCCGGCGACTCTATCAGCATCTACCCCACCTTCTCCGTCAGCCAGGCGGTCAAGGACAAGATTATTGATTATACCGTTAAACTGGGTACGGCCATCGGCATCGTGGGCCTTTACAATATCCAGTTTATTGCAGACAGCAACGACGATGTGTATGTGATCGAGGTGAATCCCCGTTCTTCCCGCACGGTGCCGTTCCTGTCCAAGGCCACTTCCGTGCCTATGGCGCACATTGCCACCCAGGTGATCCTGGGCCACAGCTTAAAAGAGCAGGGCATTACGGAGGTGTATCCCACGGAGAAAAAAGCGCTGGTATGTGAAGGCGCCTGCGTTCTCCTTTAGCAAGCTGAAAGGGATGGACACTTATCTATCCCCGGAGATGAAGTCCACCGGCGAGGCCATCGGCTACGACAAGAGCCTGACCCGCGCTCTGTATAAAGCGTTACAATCCAGCGGGCTGCATGTGTCCAACTACGGCACGGTGCTGGTGACCATTGCGGATCAGGACAAGCCTACTGCGCTGCCGTTGATCCGTCGGTTCTACGACTTGGGCTTTAATATCGAAGCCACTGAGGGCACCGCCAAGTACCTGAAAGACCACGGCATTCGCACCCGGGTGCGGCAAAAGCTCACTGAGGATGACAGCGACGAATCTTGATGGCACTGCGCCAGGGGCACATTGCCTATGTGATTAACACCATTGATATTAACCACGGCGACAGTCACTCAGACGGCTCTGAAATTCGCCGGGCTGCGGTGGAAAACAATGTGACCATGTTCACCTCGCTGGACACGGTAAAGGTGCTGCTGGATGTGCTGGAGGAGATCACCTTGGGTGTGTCTACCATTGACGCGGAGTAAGCGTATGTATAAACAAGGTATTTTTACAATAGAAGAAAATCGACCACTGACCGCCAGCGTGTACCGTATGGTGCTGGAAGGGGACACCCGGTACATTACGGCGCCGGGCCAGTTTGTGAACATTGCCCTGGAGGGCAAGTTCCTGCGCCGCCCCATCTCCGTCTGCGACTATGACAGCCGGACGGTGACTATCATCTATAAAGTTGTGGGGCAGGGGACGGCCCAAATGGCAAAGATGCAGCCGGGGGAGACACTGGATGTGCTTACCGGCTTGGGCAACGGCTACACAATCGAGCCTGTGCACCACGCGCTGCTCATCGGCGGTGGTGTGGGCGTGCCGCCCCTTTACAATCTGTGCAAGTGCTTGCGGGCTGCCGGGCAGCAGGTGACGGTGATCTTAGGCTTTAACACGGCGGATGAAGTGTTCTACGCCGAGGAATTCGCCGCGCTGGGTGCGGAAGTGCGGATCACCACCGTGGACGGCAGTGTAGGCACCAAGGGCTTTGTGACGGATGCCTTCCCGGCAGAGTACCGACTACTTTTATACCTGCGGTCCGCTGCCGATGCTGATGGCGGTATATGACCGCTCTGCCACCTCCGGTCAGTTCTCCTTTGAGGAGCGCATGGGCTGCGGCTTTTGGCGCTTGTATGGGCTGCTCCTGCAAGACCAAGTACGGCAACAAGCGCATTTGCAAGGATGGACCGGTGCTGGTAAAGGAGGAGATCATATGGTAGACCTGCGTGTGAATTTGTGCGGGCTGGAGTTGGACAACCCTGTGTTCCTGCCTCCGGCACCTTCGGCTTCGGCAAGGAATTCAGCGAATTTTATGATATTAACATGTTAGGCTCTTTCTCCTTTAAGGGCACCACCAGGGATGCTCGTTTTGGCAATCCAACCCCCCGCATTGCAGAATGCACCGCCGGCATGATCAATGCCGTTGGTCTGCAAAATCCCGGGGTGCACCATGTGATCCAGCACGAGCTGCCGGAGCTGAAAAAATCTTTCACAAGCCGGTGATCGCCAACGTGAGCGGATTCTCCGTGGAGGACTATGCCTATACCTGCCAGCTGCTGGACAAAGAGGAGCAGGTTGGGATTTTGGAAGTGAATGTATCTTGCCCCAATGTGCACGGCGGCGGTATGAGCTTTGGCACGGATCCGGCCTGTGCCGCAGAAGTGACTCGGGCGGTAAAGGCAGTGACCACCAAGCCGGTGTTCATTAAGCTGTCGCCCAATGTAACGGATATTGTAGCCATTGCCAAGGCTTGCGAAGAGGCCGGTGCGGATGGTATTTGTTTGATCAACACCCTGCTGGGTATGCGCATTGATCTTAACCGGCGTCGACCGGTGATTGCCAACACCATGGGCGGTTTTAGCGGCCCGGCGGTGTTTCCGGTGGCGGTGCGTATGGTGTACCAGGTGGCCAGTGCCTGCAACATTCCCGTGATGGGCTGCGGCGGCGTTACCAGTGCCCGGGATGTGGTGGAGATGATGATGGCCGGTGCCACGGCTGTACAGGTAGGCGCTGCCAATTTGGTAGACCCCTACGCTTGCAAAAAATCATTGAGGATCTGCCGACTGTGTGCGCAGACCTGGGGATTGATAAATTAAGTGATGTGATAGGAGTGGTAAAAATGGGTAAAGATGTGATCGTGGCTTGCGATTTTGCAAGCGCAGAGGCAACCTTTGCGTTCCTGGACAAATTCACAGAGGAAAAGCCTTTTGTGAAGATCGGTATGGAGCTGTATTACGCAGAGGGTCCGTCCATTGTACGGGAGCTGAAAAAGCGTGGACACAAGATCTTTTTGGATCTAAAGTTGCACGATATTCCCAATACGGTAAAGAAGTCCATGGCGGTGCTGAGCCGACTGGATGTGGATATGACCAATGTGCACGCTGCCGGTACGGTAGAGATGATGGAGGCCGCACTGGAGGGCCTGACCCGGCCGGACGGCACGCGCCCGCTGCTGATCGCCGTGACCCAGCTGACCTCTACCAGTGAGGAGCGCATGCAAAAAGAACTGCTCATCAACGCGAATATCAACGACACCATTGTGCAGTACGCCAAGAATGCCAAGACCGCCGGTCTGGACGGCGTGGTGTGCTCGCCGCTGGAGGCAGGCATGGTGAAGGACGCTGCGGCAAGGCCTTTATGACCGTGACCCCCGGCGTACGCTTTGCAGACGGCGACCTGGGCGACCAGGTGCGGGTGACCACCCCTGCCAAGGCAAAGGAGATCGGTTCCGACTACATTGTGGTGGGTCGCCCCATTACCGCTGCCGATGACCCGGTGGCTGCGTACAGACGCTGCTGCCGTGAATTTATAGATTAAGGAGTGTTATTATGACCATTACTAAGGAACAGATTGCAAAAGATTTGCTGTCCATTCGTGCTGTTTTCTTAAAGCCGGACGATCCCTTTACCTGGGCTTCCGGTATCCACAGCCCCATTTACTGCGACAACCGGGCTGACCCTGTCCGCGCCTGTGGTACGGAAAGATGTGGAGCCGGACTGGCTGAGATTGTAAAAGAGAAGTTCCCGGGAAGCGGAGATGCTGATGGGCACCTCCACGGCGGGCATTGCCCACGCAGCCATTACCGCTACCATTTTGGACTTGCCTATGGGTTATGTGCGCTCCGGTCATAAGGACCACGGCCGCCAAAACCAAATTGAGGGCAAAATGGAGCCGGGCACGAAGGTCGTGGTGATTGAAGATCTGATCTCCACCGGCGGCTCTGTGCTGGAAGTGGTAGATGTGCTGCGCCAGGCCGGTGCTCAGGTGCTGGGTATTGCCTCCATCTTCACCTACGGTCTGCAAAAGGGCGTGGAGCGCCTGGCTGCTGCCGATGTGGTGAATTACAGCCTGTCTGACTTTGACACCCTGTCCAAGGTGGCTGCCGCCGAGGGTTATATCGCAGACAAGGATATTGCCAAGCTGACTGCGTTCCAAAAGAACCCTCAGGATCCGGCTTGGATGGAACTGTAAGCAGAAGGAGTGGTCATTATGCGCCATTGTTTAGATACAACGGACTTTACGGTAGAAGAGATTGACGATTTGATCCACTTGGCTACGGACATTATCGCCGACCCTAAGAAATACGCTCATGTGTGCGACGGCAAAAATTGGCAACCCTGTTTTTGAGCCGTCAACTCGCACCCGCCTGTCTTTTGAAGCGGCGATGATGGAGCTGGGCGGCAATGTGCTGGGCTTTGCAGAGGCCAATTCTTCCTCTGCCTCCAAGGGCGAGACGGTAGGGGACACGGTGAAGACGTGTCCTGCTATGCGGATATTATCGCTATGCGTCACCCGCTGGAGGGGTGCGCCCCCGGGTTGCCAGCTTTAAGAGCGATGTGCCCATCATTACGCCGGTGACGGCGGCCACAGCCACCCCACGCAGACCTTAACGGACCTGCTCACCATTTATCGGGAAAAGGGTCGTTTGAACCACCTGACCATCGGCCTTTGCGGGGATTTGAAATTTGGCCGCACGGTGCATTCCCTCATTAAGGCTATGTGCCGCTATACGGATGTGGAGTTTGTGCTGATTTCCCCCAAGGAGTTGGCAGTGCCGGATTATATCAAAACGGATGTTCTGGACGCCTCCGGTATGAAGTACACAGAGGTGGAGCACATGGAAGATGTGATGCCCCGGCTGGATGTGCTTTATATGACCCGTATTCAGAGAGAGCGATTCTTTTCGGAAGACGAGTACCTGCGTCATAAGGACGCCTTTGTACTGGACCCGGAGAAGCTGGAAAGTGCAAAAAGCGATCTGACCATTATGCACCCGCTGCCTCGGGTCCATGAGATCACCGTGGATGTGGACGACGATCCGCGAGCCAAGTATTTTGAACAGGCCAAGAACGGCAAATATATTCGTATGGCGCTGATTATGACGCTGCTGACGTGGGGAGGTGCACTGGAATGACCATTGATTCGATCCAAACGGCTATGTACTGGACCATATCCCCGCGGGTATGGGTATGCGCATTTATAAGCTGTTGGGGCTGGACAAGTCCGATGCCCAGGTGGCCCTGATCCAAAACGCTAAGTCCTCTAAAATGGGCAAAAAGATGTGCTTAAGATCGCAACGGACGAGTTTGACTTGAACTTGGACGCGGTGGCGTACCTGGCGCCCCATACCACCGTGAATGTGATTTGCGGTGGAAAAGCGACGGAAAAGCAGGCGCTGCGTCTGCCGGAAAAGCTGGTGAATATGGTGCATTGCCCCAATCCGGCGTGTATCAGCAACCACGAGCAGGTGGATGATGTGTTCACCCTGGTTGACCCGGACAAGGGCACCTACCGCTGCCTGTACTGCGAGACCGCAGCAAAATAAGAATAGACTATACAAAGAGAGCCACCGGGCATTGCCGATGGCTCTCAGACTGTCGATAAAAGCGG
>ENA-OQAL01000320-OQAL01000320.1-human-gut-metagenome-genome-assembly--contig:-NODE-320-length-11613-cov-1.361571_pt1 | contig 11613 bp, 19 predicted proteins | sample MGYA00242491_ERZ504519 | MGnify/ENA primary metagenome ERZ504519 (study PRJEB26092, sample SAMD00036260) | human gut metagenome | host: Homo sapiens | study: EMG produced TPA metagenomics assembly of... | reverse complement strand
CGTTGGCAGTCTTGACCGCCAGCTTGTCAATATCCACACCAAAGGCAGTTTGCGCACCCAGCAGTAGGGCGGCTATGGAAAGAATACCGCTGCCGCAGCCGATGTCCAGTACCGTAGCGCCGGGGGTGACCACCTTTTCCAGCGTTTCCAAACACAGGCGGGTGGTGGGGTGCGATCCGGTGCCAAAGGCCAGGCCCGGCTCTATGTGCAGCACCTTGCGGCCGTCTGTGGGGTCGTGCGTCCTCCCAGGTGGGGCGGATCAGCAGCTTGTCGCCTACCGACATGGGGTGAAAATATTTTTTCCAGTTGTTTACCCAGTCCTCCATGGCGCACAGGTCCGTGCCCAGGGTGTAGGCGATACCGGCGCTTTGCAGCCGCTCCTCTAAGAAAGAAACGGCTTCTGCCGGGTTCTCCTCCGGGCTGATATAAATGTGGATAATGCCCTTGGTGCGGTCCTTTTTGCAGCAGAGACGCCTCAATCAGATCAATATGGGCGATCTCCATGGTCTCTTCTTCCAGAGCAGAGTAGTCCTCAATATAAATGCCGTAAGGCACCACCATATTGGCAATGTTGCCGGCGGTCTCAATGTCTTTTGTATCGACGGTGACGGTGATCTCTGTCCACTTTTCTTGCGTTACTTCCATTGCGTTATTCTCCTAAGTTAACCTTGTGCTCGGTGGTGGTGCGGCCGTGGTTAAACAGCTTGCGATTGTCCAGCGCCCACTGCCGGTCGGTAAATTTGCCCGGCTCCACCTTGGAGGTGGCAGCGTGAATTTCAAAAATTGTGGCGTCCAGTGCGTCCAGTTGAGAGAGAATCTCCGCCTCCAGGAACATGGGCCGCACGGGGGAGCCGTACTCCGGCTGACCGTGGTGGGACAATAGCATGTGTTCCAGCAGTGCCGCCTTTTCCGGTGCCACGCCCAGGTCCCGTGCCTTTTCATCAATATACATAGCGCCCTTGACCAAGTGACCGATCAGTTCACCCTCGGTGGTATAGCCCTTGACCAACCCCAGGTTGTTCGCCTCCAGTTCCCATGTCTTGGCCACATCGTGGAGAATGGCGCCGGAGAGCAGCAGCTCTTTATCCACATTGGGGTAAATCTGGCACAGAGATTCGGCCAGACGCACGATGGACACGGTGTGCAGCATCAACCCGCCCACTATGGCGTGATGCAGCCGCAGGGCGGCAGGATAGCGCACCAGTGCCTCCTTATGGTCCTCCATAATGCCGGACACAATGGCCTTAAAATCCGCGTCCTGAAAGGCATTTACCCGGCGCATCAGCATATCATAGATCTGGGCGCGCCCACCTCGCTGGCGGGCACCAGATCGGACAGGTTGTAGTTGTCGCTGTCCGCTGCCGGGCGGATCTGAGAAATGCGGAACTGATCCCGACCGTTATACTGCTCCACAGTGCCCCGCACCTTGACCACCATATCCGGGGCAAACAGGCCGTTGTCCGTATAGTCCCACAGCTTGGCAGGCAACTCATCGCTTTTGTCTCCCAGTACAAGATCCAGGTAGGCGGCGCCGTTTTTGGTCTTTTTACATCGCATTTTTCAGCAGGGCAAAGCCCTCGCACATGCCGTTTGGCAACTGCTTAAAATTCATATTCAAAAACTCCTTCGGTTCATTTGTTCTGCACCCCTCATTATACACGAAAAGATGCGCGGTTTCAACCGGCGGGGTGAGGGATGTTTGACCGATTTGTTTACGAAAGTGCGGTTGACAAAAAATCAACCGGCTGTTATTATAAAACTGCTATCGTATAAGGTCTTGATTTGGAGGGATCTTTTTTGGAAATACAGATACGACTGTGTATGAATTGTTTTTGCGCCCCTGACCGCAGGCAGCGTTTGCCCCGGCTGCGGGTTGATAACGATCAGGAGAACGACACCAGCTTTCTGCCCCTGCGCACGGTGCTTCAGGACCGGTATGTGCTGGGCCATGTGCAGGCTTGGGAGAGCGACGCTGCGGTGTATGCCGCCTATGATCGTACCTTGCAGGCGCTTGTGTGGTGCGGGAGTTCCTGCCCAAGGGTATTGCCAATCGGTTGGAAGGCAATCGGGATGTGCATGTGCGGGTAGCGCTTTCGAAGAATTTTGACGGCTATAAGCGGTCTTTTACTACTTTGTGGCAGACCATGATGCAGCTGCGCACCCTGGCGGCGGCATTGCCGGTGTATGATGTGTTCCCCGCCAATGAGACGGTGTATGCCGTGTCTCAGCCGGTGGACGGCGTGCCCTTGCGGGAATTTTTGCTGCGCACCCCGGAGGCTACATTTCTTGGGAGCAGGCGCGCATTATGTTTATGCCCGTGCTCACCACCTTGGAGGCACTCCATGATCGGGGCGTGATCCACGGCTCCATTACGCCGGACAATCTGCTGCTGTGCCCGGACGGTAAGGTGCGTCTCAAGGGCTTTTGTATCGCCCAGTGCAATACGGTGCAGTCGGATCTGGAATTTTAATTTGAACGAGGGCTATACCGCCATTGAGCAGTACGACAATGACCGCAAAATGTGCCCGGCTACGGATATTTATGCCTTTTCCGCCTGTATTTATCGGGCACTGGTGGGTAGCAATCCGCCGGATGCTCCGTCCAGAGAGACCAATGACAAGCTGATGATTCCCAACAAGATCGCAGAGAGTATTCCCACCCATGTGATTCGTGCTCTTGGCGCCGGGTTGCAGATCTACCCGGAAAACCGGGCACAGAGCGCAGCACGTCTGCGGGAGCTGCTGAATGCGGCACCTTCTGTGGTGGCGCAAGCAGCGGAAGCAGCCCAGCCGCCCCAGCCGGAGCCGAAGCCTCAACCTGCACCTCAGCCGGATGTGCGCCACAGCGCCCCTCCGACAGAGAAGCCCAAGGGCGGCAAAAATAAGGCTGTCATTATTATTTTGGTGGTGCTGATTGTGGCTGCCGTGGCAGCGGGTATTTATGTGGTGAAGTTTTCCGGCCTGGTGGATGGCAGAGAGAATACCACGCAGGCTGCCTCCTCTGTAAATTATACTGTGCCGGACTTTGTGTCTGCCCGGGTACACCCAGAGTGACATTAAGAACAACGGCGCATGGAACAAGCAGTTTTCCATCACCTATGACGCCCAGTATTCAGACAAAGCAGCGGAAGGCGTGATCATCGCGCAAAGCGTGAAGAAGGGCGAGAGTGTGGCCCAGGGTACCCAGATTGTGTTGACGGTGAGCAAGGGAATTCAGACAGAGGAAGTGCCGGATGTAGGCGGTCTGGATGTGGCAGAGGCCAAGAAGCAGTTGGAGGCAAAGGGCTTTAAGGTGACCACCGTGACTGTCTATAACGATGGCAGCTATAAAGAGGGCACCGTGAAGAGCGTGTACGGTATGACCCCGGACGCCAAAAGCACTGCTGCCGTGGGCAGCGAGGTGGTGCTTCAGGTGTACGCGCCGAACAGACCACCACGGAGCCGGAAAGCACAACTAAGCCGGAGACCACCGTGCAGGAAGTGCAGTAAGACAAACGAAAATCAGAATGCGTACAATATGGCGGCGGAGTCTTTTGACTCGCGCGTGCATTTCATAAGCACATCATCAACTTTAGCGCCGTGCACTTGCCGTAGCGCCGCGGGCATTTAATCGAGAACGCGGTGGGCTATCCCTTCCGGCCGCTCTCCGGGGGGAAACAACAAATGCTTCCCGGCGAATGCGCGACTGCGTCATTTGTACAAAAATTCAAAAACAGATGGCAAAACGAAACGGTTCGTTGCCAGCCAACTGTAAAATTTCAGTTTTATTTGTCTTTGCGACACATACACTATTGGTGCAAACGCAAGTTTACGAAAAAGGAGTGTATTCGCAATGGCAAGCAACAAGAGTGTTGTGCCCGAGGCTAAGGAAGCCTGAACCGTTTTAAGATGGAAGCTGCTTCTGAAGTGGGCGTAAATCTGAAGCAGGGCTACAACGGTGACCTGACTTCTAAGCAGGCTGGTTCCGTAGGCGGCCAGATGGTTAAGAAAATGATCAAGGCCTACGAAGAGTCCATGAAATAAGCGGACAAATGTAGAACTGAGCCGCGTGCAGGGCGGCTCCCGGCGGCGTAAGCTGCAAAAAAGGCACGGAGGCGCCAAACGGTGCTTCCGTGTTCTTTTTTATGATTCTGTTTGGTTGCGGACTCAGCTTTGCGGCGAGCCCGAAGGGTGGCGAAAGAAGTCGCTGAGCACACCGGCACATTCCTCTTGCAGCACACCGGACACCAGTTCCGGCTTGTGGTTATAGGGCAGGGAATTAAAGTCGATCACGGAGCCAAAGGACCCGGCCTTAGGGTCCGCGGCGCCGTAGATCACCCGGCGCAGGCGGGCATTGATGATGGCACCGGCGCACATGGGGCAAGGCTCCAATGTGACATATAGGTCACATTGCCACAATCGCCAGCCGTTTAAGGCTTTGCAGGCAGCGTCAATGGCCTCTAATTCTGCATGGGACAGGGCGTTGCGGCTCTTCTCTCGCCGGTTGCGTCCCTCGCCAATGATCCGGCCGTCCAGCACCACCACGGCGCCAACGGGTACTTCACCCTCCAGTGCGGCCTGCCGGGCCAGTTCCAGCGCCCGGGACATAAATTGTTGATCCGTTGTCATAAAATCACAGCTTTGAATGGAAAAGATGGTCAATACCACCAGCGGAATAAAGGATACGATCATACCCGGGGTGCCAAAAACGCGCCCATGCACTGACCAAAGGTTGGGGTTTCCGGGTTCGGTGCCACTTGGGTTTTGGGGTGTACAGCTGCTTTTTACCAGTAGGTAAATGGTGGCGGCAGCGCCTACCAGCAGCCAAAACACATACATACCCACGGTGACGGAGTCGGCGGCCTTGTCGGTGGCAGCGTAGCGCACAATGCCGGCGACCACAGACATACCGTTATTTAGTGCGTGCACCAGGATCGCAGGCACTACGCTGTCGGTTTTGACGGTGATATAGCCCAAAATCAGACCCACTAAAAAAAAAGCAAAGACAAATTGAATCACATTGCCATGGAGCAGGCCGAATACGATGCTGATGCTCAGCACCGCAAAGCCATTGCCGTATTTGCGCAGCAATTGCACGCAGCAGCATCGCATGGCGAATTCCTCGCAAATAGCCGGTACGATGGCCGTGCCGATTAAGGCGATCACGCAGGCAAAACGGAGGTGGGATCGCGGCGCTGTTAGAGGTCAGCCCATAGCCAAAGGCCTTAAACAGCGGGATCACTCCAAAGGTGACCGCAAAGTTGGCACCCACGCAACACAGCATACCGAAACTGACCCACAACGCCATTTGACCGGTGCGCAGGGAGTGGGTGGGGATTACCGGGCCGGTGTAGCGGCGGCGGTTGATCAGTGCCATTACGCCAAAGGGAACCGCCACGCTGCAAACGGGAGATGAACAGCAGGCTAAAGCAGCTTTGAAAAACCGTTGAGCTTTCATAGATATCCTTCAGGTGCAATACAGATAGCAGCTGGGAAAACAGCAGTTGTAAGATGAAGTAGCTAAAATCGCCAAGTCCAATGCAGTTGCCAAAGCGGCGCAATTCCTGCTTTTGGGATCGCAGCGCCAGGCGACGACGGTTCTCCCGCTGAAAGTAGGCAGCCTGCCGAGGGTCCTGCCCATAGGTGCCGTACGGCGGTTGATAGCCGGTGCCCGGGGGCGGATAACCGCCGGGATTGTTATAGTTATTGTAGGGGCTTTGACCGGGCGGCGTTTGACCGTTATTGGGCGGCACAGCGCCGTTTGTGGGTCTGCCGAACGGATCGTATTGTTGGTTCATGGTGTTGTCAGTCCTTTGTATCTGCGATCAGGGTCTTAAAGTAAGGCAGTTCCAGCGCCCAGTCGCAATAGGTGTGCCACTCATCCAGTTTATGGCTGCGGCGGGCAAAATAAATATTAGCTAAGGTCTCATAGTTTAGCGTACAGGTACGCATTTGGTTATAGGAGCTGGGTAGCAGCTGAATCATGGTGTACCAGGTCTGTTTGTCCTTGGTCTCCAGGTATTCCAGGCGCAGCTGCTCCAGGGTGCGGATTACCTTTTCCATTGCGTCCAGCCCCCGCTGATCCATGTGATCTACGGAGAAATCCGCCAACTCAAAGGGTTTGGAGGCAATCTTGTGCATGGTGGAGGTGGAATTGGCAACGGTACCCACCTTGTAGGTGTCATACTCTTTCCACCAGTACATGGGAGCGGTTACATCCACGGTAACGAAGATCATGCGTATGAATTTGCGGTGGTCGGTGCCGGCCTTGCACAGGCGCTTGGCCAGGCTCAGGTCGTGGGACCAAAGACAAAGTTGCCGTCTTCGTCATAGTAGGAGTCGTAACGACCCCAGGAGTTCATGGGATTGCGGGCACCGCGCATGGCATTGTCAAAATTGGTGACGGAAGTGCGTTCCAGTTTGATCATAAGTATTAAAGTTCCTTTGCTAAGTTCTTGATGTATTCTTTCAGGCGAGCACCGGTCTCCGGGTGCTGCAGACCCACCTCAATATTGGCCTGCAAAATGCCGAATTTGTTGCCCATATCGTAGCGGGTGCCGTTGTAGTCCACAGCCACTACGCCCTCTTGCCGCGCCAGGGTGCGCATGGCGTCCGTCAACTGCAATTCGCCGCCGGCGCCGTTGGGGGTGTGCTCCAAAATCTCAAAAATAGAGGGAGGCAGTACCACCCCGGCCCAGAATGGAGTAGTTGCTCATTACCTGCTCCGGCCGGGGCTTTTCGATCATATCCGTGCAGGTAAAGCAGTTGCCCTCCAGCGGCGCAACTGCTAGGGAGCAGTATTTGGTAATATCCGCCGTGGGCACTTCCTTTACGCCAACAGCGCCCTTGCCGTATTTCTCATAGGCGCGGCAAAGCTGGCCGGTAACCGGGTCGTCGCTGATGATTACATCGTCCCCATACAGCACCGCAAAAGGCTCGTTGCCTACAAAGTTCTTGGCGCACAGCACCGCGTGACCCAGGCCCTTGGTCTCCTTTTGGCGGATAAAATAAATATTGCCCATTTGAGAGCATTGCAGCACATCTCGGTACAGATCCGCCTTGTTTGGATCCCCGGAGAGCTTATGCTCCAACTCCACCGCGTGGTCAAAGTGGTCCTCAATAACCCCCTTGCCCCGGTTGGTGATGATCAGCACATCCTCGATCCCGGCGGCGAACGCCTCCTCTACAATGTACTGAATGGCGGGTTTATCCACAATGTTGAGCATTTCCTTGGGCACGGCTTTGGAAGCGGGGAGCACGCGCGTGCCCAGCCCTGCTGCGGGAATGATTGCTTTTTTAATTTTCATTTTTCTTTTCCTCGTTCGGTATTTTTACAATATGCTGGACAGCAGTCCGGAGATCATGTCCAAGATTAGAAACGCCATAATCGGCGCAAACACGCTGGTGCCGCCCATTTTGGACAGATACATGCGGCGCATTTCATCCTGGGTCAAACGCATTTGCTCCGGCAGCATGGGCGCTTGACGAAAGATGGCGCCGTCCTGCAGTCGATCATCCACCGTTTGTAGCACGGTAAATACTTTTCTGTGGTACAGCCGATTGGCAAACAGGGCGATCACCAGGTGGATCGCCAGCCCTACGCCCATCATGATGGCTACAGCCGGGTATAATGGCTCCACCAGTGCTGCGTCCGGTTGCATTTTGCCCTGCATAAGGGCAGTGTAGTTGGTGCTCATAAAGTCGGTGAGCTTGGCAAATTGGCTGGCGTAGCGCCCTGCACGATCAGTGACGCGGCAAAGCGAATGGCCAGCGCCGCCGTGCCCTCTTTATACATTTTGCGGAAGAACAGGTAGTAGGGGCCAAAGAGAAAGGCCGCCCAGTTCCATCCGACCTTTTTATTCCGTCTGAACCGGGAAAGGAAGTAGCCGGTGTTGGTGCGTACCACCGCTGCCACATCGGCGGCCGCTTCACCCTCGATGGTGCCCGGGTATTGGCTGGGATCCGGTGTCGTATCCTGCAGGATAGGCGGGCGATACTTTTCGCCGGCACCCGGTTGTCGAGCGCCGCAGTGGGTGCAAAAGACGGCGTCTCCGTCCAGCTCGGCATCGCAGGCCACGCATTTCTTTTTTTGCTCCGGGGCAGTGGTGTGGGTATCGTCGGCAGGCGCGCTTGATTTTTGCTCCGCAGGCGGATCCGCCGGGGTAAAGGCATATCCATCACCGTGTAGTGCCTGGTGGGCGCAGTGCCCCAGCTCCCGGTAGCACGCCCGGTGATGGGGTGTGCCGCATTCCGGGCAGGTAACAATATCGTCACCCGGTTGGAACTGCTTGCCGCAGACCGGGCAGCTGTTGTTTTCATACAAAGCCATTTTGTGTACCTCGATCTATATGCTTTCTTATCATTATACATTTAGAATATCACAATAAATCAACGATTTGGTTAAAATAATCTTAAACAAAAGTGTGAAAGCACCGTCAAATTCCGCCAAAAAATCCGTGTCCGGGTGTAAAATCGGCGGTAAAGCCCTTGCAATGCAGCAGAGATTTATATATAATATTACAGTTATAATCATAAATTTATACAGAGAACTGCACGGAGCGTTGATATGGTAGAATTTGAAGAAATGCGGCTGCGGCTGCTGGACAGCGAGAAGCCCATTGAAAACTTAAAGGAAGCCCTGGCCATTGACAGCTTAAAGGCCGAGGTGGAGGTGCTGGAGAAAGAGAGCGCCGCCCCGGACTTTTGGGACGATATGGAGAACAGCCAAAAGGTGATGCAAAAGATCGGTTCCTTAAAGGCCAAGGTCACCGGCTATGAGAGCCTGAGAAGCGACTATGAGGACGCGCTGGTGATGATTGAACTGGCGGACGAGGAGGGCGATCTGTCCCTGCTGGACGACTGCACCGCCTCTGTTAAGGATATTGAAACGCGCGTTGAAGATATGACCCTGTCCACGCTGCTCAGCGGCGAGTTTGACGGCAAAAACGCCTTGCTGACCTTCCACGCCGGTGCCGGCGGTACGGAGGCCCAGGACTGGGCGGAAATGCTCTTTCGTATGTACAACCGCTGGGGCGAGCGTCATGGCTACAAGGTGTCTACGCTGGATTATCTGGACGGCGATGTGGCGGGAATCAAGAGCGCCACGATTTTAGTAGAGGGCGAGAATGCCTACGGTTATTTAAAGGGCGAGATGGGTATTCACCGCTTGGTGCGGGTGTCTCCCTTTGACTCTTCCGGTCGGCGGCATACCTCCTTTGCGTCCGTTGAAGTGATGCCGGAGATTGACGACGATGTGAATGTGGAGATCCGTGAAGAAGATATTAAAATGGATGTGTACCGGGCTTCCGGTGCCGGCGGCAAAAGGTTAACAAGACCTCCTCTGCCGTGCGCTTGACCCATATTCCTACCGGGATCGTGGTCAGCTGCCAGATTGAGCGCAGCCAGCACCAAAACCGGGAAGTGGCCATGCGTATGCTCAAGTCCAAGCTGGTGGAGATCAAAGAGCGGGAGAATTTGGAACGCATTGAGGACATTAAAGGGCGATCAAAAAAGAGATTGCCTGGGGCTCCCAAATTCGTTCCTATGTATTTATGCCCTATACCCTGGCCAAAGGATCACCGTACCGGGTTTGAGATGGGGCAAATATCACCGCCGTGATGGATGGGGGATATTGACGGCTTTATCAATGCTTACTTAAAAACAAAAAAATCTGCCCAGGGAGGCAGAGGAGAAAGCGGAGGCTTAATTTAAAAATGGAACGCTATGCGCATTTGATGGATATTACGGCGTTGTCCGGGTTTTCCATTCGTCTGGCGCTGGCCATTATTCTGGGCTTTTTTGTAGGCCTGGAGCGCCAGTGGACCAAGCACCAGGCGGGTATACTTACCAATGTGATCGTGTGTGTGGGGGCGTATGCCTACACGGCGTTTTCCTTTGTGATCCACCAGGACAACACGGACCTGACCCGTGTGGCTGCCCAGGTGGTCAGCGGTGTGGGCTTTTTGGGCGCCGGCCTGATTTTGCGGGACGGCACCAACATTCGCGGGCTGTCCACGGCCGCTACCATTTGGACCACGGCGGCCATCGGTATTCTGTGCACCCTGCCCAAGGTGCTGTATGCGGTGATTGTGGCAGCGGCTGTGGTGGTGCTGCATCTGGTGCTGCATCCGCTGAGCAACAAGATTAACAAGCTGCGCAGCTATGATAAAGAAAGCGGGCCAAAGATGAGTGTATGTACAAAATCTCGGTGACCTGTTTGGATAACTTTGAGGTGGACATTCGCGCCCACTTAATGAGTGCTTTGAAGGCGCGCGGGATATTATTTTGCACAATTTGGAGTCCTCGGAGACGGACGACGGCAATACCAAAATCCGCGCTTATGTGTCTGCCGCCAAGAAGAACGATGAGGCCATTGAGAATGTACTTAACCGCATTGGCAAGGATGAGGCATTTTGCGCGCCGGGGTGGAATATTATTAACGAATGATTTTGCAGTTTTTGCAAACATCGCCAATTTTCGCTAATCAAAATTTAACAGGTGAATTTGCTCTCCTTTCAGCACAACCTATTGCTGAAAGGGGAGTTTTTTAAAATAAAAAATGCAGCAGTTTGCTGCTGGCTTTAGCGCTGATCACCGTACTGTTTACCGGCTGCCGGGGCAATGCAAAGAATGAGAACCAAACCGGCGATCCGGGCACCAGTACCACCTCTGCCACCACTGCAACCAAGACGGCGGACACCACCGTGCGCCCACCAATGTGGGCAATCGCAGTTACAGCAAGGAAAAGGTGGTGTGGGGGCCGGGCAACATTGCCGATCACGCCAGACCGCAGGAGCCGGAACGGCTGCAAAAGCAGTTTGGCGCGCTGGGCGCTCGCTTCTTGCTGGACAATAAAAAGCAGTTGTGCCTGACCTTTGACGAGGGGTATGAGAACGGATACAGCGGCAAGATATTGGACACGCTAAAGGAAAAGCAAGTCCATGCTATATTCTTTGTGACCTATGATTTTGCCAGCCAAACCCGGCACTGATCAAGCGCATGATTGCCGAGGGTCATGTAGTGGGCAACCACACCTATCGCCACCTGACTATGGACGAGGTGACCCGCGCGGCAGCCACAGAGGAGATCACCGTGCTGCACCGGTATATGGAGAAGAATTATCACTACAAGATGACTTACTTCCGCTTTCCAAAGGGGGAGTTTAGCGAGGACACGCTGGCGGCTGGCACAGGAGCTGGGCTACAAGAGTATCTTTTGGAGCTTTGCCTATGCAGATTGGGATACCCAAAAATGTGGCGGAACCGGCAGCGGCGCTGCAAAAGGTGACAGAGAGCACCCACCCGGGCGCCATCTTTCTGCTCCACGCCGTCAGCTCCACCAATGCGGAGATTTTAGGCCAGGCCATTGACAGTATCCGCAGCCAGGGCTACACCTTTACCACCAGCATTATAGTATAAAGCAGGCAGTGATCGGTGAACTGCCCCGGATTGTGCAGACAGTATAAAAACAGCCGAATTGGCAGAAGAATTAAATTTTTAAGCAACAACGGAATTTCGCTTTTCTAAACAGGGGACGGTTCCCTGTTTTATATTCAATCAGCTTTTTCATAGTCTTTTATATGTCTGTATTTCCATGGCATAACAAACCTCCTATGGTAGTTTTTTGAATTCTACCA
>ENA-OQAL01000319-OQAL01000319.1-human-gut-metagenome-genome-assembly--contig:-NODE-319-length-11647-cov-1.778906_pt1 | contig 11647 bp, 17 predicted proteins | sample MGYA00242491_ERZ504519 | MGnify/ENA primary metagenome ERZ504519 (study PRJEB26092, sample SAMD00036260) | human gut metagenome | host: Homo sapiens | study: EMG produced TPA metagenomics assembly of... | reverse complement strand
TTCCCATATCGTTACTGAGTATAACGGGAACAAGAAACGGCACAACAGATTCTATTTCAGTAATTTGCACAGTTTTCATACCTGAGGACAACTCGCTTGATATTAACTTTGATAACGATCAAAAAAGTATGAAAACGAGTATGAGCAGATCGACCTTCAAAATCCTCTTCTACGTGAAGAAGGGCAGCGAGAGAGCCAACCGGCTATCTCCCCCTGATGTGCCGTCTTACGGTGGACGGCGAAATCAAGCAGTTCAGCTGCAAGCTGGACGTGCCCCCGAAACTTTGGGACGTGAAAACGGCACGTGCCACGGGCAAGAGCGCCGAGGCGCAGAAAATCAATGCGGCGGTTGACCGGATACGTGTGGACGTGAACCGCCGTTACCAGGAACTGATGCAGTCCGACGGCTATGTCACCGCCGCCAGGCTGAGGGGACGCCTGCCTCGGGCTGGGCGTAAACGCGAGACGCTGCTGAAGCTCTTCGAGCAGCACAATGAGGAGTTCATCAAGAAAGTGGGACACAGCCGCGTGCAGGGAACATACAACCGCTACCGTACCATATACAGGCATCTGTGCGAGTTCGTCCCGAAAGTGTACCGCCGTGACGACATCCCCCTGAAGGAACTCAACCTGACGTTCATCAACAACTTCGAGTATTTCCTGCGTACGGAGAAGAAATGCCGCACCAATACCGTATGGGGTTACATGATCGGGCTCAAGCACGTCATCTCCATCGCCCGCAACAGCGGTGCGCTTCCCTTCAACCCCTTCGCCGGGTACATCAACTCCCCCGAGAGCGTTGACCGGGGCTACCTGACGGAGCGTGAGATACAGACGCTGATGGAGGTCCCGGTGAAAAGCGGGACCTGCGAACTGGTACGTGACCTCTTCATCTTCTCTGTGTTCACCGGACTGGCATACGCGGACGTGAAGGCGCTGACGACCGACCGGCTCCAGACCTTCTTCGACGGCAACCTCTGGATCATCACCCGCCGGCGCAAGACGAACACCGAGTCCAACATCCGCCTGCTGGACGTTCCCAGGCGCATCATAGAGAAGTACAAGGGGCTGTCCAAGGACGACCATGTATTTCCGGTACCGAGCAACGGCAGATGCAACACCATATTGAAGGAACTTGGCAGGCAGTGCGGTTTCAAGATACGGCTGACCTATCATGTGGCCCGGCATACGAACGCCACCACCGTGCTGCTCTCGCACGGTGTGCCCATCGAGACCGTAAGCCGTCTTTTGGGGCATACGGATTTGAAAACCACCCAGATATATGCCCGGATAACCAACCAGAAGATCAGCAGCGACATGGAAATCCTGTCCCATAAGCTGGAAAAGATGGAGAAGGAGATATGCGATGCCATCTGAGGAATGGTATTTACGAAACGGACGATTTTCCCCTTCCTCATCAAAGTTCGTCCGTCCCTGCGGGACTCCGCGTTTTCCCTTCGGTTTCCGGTAGAAAAATTTCCGCATGGTGAAATTTCTACCGGAAAAAACGCTCCGAAAGCGCAGGGACGGACGTAAGAGGGATTCAGAAGGCGAAAACTGCGACCGACGTAGTGCATGTGCGACAAGGAAAAGAACTGTCCGGGAGCCCCTTTTCATGCCGTACCCCGGGCATGAGACCGCTTTCCTCTCCGGCTGTGGTGAAGGCTCTCCTGCTCCCTCTGCATTGCATATGCGGGTTGTTCCGCCTGTATCCACGTCAGCCGGTATTGCCTGCCCTTTCCTTGGTAGAAACGGCTTGTCGCAACAGGCGGCGTGACACAAACTTTTCCGGATATGGAGGAACATTCCGAAAAATACACCGTACATTTGTACATCGAACCAATAATAACCGAATAACCGTTAAAAGAACATGGCTAAAATTAAAGTCCAAAATACAGAAGTGACAGTCATCACATACAATGACAAGGATTATATCTCCCTGACCGACATGGTCCGCAATATGGAAAACGGTCCCGCCCTTATTGAAAAGTGGTTGCGTAACAAGAATACCGTCGAGTTTCTGGGCATATGGGAGGAGATGTACAATCCGGATTTAATTCCCCGAACTCGAGGGAATTAAAAACGAGGCCGGGTTGAACCGGTTTCATCCTTTCCGTCAAACAATGGGTGGAAAAGACCAACTCCAAAGGTATCATCGCCAAGGCCGGACGCTATGGAGGGACTTACGCACACAAGGATATCGCGTTCGAGTTCGCCACGTGGGTATCCCCTCAATTCAAGCTGTACCTGCTGAAAGAGTTCCAGCGGTTGAAAGAGGAGGAGCAGGCCCAGCTCGGCTGGAGTGCGAAACGGGAACTGTCAAAGATCAACTACCGCATACATACCGATGCCATCAGGCAGAACCTGATACCGGTGGAAGTCACCCCCGCACAGGCCGGCGTCATCTATGCGGAAGAGGCGGACGTGCTCAACGTGGCCATGTTCGGGATGACCGCCAGGATGTGGCGTGAGCAGAATCCCGGTCTGAAGGGCAATATCCGTGACTATGCCTCCATCAATGAACTGATCTGCCTCTCCAATATGGAAAACCTGAACGCCGTATTCATAGACCAGGGCATACCGCAGGGCGAACGGCTCGTGAGACTGAATCGGATAGCCATCCAGCAGATGCGTGTGCTGGAAGATGATGGCGGACGAAAACTGCTTGAATGAGAATTCCGGCAGGCAACGCATCGGCATGTCCGTAAACGGGGCAAGGAGGGTGAAATGCCGCCTGATCCACATTCATGCATGGGATATGGGATACTGAAGCTACGGAACGGCTTACGGCCTGATATCAAGTGTCATAACCGTTCCGTGGCGGGGTATTGTCCGGAACACATTCCCGAATGAGGTCTTCCATGATTTTAAAGGACTCCGTATTTCGAAAGGAACAACGTACACATACAATTTCTCCGGAACGGGCTAACCTTCCTGTCACTTCCCTGTAACCCTCCCCAAAATCAACACTGCCGTATAAACCGCATGAAAGCCCGGGCACGCTTCCTGTTTCCAATCCCATATCCGTTCCTTCCGCAATATCACATATTGCCGTTCTCATTCCATATCCTTGAATATTTCTCCAAACATGCCGAAGACAGAAAAACCGCATGGTATTTTAGATTCTCACCGGACAGGCAATAGACAGGAGGAATCCGTCATCCTCATTTCTTGCGGCAAAAATAGTTGTTTTTCATGGCCGGTCCCGCAAGGCGGCCCTTCGGGCTGGTTGCTCGTGAAAAAATCTTCCTCACGCTTCGCGTGAGCGTATTTTTCAGGCAAGCCTTGCCGGAGACCGCCGAAAAACAACAGGAGGAAGCACAAGAAATAAGAATGCCTACCCGTGTAGGCCATGTATAACTCAAAAAATATAAGGCTATGGCAGACAAGAGCGCAGAAAAGGAAAAACTGTTCAACGAGTGGTTCACAAAATCCTATGACAGGTTGAGAGGAACGTTACGCCGGTACGGAATGCTGGACGAGGACAATTTCCATGACACCTACCTTTTCGTAAGAAGGCAGGTGCTGGTTCCCGGAAAGGACATAACGGACTATGACGCGTATTTCATCGGATGCTACAAAAAGGCGGCCCTGGTAAAGATTAAAAGGGAGAACCGGTATGCACACCCTGAAGATGATTTCTTTCTCCGATGTGGCGAGGAGGCAAAATTCCTTTCCGAGGACGACCTGAACGGGTGCGAGAGGCTGGTTAAGGACAGTACTGCGTTCGTAAGGCAGAAATTCTCCTACGAAGGAATACCGGATGTTCATGCTCAGGTTCTATGAGGCGCAGTTCTCGTTCAAGGCGCTGGCGGAATGCATGGGTATCTCGGCATCGGCCATATCGCAGAAAGTATGCAGGATAGTGGACGCAGTACGTACCCACAGCGGTTTCGCATGGAGAAGTCAGATGCTGGCGGTGGAAAGCTTCATGTATTGAAAAACGAAAACAGTTCAACCGATAAAAGAAGGACAATTATGGCACTGATAGTATACAACAGGGAAAACTCCCGTCCGCAGGAAGTCACATACAAGGGTAAGCGGACCATCAACCTTGACAGCAGGGGGACTGTCTATCTGTCAAAGACGATGTCAATCGAATTGGGAATCCTCGGCGGCGGACGGGTGAACTTCGCCCACGACGACGAGACGGGTGACTGGTATATCTGCCGGGCTGACGACAGCGAGGGGTTCATCGTCTGGAAGGACAAAAGATGCGCAAGGTTCTCGGCGGGGTTTATCGTGCAGAGGCTCATGCGGCAGGCGAAAGTGGAGAGGAAGAGCGTGCAGTTCATGATGGCGAGGATGCCGGTAGAGATTGGCGGAGTGGCCTATTACAAGATACTGCTCTCGAATCCGATACTCAGATAGAGACATGGGCCGGAGGAGTCCGGCTGTATATGACATGACGGACATGCGGTTGTCACCCGGCCGGCATAAGGTCACTCCGAAAAAGACCGGGAAACGGCATTGCCGGAGGATAATGATACCGGTACGGAATGTGCCGCCATTACGGGAATGGATCGTCCCACCGGTACACGAACGACCCGCCCCAATTCAGAATAACATAATGACATAATAAAACAAGGGTCTTTTTTTTTTATAATGGAATCCCCGTATCTTATTGCCATACCGGGAAAAATGTTTCCATGTCCCGCCATGTTAGCCAATGTTGTACCAGGATATAATCATAAAGAGAAAATACTCTGTGTATAAATACTTTAATGAGCAAATTAAAGTCAGTTCATCCGATGGAAAGAAAACGAAGGGGCGATCGGTATGACAACCGACCGCCCCTTCATTCACGATCCCGTACGGAACATTTCTAAAGTTCCTCCGGCCTGGTTCTCGCCTCCCGGTAGCAGCCGTCAAGCAACTTCTCGATATCGGAAGAACGGTACAGTATCTTACCGCCCAGCCGGGTGAAGGCAAGCAGGCCGCTGTCACGGTACTGTTGCAGGCTGCGGCGGCTCACTTTCAGCTTTTCAGCCAGTTCGCGGTCCGTATAGAAGTTCTCGCCCGCCATCGCCGGTGACCTGCCGGCAAAGAGACGCTCCATGGAAACGGAGAGACGTTCGACGGTGGAGAAGAACTCTCTTATATGCTCGCTGCTCTCACGGGTGAGCAGACGGTTATCGGTATTCATCATAAATCTCATCTGTTTGTTGGTTTGACATTTTACTTTTTTCAGTTTCTCATATATCGCCCCCCACCCCCATGACATGGAGGGGTATGGGGGGCATCCCTCCGACATGAACCGGCACTCTTTTCGTACCGATACGGATATGGCATCCCTCCCCCGTCTATCCTGTAGAGCGAGAAGCTTCCACGCCCGTACTCCGCGTCAAGGCTGTAGGCCAGCAGGCGGTAGTCCCCGCTGGAATCCCTGAAGATGTAGAAATCGGGACTGCCGTCCAGACTTTCCCAGCCGCCTGCCAGACTGCCGGGAGAAAGTATCATCCTTTTGTTTCCCATGGCTTCTCAAATTGATTTTCCCATGCTTTCAGCCCGCTTGCGGCGCTCCTCCACTATCCGGATGATGCTTTCCACATCCCCGGGCTTGTAATAAGTCTTATGGCAGATCTGTGTATATGCCAGCGTGCCGTTGTCACGCAGGGTCTGCAGGGTTCTCGGGCTGACCTTCAGCAGCAGGCACACCTCCTGGTTGTCCAGCCATTTCTTCTCCTCCATGTCACCGTACAGCCGGCAAAGGGTGTCCAGCCGGTCCGCGAACGTCCGGAAGGCCGAGAGCATCGCCTCGAAGGTCCTTGCTTCAATGTTCACTATTTCCATAATCAATGTAATTTCAGGTTTGACATCTGTTTCATTCTCTTTTCGGATCCGGATTCCGTGCCGCAATTTAGTGAATTCCGGCGGAACATCCTGAATTTCAAGACAGGATGACTACCTTTGACACCATATGCGTACTTGTTTCATCCGCAAAGTAAATGATTGTTCCCGGATATGGTTCCGGCCCTTCATCAGATGTCATTATATGTCATCAGATGTCATGGAAATCTGATTTTGACATTCATTCGCTTTAGTAAACAGACGTTCAGATCCGTTCCCGAAGAGTGGAAAATTTCCGGTGCGTATATTTGTGAAGTCATCACCGTCAGACTGATCCAACAATATGAATAACGCGGCAAACCCCGCCAATCGGACCCGTCCGTTTCACACCGTCTGTTATTATCGTTTTATTTGCTTCCGACAACCGGGCAAACGGGTAGACCGTGCCCACAGTATCAACCATCTAAAATCCATGTACAATGAAAAGTGAACCGACTGAAAAACCAAGAGGAAAGAAAACGGCGGCATCCGAAACCGCAGACAGAAAGAACGGTCGTAGTCCTAGCCCCGGCCACGACGAGTGGTGGGAAAGACTCATGGATGGAACCCGGTCCGGGGAAAGTCCACCGGTATGGATGCGGAACCGGTGATTCCATCCGGGACTGATGCGGAGGAGGTGTCCGGGGAGGCGGGAAGAAAGGACACCCCGCCGGAACCGGAAGACCCGTGAGAAGAAGGACGAGCGGCAGGCAGCGCAGGGCCTCGCTGGAGGAGTACCGGGAAACATACCTCACCGTCCCGAAGATCAGGAACCGCAAGACGGTGTTCGTCAGTGAGGATGTGAGGGACGAACTGGACGCCGTCTCCGCAGGCTCGGCGGGCGTGGCATGAGCGTTTCCGGACTGCTGGAGAACTTGCCAGGGAGCATCTTGCCGCCTACCGTGGGGACATCGAGCAGTGGAGAAAAATCTGACAGCCTGTAACCGGGCGTGGAGTGTACCCGATGTATGCACCGTCCCCTGTGTACCCGCTTCAATGTGGAAAATGCGGGGGGATTTTTCTGTGGGGGGAGCAAGGGTATGTTTCCGGATTCCCGAAAACCCTTACTCCCCCACGCCCGGCGGTTGTTGGGAGGGCAAATCCGCTCCCGCCGGTCGCAGATTTTGGAATGAAAGAAGTACGAACGAAAAAGAAAAACATATGACAACGGATGTGAATGGGATGAAGAAAAGACGCGGCCGTCCGGCACTGGGCAGGACGCGGAAGCTGACCAGGGGAGTGACAGTGAAGTTCTCCCCCGTCAGCTACGAGGCTCTCAGGTTCAGGGCAGGGAAGTCCGGCCGGAGCCTGGCGGTCTATATCAGGGAGGCGGCACTGGCGGCCACCGTTACGGCAAGGCATACGTCTGAAGAGAACGCACTGCTGCGCAGCCTGGCGGGAATGGCGAACAACCTGAACCAGCTGACAAAGCTCTCGCACCAGACAGGCTTTTACAGGACAAGGCTGCTGATAGACGGGCTGCTGGGAAAGCTGAAGCGGATCATGGACGATTACAGGCCTAAAGGAGGATAGCCTCATGATAGGAAAGATCAAAAAAGGCCGCTCGTTCGGCGGCTGTATACGTTACGTGACGCAGAAGGACGACGCGAAAATCATCGCCTCGGAAGGCGTGCTGCTGGGAACGGCAGAAGAGATGGCGCGAAGTTTCCGGTGGCAATGCCTGCTGAATCCGGACGTGACGAAGCCGGTGGGGCACATCGCGCTCAGCTTCAAGCCGGAGGACGCACCGAGGCTGACCGACGCGTTCATGGCAAGTCTGGCGGAGGAATACCTGGAGCTGATGGGGATACGGAACACGCAGTTCATCGTGGTGAGGCATCACGGGACGGACAACCCGCACTGCCACATCGTCTTCAACCGGGTGGACTTTGACGGGAAGGTGATTTCCGACAGCAACGATTTCAGGCGTAACGAAAGGGTGACAAAATGCTCAAGGACAAATATTCACTCACCTATTCCGAAGGCAAACAGTCCGTTAAAACGGAAAAGCTGCACGCTTCCGAGAGGGTGAAAATACGAGATATACCGTGCGGTCAAGGAAGCTTTAAGGAGTGCAAATACATGGAAGGAATTTCAAAATAAGCTCTTAAAAATGGGCGTGGAAATGGAATTCAAGTACAAGGGAAACACTAATGAAGTGCAGGGCATCCGCTTTATCAAGGACGGTCTGTCATTCAAGGGAAGTGGGATTGACCGCAGTTTCAGCTGGTCAAGGCTGGATGCGGCATTGGACCGTAACCATGTCACATCCCTGGAAAATGACGTTTCCCGAAAGCAACCGTACCATGAACAAAGTCATGGTACGGTTATTGACAACCTGGTCGAAGTCACCGGTACGGGTGGCGTGTTCATGCCGTCGGTGGCACCGACGGAGGACGAGAAAGAGGCGGAATGCCTGCGGAAAAAGAAGAAGCGTAGGAAGGGAAGGAATTTGTGAACCATATGTATAACGAAAAAACTTTGAAAGATGAAAGAGGAAAATTATCTGGAAGGCATCTACGGATGTCTTGAAAGGATAGAGAAGAAAGTGGAGATATTATCATCCGCCCCGGTAGATAAAAATAACGCGGTAACGGGCGGTGAGACCGGAATTGCCATGTTACGGGAAATCAGGGACGGGCTTGAACGGGATTTGAACGGAATCCGGAAATCGTTCAGCCAATATGCCGGAACGCTCCTCGCCGTCAGCAAAAGCATACAGGACGTGTCCGGCAGGAACCCGTTGCCGGACAGGACCGCTGAAATCCTGGCCGGGATAAGAAAAACCGGGGAGCAGACCTCGGAGGAGATCAAGGCCCTGCTGAAGACAGCCGGTGACAATGCAAAGATCCGCAACGAGCACCGCCATACTGTCAGCATCGAGTCCAAAGGTATACTTTGGACTTTCACCGGGATGTTCGCGATGGTCACAGTTCTGGCAGTCGCCCTCCATGCGGCCAGACAGCCGGACTACGACCGTGCCGACAACGACCTGAAATACCGCTACATCAGGATGAAGGGCGAAGCATCGCCTGAAAATATCTCCGGACTGGAAAATATTTTCGGATTCAACCGTGACAACGGCAAGATAAACCAAATGCGCAAGGATGTGGAAGCCTACGAGGAAGCGGTACACAGGCAAGCCATCCTTGCCGAGCAGGCACGGTTAAAGGAGCGTGCGGCAAGGGAGCTGGGAAACAAGGCCGACTCGATCAGGGGCAGAAATTCAAAAAGGCGGAGATGATATGGCAAGGGTGAAAGTCAAATTCCGATCGTCGGCAGCCGATGGCTGACAAGGAACGGTATTTTACCGGATGGTACATAACCGCATGGCTCGCCAGCAAAAGACGGGCTACCACCTTTTGATAATTTTGCATTCTGTATAATTTTAAATCAGAGAGTTTATGGCTACAGTAAAAATTTAAAATTCAGACCTTCTTCTGTGGACGGCAGAGAGGGTACGGTTTATTATCAAGTGATTCACGGACGTGTGGCAAGGCAGATCAACACCTCTTGCAAGCTGTTTCCTGCCGAATGGAGCAAGCGGCATTCCCGGATTGTCATCGCGTCATCCGATGAGGACAGACGACAATATCTATTGCTATTGGATAAAAAAAATAGCGGAAGATACCGACCGTCTGGAGAATGTCATCACAGCTCTGGAACGGAAGGGAGGTACTTTCACCGCCGATGATGTAACCTCTGCCTTTTACGATGGACATTGCGGGCTGTCTTTTTCCGTATTTATGCGGGAGGTCACCAACGGTCTGAAACGCCTGGGCAAGATACGGACAAGCGAGACCTACACCTCTACCCTTAACAGTTTCATGCGTTTCATGGAGGGAAGGGACATACCGCCCTGTGATATGGATTCCGACCTGATGATCGCATACGAGGCGTGGCTGAAATCAGGCGGGGTTTCCATGAATACCATCTCTTTTTACATGCGCAACCTGCGGGCGGTATATAACCGTGCCGTGGAGAAAGAACTCGTTATCCAGCGTTTCCCCTTCAGACATGTCTATACGGGAGTCGAGAGAACGACGAAGCGGGCCGTTCCCCTGCGTGCGATAAAACAGCTCATGACATTGGACCTGTCACTTCATCCGGCCAAGAGGTTTGCAAGGGGCATGCTGCTTCTCAGTTTTTACACAAGGGGGATGTCCATGATCGATATGGTGTTTCTGAAAAAGAAGGATCTCGACAACGGCATCCTCTCATACCGGCGGAAAAAACCGGTCAACAACTTTTTGTAAAATGGGAGCCGTGCATGCAGGAGATCGTGGACCGTTACAATATTCCCGGCTCCCCGTACCTTCTTCCCATTATCGCCAGGCCGGGCATGGACGAGAGAAAGCAATATATCAACGCATCCCATCGTATCAACAGATATTTGAAAGCTATCGGAAAAGAACTGGGCTTGTCCGTCCCCCTGACCCATTACGTCGCCCGTCATTCCTGGGCCAGTGCGGCCCGGAGTAAGAATATTCCGATTCCGTAATCAGCGAAGGTATGGGACATGATTCGGAAAACACAACGAGGATCTATCTGACCACATTGGACACTGCCACCATTGATAAGGCGAACAGATTGATTTTAAATTCCTTATGCAGGGAATAACAAACATATCGAGCGGACAGACGCTTTCTTTTCGAGAGAAGTGAAAAAAAATCCTGAATAAGGAATACTTGTTCAAGGAATAATCTTGGATGTAAGAATGTTCAGGGATGATAAAATGTTAAGCAAAAATTATGATCTCTTTATAAGAGATGAATAACCGGATGCAAAATTACGAAAAATATTGAGAATAACCACAAAATGAGTAAAAAATAACAATGGGACACGAGCCGATCCTTAAAACCGCAAAACGGATTGTTGAGCGAACTGCTTTTTAGAAGAAGGCAAAGTATTTATTATCAGACTGTTTTATTCATATATGTCGCATAGTTCATCTCTTATAAAGAGAAGTGCAACAGAAGCAGGTGCAAACGCACCTGAAAATCCGCCAGATATAATGGCAAACAGATGCAGATTTCTGATCGGGAATGAAGCAATGGAACAAGAACAGGGAGAAATCCCGAACTTTTACGAACTGTATTTATAACTGCCTGATTGATAGAAATATTCACAATCTTGCAGGATTGATAAATATGTCCTGAAGCGAAATGGCGGCATTTACAAGGATCGAAAAAGGAATGAGGTGGTACGTAATGCGCGACTGAAAGGGCAAACGCCAAAGTACCCGCTTATAAGCTGTTGGAAGGAATGAAGATGGAGGTTTTCGTTCCTATGAAATGGCACTTGGTCACCCGCAAGGGAATACGTATCCGTGAGGAAGTGCCCTTCGTACAGGACTTGCTCTTCGTGCATGAGACACAAAACAACCTTGACGCCGTCGTGGAAAAGACACCTACCCTCCAATATCGCTGGCTGCGTGGCACGTGGCGCGAGCCAATGACGGTAGCTGATAGGAACATGGAGCATTTCATCCGTGCCGTGAACGCCACTGAATCCCCCAAGTATTACCTGCCGGAAGAGATTATCCCAGCCATGTACGGGCGTAAGATCCGCATCGAGGGCGGACCGCTCAGCGGATACGAGGGGAGCCTGCTCACGACACGGGGCTCCAAAGTCAAAACGCCTGCTCGTCGAACTGGAGGGATTTCTTGCCGTAGGAGCGGAGGTCGCTCCTGAATATATACAACTTATCTGACAGAACTGCCTGTGGCTTTCATTTCCAATCTTTCCGCTCCTTCTTTATTTGAAACGGTCGATTCTATTCAGGCAGCCATATGTTGATAGTTAAAGCCAATTGGAT